>Ga0080013_1000878_pt1 | contig 41309 bp, 56 predicted proteins | sample ETNvirenome_6_85_FD_69236 | JGI IMG/M metagenome (GOLD analysis project Ga0080013, IMG submission 69236) | Marine viral communities from the Pacific Ocean - ETNP_6_85 (SPADES assembly) (version 2) | ecosystem: Environmental > Aquatic > Marine > Oceanic | place: Pacific Ocean | collected 2013-06-19 | reverse complement strand
GCCCATATGCTGACACATCATGTGCTCATGGATTTTTGGTAATTAATGACTCCCCGGCTGCAGGAATACCGGTAAATATATATGATGATGAATTTCCGGCTGCTCCTATTACCTCGACTATGACAATGGTTAATGGTGATTTTTGTGCCCAGGTTCCTGCCGGGATTACGGCAACAGTTCAGGTTGGTTTCGGTGCTGAGCTCTGTGCATCGGAGACATTGAACACAGATAATTTAGGTGGGGAAGCTTGTGCTGATGATGGACAATATGGTGAATGCTATAGCCTTAGTGACTTTGTATGCGCTATGTAATAAAATAGTTGTATCATGGTTAATTTATGCATATTGCTTTTAAAAGCATAAAATAAGCTTTTAGGGACATATAAGCATGCACCCACACAAGAGGTGAATAATAAAAGATAATCACTGATAAAACTTAGTGTTAATTCTACTTAGACAGCATAATTAATGATAGATCAACTGGATTATTTTATAATGAGACTGAACAGAAAGCACCTGAGAAGAATTATTAAAGAGGAAGTCGTGAGTGCTCTTAGAGAGCAGGAATCAGAGCGACTTCGTGTCCTGCCAGATGCCGGTGACGATGCATATGACACTGACGACTCGTCATTGGAAACAATCAAGGCAGGTATGAATGAGGTCTATTCTAGTCTCATGCAGCCCGCCTACGAAGCACTAGAAGAGCCGCGACCATCTGGAGTAGTTCAGGTGAGCTTCTCAATTGAGGCACTCACTGGAGAGGTGCTCAGCAGCCCCGCTATACTTGTATCCGGCGGCGATTCGGACTTGAGGAATATAGTAACCCGCGCTCTGGAAAATACGACTTTCCCACCGCCCCCTCCAAGCGGTGAAGAAGTCGGACCCATGAAAAATGATGTGGGTGTGCTGGTCCAGGGTCACATCTCATTCGATCGTAAGGGCGTCCGCTCAGGGAGAGATGCAGCTGCTCCCCGGCGCCAGCGAGCAGAGACCAGACTTTGACCGAAGCTGATTAAATAATTTTTATAGCTGCTAGTCCTTAAAAAGTGACGTGTAAATTTGGGCTTCTTATGGTATATTATACACATAAGGAGGCTATTTCATGAGAACAGCTTTAATTTTTTCTGGTATCTTTCTTTCATCTTGCATGGGTGTAATTCCAAGTGAGATAGAAGAAGACAAAGACTTTTCTATCATTGATGAAGATATCAGTTATTTTTCTATGTGCAGGCTAACTAAGGATGATACAGTTAGAATTTCTGTAGGCGCCTTTATGGGTGAAGAAGAGATCATGGATGATCATGTTTCTGCTATCGTAATTGAGACTGAGACAGAAGAACACTTTCTCGACATCAGTCATCTAGATAGCGGAGATATCATAGGTAAGGCATTTGTTCCACCCACATTTGATTGCTCGCAGCAAAGATCAGTTATTTTTCTAACCGATTAGTAAGACTATTCTATGTGATTAAGTGAAGCGTCAGCTAGAGTGGCTCCGCTCGTGGGATCAAACTTCTTTAATCGAGCAACACCATTTGTGATAGTGACATAAGTTTGGTGAGTCACCCAATCTCCAGCATTGATATATGTCTTAATAGACTGATTTTCGTCGATCCATATAAGTGCTTCAGGTATGTGAGTATGTCCCATAACGAAGACATCGACATCTGGGTTGTGCCTTAAGATATGAATGACGCTTCTTAGCTTATGTTTCTTTATCTGCTTCTCTGTCCACCAAGTTGTGAAGTCAAAGTTAAATGTGAACTCTAATATTCCTTGCATGATAGATAGAAATTTTACAAAAATCCTATTATGTAACACACCTTTATCATACTCATCACCGTGTTCTATTCTAAACGTTCTTCCAAAAGATTCAAATTCATATCTCTTTACAAATTCAACGTTGTGAACATTTTTTCCAATAAGATTTAATAGACTTTCATCATGATTTCCTACGACATAGATTATTTTTTTATCATAGTCAACTGAGCTTATAATTTCAAGACACCGCCGGGTAAATACAGGAATTTTGATAAAATCTATGATGTCGCCTGCCAAAATTAGCTCATCATACATCTCAGTTTTGAGAAATGCTAAGAGCTCATCAGACTTATAGAACTTACTTCCAATATGAGTGTCAGATATGATGATCCTTTTCATTGAACAGTTATCACAAGTGTTATTATTATAATAACATATATCAGATAGGTTTATTACTGAAACGTGATCTCTTGAATTAAAATGATAAAAATTTCTCATGATCATGAAACACTACATCATTTTAAGTTTATAATCAAAGATCTACCTATAAAATAGGTGCCATAGGAAGATATCGTGGAGAAATTAAATGAGTTATAAGCTTTCTGATGAAATTATTTCGCAAATTGCAAAGTTGATACAGCTAGCAATTTTAACAGGGACAGATGTTGTTGATAATCTGAGAATGATAGATGTGACAGAGTCAGATTCAGATTCTGACATTCTTGTCTTGACAGATGAGTATAGGGCAATTGCAGAAGATCAAATTAAATCATTGTTAGAAGTATTACAGGATCAACAAGATAGTAAAGAAGAGTGACATGCAAGATCGCCTCCAGGAAGTATTTGATCTAAGAGAGGCCTTTATGAATGAGCTCAAGGAAAAGGTTCCTGGCTCACATCCTGAGTGGCCGCTAGATCTGTCTGAAAAGAAAAATCAACAATTTTGCAGAGACATGGCACTCAGAGGTGTGGAGGAGATGTTTGAAGCATTGCAGCACCTCAAAAACTGGAAACCGCACAGGGTAACAGAGATTAAAGAATTTGATAGTGATGAATTTTTAGAAGAAGTCGTAGATGCATTTAATTATTTTTTTTCTTTAGTCTTGCTTACGGGCTTCACTGCAGATGACCTCTATTCTGCATATATCAAAAAAGATAAAATTATTCACTCTAGACTGAATAATGGATATTGAAAAAATCATTTTATCACATAGTAGAATAGAAAGGAAAGAGATATTTTCTTCTATTGAAAATGTTATAAAAAAAATAAAAGACATGAAGCTAGAAGTTCACAATGGAGAAATTCTCATCTACAGAAAAGATTCTGATATGAATAGTTTTATTTTTAAAGGTGTAAAAGAAAAAACTTTAATTAATGCTATTAGAAATCTAAAAGAAGCGGTATGAATCTAAAGACATTATTTAGTAAACAGTTAAAGTTTAATGATCTCTTTTATCAAAAAAAATTAACTGAAAAAGAAAAAGAAGAGATCACAAAGAGCTTAATATTAGCACTTCATTCTGAGGTCAGCTCATTAGCAGATAACATCAACTTCAAGGATCATAAAATCAACAGGGAATGTGTCGATCTAAGTGGCATGCTCTATGAATCAGTTGATGTCTTACGATACTTGATAGCAATCCTAAATCTCTGGGATTTTTCTTCAGATGATCTAGTAAGTGCATATAAAGACAAAGAGCTTTTTTTACATGCACGACACAGATCAGGTCAAAATAAGTGGTGCGGCGAGCCAGTTATAATTGTTGATATAGATGATGTGATTGCGCAATTTAGAGAGTGCTTTGTTGAGTGGTTAGAAGAGAGACACGGAGTTGTTGTTGATAAAAATTCTCCCGAATATTATACATCAACTGAGGTGAAAAATGCGGGATTAAATCCAGAAGGAGTATTTTTTCAATTCATTGATGAGAGGCAGTTCAGAGAAATAAGGCCTTGCATAGAGATGCTAAATTCTCTTAAAAGCTTAAAGCGTGAGGGATACTGGATACACCTTTTAACAGCAAGACCATCAGATAATCTCATAGTAAAATATGACACATATTCTTGGATTGAAATTCATAAGATCCCGTATGACAGAATAGACTTCAGTCCAGAAAAATATAGATGGATAGCACAGTCAGAGTACTATGACACAGGAAAAATAGTGTGTGCAATTGATGATTCACCAAAGCACGCAGCAGAAATAGCTAAACATGGAATACCAGTTATTGTTCCCAGAAAATCTTACAATCAAGAAGTTTTAGATGTTGAAAATATCGAGGTAATTGATAGCTGTGATGAAGTCTTAAAATTAATCAAATCTTTTTCAAATTAGGTTATTCATATAGCCTTTGCTGATATAAACTTAACTAAACTAGGAAAAATTATATGCCAATTAATACTAATCTTGATCCCATCGAACTTCCCATGGATTTAAAGTTCGACGACGATCCTACAACTGAATTCTATAACAACCTTAGGGCACTTGAGGTTGAGCTCATAGACCATCCAACTAGAGATCAAGCACTTAATGTCGCATGGAACTATGTGATGGCAACATGGTCAGACAGTCCGTCAGATACAGATCCAAATCTGAATAATGTCGATAAGCGATCTTTGAGTAAGAATTTAGAAGACGTGCTATGTTTTCGTGCACTTCCCACTCCAATGGAGTGTCTAGGGTTCACATTTAAGCTCAGCGGTCTATCTTTTCAGGAAGTGACTCACATAATTCGTCACAGAGCTGGATCATTTGCTGCTCAGTGCACAGGTGATAGAGATCTAAGAAATGATCCCGCAGTAATTCCTGAGGCTGTTGAAAATTCTCCAGAATTTCTTGAAAGGTGGAAGAAGATTGTCTTAGAATCAAAGCAGCTTTATTCTGACATGACAGACTCTAGGGACATATCAATGATGGATTCTCGTATGATTCTTCCAAAGTGTATGACATCATTTTATTTTATGAGGCTTAATTTGAAAGATCTCATAGGATTTATCAGGCAAAGACAGGATAGGCAGATTCAACCTGCCGCAGATAATCTTTTAGCTGCAATGATGGCTCGAGAGGTGATGAGAGTTTTACCAGAAGTATCTTCTGCAATAAGTTTTGAGAAGCCTGACATGCACTATATTAAGACGTTTAGGGTAAAGGAGGGTGATAAGTGGGTCTCTAGGGGAACAAATCTATATTGGCCAGAGCCCAAAAATGATACATTTGAATATCATCCAGAAGATACAATATATCAGTGCAGACGTGAAAGCATTAACGGAACACACCCACCCAAAAGAGCTACTGTATTTGAAGTTATCTGGGATAGTCTGATGAATGATATTAACACAATGAAAGAAGAATATTCTAAAAATAAGTCATGGTAGATATATCAGTTTTTATTATGAAAGAAATCTTAAATAAATATAAAATTTTCAATTTTTATGATTATAATCATATTGTTCTTCAACACTCGGAGGTTTAAATGAAGGCATATATCGCTAGTTCCTGGTTCAACCCTGTCGCAAATCAAGAGGTTAATGACATCATTAGTTCACTTGAAAGTAATAATTTTGAAATATTCTCACCAAGAGATTTCTTTGTCTGCCCACCAAATGCTGATTTAGAGACTCAAAAGTCAACATATGATGGTAATCTTATTCATCTTCAAAAGTGCGACTTTATGATATGCAATACTCATGGAAAGGACATGGGATCAATATTTGAGGCAGGATATTTTAAGGCCCTTGAAAAGCCTATTATTTATTTTTGTGCAGGTCTGCCTGCAGACGCGACATTTAATCTCATGCTTGCTCAAAGCGGAATTAAGGTTTGCACATCAACTGAAGAATTAAATGACTATCTTTCTAGATGCGATGAAAAAGGACACTTACTATTTGAACCATATTATGGTGGAATTGAATAAGAAGAGATGCGAGGAAAATGTCAAATTACTATGACATTCTTGGAGTAAGCTCTGATTCAAGCTCAAAAGATATTAAGAGTGCGTACAGGAAGTTAGCACTCAAATATCATCCTGATAAAAATCCCGAGGATTCAGAGGCTGAAAGAAAGTTCAAAGAGATAACTGAAGCGTACTCAGTTCTTTCAGACAGAGAGAAACGTCAAAATTACGACAATTTTGGAACTGCTGAACCCAGTCACTTTCACAGTGATGGAGGTTTCGGAGATATTTTTGACCAGTTCTCTAGTTTTTTTGGAGGAAGGTTTGATGGTATGTTTTCTCACGGTCGTCAAAGGGAGAATAGGAGGGGAGAATCTATAAAGATTCATACTCTTTTAAGCCTTTCTGATATTCTTTACGGAGTAGATAAAACAATTTCTTTTGATAGAAAGACGATATGTGAACCGTGCATAGGTCATGGTTTTATTGATAGAAAAAATGATACTGAGAATTGTAGAGCTTGTGGCGGAACCGGCGCTGTACGTCATCATTCGGGAGCCATGAGAATTGAGACGACTTGTGGAAGATGTAGCGGATCAGGATTTAGAATTAAAAATCATTGTCCTTCATGTAGTGGATTTAAGTTTAACACAGAGAAGACGAGCTTAAAAATTAATATTCCAAAAGGAATTAAAGAGGGAAGCCAGTTACGTCTAGATCAGATGGGAAATGATAGTCTTCATGGGGGACAACCCGGCGATGTGTATGTGGTAATTAAAATAAATGATGAAGACTATTTTGAGAGATCAGGTGCAGATTTTCGTGTTAAAAAATCGATTCACTTCTCTCAGGCAGTATTTGGTGACGCTGTTGATATTAAATTACTTGACGGGTATCTAAAGCTAGATATTCCTCAGGGTACTCAACCAGGTACAATCTTTACACTTAAGAATAGGGGTCTTCCTATTGATGTAGGCCATAGTAGGCGGGGAAATCAATATGTTGAGATTTCTGTAGATGTTCCCAAAAGTGTCACACTTGAAGAGATAGAGTTGATTAAAAAATTAGATGACATATGGATGGGAAGCTCTCGTGTAAATGAAAAATAGCTAGTGTATAATTGCTATAATATACGGAGTTTTAATGTCTAAATTTAAAAGCATCACACCCCCGCGACAATTTGTGGGATTACATGCTCATGATGGTTCAAGTGTTTACGATGGACTAGGATACCCAAATGAACATATAGATTTTGTTCTTGAAAATGAGATGGATGCATTTGCGCTCACAAATCATGGTCACATGAATTCAGCAGCTCATGCACACAGTTATTCAAAAAAGCTAAAGAACAAAGGAAGAAAATATCGTCATATCTATGGGTGTGAGTGCTATTTTGTTGACTCTCTTACAGAATGGCAGCAGGAGTACAATGATCACAGAGAGTCTGTTCGACTTGAAAGAGAACTATCTAAAAAATCTGTTAAAATATCTGATGAGTCTGAAAATGACGGACTTGTAATTGAAAATGAAGATGAATCTAAATCAAAAAGAAGTACATACCCACAGTGGAAGAGAAGATACCACCTTGTTGTTTTAGCAAAGAATTATACTGGGCTACAAAATCTCTTCAGACTTATCAATCGCTCATATAAAGAGGGGTTTTATAGATTTCCTAGAATTGACTATAAGATGCTAAAGGAGCACTCTGAGGGACTCATTGTTTCAACTGCATGTGTCGGTGGACGACCATCTGGTCATATTTTTAAGCATTTTGAAGATAAGAGCTTTGATGATCTTACTCCAGATCTTGTAGATGATCCTGCTATTATTAGGTCAGTTATGAGAGACCTAGAGAACATGACAGATAGATTTGTTGATGCTGTTGGAAGAGAAAACTTTTTCTTAGAACTTCAATTTAACGGACTTAATGCACAGCAATTAGCAAATAGATGTATAATTGATCTATCTAAGAAGACTGGAGTGCCTCTACTTGCAACAGCTGATTCACATTACTGCAGGCCAGAGATGTGGGAGGCTCGAGAGATGTATAGGCAGCTCGGCAGGATGGGCTCTAGGGGAGATGAAATGCCAATTCTTCCTAAAAAGGAAGAATTGAAGTGTGAGCTTTATCCCAAAAATGCAGAGCAAATGTGGGAAGCATTTGAAAGAAATTACAACGAATATGATTTCTATAAGGGGAGCGAATTACTTGTAAAAGATGCAATTGAAAGATCACACGATATTGCGTGGTCAATGTGTGAAGAAGTTTGGTTCAATGAAAGTGCTAAGCTACCAACATTTGACATGCCAGGTAGCACTGCATTTAATCAGCTTGCAAAGAGAGTAAAAGAAGCTCTAGTAGAAGAGGATTTACACACAGACTCAGTTTATGTTAAAAGAGCTAAGATGGAGCTTGAAGATATTAAGCATCTTGGTTTTGAAAATTATTTTCTAACAATGACAAAGGTGTTTGATCTTGCATGTCAAAGTACAATCATCGGCCCAGGAAGGGGCTCTGGCGCAGGATCACTAGTAAATTATCTCCTGGGAATCACAACAACAGACCCGATAAAATACGGGCTTCTATGGGAAAGGTTTCTACACAGGGCAAAGGCAGGATGGCCTGATATTGACACTGATGCAGGAGATAGAGATGTGTTGATAGATGCAGCTCGTGAATTATTTGGTGAAGAATCAGTTGTTCCTGTTTCTAATTTTAATACTCTGAAACTCAAGTCTCTTATTAAAGATGTATCAAAATTTTACGGAATTCCCTTTGGAGAGGTAAATGAATTAACTGGACCTCTCGAAAGAGAGGTGATGCCTAGAGCAATGGGAGATCATGAGGAAAAGTCAACATATGTTCTTACTCATGAAGATTGCATTAAGTACAGTGAGCCATATCGTAATTTTATGGAGAGATACCCAAAGGTAGAAGATCATGTTAAAACACTTTTCATGGAGCCAAGGTCGATTGGAAGACATGCAGGTGGTGTTCTAGTATGCCCTGATTTAGAAAGTCACATGCCTGTTATTAAGGTGAGAGGTGAACTTCAGACGCCATGGTCAGAAGGAATGAACTTCAGGCACCTGGAACCTAATGGATTTTTAAAGTTTGATTTTCTGGGCTTAACAACTCTTAAGATGGTAGAGGACTGTATTCGTCTTGTGCTTAGAAAGAGCGGAAATGAAAATCCAACATTTCTAGACATAAGAAAGTATTTTGATGACAACATCAATTGTAGATATAATGATCTTGATGACTCAAAGGTGTGGAAACACGTCTATCATAAAGGAAGGTTCGTTCAAATATTCCAGTTCACGCAACAAGGGGCAAGAAAATTTTGTAAGAGAGCAAAGCCGAGAACAATTGAAGAGCTTGCAACAATTACTGCAATATACAGACCTGGACCATTAGCAGCCCATGTTGATAAAAAGTATGTTAAGACTAAGAAGTCTGTTGAGTCTGGAAATCCTATACAATATGACCATCCTGTCATTGAAGAGATTCTAAGTGAAACATATGGGTTTATATCTTTCCAGGAGCAGTTTATGCTTCTTGCACAAAAACTAGCTGGATTTAACAAGGGGGAATCTGATAAGATGAGAAAGACACTTGTTAAGAAATCACTTGATTCAAATGCAGCAAAGGTTCAAGAGCGCATTGACCTTAGAGAGAAGTTTGTTAACGGAGCAGTTGAGATATCTGGCATGGATATCGACAAGGCTGAAAAGCTATATGAGACAATTGAGTTCTTTTCTGGGTATGGTTTCAATAAGTCACACGCAGTGTCTTACGCTATTGACTCCTATTATTCTGCGTGGCTTCACACTTATTATGAAAAGGAGTGGTTAGCGACATGCCTACAGACACAGAACGGCTCGACAAAGTTTGGAAAAGTTATCGCCGAGATAAAGTCACTAGGATATAAGATTTTCCCACCCGATATTAATACGTCATCTGATGTGTGGGTATACAGTGATGAAAGAGAAGGTTTTGTTCCTCCTCTTACAGCAATTAAGGGCGTTGGATCTGCTGCTGTTGAAGAGATTATGAGAAATAGGCCCTATACATGCTTAGATGATATTTTATTTAATGATGACGGATCATGGAAGCCATCTAAAATGAATAAGACTTGCTTTGATTCTTTGTGCAAGGTTGAAGCATTTGGAACTCTACAGGAGTTCATAGATAAAGATGTGCTTAATCATCAACAGCTTCATGAGGCAATTGTTGGAAACTACGATCTATTGAAAAAGGGTAGATACGGAATGACTAAGACTGCATATAAGCGAGCGATTAAGGAGTGTGGAGCCTTACAGCCATTTGTAAAAGAAAAGTTATTTGAAAACATAGATATGCCTGATTGGTCACGTCCTGTTAAGATTATGTTTTCTGTTGAATTAATGGCAGGTGCAGATGAAGACTTAGTTTTCCCGACCAGGGTTATGAATAAAATTCAAAAAGCAAATGTAGAATCAATAACTAGCCTTGAAGGAAACACAAAGGGCATAGCATGGTTTTGCATTCAGGAAATTCACAAGAAGAAAACAAAGAATGGAAAAGATTATTATAGGATGAAAGTTGCTGATAATAAGTCTGAAAGTTGCTGGCTTAGAGTATGGGGGTCATTTAAAGCAGACCCTGAGCTCTATACAATATGGCTTGCAGAGATTTCAAGAAGTGAGGCATGGGGGTGCTCTAGCTCTTCATATAAGATGAAAAAATTAGACATAACGGATTGATAAAGTGCTTTATTTTCCTACAAATACACTTTTTATAGAGGGCCCAGACTGTTCGGGCAAGACGACATTGATAAGCAAGATTCATGAACAGACAGATTATAAGTGGCACATTTTTGATAGATCACAGATCTCAAGAAAAATATTTTGTGATCTTTATAAAAGAAAGAACAGTGATGTTTCAATTAATGTATATGATGAGCTATCTAATCTTAATAATAGATACGTCATATTAGTTCCTAAGTGGGAAGTTATAAAGAAAAGATATGAAAAAAGAGGAGATGAGATACATGATCTGTCTTCTCTAAGGAGCGTGTATGATATCTTTAAAAAAAGATCATACACACTAGATAAATATCCAAATATTTTTGTGGTAAGAGATGAATATGAACGCGATCAATTAGCAGAAAATGTTTCTTCTCTAATTGATAATGCTGAAATACCGACGATGAAAGAGATTTCAGATCAAGTTTTTAATCTTGTCAGTGCATCAGGCGGAGAGTCATATCCGCTTCAGCTTACTCTATATGATGATGGAAAATTTGAAATGGCGTCGTCAGAGTCTATGAATCACCCTCAAGAAAAAGAGTATTATCACAACATATTTCAAAAATTTCATTTAAAGATAAAAGATGAGCTTTCTGGTTTAAATGAATATGGTAGAATTGAAACACATACATCAAGAAGATTTGTCTATGCAGATGATTCATGTATATCGTTTATACAGGCTGCAGTTAGAAATAACATTTTAGATTTTCATGTGGTGATTAGATCTTCTGATGTGCAAAATATATTTGAGCATGATCTTAAATTTTTGTATTTTTTAGCTTCGACGTGTTATGATAAATTTAAAGATAAGTGTTGTGATGTGAGAATGAGATTTGACTTAAACTCTGCACACATACTGGAGTAGTATTGCTAATTAGGGAAGTAAGATGAGAGCTTTAGTTACAGGAGGATGTGGGTTCATTGGATCTAATTTGGTTCATGATCTGGTAAGAAAAGGACATACAGTTGATGTTGTTGATGATATGTCAAATGGTCACCTAGAGTTGCTAGAGGGATTAACATTTAGAGTGATTCCAGCAGGACTCATAGACTCTTTTTATATGGCTCATCCACCAAAAGACAGAGATTCAGAAACTGTTCACATAATTCAGGGATGCTTTTCTCATAAGCGTGTTTTAGAAAATATAAGAAATAAGGTGTATAGTCATGTTTTTCATCAAGCTGCTATTCCAAGGGTATCATATTCTGTGGAGCATCCTTCTCACACAACAGAGGTAAATATAGCAAATACAGTGAGACTATTTCAGGCGTGTATCGGTTCAGTTGATAGGGTTATATGGGCATCATCATCATCTGTTTATGGCGGAGCTGAAACTTTACCTACACACGAATCTACTAAAAAGATGCCAAAATCTCCTTATGCGTGGCAAAAAGATTCGATTGAATCTATTGCGACAATATTTTGTGAGCTTTATGATATTGATATCGTGTGCTTAAGATATTTTAACGTTTTTGGGCCAGGTCAATATGGCGATTCTCCATACTCTACTGCAGTTTCTTCATGGTGTAATTCACTTAAAAGTGGTCTTCCGATGAGGAGTGATGGCGACGGATCTCAGTCTAGAGATCTATGCTACATTGACAATGTTATTCATGCAAATATGCTTGCAGCTACATCTAATCAAAATAGGCATGGTGGGTTTAAAGGGAGGTGCTATAATATTGCATGTGGAGATCAAACATCTAACTTAGAGATTTTAGAATATTTAAAGAAAAGATATTCACATGCAGTTGTAATTGATGCTCCATGGCGACCTGGAGATGTGATGCATACAAAGGCAGATATTTGTAGGGCCTCAGAAGAGCTTGGATACGAGCCAGTTGTTAAATTTTGGGAAGGTCTTGAAAAAACTCTAGAGTGGTGGAATATTGAAGATGATAAAAACTGATGAAATAAAAACAGCATGGGTTTCTAGAGATTGGCGAAAAAGTGAAAAGCCGTGGGGGCATGAGATGTCATGGTCCTCTTGTTCAGCTGGTCATGGAAAGTTACTATTTATTAGAAAAGGTTTTAGGACTAGTTTGAAATATAATCCACAGAAAAATGAATCACTTCTTATCTTAAGTGGAAGACTAAGTGTGACATTTGGTGATGAGCTTAGTTTATCAAGACCGAATTTAAATCCTATGAAAACTGAAATGCTAGAAGCGGGAGACTGTCTTCACGTCTATTCATGCTGCCCGTACAGACTTAAGGCACTTGAGGATTCAGAGGTCATTGAAATTGGAAATTTTATAAATGATGCTCCAGTTAGAATCGAGGATGACTATGGTAGAGCAGATAAAAAGAGTACCTGAATTTATAATCTTTACAGGTCCTATGTTTGGATCTAAGACTACAAAATTATTAGCTGCACTTGATAGATTTAGGTACCAAAATAGAAATATTTTAGCCCTTAAGCCAAGAATGGACGAGAGATATGAATCTTCTCAGATATGTACACATGGTGGAGGAAGAATAGACGCAGTCGTTATTGATCACGGAAGAGATATCTTACGAATAGTTGACGAAGATGAAAAAAATATCGATGTAGTCGCCGTAGACGAGGCATTTATGATTGAAGAATGTGCTAAATCATTGATTCACCTCTTCAAGAAGGGAAAGACAGTAGTTGTATCTTCTCTCCAGCTTTCAGCGACAGGAAATGTTTTTGAAGAAGTCAGAGACATGATGCCATGGGCAACAAAGATAGAGGTTTGCCCAGCTGTATGTACAATTAGTGGTCTCGATGCCTACTACACTCATAGAAAATTTGAAGACATGAATGAGATAACTGTTGGCGGAAAGGATCTTTATGAGCCCAGGGCATGGTTTTATCATAGCTTTATGAATCAAGATTCTTTAGGGGATGATGGATGATTGAGCCTACTAGCGTAAATTTTGTAATATACCATGCTGAGTGCTCAGATGGCTTTGGAGCAGCTTATGCTGCCTGGAAGTGCTTGGGGAAAAAAGCTGAATATCATGCTGCTAAGCATGGTTCCACACCTCCATGCGTGTCAGGTAAGACAGTTGCAATTCTTGATTTTTCATATGACAATCTTACAATCAAGGATATGATAGAGGAATCAGATGGACTCATCGTAATTGATCATCATAAGTCTGCAATGGTAGAGCTTCACGATATTTCAAATACTCATTTTGATATGAATAAGTCTGGTGCAATGCTAGCGTGGGAATTTTTTCATCCAGGAAAGGAGGCACCAAAATTTATTCAGTATATTCAAGATCGTGATCTGTGGAGGTGGGATCTACCTTACTCTAGAGAATTCGCTGCTTCGTTTGATATGGTTCCATTTGAGTTTGAAGAGTTTGTAAAGTTTGAGGATGACTCTGTTTTTGATGATGCTGTTAAGCGAGGATCTTATATTCTTGCATATTCGAAGACTGTTATCAAAAAGGTTTGTGAAAAGGCTAAGCCTCGCAAATACCAGGGCAAAGATGTTCTTGTCGTGAACTCGTCTCACTGGATGTCAGAGATTGGAGCTAGACTTTCTCCAGACTGTGATTTTGCAGTTATCTGGTATTATGACCATGATAAGCGAAATATTAAAGTGAGCCTTCGCTCCTTTCATGACAGGATTGATGTATCTGAAATTGCAAAAGAATTCCACGGCGGCGGCCATAAAAAGGCAGCAGGTTTTACTCTTCCCGGTGATACAATTATCGATGACTTATTTGATAAAGTTGATAATATCCCACTTGACACAAGGGTTGCAAGAGAAGGTCTTAAAAAGATTAGAGAGGAGCTCGAAGAAAAGGGTGTGCCAGGAAAAGATGACGTTGTCGACAAAATGGAGGCGATGCTAGAAGAACTAGAATCACAGGAAGAGATAGTGGCAGAAGAACAAGAAAAGAAACCTACAGTAAGAAAAAGAAAGCCAAAATCGAAGAAGCAATAAAAATGAGTCAAGAATCAGATTACTCTAGCCTTCTTAGACCCTCTTGGGATGAAATATGGATGACATTTGCTAAAAATATTTCTAGAAGATCATATGATCCCAGATATCAGGTTGGTGCTGTAGTCGTCACTGATGATAATACTCAAGTTCTCTCTGTTGGGTATAACGGAAATTATGCCGGCGGCCCTAATGAGACAGAGTCAGATATTCCTGGTGAGTCTGGAATGATACATGCAGAGATAAACGCTCTTTTAAAACTAGACTATAACAATCCCAAACACAAGGTGATGTATGTCACTCTATCACCGTGTAGAATGTGTGCAAAATCAATGATTAATGCAGGAATACATGAAGTTGTGTATGCCGAAGAGTATAGAGATACGTCTGGATTACAAGTTCTTGAAAAATCAAGTGTCATAGTTAGAAAATTTAAATAAACTTCGACCTATTTAATAACAGGGATGTTTTTGAATGCAAGTATTTTCTAAATATCAGATAGACAGGATCATTAATGAATCAAGAATTCAAAATGAAGATCTTGATATTTTTGCTGGACCGTCTAATGATAGACGAGTAATCGTAAAAGACGGTCTAAAGATACGGCATAGACCGTCTGGACTAGTTTATACAGTTTTAAAATTAGCTAAATCGAAAAAGGATGGGCTATGCATAATCTGTTCAAGACCGGGTAAAAAAATAATAATACCAGAAAAAGACTTTAATCAATATGAGAGGCAATAATGTCTAAGTTTACAAATAAAGAGTTAGAAGCTGTCATTAAAAAATCTATGAACTTAGAGACAGATAGTCAGCTGAATGAAGCTTATGTTGCGCAAGCAAAACAATTTAGGCTACCTACAGAATTTTTAAGTGAAGCAAGCAAGAAGGCTCACCTAGAGCTATATGATAAATACGTAAAAGATTTCAATAGAATAAGTGCAGAATTAGATACTGCAGACAGGGAAGACGCAAATTCAAATCACAGTAACTATAGAAGCTTAAAAATAGATGAAACATATAACTTAAATGCTGCTTACCTTCATGAACTATATTTTTCAAATATTAGTGATCTTCATAGTGAAATAACAATGGACTCTCTTACGTATATGCGATTAAGTAGAGATTTTGGAACATTTGATGCGTGGCAAAAGGATTTTATTGCATGCTGTATGTCATCGAGATGCGGGTGGGCTATCACATATTTTAACACATACCTGCAGAGCTATGTGAATTGTTCTATTGATCTTCACTCTTTAAATGTGCCAGTTGGAGCATACCCAATAATTGTTATGGATATGTGGCAGCATGCATACTATAGAGATTATTTAAATGATGTTAAGACATATATTTATGCTATGATGAAACAATTAAACTGGGCTGTGATTGAAAATAGGGTAGAAAAAACTGAAAAGATGGCAAACGCACTGAGGTAGTTTAGTTATGAATAAAAAAATTAAAAATTTCTTAAGAAGAGTAATTCTGGAGGAAGTAGAGGAGCTATTTTCTCCTCCTGCTGAAACTGAATCCAAGCCCAGGCTTTCTCAAGACTCTCTCGATGACCAGGTAGATGCATTCATTCTCAAATACGAAAAAGATTCTGTCAAAGAAGATGGTGAACCTGATTCAATCTCAGAGTCACTAGCAAACTTATCCCTGGCTGCGCTACTTAGCGAGCAAGATGATGAAGAGGAGGATGTTGATCTGGGACCGCCAATAGAGGATTTTGATGATGCACCTCCAGATGTCAGCGCCGGTGCTGATGATCCTGCTGCTGATAAACCGGAAGAGGCACCAAAGACACCTCCTGCCGGAAGTGAAAATATGAGCGCAGACGTCGAGGCAATTGTTGATATTCCTAAACCTCCACTAGATGTCGATGCATTTTCTAAGAGAGTTGCTCGTCTCGCAATGAACTATAATACTTTGTTAGACGTAAGAGTCACAATTGTAAATAGAGCTCTAAACTTTCTAGCTCAACACTATGATCAAGAGCATGCCAATGAGATGAGAGAAATATTAGATTCAGAATATGATTTTGATCTAACAGGCAGTGATAATGAACCTGGTGACCACTATGCAGTCGGTGCCTTTGCCGGCGGCACAGGAGGTCTCGGTGGAGGTGGTGCATAGTGTCTACAAAGTCATATAAGGATTTTGAATCTAAAAAAACTATTCACTTCAATATCACGAGAGAGGCACATTCAAGATTGCGAATAGAATGCTTCCAGAAGAGAGTTTCAATGCAAGAAGTATTTGAAGAAGTTTCTCAGAGAATAGCTGCACAGTCTTCTGACATGATGAATCTTTTAGATCATGTCTCAGAAAGAAAAAGAGATAAAATTATTAAAAAGCTATCTGAAACAGATGCAGAGTCCTTATTTAATATAATAGAACAGGAAGGCCCGCTATCAGACAAGTCATAAAAAAGATTTCAAGATTTTTGAGTAGACTTTTTACTTCTGCTTCAGATGATGACCTGCATAAGAGAATAGATAGCCTTGAGTATAGAGTGACTGAGCTTCAACTTTTACTATCTCATCAGGCAGAAATGGTCGCTTCACTTACTAGTGTATACAATGATATCATAAAAATATTTTATGTGTATTCCTCAGAAGATGTTGAAGGTCAGTATGTGTCACGAACAATGCTGTTAACTGAAGATGATGACGAATTTTTAAATTAGATAGTTTATTTTTAATATAGTTATTATCATATTCACACCAGCGATGGAGATAGTATGCGCACCGGACTCATAGATAGAATCTTAGGAAAGATAATTTCTAGAAAATTTACTGTATTTTTAACTGCGACAGGACTAATGCTTTTCTCAGACTTAACGTCAGATACATGGGGAATGATTGCTATAGTCTATATTGGCGGTCAAAGTGTTATAGATGCTGCACTTTCTTGGAAACATGGCAAAGATGATTAGTGGTTTAACCTGGATAGCAGTTAAGACTAGATTTAAAAAAGCTTGCTCATGGTGCAAGAAAAATTGGAAATTTTTTGCAGGATTGGTCACAGCAGGACTGATTCTCGTATTAACAAGAAAGAGCGTTAATTTTTCTAAGATTCTTTCAAGAGTAAGGGAAGACCATGAAAAGGAAATTGATATCATAGATAGGTCACATGATCTTGAAATTTCTGAGAGAGAAGCAGCACAAAAAAGATACTTTGAGGTAATTGAAGAGCTAGAAGAAAAGTATAGAGAAGCAGAAAAAAATCTTGATAAAAAGAAACAAAAAGAAATAAAGCGACTTTTAGATAAATATAATGATGATCCTGAGGAGCTAACTAAGAGAATCGCAGAGCTTACAGGCTTTTCTATTCATTAGTAAACTTTTATACTTTTACAGAGTATCTTATAGCATGTAGAAGACAGGAGCAAGATAAAAGTGATCATTAGCAAATATATGAGATTAGCGACAGCATTTATTTTTCTCACAAATATTTTATTTTTTCCGGCTATTTCTCGCGCAGATGAAAAGGTTACAACATTAAATGAAGGAGAAGTTGCGCCATTCTCAGGAACGCTCTTTAATACAGAAGCAGCAGCCAGACTAATAACAGAGCTGAGCTTTACAGAAGAGTCATGCCAGATAAAAATAGACGAAGCACTTTCATATCAAGCTGCTCAGCATCAATTAGAGATATCTAATCTTACTATTTCATTAGAAACTCTAGAACTAAGGTATGATCAAACTCTTGCACTACGTACAGACCAGATAGCTTTTTTAGATAGTCAAATTACAAAAAAGAAATTTCCACATGAGTTAACATTTGCACTAGGAGTTTTAGCAGGAATTGGTCTCACACTAGCATCAGCATACGCTATAAGTGAAGTAGCTCAATAAGTTTATTGTTTCGAAGATATTTATCTTAGAGGATTACAAATGAGAGTCATTGTTAATAAAAATTCACTTGAAGAAGCAATTAAAATTCTTTTAGAAAAAAGTGAGCAAGAAGAGAGAATTGATATACTTTCTTCTGAAAGTGAAGATCCAATAATACCTGTTGATCAAATGTCAGTACAGCTCTCTGCTGATGCACCACCTGTTCAGGATGTAGATTATGTTCCAGCAAATTCAAATGAACTTTCTAGGTCAGCTGCTGTAATTGCAGCAGAAGTTCCAGCAGACCAAATTGATTTTTTCTATAGAAAGCTTCACAATCTACTAGACAGCGCTCTTGATAATTCTGACGAGCTAGAAAGTGAGGATGAGCCCTCAATAGAAAAGGAACAACAAGAAGATGCTGAAGTCGAAGAAGAGAATGTTGTTCCATATGATGAAGATGATCTCTCTGAGTCGATCGTACAAAAGATCAGATCTATTTTATTAGAGCAGACTGATCTAGAGATAGAAGACGAGACCTCTGATGATGCACCTGGCAGCGATGAAGCTGCAGACACGGGGGGAATGATATCAGACCCTATTGATAATATCATAGCAGATATCGCAGACTTAGAGATAAAGGTCAGAAATGCCAAGCAAACTGCAACACTAAGCATGAATGATAAAAGTGCAGAGAGGCTAGAAGCAGATTTTGGGTGGATGTTTTATCCTAGTGATCAATCCCATATCGGCCTACCGTGGATGATCATAAAGGCTGTTAAGCGACCAGAAGTTCAGGTGAGCTTTGAAGACGCCAAAAGAGAATTACAGGTAGATGATCAAACACTTGTAAAGAGAGTAATTCAAAAATATAGGTCACTTCAACCTCCACAAAGTCCACCTCTCAGCCAAAATCCAGTGCTTGCAGCTGAGATGTATTCTAATGTCATGGCTGATAAGATGCCCGATCCAGATGTCGATGTAGCTGGGTTTAATCAGGCTGTAGATGATCTGATGGACAAGGTGCAAGCCAGTGGGTCTATTACAGCATCATTTTCTGAAAAAACAGGAGAGCCCCCATTAAAAATTAATGTTCCTGCTAATATCTTTTTAACAGCTCTTCAAAAGGTAAAAGATCAAAGGCTAGATAAGCTTAAGCCTGATATAGCACCAGAGCCAGAAGAAGATGTGGATATCAGCCTTTTAAAGAGACAGTACAAAGAAAGAGAGCGATCAGACAGGCAAAAGATTGCCGATGATCTGGGAATTTCATATGGAGCTCTTACAAATGTGGAGCAAGATATGGCAGTAGCCCTCGGCCCAAGAGGAAAGGGCGCTCACCAACGTGCGCCAGGAACTGCAGATGAAGAAAAGCTCTCGATGTACAAGATAATATATGATTCAATTCTAGAAAAGCTCATATCACTGGCAGCAACTAATCTTGTTAGGCCGATATTCATCAGCAGACAGGATATTGATCCTAAAAGTCTCACACCGCAACAAGAAAAAACAATAGACTCAGCATCTAATAGAATAGCTTCAGAAATTTTTGGATATAATTCAGAAGAAATGAAATTTTCTAATTCAGAGACAAAAGAAATATTTGATGAATTTTTAGTAGACTTTGTTAGAACTGTTGATAAAGATGTCAGTAGCCCACTTTTTGATGCTCTTCCAGACTATGCAGACTTCAAAACAGGAGACGGTGAATTTATTGGAAGAGATGACTTTACTACTAAGGACATGAGAGAGACATCATCTACAGCTAAGAACTTAGCGTACCTTATAAGAAACATTTTTAATGTAGGCTATGAGTTAAAGGCAAGAGCTACTACGATAAAGATGCAGGCCAGGAAGGTTGCTCAGCAGGGGGACATCGCTCGAGCACGAAATATGCGAGCAGAATCAGAGGAATATGCGAGTGAGTCTCTCAAGTATATGACAAGATCAAAAGAAATAATTGATGCAATAGCAGCCACAGAAATATCAGAAAAATTTATTAAAAAGTATTCGAATAAATTAAATGATTTAGTTAGAATGAGTTATAAATAAAAATGTCACTAATTGAATTCATAAATGCCTCTTCTAGGGATCGTAAGCCATTAGTTAATGAATCTCTTAAAAGGGTGCTTGGGACTCTTACAGATTCAACTGTTCCTGATAGTTTATTACCAGTAGAGGTAGAAGCATCTGACTGGATCACTCTTTCGTCACCTGAGAGGCTTGCTAAGACATTTATGTTTTTAGATTTTGATTCTGTGAAGTATTTTCTTGATGAGATTTTAGATCATCAAGAAAGAGTTAATCATCACGCAGAATTAATTATTGATCATAGGTCTGTGAGAGTTGAAACGTATACACGTGATATAGATCAGGTCACAGAACAAGACACATCACTTGCAAAATTTTGTGATGAGGTCTACAGTGACATAGCCTTTATAAGGAGAAATAGAGATGAAAGACCATAGACATGATGTGATGGTCAGTGATATCATAGCAGATAAAATTGATATAGATCAGCTCTATGAAAATACGGACGACGACGCGGCAGACTTGACAGTAAGCTTTTGGACAAATGGATATCCTATTTCAAGCAAGTTACAAAAAATAAAAATAGACTCTCACACACTTCATATTTCCTTTATTTGCAACTCTAGTCAAGCTGGAAAATTTATAATGACGCAAGAGGTTTGTAACTTGTCAATATTTAGGTCAGATAAAAGTGAATCAGTTTTTGAAATAGAGACAGCCGAATCAATTTCTCGAAATTTAAAAATTAATTCAGAGGGAAGCTATATGTGTGAGTTAATTATTCGAACATTTAATATGTAATAAAGAGGTGCTATTAAAATGAAAAAAGGTTTTAGCTTTGACAAATTTATAAAAGACATTCACAAGAGAGAGCTAAGTGGTCATGAGAGAGTTAGAGTTCATCAAGATGGACAAGATGATCTTCCACAAAGAAAGTACAATAGGCTCTATAGAGAAGACTGGAGAAATAGGGTCTACTTCAAAGGGAGTTCCAATGAGTGATGTCAGACTTGATAGTTCAAAAGATGTGATCGCTTTTTTAAAGCTTCTAGCTGAAGAGAGCATAAATGTGTCTCGAGAAAGCATGGGAGACCCTGCTCAAGAAATTATTCAAAAGGGTATGAGACGAGATACAAAGATCTTTGATCACATAACAGAGATCGATGAGGAATTACCGGGTGGTGAGATTGAAAATACTCAGCCGCCTAGTGAGGAAGAGGAATCAGCGCCTAAAGATGAACCAGAGCATCTAGAAGTTTCTCTTGATAGCATAACAGATAGCATAAAGCAATTAAGAAGCGGAAGATCTGTTGATGATAGCAGGATAAGAGACGAGATGCGTACATACTACGATAGAATTGATGAAGCTGAGAGGCAAGCACTTCTTGCATTTATGAGAGCATTTGCAGGAATCTTAACTGGTACATTAACTGGCAAAGAGGCCCCAGATCCCAGTGATTCTCCATATACAGTCTCTATGTCAACACTAGATGTGGAAGAAGAGCTGCCGCCAAAACAGCAGCCTCAATCTGATGAAGTTGAAGATTTCAACTTTGAAGAAGAGGAAGAGGATCCAGAAGATACAGCACCCCCAGTGAGAGTTGGGGCTAGCCAGTCACTAAGTGAAATAAGAAAAAAAATAAGAACGCTTATGGAATCAAAGTAATTGTAATTTAGCTCTCCTATAGAGTACAATATGATATGGAAGAGAGAATTATTAAACTACCAAACGGTCTTGATCTAGAGATTCAGCTGACTGATAAATTTCTTAAAATTGTCAAGGAATATTTTTCTTTGTCTACAGCTGATAGCATTACAGATGATCATGTTAGACATTATGTTTTTGAAAGCATGCGGTCAGCCGTAAAGAAGTCTGAAAAAGAGATCAGTTGAGTCTAACTATCTTTAGTCTTCATATTTATTAACAGGAGACAGCATGGACGAAAAAAGCCTCTTAGGCCTCTTACTTAGAGAATCAGTTGCATTTACAAGAGAGTCAGGAGAAGCTGTTTCATATGGCTCTGAAGATCACATAAGTGAACTAGATGATCTTGTAAAAAAGCTCCAGAATATAAAGTCTTCACTTAAAAGAGGAAGTGATAGGCATAAGAATAGAAAGGAGATTCACAGAATCCAGGGGGCAATTGAATCTTTAAGATTTTTAAGCAGAAAGGCTCATAGGGCCGGAGTAGCCTCAGGAATGATAACAGAGGGTGGGTTAAAGTTGGGCCCTGAAGATAGATATGAGCTCACACCAGACATTGTATTTCGGACCATAGATCTTTATGTTTCTCTTATTGAAATATGGAATGCATTCTTAATAAGAAACGGTCACGAGCCAGTTGTTCCAGTGAGACCCGTCGGGTCAGTTAGTTACTATAAGAAGGATTTAGAAGCTAATAGTGATATGACGTATGGAGATGTCGATTATCTAGTTGCTTTCCCCATCGAGTCGCAAGATCCTCAAAATGAGTCTGAGAGAAGACAAGCAGAAAGAGACACAAATAGAAAGTATGAGAAATTATTTGTCGAGTTTCTTAATTCTGATAGACCTTCAATAGTAGATATTGAAAAAACACTTATTGGAAAGACTCCCTTAATGGTGATAATGAGACTGCCAGACCAAAAGCTTGTTCAGGTAGATACAGTCGTCACTTTTCCAAGATACTCAGATTGGATGAGGGGAAGATATACACCAGAGCACGGCTTGAAGGGATATACTATTGGAAATCTCTATAAGGCATTAGGCGACTACTTAGTTATGTCAATAAGCACAGAAGGAGTGATTGTCAGATCTCAGGGTGCTGAAAGAGTTCCGTCTAGATTTTCTAGAAGAAAAGGTGTTCAAACTTCAAACATTAGCACAAATATAAAGGAGTTTCTTAGAGACATTGCTAGACATATCATCAGAAAAAGTGACATCGAAGAGGATCATTTCCTATCAGAAAATCCAGGTGTAGATCCAGAAAAGGTTTCAATAGCTGGACTAGCTAGAGGGATAAAAGGTCTTGCAAATACACTGGATGCCTATGGTGAATATGAAAAAATTGATATGCTAAATTCAATTAAGGCTTTTTATAGTGATGGGTTGAGAAAAAATGTTGAAAGTAAAAAATCAAGAGGCTTAGATGAAGCTTCTTATAAAAAGCTTTTAGAGCTAAATAAGACTGTCTTAGCTATCGTTAGCAAGGAATTTGGGCTATAATGGATTTTTTCACATCAGATATTCACTTCGGTCACCGAAATGTTATTAGGTTTTGCAATAGACCGTTTAAGACTGTGAAGGAGATGAATGAAGAGATCATTCGCAAGTGGAACTCTCATATCTCAGATAAAGATAGAGTATTTGTTATAGGAGATGTATTTTTATGTGATCTAGATGACGCTAAAGAGATAATTTCACGGCTAAACGGTTACAAAATTTTAGTTAAGGGAAATCATGATAGAAGTAAAAAAACCATGTTAGCTGCTGGATTTGATGAATTTCATTTGACTTTAGACTATGAAATGCCTGATGGGCGAAAAGTACTCTTAAAACATTATCCAATCCCAGACTGCCTTTTAGAAGACTATGATTTAATGATACACGGACACATTCATGTCGCAGAAAAGATCAGCGGCAAAAAAATTAATGTGAGTTGTGATATTTGGAATTTTTCCCCAGTGTCTATTGGTGAAATAGCTTCCCTGTGTGTCAGTGAACCTCGTGTGCTAGATGAGATATGTAATGTCTCTGTCAGTGAAGATAAGATCCTCAATATTCATGCTAACATTCATATGACTGATTTTGCTGGATTAACTGATTATGTATATAGTGTTATGAGAGATAAGTGGAAAGAGGAAAACGAATCATGAAAGTTGGTATATTCGGCGGAGGCTTCAAGCCTTTTCATACAGGTCATTTCTCTAAGGTTGCTTTAGCACTTGATGAAAATGATGAGGTATATCTCTTTTACGGAATTCAAAAGGACCAAAAGCCCAAAATTGGAAAGAGGGGAAAACCTCTAAAGGTTCAGCAAAAGCTACGAGCAATAGGTGCCTCAGGTCGAAAATTCACAGAAAGCATGTCTTCTAAAATATTTGAAATTATAAAACAGTCTCTAGAAAGAAAGTACGGAAGTAGAATCCATGTGATAAAAAGCAGTGCACCTATAGGAGACATCATAGAAAAGATAGGAGAGTTTAAAGATTCTCCCCCAGAAAGAATAAAGGTGTACGGAAGACCAGAGGATCTTAATCGGTATTATTTGAGGCTTTATAATTCACCCGCGGGCGGTGGAGAAAGCAGAGGGAGTAAGTACTTTGGAACACTTCGAGAGGACGGAGTATTAGAGTTTGGAACAATTTCCCGAGAGGAGTCTGAAGGTCTTACACCAGAGGAGCTCTCTGATCTTGAGTCTAGTAGAATAATTAATGCTCTTCGAAGTCTCTATCCTGAGGCAACTGATGATGAATTAAGGGACTATGCTGGCGTTAGTGCAACAACAATAAGAAATAGTATTTCTTCACGTGATATAGATGCATTAAAGATGTATCTGCCAGATTTTTTAGATCCTGCAGAAGAGGATAGAATAGTTGATATCCTCTTAGGAGACGATGCACGTATCGAGGAGCATCTAAGATACTTTATTAGGGGGATGTTAAAGGGATGACAATTTTAATTTCTCCAGCGATGATAGAGAGAGCAGCAACTAGACTTCTTCTCAAGGAGCAAACCCAGCCAACAGATTCTCCTAGCTCACCAGGAGAGGAGGCACACATCTATAGCTTATACGAGGAGCTATCAATGCCCCTCAGTGATATCATCGAGATCGGTCGCCTTGGGCTAGATGGAAAGCTTGAGAATGTGCAGGAGAAAATGGATGGACAATTTTTAGCATTTACAGTTGTTGATGGCCAGCTAAAATTTTTTACAAAGATGGACTTACAGGGTCAGGCAGCCAAAGAAAAGAAGCTTCAAGCTATTCGAGCCGGTGTCAAAGGCGGCGGTATGACACTAGACCAGATAGTATCGACATACACGGGAGCACGATCAAATATTGCAGATGGATTTGCAATCGCATATGATGCACTAGATCAAATAGTTCTTCCGTATGAGGAATCTCTCTTTAGAAACGGAGAGGTAGTTATCGTATCTCAGATAATGATATCTCAAAATCCAAACACAATTCTATACGATGATGATTCATTGCGAACTGTGCTTGCTATTTCTCTAACAGAAGAGCCTGTTAACCAAGATGTTCTTGACTCTTTCAAGATTGAGATGAAAAATGCATCTACAGATGCATTTACTATGGATGAGGTTCCCACAGCTCAGCTCATCAGAGATCTTGAAGAAGATGATTCAGAAATGGAGCAGATCGAACGTGATCTCGATGGTGCGGTAAGTGATGTAGGGTTATCAGTCTCTAGTAATACAGTTGGAGACTATGTCAAGGCGAGGCTTGAGAAGCTTTTAACAGATGAATATGATTTCATACCTACAGAACTAATTCCTGATGTCGCTGATAGATTTATGACAGGACGAGGAAAAGTATCACTTCGTCTTAAGAAGCTTGTGTCACCAGATGATTATAAGAGATTTAGAGAGCTAGATAGGGTAAAGTCAAGAGTTGTTCAAGAGGCCATTATTCCACTTGAAAATATCATTCAGCGTCTAGGGATAATGATCGTAGACAAGATAGATCTTGCCTTGACAGCTAGCAATCAAGAAGAGCTTCTTAAGTTTGTAAAAGATGCTAGAGCAGCATTTGAAAAGGGTGAGATAATAGGAGATGAAAAGACACTTGAAGGAATACGTGTCGCATTAGCTCGTCTAGAGGAAAATGAAGATCTTTTTACGAGAGCAACTGAGGGAATTGTTTTCACATATAATAATAAGACATATAAGCTAACTGGTCTTTTCACACCAATTAATAAGCTCAGGGGATTTTTTGGCAGAGCGATGGGAAGAGAGGGGTTTGGAAAGGCTGAGCTGCCTCAAGAATCTGAGGCAGAGGGGGAAAAAATGTATAGCGATCAGATGCTAGAGATGATAAAGCGGGCATCAGCTAAAATGATGCTAGAGGGTGGAAATGCATTCGAAGGGACATCAGTTATATCTAGGGATAATATTCTTTCAACACTTAACCACTTTAAAGAGAATATTCTTGATGATATTAGTAATCAGAATCCTAATTTGCTCCCTGACCCAGACTATGAGATGCTGGGAAGCACAGGCAAGAAGTCTCAGTCGGGTGATCTTGATATAACAATTGAGAGACCGGACGGGATAAGCAAGCCTGAATTTAGAAGCGCACTAATGCAAGAGATTCAAGACAGACTAAAAGCAGGAGAGGTCAGGCTGATGCCTGGAGGAAATAATCTCGCCGTGAAGTATCCTGTGTATTTTTCCGGAGGCCCTGGTCTTTTTGAAGAGACAGGAGACTTTGTCCAGATAGATATTATGCCAGCTGAAAGCATCGCCAGCGCGGCTTTCCTGATGGCGGGTGTGGGTGATGATAAGGTAAAGGGTGTGTATAGAAACATGCTCTTAAACTTAATTGTAAAGAGAATGAGTGTTGATCAGTCTGAGGAGGCAGGAAGGGTCATAAAGTACAGCCTAGCCACTCCTGGTGGTCTCGAGATAAAGTCCGATGGGCAGGTCATAGTTCCTCGAACAAGTGATCCAGAGAAGATCCTGGAGCTTCTAGGGATAAACGCACACCCTGATCAGGTTCTCTCCTTTGACGGTCTTTTAGATGTGATGCTATCAGATGAGAGATTAACATCATATCTTCCTCACTATAGAGAATATCTTGGCCGAAGGCTAGAGAGAGATCCTGAAAATGCTGGAAAATCAGTCTCTGCAATAGAGGATGTGGGAGTACAAATGATGGAGAAGAAAAATTATAACTTATCTACAGATATAAGAGATACGATTAATATGCTACTAAGTGTTAGTGAAAAATCTTTGCTATCTGAAGAAACAGAGAAAGATGAGGACATGGAGCCTGCAGTTCAACCTGAACAGCTTCGACTATTAACACCGGCGGCACGGCCTCCAGAAGATTCAATCACTCCGAGCTGGCTAGCTAGCCATTCTGTTCCAGATGACATCTATGATGACAGCACTAATACATTTGACCCCAGGGGGATTCCAGCATTACTGATGGGGTATGAGGATAGCCCACTAGGCGATGAAGGAGAGAAATTTGAGCATGGAGTTATTTCGTACGCTGATATGCTTGGACTGACAGGAATGGAGAGAATAGGAGGAGAAGGTGAAGACCTAAGAAGAGGAAATCGAACCTATGAATCAAAGAAGTCAAAGAATGATTCTCCTACACTAATGTTTAATTCAACATTTCCAAAGTCAAGACCTCAACATTTCTATCTATTTACGCTTAACGTTCCATCAGCAAGTCTCATAAGGGATGCCGCTGATCAGCTTAAAAGTGAATTGGGCATACGCGGAAGATGGAATCAGATGAGTGACGAAGATAAGCAGAGACTAACAGAAGCGTGGTTAAATTCTCAAGATGAATCTAAAAAAACTGTTAGTGATCTTGAACAGAAGATTCAAAAGATAGATGGGCTTATTAATGATCCAAAATACTGGAGACAAAGAGTTGAAGTTGGAAAGACTAAGTCTGGAGCACGAAAAACTAAACCTGTATCTGGTCCTCTCTCTTTCCATGATGATGAAGCGGAAATTGATGATGAGTTTGAAGAAGAGCAGTTATCACTATTTGAAGGTGTGAGAATTGGTGGAGTTAATTTTGATACCCCTAAAGAACTAGAAAGCTATAAAAAGTCTCTCATGAGTCAGATCGGATCCCAGACAACACCAGGCCCGATAGCTAAAGAGCTTAGAGCACTGGGAACAAATATAAAGGTGTATATTGTTCCGAGCTCTGAGCTGAGGGTCGCAATAATGCAGTCAGCCTTTCCCGGTGCATTCAAAGGACCAGACCAGATATTTGATCCACAGACAGGAGCTGTTGTCAAAGGAGGGGAAGAAAAAATTGTCACAGCGATAAGAGGCTATCTTGATAATTTTGGCCTCGAATATAAGATAGCTGAAAAAATAGCTCCAGCACTTATACAAGACCTCATCTCTGGACTCGATCCCAAGGAGACCTTCGAGCCTGGATGGACAATGAAGATGGGCTTACTGGGCATCAGAATAAAAGTTTATGTCGAGCCCAGGGGAACAAAAAGTTGACAATAAGTGTAGAAGACCGTGAGGTGATACTTGGTGTGCTAAATGAGGTTTCAGGCTATGTGGGTGACTGTGACGACTGGGTCACTATAAAGAAGCAGACTATGCTAAATCTTCCATCACCGCTCAGAAAAAATTTTTCCACTAGGGACCCCAAGACTAAAGAGCAGTGGTTAAATAATTTTGAGAAGGAATTGATTAGTTATTATAGTAGCGTGACAGGAATAACATTAGTTTTGAGAACGCTCGACGAGAGGAGGGATAGGGTTGATGTCTTATAGTGAAAAGCTGCTTAGAGAATTTATACGACACGCGATGGGTAATGATAGTGACATGTTAAATGAGGAGCTTACCTCTGATGTGACAGCTCCATTTGGTGGAGCCAACCCAGTTCCAGTAAAGTTTCAGACGTATAGAGAGAAGTGGGGAGTTGATCGCGCTAATCCACATTCTCATCCGTGGCTATGGATGCTTGGACTTGGTGAGCCTGTCGCAGACTTATGGGATAGTTTTTTTGGTCCGCCAAGTTCTCAGATGCCAGGGGGAGGATGGTTTTATAGTAATTCCGGAAGTGGCGTCACACAGTCCGGAGCCAGTGTCGTAGATGGATTTGACCAGAGACTCCCAGGCAGCGGCGGAGCCGGTTGGGTAACTACGACAGGAGAAGCATTTCCAAATTCAGCAGAAGTTCTTGCAGGCCGAGGAAGTAGAACATTATCAGAGGTGATCACAGACGAAGGTGTCTTTGAAGACGAAGATACATTTGAAGAAGAAGACGTGATAGAAGACGAAGATACATTTGAAGAAGAAGGTGTAGTCGAAGAAGAAGGGGCTGAAATAGATTTCTTAGAATTTTCTGCAGCTGTTAACAATGACCTTCATACTCTCGTTAGGGGTGTAGAGGATGTAAAGGGATCGATTGATGCAGTTACAGCACTAGAAAGATTTAATGAGATGTTCGGAGAGACTCCTAACCTTTCTGATCTAAGAAGAGATTTTGAATATGCAACAGATGATGATATAGATAAGCAGGCTCTTTTAGATCTCCTTACACAAGATGTAGTTCCTAATTTTGTATCTCATGTAATGGACGTAGGTGTTGGAAATATGATATCTAATCTAGCCTTCAATTCTAGACAGGTGGGCGAGCTTGAAAGCCTTTTAGCACAGGCAAAAATAAGACTTTAAAATATACGAGCTTAAAATATTGTATTATTTTTAATTTACTTATTTAAGGCTGGAGTGATAAGCTATGAGCAGAAGAGACTGGATACCAGAGATATTATATGAAGAGGGAGATGAGGGCGATTCAAATATTCCATTTATAATGGTTCCTGATAATCAGGTAATGCCGACATTTCTTTATGTTTTTGAGAGTAGAGAGACAGGAGAGATAGAACCCGGACTGGATGGCGAGGATGTACCAGTTGTACAATGGGACCTTCACCAATATGCAGATATGAGCATATTAAAAGAGAGATTAGGCTCTGATGTGTATGATGAAATTAGGATTTCTCTAGGATTAGAACCTCTGTTAGTTGCATCAAGAAAGGGTCAAGAAATTAGCAGCAGGGTCAGACAGGCTCTAGCAGGGTCAGAGAAGTAAATAGAATATTCTGATTATGGTACTTTTCCATTCTGCAGTATATTTAATCTTGTGTGGAGGATTTTAAAACTATGAATTTTGACGTAAATAGACTTGCTCGTCTAGCTGGACTCTCTTCTGGAGATTCTGGGACTATTAATGAGGCAAGCAATAGAAGCTTGCATGATGAAAAGCCACTGAGCGGTGAAGCAGATCATCGATTTGGAAAAAATCAATTATCTGAGATGGAAGAGTTAGATTCAGCACTAGATGAGCTAGGTGAAGACTCGGATCACGAAGCCCAAGATGATGATGTTGTTCTTGAAATAGATGAGGGCATGCTTAGAAAAGAGATTCGTAACATGAGACAAGCCAGGCTGCAGGAAAATAAGTTGCGCTCAGCCATCAGGGGAGAAATACAAGATATCTTTGAAGATCTTGGAATTGACCATGGTAGTAGCTGGGTATATGGTAACAATAGACCAAAGAATAGCAAAGAAGGATTTGTTAATGTGATGTTTCCAGGAATTGGATTTAGATAGAAATTAATTACTCCTCCGCTGCATACTTTTAAAGCAGGTCCTTAGGACCTGCTTTTTTTGTATAATTTTCTAGACTTAATGTTATAATTCATTATGAGGTTCATATGAAATTTAATGTGGGTCAGATCGTCTATATACTATCTAAAAAAGAGGCAAAGGTCTTTCCAGCTCTAGTTGTAGAAGAGATTTGTAGAAAGACAGTTGAAGAGGAAATTACATCACACATATTGCGACTTCCCAATAAGGAAAAGTCTGAGGTCAATATTGATGATATAGATGCAGAGATTTTTACATCTTTAAAAAAGACAGAGTCTAAGATGAAGCAAAGTGCAGATGAACAAATAGCAGACATTCTTTCGACTGCACAAAAAATGGAAGCCATTTTTAATGATGATACAAAGAATATTAAGAAGGTAGACGACGATCAAGTCAAAATTGACCTTGGAAATGGAATGACTGCTAATTTAGACCCTGAGTCACTGGAGGGGTGAAAGTGGAATCACATCTAAATAATAAAGAAATAGAGTCGCTTAGATCAAGTGGATTGATAAATAACCAAGAAGTCGCTGTTAAGGTGGGAGATCTAATTGTTGCAGAAAACATTATAACAAGACAGAGAAGAGTTATAACAGATGCACATAAGTTTTTATCTGAATCGAACAAACGACTTTTAAAAGGATAGATAGATGGAATCTAGCAATAAAATTATTAAGTTTAGCTTAAAGACTAGAGAAGAGCTTCTCAAGGGGGTAAATATATTGGCCGACGCTGTTAAAGTTACGATGGGTCCTCGTGGAAGGAATGTTGTTATTGAAAATCCAGGCGGCCATCCTGTACTAACCAAGGATGGTGTGACTGTTGCAAAGGCTGTAAATTTGAGAGATCAGTTTTCTAATCTGGGCGTTCAAATGATAAAAGAGTCAGCATCACGAACAGCTGAAGAGGCTGGAGACGGAACGACTGCGGCAACAGTCTTATCACAAGCAATATTTGCAGGTGGCCTTAAGATGATAGCAGCTGGATATGATCCTGTAGATATCAAGCGGGGAATAGAATCAGCTGTTGACACAGTAATTAAAAACTTAAAAGACCAGGCATGTCCTATACAGTGTGATAAAGAGATTAATCAAGTTGCAACAATCTCAGCAAATGGTGAGGAAGAGATTGGAAATCTAATAAGTGAAGCCATGGCAGCTGTAGGAACTGATGGTGTCGTTACTGTTGAAGATGCTAAGGGATTTAAAAGCAGCTTAGCTGTTGTTGAGGGAATGAAGATTGAGAGGGGATATTTGTCACCTTACTTTGTCACAAATCAAGAAAAGATGATTGTAGAATTAGACAATCCCTATATCTTTTTATGCAATAAGCGACTAGATTCACTTAAAGAAATTTTACCTCTACTTGAAAAACTAGCAGGTTCACAGAGACCAGTGATGATAGTCGCAGATGATGTGGAAGGAGATGCGATGCAAGGTCTTGTTGTAAATAAGATGAGAGGCTCTTTAAGAGTATGTGCCATAAGATCTCCAGGATTTGGAGAAAGTAGGGTCCACATGCTTGAAGATCTCTCAGTTGTGCTAAACACTAATGTCTTCTCTGGTGCTTCCGGAATAAAAATTTCAGAAATTGAATTAGAAGACTTAGGCAGCTGTAAAAAAGTTTTAGTTGGAAGATCATCTACTATTTTTGTTGGAGGCTCGGGCGATAAATCTCTTATTGAAAAAAGAGGCTTAGCCCTCAAGGGTCAAATAAACGATCTTGTAACAGACCGAGATGAGATAGACTTACTTAAAAGTCGTCTTTCTAAGTTGCAAGGCGGTGTTGCTATTCTAAGGGTTGGAGGAGCAACAGAGGCTGAGCTCGGTGAAAGAAAAGATCGAGTTGATGATGCATTGAATGCCACCAAGGCAGCAATAGAAGAAGGCATTCTCCCCGGGGGTGGAGTTGCACTTGTTCATGCAGCTAGGGGTCTCGTAAGAAAAGAAAAAACTTTTTCTGGTATCGATGCAGGTGTGCGCGTAGTGTATGATGCATGCCATGAACCAATACGTCAAATTGTTAAAAATTCAGGTGGCACATCTGATATTGTTTTAGAAAAAGTTAAAAAGATGAAAAATAATAATCACGGATATGATGCACTTGAGGATGAATTTGGTGACATGTTTAAGATGGGGATAATAGATCCCTTGAAGGTGGTGAGATGTGCTCTCTATAACGCTGCTTCAGCATCATCGATGATGCTAACTGTTGGATGTGCGATGATAGATGACACAGATAGCCACAAGTTAGATTTGTAAGTACCTTTGACTCTAGCTTCCTATTTATTAATAAATGGATCTGAGAATGTCAAAAGAAGAGCAAAAAATAAGAGAGTCAGTTAGTATTATCTTAGAGCAGAGTGACTCAAATCTAAGGCTTGATCAAGACCTGATTAAGGTAACATGCAGACTAATAATGGATATTGATGCTCATGTTCCTGACACACTAACAAGAATCAGAGTTCTGCCTACTGTGTCTGTTGTTGGCCAAGTTGAACCAGTTGATAGAGGAGCTAAGGGTAATACAATATTAGAAATATATATTAAATTTCTCCCACCCAGCTCTAACACACTTAAAAATTTAAAAACACTGGGAAAGATGATCAAGGGATTACCTGGGGTAAAAATAGTTAGAATGTTAACTGTGGGCGGTAGGGGTGTCATGTATAAGGGCAGACCTATTGTCATATGAAAAAGAAAAATTCAAAAACTGCAACAGTTATCGCAACATATAGCACAGATCTTGGAATGGTCTTAAACTGGTTAAAGCTTAATAAGGCAATCAAGTCCATCGGTCCTGTGAGACAGATAGCTGGAGGATCATACGCTGCCACAGTTAAGGGAAAGGTCAGTAAAGAAAAATTGAATGATCTTGCGAAGGACAGATTTGGTTCATTTGTAAGGGTTAAATAATACGCGTGTAAAGCTAGCGTCGATGTGTTATAATAAAAATGTCAAATAGGATTTTAAATATTCACGCGGTAGGAGAAAACTGTGAAGATCACAACTGACACACTGGCAATCATGAATGATGATGACCTATATAGCCTTTTTCGAAAAATTAAGAATAGAATCACAGAGGTATCTGTAAATTCATCAAAGGCTTCCACAAGTAGTAAAAAGGGCTTGCTTTATTATCTGCAAGCTGATTTGTGCTACGTCCAACGAGAAGTTCTAATTAGAAAGGACAGAAATGATGCACATGAACTGTGGATTCAAAGACAGCTGTAGTTTTTTCACTTTTAGCCTTTTCGATCACAAATATGTGATTAAATTAAATTATGAAAACAAATTGAGGAGTTAGAAAATTGAAAAGTTCTTTAGACCTGTACTTTAAAGATGTTGGTAGGAGAGGACTTCTTTCTAGAGAGGAAGAAGTCTCTCTATCAAAGAGAATTGAAAAGGGAGATGCTCGTGCTAGACAGCACATGATTGAGTCTAATTTACGGCTAGCAGTTAGTATTGCTAAGCGGTATTATCGTAGCGGCTGTAATATGGAAGATCTCATTCAAGAATCAAATATCGGATTAATAAAAGCAGTTGAAAAATTTGACTGGAGAAGGGGTTTCAAGTTTAGCACATATGCTAGCTGGTGGATCAGACAGTCAGTTTGTCGACACATTAGTGCAAATAAAAGTACAATTAAGATCCCTGCTCACGCTAACAGTCTGTCTTGGAAGATTAAAAAGGTAGTAGACGAGTATAGAGATGAGTTCAACCAGAGCCCAGATATTTCTGAAATTGCTGAAATCTTGGGTGTCTCTGAAAATATGGTCTCTGCAGCCATAGAGTCGTTTAAGTTCCAGAGGCTTCTCTCACTAGACGATAAATTTGGTGATGAGGACGGTCGTACTCTGGGAGAAATTATTCCAGATAATGATGCAGTTCTGCTAGATGATCTCTTAGATAGAGAAAGGTTAAGCAATGTCATATCGAAATCTTTGTCTCGTCTTAGTAAAAGAGAAGAATGCGTAATGAGATTGCGGTTCGGACTAGCTAATGTTGATTCCGAAGATGAATTTGAAATATCAGATGAGGAACTTCTCGCTCTTCAGATTGACCTGGAGGATTAGAAATAATGTCAATGCCCAAGGGACATCGCTCCCAACACGGATATGCAACTGTCACGGCAGAAGGTGGATTAGGATATAGAGAGATTGCAGAAAGAATGTCACAGTCAGGTGACAAGATGAATCATTCAACTGCTAGAAATATCTTTTTATCATCTATGCGCAAAATAGCAAAAGATATCTGCAAGTTACATAAAATCACTGCAGACACTGAGAAGATAAATAAGATTGCAACAGACCCAAGATTCCAAGAAGGAATAATTGAAATCATGAAAGATAGAGATGTTTGAACTTCTGTTTCGTCAAATTCAGAATATTCACTTTCATACGCAAATTCTTGAACTTTGTGAGTGGGATGAGAAAAAAACTGACGAACTGATTAGTAAATTATGTGAAGCTCTAGAGAAGATGAGTCTCGGAGGATTCGATTATAATATTTCATTAAAAGAAAATTTATCTATCTCATTTGAGAATTATATAAGCGAAAGTGAGATAGATATAGTAACAAATATCCTTGAAGAAGCACTAGGTAACGCAATTATTGATAGAGTTGAGATCAATGATTATGAAAACTAAGAGACTAATAAATGGAAAGAGTAATAAATCTTGATGAAAAATATAAGTCAGGACAGCTTGTAAAGAATATAAATTCTCAAGAAGTTGGAGTTATTCTTGAGACAGAAAACAATCATGAAGATTACTATAAGGTTCTTTGTGAGGGAGAAGTGGTCAGCTGGTTTTCTTGTAATCTGACCATTTTTGATAGAACACCAGAGACAGAAAGATCATGTCAGTCAAAGAAATTTTAATGTGGCCCGAGGTTTCACTTAGTAGAAAATCTCACAATGTGGAGAAGATAACAGATGATGTCATGTCGCTAGTTAGCGACATGACAGATACAATGAGAGCTTCTAATGGATTAGGCCTAGCAGCCCCCCAGATAGGAGTAAACAAGAAGATCTTTGTTCTTGACATGGAAAAGATGTCACTCATGGAGGAAGTTGAATATGACGACGACGTCTTAGCTGTGATCAATCCAAAAATAGTTGATGGCTTCGGAGAGATAACGATCCAAGAGGGTTGTCTTTCTATTCCAGGCGAGATGTTTTTTGTTCAAAGGGCACCATTTATAACTGTAGAGTATCAAGACGTCACTGGACAAATAAACACGTTGAGTGCAAGCGGAATAGTATCAATAGCAATACAACATGAAATTGATCATCTTGACGGCATTCTATTAGTTGACAATGTCGATAGAGAGAGAAAACAGCTAATTCTTGAGACAGTAAGTTCGAGATCTGATGAAGAAGGTGACCTCTACACAGTTTATGGCGGAGACTAGGGGCAGTTTCATTTTACCGGCATAGTTTCACTGATTAAAATTATCAGATGAATTAATTCAATTTCTGTAATAATTAATATTATAGTCGACTAGGAGACAAAGTGGGACTTAAAAATTGGCAAGGACAGGGACCTAATTACGTTCCCGCATATCAGGCATCGGGAACCCCGTATGTCACATCATCAGGTGACATGAGTGTCACAGCCACTCCGGAGCGTGTTAGATTTCCGTATGTCACAAGATGGGTACAGGTGACTAATACATCAGACAATCCTCTAAGAGTAGGATTTTCTGCAAATGGAATTAACGGAGTGGGAGGATCTGTTTCTGGATCTTATCACGAAACATCTAGCCCTGCAGATGATCAAAATTATTTCATACTGTCCGGTGCATTAGGAAATGCTCCCTCTACGCTGCGTCTCGAATTGCGATGCAAGGAGATGTACTTTAGACGTCACTCGGGTGTTAACACAGGTTTTTCTTTAATTGCTGGTCTTACTGGAATAAGCCACAATCAATTCCCTGTTCTCACCGGCAGCGCCGGATTCCAGGGCATCGGATAGTAAAAGATTGAATAAGTTTATCGCTGTCAGCGGCGGGTTTGATCCCGTTCATGTTGGGCACATCAGAATGATTCAGGCTGCGTCTGAGTATGGAGAAGTTGTTGTCATTCTTAACACAGATGAGTGGCTCGAGAGAAAGAAGGGATATGTCTTCATGCCGTGGAGTGAGAGAGCTGAAATCTTGGGATATGTAAAAAATGTCTCATCTGTTATTGTTGCAAAGGATCTAGATGACTCTGTATGTGAGTCTATATCTGACCTCAAGGATGTGTTAGATTTATCATATTTTGCTAATGGCGGTGACAGAAAGAAAGATAACACTCCCGAGATGGAACTTTGTCAATCTCTTGGTATCGAGCTGATATGGAACTGTGGGGGTTCAAAGATTCAGAGCAGCTCAGATCTCGTTCGCGTTGCCAATGTATGATGCGCCTCTAGAATCTTTTATTAATAGTAAGGGAAATCAATTTTATGTCGAGCAATCTCTAAAGATATCAGACACAACAATAAACTCAGACCGATATTATTGTGGAACACTCTTAGATTTTAATAATTTCTTTTTTGAGGATGTAAAAAGAATAGTAAGAGAGATAGGGGCGTGTGATGATGTGATATACCTTCTTGATTCACTTTGTGAAGCAAAGACGATCAATGAATTTTATGTTGGAGCAGCTAAACGAGAAGAGAGAATATATAATAGGCTGTATTTTGGCTACACAGATTTAAAAAATAAGAGTGACAACTATCAGCGGCACGGAGGAGGCTGCGGGTTTGAATGGAGCATGGAAAATCCACATAGGCATTTTTTAAAAAACTACGATGTCATTGATATGAATGATATGTATGGTGTCTTAGATGCCGTGGAAGATATAACAAAGTCAAAATTGATAAGTGGGCTATTAAAAACTATCTTCTGCGCAAACGGAAACTCATCTGTTGCGAATGTTTTATCTTGTGACTGTGACTTTCTAGATAGAAAGTCAATTGATTTTCAAATTTGTGAGAAAGTAAATCTATCAGCTCTTTCACCGCACATAAAAGATATCTCTAAAATTTTTAATGTGCCTGCAGAAAAAATAATGAGAGAGATTTCTCAAGACTCAAAGATCAATAGAGTTCAGGTATCCTGTTCAGGAAATAATAAAAGCTCTTTAAACGTTTATTTTGGAGGGAGATTTGTTTATACTTCAAGAAATCGCAATCAACATCCGCGGGAGATATATTAATGGATAATCAAGAAGTTGAAAAAATTGCTAAACTGAGAAGAGCTATTGTTGAAGAGCATGAAAGCCTTGAACGAAGTCAAAATCCAGGTACTGCAATGATGAAGACTGTTGACGTCGCAAGCGTCTACGAGCACATAATTAATGAGCTTGATGGTCTTCTTAAAAAATATGCTAAATTTACCTAGATAGAAGACACGCTACATGGCATAAAATTTTAAAGTAAAGGTTTTAAATGTAAATTTTTTCTTTTTTGCATATTTAATAATATGTGAGAAGGAAAATGTTATGTAGTGCTAAGTCATCGCTAGATCTTTTTAACGATAGCACCGGTTCATCTTCACAAGGCTGTCGAAATAAATTCTTTATGAGAGGCCATCCGCTTTGGATGTGCCTCTTTTTTATTTTGGCAGGATGCCAAAGTGATATAACATTGAGTGATAGTCGAGAGACGATGGTCATCGTCGACTCCTTTATTCAACCTGATCCTGTAGACCAGCTAGATGTATTAATTTCTCTTGACACGTCGTGTTCAATGGGAGATAACTATGGAGATGTTTCTAGCGGTGTGGAATTACTTCGTCTAGATATTGAAGATCTCACTCTTGATTATCAAATTGGATACATTACGATGGATCCAACAAGACTGAGCTACGCTGGACCGTATGATGCGTCGTCGTCAGCAATTGATATTATGTTAGCTCCAAGCCTTCTTCCCGGAACGCAGTGGGAAGAGGGCTTTGCTGCGACATATATGTTTCTTAATTCTGATGAAGGAGAGGAGTTTAGAAGGGAAGATTCTGACTTTCTTCTTTTTCTAATTTCTGATGAGGATGAACAGAGTGAGATATCTGCTGACATGTTTCACATGTGGCTGTTAGATGAATTTCAAGATGTCAGACATGATGTTGTTACTGTTGTTCAAATAGAAGATAGCTGGTGTGGCAGCTCTTTTGATGTGGGCTACAAGTATGCAGAATTGGCATTATTTTATCACAAAGATCCCATCGATATCTGCGAAGATAATTGGTCTGTCTGGCTTTCTCAGTCCTCTTATCTTACTCAGACGAGAGATAGCATAGTACTGAGCGATAATAGTCCAATTGTCAGCACTCTTGTTGTGTATGTGGATCAAGTCATTATTTCAGATTGGGTGTATGTAGAAGAAGAAAACAAAGTTCAATTAGGGTTTATTCCAGATTATGGTTCACTAGTTGAAGTAGGGTACGAGGTATATGTAAATTAATTTTGGGAGTAGTATTGTGAAGTTATTTAATGTTTTAATTATTATTTTTCTACTGTGTGGGTGTTCTGATTACACTCTTGAGAGAATTGTTCACCCTCCTGAGCCGCCAGTTATCATTCCTGAAATTGAGGTAGATCCTCTATCTCATGACTTCGGAGCACTCAGTGCTGGAAGTGAAATACATGACATTATTGTGACTATTAGAAATCTTGGGAATGGTCCACTTAATATTGATGACATCTATCTTCATGGTGGTTCATCAAATTTTAGTATTTCGTCATTGCAAAATAGTTCGATCGGTGCTTATAGTGAAGCAGAACTCACAGTTACATACGCTCCCGGTACATATGAAACAAATTCTGATATCATCAGTATCTTATCTAATGATGAAGATGAACAAGAGGTTCAAGTCATCTTAAACGGTAAGGGTGATGCTCCAGTCATAACAATTAGTCCAGATTATCACGATTTTGGCACAGTATATCTTGGCTGTGATGAGACACTACATGTCGAAGTGGGAAATATTGGAAACTCTAATTTAATCATATCTGATATCGAATATTTTGCATCTCTTCCGGCTGACTTTAATTTACAAAACTACGAAATAGATTACGGTGCGATTCCGATAATAGTCGCGCCTGGAGATATAGTTGATCTAGCAGTCGATTATGTTCCCATGGATATTCTTGATGATTCTGCATATGTTGAGATAGCATCTAATGATCCAGCTACACCTCTAACCTCATCTGATCATGATGGCCTAGGAGACTATGAGAAGTGGGTGATAGATAACTTTGTCCAAGATGGTGAGATAACAGTTGATATTTTATTTGTGATAGATAATTCAGGATCAATGTATTCGAATCAGTCTAATCTTGCCAATAACTTTGACTCATTTATAAATGCATTCGGCGCAGCAGGTGCAGACTACCACATTGCTGTGATAACAACAGATGATTCTAATTTTGTAGGAGATGTAATAACATCATCCACACCTGATCCTATAGCAGAATTTAATGATCAGGTTGATCTAATTGGAATGTATGGTAGCGGGATGGAGAAAGGATTGTGGTTTTCTTATGAGGCAACACTAAGCGGCGGCGATGCTGCTGCAGGCTCATCAACAGGATTTTTTAGAGAGACAGCAAGACTAGTTGTAGTTTATGTGTCTGATGAGCCTGATCATTCTCAGTCAACATATGGCCCTGGCGGATCTTTAACAATGGCCCCACCAGATTATTCAGCTCATTTACTTTCTCTTAAGAGTTCTTCTGATCTGATTATTGCTCACGCTGTTGCGGGTGATCATCCTAGTGGATGTTCCACAAACGGCGGCGCTCAATTTGGTGATGGGTATTATGATGTAGTTTCTGATCTCGGCGGCGCATTCATGTCAATTTGTGCACCAGACTGGAGTGTTACAATGGACACACTAGCAAGTGACTCTCTGGCAACCATGGCATTCTTCTTGACAGATAATCCAGTTGAAAATACTATATCAGTTGAGGTCGATAGTATTCCATCAACTGACTGGACCTATGATGTTCCGGGAAATTTAATATCATTTTCAGTAGCTCCTCCTGACGGATCTTCCATTGATGTCACATATGCGACTTGGGCAGACTGTGGGAGTGAAGATGCTGAGGAATAAAATGTTCTGGATCTTGCTTCTCATAATCAATATAAGCTCTGCTACACTTTGTGCGTGGCTTGGGAATATAGAGGGTGTTATATTCGCAGGAGTTGGTGCTATGTGTAGCTATTACATGGCATCTCATCATAGCAATACAGATAACAATTCTGACGTGTAAACTTGACATAATAAATTTATAATGTAACCATGCCGGGTTGGTGGAATTGGTATATTATGCGGGTATGGCGGAATTGGTATACGCAAGGCACTTAAAATGCCTCGATCTTTGATCTTGCCGGTTCGAGTCCGGCTACCCGTACCATATTTACTCCTGTTGGGTCCACCATTTTAAGAACATCTACTTGTAACATAATAATTATAGACAGAGGTTTTTTTTATAATGAAAATCACAAGAAACCAGCTAAGGTGTCTCATCAAGGAAGAGTTGCTATCTGAGTGTGCCGGAGATAATTCACGGCTAGCAGACATCATGAATCCGATGTTTAACGTCAGGGAGATATGTAAGCAGCTAACGTTGCTTGAGGATCACCTAAATCGACCTGAGATGAGATGTACTGACTGCATTAATAAACATCTCATGAAGTGTGAGGCTCTTGCCGAGGAGGCCGTC
>Ga0080013_1000877_pt1 | contig 41313 bp, 43 predicted proteins | sample ETNvirenome_6_85_FD_69236 | JGI IMG/M metagenome (GOLD analysis project Ga0080013, IMG submission 69236) | Marine viral communities from the Pacific Ocean - ETNP_6_85 (SPADES assembly) (version 2) | ecosystem: Environmental > Aquatic > Marine > Oceanic | place: Pacific Ocean | collected 2013-06-19 | reverse complement strand
GGGTACAAACCCAGCGATCACCAAGCGAGCGCAGGCTTTGCGAGAGGAATATGTCACAGGCTTGCGGGAGCTTGAAGGCATCAAAGCCACAAACCGGATGCCTGGCCACGGTGCGCGTAAGGGTGCCGACGCAATGAGCAAACACGAGCTGGATCTTGTCGAACAGTTGGGTGCCTTTGCTACCGGATCAGAGGAAATGTTCGGCAAGCAGGCGAAGAAGAAAGGTTTCGATCTGGAGGCTGCGCAGACTGACGTTGTGGTCGAGGAGCTGATCAACATGACGTCGGCGGGAACTGAGAGCAAGCTCCGTGACTCTGCCGACCTCCGTAAGATGTTGCGGTCACAGATCAAAAAAGGTGACCGAGCCATGCCGATGGCCCGCGCCATCATCGCCCGTGAGGAGATGGTAGAGATGGCCACCGAGCAAGGCGTGCTCAGGATCGACGACGAGGGCAAGGTTACATCCGGGGCAGACGCAAAAGGCCGGCAGCTTACAGAGGACGAGCGAAAGAAACTCACGGGTACACAACGACAGGCCGCAATCACAGCACTGAAAGCCAAACGAGGAGATCTCAGCGAGGCCGCACAAATGTCACTGGGCACCCTGGAGCGACAGTCGGAAGCTCTGGAAGGGATTGGCACAGGCGACATGAACCTGGACGACCTGACGAAAACTATCAAACAGTTCAGCAGTGTGGACCGTGGAGAACTGACCGCTGGCGGCGGCGGCGGCGGCGGAGAACGATCAGTCAAACTCACTGGCACAGTACGAGTTGAGAACCCCGAAATGCTGGCGTTGAGCGGCGACCTCACCGGCGACATGGATCACAACAGCATGCCGACCGGTACGGTGGCTCCCACGAGTCAGTCAATCGCATAGGAGGCGATGATGTCAGCAATAGTTTTTCCTCACGCAAGAGGCACAGTGAAACGGGTCAATGGTCCGTGGCAACGGAAGCCTGCCTTTCGCGTGACGGTGCAAGGATTCAGGAACAAACAGAAGGCAATCCTCACGCAGGCGGGCGTCGTGCAGAACGGGAACTTCCAGTTCCTGCACACGATCAACGATCAGATCTTCGTCTACGTCTTTGGTGACCGCATCAGCGAACTTCACGTCGCCGGTGTCTCCTTTAGCACGTATGGCGGCAGCTCGCCGGACGCGTGTATGCCAGAGGAGCCAGGGACCATGGACATCTTCCCGTTCTATCGCAACAAACGCATCGCGGTGAAAGCGGAGCCGCTGCTCATCCGCATTGGTAAGAAGGGGGTCTTTCGTGGATTCCTAACTGGCATGAGCTTCGAGGTTACGGACCCGGAGACCATGCTCGGCCAGTTCAGCTTCCGATTCCACAGCTTCCCAACAGACCAATGATAAACGCCGTACGAACATTACTGATGAACCAGGGCCTGGACGGCAAGCCTGCGGACGGGCCGGGTGAGGAGTTCATCGACCCGGACTTCCAACCTAAGCTGTGGCCACAGGGGCTCAAGCGAGCCATGGTGCAGCTCCTGGGGTCGAAGCCGGATCGGTTGTACTCGAACTACCGCATGCAGCAGGTGATGCAGATGCTCCACAGCACTGAGCTGGAGGAGTATGTCTACACGTTAAATAACAGGGTCACCTACCTTCCGATAAGCAGTACCCAGTTTTTTGACGAAGTTTTTGGGCAATTGCAGGAGCAGTATGCTGGAAACCCGATCGAGCTGGTGATTGACGGCTTCCACAAAGCCGACGAGGGAGTTGGGATCACGACGCTCCAGTGGAGCTTAACCGTGCTGAACGCCTCGCAGATTCGAGTCAACCGGCTGGCACCCAACGCCTTGCTCGACAACGTCGTCAACTACACGTCCAGCCACGGGCTGAGTGATTACATCGAACTCCCCGGTAGCGACCTGGTCTTCAAGTTCCCTACGGACTTGGCCGATGGTGCCGAGTGGATCGTCACGTCCAAGGCTCGCCCCGAGCAGGACATTGGCCTGCGGCTGACCAAGCTGATCTCAGTGACCGACGACGAGACGCAGACGGCGGTGTTCCAACCGCGAAACGAACCGATCCTCACGTTGCAGAACAGTTTCCGCGACAACGACCTTCTCCCGTACAAAGCAGGCGGTCTCCTGCTTGCGTTTGCTTTGTACATGAACACCTTGCCGCAGGAGCAATAGATGGCGCGACAGAGCCGCTGGGCGGCAGTCCGATTCAAGATCCTTGTAGCAGTCAACGGCATCCAGTTTGAGGCCGTGCAGGTTGTTACGTCGTTCGAGATCAACACGATCCCTACGTGCAGCATCACCGTTGCGGTTGGGCGGGACGTGAAGACGCTGCAAGCTGCCGCCGCGCACAAACACATCGGCAAGTTGAAGAACCGCAACTACGTTGAGATCTACCTCTATCCAGAACCGTTGGGGCAAGAAGGTGGGGCTCCCAACGAGTGGCCAAAAAAGATCCCATTCTTCTTTGGCTATGTGACCGGTACAGGGTGGCAACGCGCGACTTCTGGGGCCAGCTTCACGATCCACTGCGAGCACTGGTTGAGCGAGTTGAATTACACCTCCGCGATCAACGGAGCATCGCACCCCGGCAACCCGGCAGCGTACACGTACCCAGCCGGGCATAAGACACCAGCACGGGCCGCCGGTGGTGATACTGCTGTTGGCTGGCTTTACCACTTGCTGTTAGAGGGTGGCGTCGACTCGAACATGGCCAAGGCAGACGTGTGGGAGAACATCCTCAAGCCCTGGTCGATTCAGTCTGCCAAGATGCCACCGGTCGATCTCCGGCTCCGTGGTATGGAAACTCCCAGCGGTAACGACGGTGCCTTGGAGATCCTGGAAGGCAAGGGTGATTTCAAGATCGTCTCCGAGAAGATGCAGATGGCGGTCGACGGGCCGGACTCACTGGCGCTGGGTAACTCTTTATCCCGTGCGTTAGAATCGTCGATGATGAACAACGCCATCAATACCACGCTCTGGGCAAAGATTGTTGGTGAATGGAGCCCACAGTTCTGGTTCAGCGTGGTCCCTCGTGTTGAGGACACATTGATCGTGCCGTTCGTCGGCGCACTGGGACCAAATAAGGAGTTCCTTGAGATCAAAGCGGGCGACTACGTGCAATGTGACCTGCACGCGCAGATCCCACAGCAGCTTGCTGCTATTGGCCTTAGCCACGCCATCGAAAACTTGGCTGGTGGGATTGAGGCTTTCTACTCGGATAAAGGGGGACTGGCGGCCGTGTACCCGACACCGCCGAAGAAGAAGGGCGTGATCCTGCTGAAAGACACACCAGTTTGGTTGTCGGACGTCGTGCAGGGTTACGTCTATGGGCGTGCCTCCGAAGGGGTACAGCCGCGAGCACCCATTGGCACCGGCGCTGATCACAAAGACGTCGGCGAGGAAAGAGATCCACCGCGAGACCCAAACGACAATATGGAGAAGTTCCGCGACGTGATCCACCGATTTGCCCAGCACTGGTACATACTGGAGCAACTCAAGGGGCGCGTAGGTGAGCTGGCCGGGCGGCTTCGCTTCGACGTCTGCCCAGGTACACAAGTAAAAGTTGAGTCCGGCGGCGACGTGAATATCGCAGACGATGGGCTGGCCCAGCCCTTCTATGCCAGCGTCTCGAAGGTGACGCACCTGATCAACTCGGAGGTTCAGCGGGCCGGAACCAGCTTCACTCTTGCACATATTCGCAACGAGGCTGAGAATGAAGACCCAGACACGTCTGTTGCCATTCCGCCGCTCTATGACGAAGCGTGGAATGGCAAAGTGCTCATAGACGGCGTAAACCCAGGGAAATAAGGAGGTTACCATGGATCCAACACTGCCGTTTGCCAGCGGAAGCTCAGGTGGCAAACTCGAAACCGAGTTTGAACCACCGTTCACTGCTTGGAAACAGAAGGCTACGCCGCAGACACGGAGTGAGCTGTTGCGTGCTGTGGATCCGGTCATCCGGTCAGGTATTAAATCTTACGGCGGCCCGTCTCGCGGCTCCCCCAACCTGCGAAGTCAAGCCAGACAGCTCGCTCTCCAGTCGTTCGACACCTACGACCCGCACAGAGGGACGCTCAAATCACACGTGCTATCCAACCTGCGACGCCTCCAGCGTACTGGGGCGCAGGAAGCTCAGATCATCAGGATACCTGAGCGGGTGGCGATGGAGCGGAAGCACCTGGGAGAGTCCGAGGAGGAGCTACGATTCAAACTGGGCCGAGAACCCAGCGACGGAGAGATTGCAGACCACACCGGCCTGTCGATGAAACGGATTGGCTACATCCGGCAAGCCCGCCCAGTTGGCGCCGAGAGCCAGATAGAGGACGCCAGTGACGACGCCTCCATGCCAGCCAGTACGATCCCCGGAGTGGATCGCACAAAGACGGCCTGGGAAGGCTTCGTGTACCACGATCTCGACCCTACGAACCAAGCTATTTTTGATATGACGCTCGGGCGTCACGGACGGAAGCGGCAACCGACTGGAGAGATTGCACGCAAGCTCGGTATCACCCCCGGCGCGGTGAGCCAGCGGGCTGCAAAGATTCAGCGCATGTTGGATGAGAGATTCTCTCAGAGCGTGATGTAATGGCAGCACCACAACCACCAGAAGGCGCAGTCTCGAAAGGTCAGGTCCACAGCGTGTTTAAGGCCCGCTTGAACGACCTGGTCAGCCAGGGGACTGTCTTTGCCGAAGCGTTCAAACGTGCGCAGGGTGTGCAGCGGGTGTGGAACGTCCCGTCGAACCTGACGGCTTCCAACCTGTTTGATATTCCCTCGTTGCATAAAGAGTCGTTTGAGCGGGAGCCAATCAATACAAACTACTTACAATGTTTTCAGGACCCGGAGGCGATGGGGACCATTGGCGATGTGATCTCTCTGAAATTCCAGATGGATTACAATGCGTGCGAGGAGCGGGCCTTCCGTTACCGGCACGCGTCAGTTTGCCGGAACCTAAGCCACGCACTATCGCGACGACGGGCACACGGTGACGGACCAACCTTCCCCTACATTGAACGACAAGCAGGAGATGCAATTAGGGCAGGTGCACAGGGCGAGCCGCTTCCTGCAACAGGTGGCCCGGCAGGCGGGTTTGGTCTTGGTGAAGGGGAGGTTCTTGTTTGATGGTGAGACGGTATGGCATCACGACCGATTACGTGGGTAGGCAGTTCGATCTGTTGGCTTTCCAAGGCGCCAGACCGGTCGGTGATGTCCTGCTTTCGCAGACGATCTTTAGCAACGAAGACGTCGGCGAAGTTTGCACCGGGGTGCAGAAGCTGGCCCAGCGATGGGTGCTGCACTTCCTCACCGAACGCGGCTCGATGCCGTATAACTTAGATGACGGCACAGACTTTATGACGGAAGCCAAACGCGGGATTTGGCAATCCGAGGAGGACATCCAGGAAGCCTACGACTTTGCTTCGTCCGATGTGGCTTTGTACATGGCGACGGAAGAAAACGACGACATGAACGACGAGGATCGGTTTGCAAGCTCAGAACTGTTGAACCTGGTACTCCGTCCTGACCGGACGGTGTCGCTGACCATCGTGATTACCAGCCTAGCTGGTACTTCTCGTAAGGTTATACTCCCAATTCCGTTCTCCCCAATCACAACTGGCGTTTAAGGAGCCAGGGATGGCACTCAAAATTGATAGCCTCGACGAGCTGGATCTTGATCTGGTTGTACAATTGCAAGCGGAGTTCGAGCAGCTTGTACGGGAAAAACATCCAGAGATCGCGACGGAACGCGGAGTTTTCCACGATCTGATTGCCTATTTCTCGGGCGGCGTCTCCGGGGCGGCCAATCAGACGGCTGTTGACCGGTTATTCCAGTCGGGCAGCCTGTTGGACATCGAGAACAACCCAGAATTGGCCGACGAGGAACTCGTTGACCGGGTGTTGTCAAACTACCGTATCGAGCGGAAGCAGGGGGCAGAAGCGAGCGGAGAGGTCCAAATTCGGGTCTCCGAGGACGTGACTGTGGTCATACCGGCAAGCCTCGCCTTCCAAGCAAATGGCCTAAATTTTTTCAGCAATGAGGCTTATACGGCGCTGCCTGCGGGGTCCACGGCAATCTCGGATACCGACCGCGTACTGACGCCCGTCGGGGATGGCACATTCTCGTTCGCGATTACCGCCACGGGTGAGCTTGTCGGCGAGGAGTACAACATCCGACGCGGCGCAGCGATGGTTCCCACCAGCTTCCCAGCCAACTTTGTCAATGCGATCGCCGCTACCGACTTCAAGGGTGGTGCCGATGTTGAGTTGAACACCGATCTGATTGCCCGGCTCCAGGAGGGTATTGCTGCCAAGGTGATGCAGGGGCGGATGAACATCGCCTCGTTCATCAAGGAGCAGACTGTATTTGAGAACATTACGGCCCTCTCGGTCATCGGATACGGCAACGAGGAGATGGAGCGGGACCAGCACACGATCTTCCCAGTGTCGATGGGTGGCCGGATCGACATTTACGCCCGCAGCGACTCGCTACCGCGGCGTATCGAGCTGACCAAGTCGGCCACCTACGTCGGCGACCAGGCCGGCGGGAGCATCTGGCAATTCACACTCAACCGTGACGACTCGCCGGGCTTCTACGACGTCACACAGATTATCTTCCCGCAAGACCCAGCCGATACAGCGGGCTTCGAGGTGACGGACGACATCCGCAGCTTCGATATGTCCGACGACGGCCTGCCGGTGCAACCGGATTTGATCAACACGGACGAAGCCTTCTACACTAAGTACCAGACGTCGGTCATCCAATTTTTGGATACCGTCACAGATGTGTCCTCGCTGACGCTCAACAGCAGCAAGCAAGACTACAAGGTTGTGGTCCGTGGGATGCCTCTAATTAAGGAGATCCAGGACTTTTGCATGGACTACCATTGGAGGAATCTGGCCGCCGACATCGCCGTGAAAGCGGCAATCCCGTGCTTCCTGTCCATCAACTTTGACATCCAAAAGGGACCCGAATCCGCCGCACCTGACGTGGACGCCATCAAGAACGCCCTCGTCAGTGAGATCAACGGACTTGGCTTCCCTGGGCAACTCAACGCTTCCCTGGTTGCTGACGTGGTGCACGGGTTCCTGGAAGACAGGCAGGCGGTCGGCGTGATCAGCCTGCACGGACGCATCAATCGGCCAACGGGCACCTTCCAGGTGATTCGCTCGAACGATGTGCTTCGTATCCCCAACGACCCTGGAAACCTCGTGACTGGCCGCACGACTTCTTTCATTTTGGAGGAACCCGATATTGGTATCTCAGTTGTAACGGAAGGATTCACCACCGGTGTCTGAATACGTTTATCCCACAACCGATTACGACCGTACAATCAACCTCCTAGCGTTGCTGGGATCGTATTGGGCGGACTTCTATCAAGGCAACGACCAGGTGGAGAACATCTGCGGCGCCAAGGGGCAAATCGAGAATCAGACCATCGTGGATCTGCTGGAGGTGGCGAACTCGTATGCGTACCAGACGTGTCCCATCTACCACACCGACAACTGGTATGTCCTACGGCTTTTAGAATCGGAAATGAACGCATCCAAGGTCACACTCCCGACTCACGACGGGTCGATCAACTACGACGACGGTCATCTTTATGACCTGCCGCCGGACCAGCTTGCGTACGTGTTCCCGATCGACAAAGACATCGCAGGCGTACGACAGATCTTCAACCGCTTCACCGAACCATCCCTGTCGTGGACGACCGGTATGGACTACGTCATCGCTGACGGGGCGATCTCTTTTACTACCAACCCGTTCGAGGACAACCGCGTGGCGAAGCGGTTGCTCTACGAGGACGGGATTGTTGTCGACACCGAGGCCGTGCTCTGGCTGTTCCGTAGCGAGTTCGACTTCAATTACCTGTACCGGCAGTACGGCTACGTCTTGAACATGAGATTCCAGTCGAGCAAGAACTACCGTGACTTCCTCACCGCCTTCTTCGAGGCTCTGGTTGGCGGCACCACCGCCAGCCAACTCATCATGGCTGCGGCTGCGCTGACTGGCATCCCGGTTGTGCTGGAGCCCACAGAAGTCGTTGAGCACGTCACCGTGGATGGGGCGGGAAGGTTGGTCATCACTGACCAGCATTCCTACAAGTACTCATTGTCGACGACGCCTATTGTTGAGGTTGGCGACACCGTTCATGCGGGCGACAGCCTTGTTGATGCCCTGGAAGTGATCGAACTCAACCAGGGAGACATTCCCGATGATCTGCTGGCGTTGGCAATGGGCAAGGGATTCCTGTCCACGTGCTACTACGGCGATTTGATCTTCGAGAACAAAGAAGTCCCCCTGGAAGTCGACGAGGACCACCCCAGTGGCTTTACCTATGTCAAGTTCGGATTGGGGGGATTCCCCCTCGACGTGGAACGATTCTTCGATGACATGCACGAGCGTGGCATCGCGTACTCACAACTGCCTGTGGAGCTCTGTGACCCCGGAGACACCGTGTTCATCCCTGGAGATGAGTGTGACGGTGAGGGTACACCGGACCAGAGGATTCGTCGCGGTACGCTGGCACACTTACTCGACGTACGGGAGAACCCAATTGGGGAACCTACCGCCGCGTCACTGCCGGACAGTATCAATCCCCTTCGGTTCCTCACCGAAAACGTGCTGCGTGCCAACGCAGCGATCATCAAGATTCGTGCGGCGAGCTTGGGCGCTTCAAACCTCGGTTTACAAGCAAGTACCCAGTTCCGCAAAATTGTGCCTCCGCACACCGCGCTCATCCTGATAGTCGAGCTGACCCCGCCGAGCGATTCCATTACAGTAGACATGATCGAGGAGGAGCAGACCCTGTTCAAGGGAATGAGCCTCGCCGATTCAATCGAGGACATGGTCGATGAAAAATTCAGCATCAAAATCGTGTCCGGCACTTGCCAATGACATAGGAGGTCATCCATGCTCAAGGATACAATCAGCAAAGTGGAAGGCCGAGTCGGTCTGTGGCGGGTCCGGGAACTCCGTGGTCGTAAGCAGGGGCAGGTCTTGCACCGATGGGTCGAGCCCATCACGTTCAAACCCAACCAGATCCAATACGACTGGGGATATATTGCTGCACAGGCGATCGGGCGGGGACAATCCGCCTACAAGATTGCGGCGATGTACATTGAGTACGAGAACCTAGCACCGTCGAGCAGCTCAGCAAGCAGCTTCGGCGGTGAAACCCCTGTCTCCATCCCCAGCTTCGGCAGGGACGAAGGCACGGAATACTACGACGATCTCCAGTCGAGTGGCACGCGTGACTTCTTGCGAGTCCCGTTGCTGCAAGACCCGATGATCGGAGTTGCCACGGGGTACGAGAGCTACTTTACCGCCGGCGTTGACGGCAACAAGCTCACCTTCTTTGCCCAATCGCAGGGTGTCGAGGGCGTGCATGGTAAGACGTTCTCGGACAGCGTGAACTCGAAGATTTTTGGAGCAGCACTGGTGGCAACGCCCGTGTTCGCCGACCGGACACAGGATGTTGTCTTTGCCCGGTCATACTTCCCAGAAGCTGAGCAGACGCTCAAAGAAGCGTCGAGCCAGGTCGGTATTAGCTGGGAGGTCTCGTTCAAGTAATCTCCACAAAGGGAGGGCCACAGGATGGCTAACGGAGCACGAAGTTTCCCATCGCGGGTAAAGCATATTCAAAAGAGCGAGCCTGTTTCGGCAGGCGTCGCCAGTCGTCCCGACCGGACGATGGAAGGCCGGACGAACTACCTCAAAGAGGTCATCGACCAGATTGAGGCGGGTCGTGCGCTCATGCTGCGCGATCAAGCCGTGGCTCCCGAGGTCCTGGAAGGCCAGCCGGTCTACTGGAATGATGATACTCAGCGGTACGAGCAGGCATTGGCTGCTGTGGAAAACGATCCCGGAACTGGGATGTTCTCGGCGGCATTGACTGCGGACTGCATCGGTATGGTGCTGACGAAGCAGGTTGGCAACATCGCCCACATTGTTATCTGGGGCGTGGTCCCGTTCAGAGACCAGCTTTCCAATGCGATCACGACCGAGAACATCGAGCCCGGTCGCTACTATCTGTCGGCTACGGACCCTGGCGGCCTGGTTTTCCAGCGTCCGCCTGTATCTGTGCCGGTATGTTTTATCTTCGGGCCGCTTGACGCCTGCGATGAGAACACTTGGGTCTTCGTGCAGCCGCAGATTCGCGACTTCCTCGAAGACCACATCCACTACCAGTTCAATTTGGCAGCGGTGCCTGCGGGCTCACATTCCCCGCCCGCTGAGGGCGAGTGTCACGTAATCACCGCAGCGGACGACACCGTCGATGGCTGGTTGCCTGCTGACGATCCGTCGTTCAATAGTTTTGCTCCGACAGGGGCCAAGTTCGGGTACAACATCGCCGCCAATGTGTCGTTGGAGCGGATCTTCCCACCGATCCCAGTGATCACTGCGGTGTTGGAGATGCAGCGACCGTCGATCTATCACGACGTTAAAGGTATCCATCAGGATACAATGCTCGACTTCCCCAGCACCGCCGGCAACAGTGTCTCGGACCTTCCCGTGACAGTGCTCGGTGCTGCTATTAGCGACTCGGTGGTTATCTCTGCTAAAGGCGGCCCCTTCGGCGACGGTACTCTTGAAGCCTGGGTGTCTGCCAAGGACGTAGTGACAGTTCGGTACGTCAATGCCACAGGTGGCGCTCTTGATCCACCAGATCAGGAGTACCACATTCAAGTCCTCAAACATAGCGGAGACACTTCAACCCCGGCCGTTTCGTTTGCTGGTTTGGAACGTGTTCCTTCGGAGTTCGTTGTCATTGACAAACATGGCATCTGGTGGATGACCGATTGCTATAACGAGGTACCATGGCCCACAGATTTCGACAATACCCTAAGTAGCAGTTCGCTCTCCTTGTCCTCCGCATCACTATCGTTATCCTCCAGCGAGGCTGTCTGCGGCCCATGCGCTGTCGAAAACCCGATGAAGATCATCCTGAGCTTCATCAAGATGACGTTCCTGACGGACAAGACGGTTGTCACAAGTCTGCAACCGGACGACGGCCAACCGCTGGAGTATGTGAACTGCGACGGCGTCGTCTCGAAGACCGGAGAGCTGTTCAGCCGCTTGAAACTAGCCCTGCTCGTAGAGGACGAGTACGAGGGTGGTCAGATGCTCAAGGGCGTCACGACTGACAACAAGTTCAAACGAGGGTGGGCAACCGAAGGAGTCATTGCGGGCTCCGATAAGGTCACGCTCACTGGTACACGGACACGGCGGCTCGACATCGACGCACCAGCCAGCGTCAGCAACCCTCTGGTCTACCAGGGTTTGGTTGTCGTCGACATTGAAGTCGACCCGACCGAGCGTGAGCTGCTCCCGCAGGTTGTAGCTCTCGGTGACGCCGTGGAGCGTACCTACAAAGGCATCACGTACCTTGGCTTCCCGGACGGCCGCAGCAGTGGTATCAGGGCGAAGTTCGTTGTGCCTCCGGCTGGATTGCCACTCCTACCCAAGCTCAAGATTCGAGCCCAGTTGTTCGGTCGCGGTGACGGCACCATGACTGATTTAGATACCACGTATTACATCTCGATCCGTCCGACAACCGGCGTACCGACGCCCATTATTGAAGGGGACACGCCACTGGTAATGGCCACCAACGAGGCCGTGCTTGCCGATGAGATTCACGAAGTCGAGAGCGCCGAGATCAGTATTACGGCGGGTGACACCATCTTTGTCTCCCTGCTCCGCGATGTGGCTGGTACGCCGACCTACGACTTTGAGGTCGGACTCATCCGGCTCGGCGCCGTGATCGTAGCAGGGAGTTAAACATGCCGCTTGGAAATTGGAATTTACAGTGGCTCAACCACAACTCCCAGCGGTCTTATCCGCTGACGGAGTGGGCTACGAAGGTCGACAGTGCCGACACCATCAAGGTGCCGAACAGCCTGATCGTTGCGCTGTACTTTCCAGTCCATGCGGGGCAGAACGTGGAGCCACAGCGGTTCTATTTACAGAGCCTTGCTGTGTACCCGACCGGGTTCAACATCGGCATCGGGTACGAGGACAACAGTCGCAACCCGCCACTGGTCGCCTCGGTCAATGTAGCCAAGAGCACCCATACGGAGAATAGAAGCTACGCCCTTGCGGGCTCAGGAGATTTCGACGACAGCGTTGGCAAGATTGTCATTGGTAGTCTGGACGAGGCAGGCGACTTGCCTCCCGGCCAGTACGACTTTGACTATGCCGGCGGTGCGTTGGAGAGCGATGCTATTCGCCCCATGATCCGTGGCATCACCTCGATCACCGTCGTGCGTGGGCTGGAGCGAAGCGATCGTTTGTACGGCGACATCGAGTTGGTCGCTGGTAGTAACATGCGGATCACACCAAGTCAGGTCGGCTCTGCGGCGCCCCAGATCACGTTTAGTGCGATCGAGGGCGAGGGCCTTAACGAAGATTGCGTATGCGAGGAGGAACAAACAGGTCCGTGTATTAGAACCATCAATGGTATCCACCCGCTCCCCGATGGAAACTTTCGTTTCATCGGTGACGACTGCCTGACCATCGAGCCGACCGACAATGGACTCCAGCTTGTCGACGTGTGCTCCGAACCCTGTTGCGGGTGCGAGGAGCTACAAGCGTTGGTGTCACAGATCGACCGTTTCGCCGATGGCGTGGTGACGTTGCAGAACTTTGCGAACACTCTTGGTTCCGAAGTCACGCAATTCCACCAAGTCGTGCTCGGGAGCCGGCTTGGGGATCAAGGTTGCGTGGAGTGTTAGGAATCAATGCCATCATCGAGTAGTTCATCATCAGCGGCACCGATACAGTACAGCCAGTTCGGTCGCCAAGGCCTCGGTGTCGTACAGCCGCAAAGCGGTACCGACTATCCGCTCGTGGGAGTTCCATCCCTCGACATCCGCTACCTTCTCGCAGATGCCTCACTGGTCTACGACGACCCGGCAGACTACACGCCGTCGCTGATTGAATACTGCCCGCCGTTCCGTATCAAATGGCTCCATGGCCTGGGCACGGTTGCTACGCCGCACCCGAAGCACTTCCCAGCGCCGACCCACGACGTCGACATCATTGTGGTCGACTGTAACAACTGCGTCGTCTTCGATTCGACAAAGGCCACGACCTTCTTCTCGGAGCAGTGGACCGACCGGCTCGCCGTCTACGGTTGGGAGACCGACGAAGCCACCATGTTCATCGTCGTCCACACTAAGTGGGCTGAGACGGCTGACCCGGACATGACCCCGATCGAGTACGAGGATGAGATCACGCCAGATAGCGCCACGCTCGACGAGCGTGCGGTGGAGCGACGCCCGAAGCGGGTGAAATCATTCACAGTTGTACTGGACAATTACACTCGGACGGAGGTTGACTTCGTTGAAGGCTTCAACATGGACATCACCTCCGATGGTGAGTTCGATCGAGGCAACGGGCTCCGGCTGGCACAGCGAGTATTGTTCGACGCGTCACCTGGCAACGGCTTGGGGATCTTCCCAGGCTGCGAGCCAGATCCGCTCGTCATTCGCCGGATCAACAACATAGGCCCGACAACCCAAGGTGATTTCTACCTGGCTGCCAATGACTGCTACTACGCCCGGCAACCCAGCACGATCATTCAATCTGACCCGCGTATTGCCCTGCCGACTCCGGCCATGCTGCAAGTCGGCAACGACTGTGGCCCGTGCTGCCCGTGCGAAGACTACGTTGAGACGGCCGAGTACATGAACCGTATCAGGGACAAGTACGACGCCCTGGGCAGGCAGTACGAGAACATCAGAGATCAATACCACGAGAACCGTGACCGCTGGTTGGACTCAAAGTGCTGCTTCGAGCGCTTCCCGCTCCGCCTGGTTGTGCAGCCCCAGATCTGCCCGTACCTGGATATTGGAGCCCAGTTTTGCAACCTGACCGACTACTGCGTTGGCGGACTGGAGTTGAAGATCTGTGTTGAGATCGTTGGTGCCGAGAGCAGCAGCTCCAGCATCAGCGTGAGCTTCCCGAGCAGCTCTAGCGTATGCCAGTCGATCTCGGAGGAGGTCCCCGGGTTCACGCACATCCGTGGGCAGTCCTACAAATCGCCGCGACGGACAAGCGAAACCGAACGCTATGAAATGGGCGGTAAACACCCGTGCTACCTGTCTTACTGGGACGCCGTGGAAGCAGCCCAGTCGGTATGGGTTCGATTCCGCCTCGGCTTCAACTGCTGCGGGACAGACCTGCAAAACAACCCACTATTCGTCAGAGTTACTTTAACAGGACAAGTTGGAGACCCGATTGGCCAACCATTGGCGCCGATCACCGTACCTGTATGCGGATCATGGGGATCTTCGATCTCCGAGGATCTGGCAATCGCTTGGGACCAGGCATTACTGCGATGCCCGACTGACTCGAACGATAGTTTCAGTGTTTGTCCAGGCGAGGTGGATTGTGCCGAACCGTCGCAATAATTGGTACAACCTGCACAGCACGCGGCGGTACCCGCTGGATGATAAATCCACAGGTACCGACGATGACGGTCTGCGCCTGCGCGACGACATTATCAACGACATCCACCTGCGATTCCCGTTGTCGGCCGGACGGTATGCGTTCCTCTCTGGCATCACTGTCTCTGACAAGTTGGTCACGGCGGTATTCACGGCTACCGACGACATCGACAACCCGACCAAGCTCACCCCGATCGCAGTCGTCCACGCCCTCAAGCCAGTCTCAGAGGCCCTCAACATCGCCGTACGGCCGCTGTACCCACAGGTCGGTGGCTTCATTGTGTTCGGCGACACTACCGAGAACTTCGTGGCCCGCTTCTCCTCGCCGCGGCAAGGGCTTATTGCACCGCGGGCAGCCCGTGCGTTCAACACCCTGCCCATCCCGACGCTCCGCCGAGCCACCAATGGCAACGGACTCACTGGCCTGGTGACGCTGCGAGGGCAGACTGACGTTGAAGTGGTCTCCGAGGAGGTAAACATCCAGGGGTACGGCAGGCAGCAGGCCATGATCGTCCGGCTTGTGCAGTCTCCCATCGGCGACAACGTGCTGGAGAAATATATCGGACCTTGTGATGCTCGCCCGGAGAGCCGTAACTGCGAGAAGACGCCCGTCGAGACGATCAATGGTGCAATTGCTGACTGCGTTGGCAACATTGACATCTTGTTCTGCAACTTGGAGGTGGCAGCCTTCGAGAGCTGCGGCGACGGCGATAACCCCGGCGGCGTCATCATTGATGGTTCTATTGGCATCGACGAGGTGTGTGCTGGGCAGCAGCCGGAGCGGTTCAAGGGGCGAGACCTGTGCCTCCCGTCCATCTCATCGTCGTCATTGTCGTCATTGTCGTCATTCCCGACCCCATCTACGCCCTTATCGTCCTCGGTCTCGCTCAGCTCAGCGGCACCCAATTGTGCTGACCTGCCGTACTGCGAGCCGTTCGATGATGCAATAGCAGACTACTTCAAGATCAAGATTGGTGCGTGGGTCTTCGAGCCTGTAGAAAGCCCAGCGGAATCCTGCGGATCTGAGATCTCGCGAAAATCGTGTGACAGTTCAAGCCATAGCAGCTTGTCGTCACTCTCAATGGTCGTCTCGCAGATCGAGAACTGCACGCCGTGGATGGAGCGACCAGCATTGTCGTACCGCTGCGAGGGCGACTACCTCCGTAACGTCGCTGTCTGGGATGCGTGTGCCTACAGTAGCAGCCTTGAGAAGGTGGTGACGACGGACCTGCGATTGAACAGCAGCTCCCAAGAGAATGGCGGCATCATCATCAACTGGCACGTCGTTGACCCGCTCAGCAACCCGCACGAGGAATACTTCCACGCCCTGCTTGACCGTCGTGAGAACGCAGTCCGACTCGTACGTTACACAGGGGTCTCTCCGATCTTTGAAGTCGCACGAGTAACGCTCGGCTCCCCAGCCGTCATCGGACACTGGTACCGCATGAAGGTGACCACGCAGGCATTGACCCTGCCCAGCGTAGCAATCCGCATTGAAGTGACTGGCGTTACCAACCCAGGCTGGCCGGCGGTCACATTGACCGTACCGACCAGCCAGTTCCTTCCCGACGATGGACTGTTTGGGTTGGGCTCCATTCGCGGTGTTACAGACTTCTCCTACTTTGCAATCAAGGAGCGAGTGTAATGCCAGAACGCATCATATATCCCGAGTTCAGAGACGAGCTGGAGTTCACCCGGTACCCCTTTGCGGACACGGCAACGCTGATCTCCAGCAACACTGGACAAACGATCGACAAGGATACGTTTCTCGATGCTGCTCTATATCCAATAGGGGCCTCAGTGCAGGTCTACATTTCAAAAGTTGATATTGCTCCCCGAGAAGTCACGATCTGGTTTAGCGACAAGGACAATAGCAACATCGCCTCCACCCAGTTCGACCCGTTGGATCCGCCACTGACGTTGGATATTCAGGACGCCTACGGCAGACCCGCCGGCGTTCTGGTCTCCGATACGATCAGGCTGTCACGTTTCAGCGCCTGGGATAGCGTATCTCACGAGTTCCCGGTGCAAGCCACGGAGTTCGTGTCGGGCTGCGTGATCCCGACGCCTGAGACTGGCGTGCGAGGGATGCTGACAGAGGACGGAGACCTGTTTGCTGGAGACATTTGGCTCGTCGGAGAGCATGGCATCGTGCTCCGTGAGGAGTCCGGCTGTGTGATTCGGGTGGACATCGTGGGCGACCCGCTGTTCGTCCGGCGGCTTTGCAATCCGATCGACCTGTTCAACACGCCGAACTTTGTGCGGACTATCAACGGCTGCGGCCCAGACGAATACGGAGACTACAAGATCGAGATCGGTAATCACGGAGCCGAAAAGACGATCATGCGAATCAATCCCGTGGAAACCGGCCTCAAGATCGAGGCCATTGGTGATTTGGTGAGGGTTCAAGAATAAATGGCTCGCGCTGGCTTTTATAACGAGAATGAGTACAGGGACTACCCGTTTCTTACTCAAGTAGTGCCGCGAGAAGTCGTGGCGGCGATCGAGTTCTCCTCGTCGTCGTCATCGGCCTCGTCAGCCTCGTCTGCCAGTGCGCAACCGCTGATCGACCTTCCGCACGAGACCATCGTCGACTTCGGCGCCATCATGGGCGTCGACTCCGGCTACCGTAGCGGGACTGACTTCGTCTGGCTGCACCGGATCAAGCGGCTCAACTCGTACCTGCTGTTTGAGTTCCGCACCACGGCACCAGGGGCCAAGTTCGAGAGCCTGTTCTTCTGCCGACACCTGACTGACCCTGAGTTCAAGCAGGACTGGTCGGAGAGTCGCGACCAGGCATTGCCTGACCCAGACTGCCCGGCGGCGAGCAGCAGCCTCAGCAGCAGCTCGGCGTCACTGTCGTCGATCTCGTCGTCACCGAACCCGTTCTGCACACCGTCCCTGGACGCCGACTCGGCCCTGTTTTGTGGTGGCCCCGGCTGCGACACGCCCAAGTGGGAAGGGTTTCTAATTACCGGGTTGTTCTCCACGCTGGCTGACACGCTGGCCAATGGCGAGCAGATCGTTTTCACAACAGGCGTGTGGGTAATTGAGCCAGGACGCCTCCAGAACTTGAACAACACTTTCGCCCGCAGCGTCAACGTGGCCAACCGCGATCGGACCCACGTGACGCCGCCGGAAGCCTGTTCGTCTGTCAGTGCTGACGATGACACGATCTACCCTCATGGCGTGTGCATCCAGGGTGACATCCAATTCAAGGAGGGTTACAACTGCAACATCAGACAGGAAGACAACGCCAATACGCTCGTCATCAGCGGAGCCGTTGGTGGTGGTGGTGAGGGCTTGCACTGTGATGAGATCGAGCTGTTTGACGGCGAGGTACCGCCTGGTGACAGCCCGTTCCTCTCAGGTGGACCAGCTTGCGGAGAGATCGTACGCACGGTCAGCGGTAAACCCGGCCCGGACGTCCGAATCTTTGGCGGCTCTGGCATCCGTGTGTTTGATGCCCCAGCCAACCCCGCAGCAATCTTTATTGACGCTGACCTGAGCGACTTCGCACTGTGCCTGCGCACGGAACCGGGACCTAATGATCCGTGTTACGTTGGCTCGTCAATCTCGTCCTCATCTTCGGCAGGAGGCCCATGATGTCAGACCACTGGCCACCGCTATTCGATGCGGAGAAGTGCCCCGAGGCCGCCGCGGACCTGGTGGACTTCCTGTTTATCAGCAATTGCGCCATCCTCCCGGCACCAGAGCCAATCTTTGACTGCCCGGACATTGAGATTCCGCCGGAGCCACCTATCCCGCTCGGGCCGTGCCCGACGTTCTCGCCTGCCGGTGGCTCTGCTACCCCTATCGAAACGTCTGCCAGCGTCGTAGTGAAGATCCAAGACTGTACCTCCAGTTTTGACGTGACAGGCGACGCCAGCCTCCTTTTCACACCCGGTGACTGCTGCGACTTCCTGTTCGACCTCGACATCAACCTCGACTTCGATCTCCAGATCTGCATCCCGCCGTTCGACATCGACGTGCCTTGCCCTGACATCGGTATCTCCGGGTCGGCTGCGATTACGATGTCGACCAGTAGTAGCAATGCTTGTGAGATGCTACCGACTGTCGACCTTACTATCTCGTCAACGAAGACAGCGAGCATCAGCTCGTCGTCGGCCATCTGCGACTTCGCATTTGACTTCCTGTTCGATTTCTTCATTCCACCGCCGAAGATCCCGTGCCCGAATATCACTGGTACGGCTTCAGGAACGACCACACTCAACGGTGGCAGCGGTGCAAGCCCGCCATGCGGTGGCGACCCCGCCGCGGACGCTACGGTTACGCTCACTCTCACGCCGACCACGGACGGCGACCCGTGCAATCCATCGTGCGACTTTGACTTTGACTTCGATTTTGATTTCGTATTCACGATCCCCAGGCCCATCATCTCGTGTGCTCAGATCGACGGCTCGGCCACCGCCGACGCGGTAGTCAATGGCGGAAGCGGCGGTAGTGTGCCATGTGGCGGCACGCCGGCGGCTACTGCTGCGGTCCTGCTGACAACCACGCACACCACTGGTGGCACTGCCTGCAACCCGACTTGTGATTACGACTTCGACTTTGATTTTGATTTCACGTTCACGTTGCCCATACCGATCATTCCGTGCCCGACCGTCACAGGGACGGCCACGGCTACCGTCGTAACTGGTGGCGGCAGCACCGGCAGTACACCTGCCCCGTGCGGTGGCGATCCCGCAGCGACTGGTGGCGTCACGCTAACTATCACACCGACCACCGGAGGTGATCCTTGCGATCCGACGTGTGATTTCGATTTCGACTTCGACTTCGACTTCGATTTTACGCTCCCCAAACCAGAAGTTCCGTGCCCGACAATCAATGGCTCGGCTACGGCTACTGTCACAGCCAACACCACTGGGGCGTCTAGTCTTAGTGGAGCAGCACCCTGCGGTGGCGATCCCGCAGCGACTGGTGGCGTCACGCTAACTATCACACCGACCACCGGAGGTGATCCTTGTGATCCCTCTTGTGATTTCGACTTCGACTTCTCGTTTGACTTCGACTTCACGCTACCGAAACCGATCGTCAACTGCCCGACGATTACCGGCTCGGCCGGCACTATTATCACAACGAATATCGTTGGTGGGGGCAGCGGCAGCGCCGCGTGTGGTGGTAATCCTGTCGTCACTGGTGGCGTCACGCTAACTATCACACCGACCACCGGAGGTGATCCTTGCGATCCGACGTGTGATTTCGATTTCGACTTCTCGTTTGACTTCGACTTTGAGATTCCCGCACCGACCATCAACTGCCCTACCATCACGGGTTTGGCCTCGGCCACGGTCACTGGAGACGGTGATGCTACGGCGACCCTCACTATCTCGCCAACCACTGGAGGTACCCCGTGCAATCCGTCTTGTGACTTCGATTTTGACTTTGATTTCACGTTCACGTTGCCGGTCCCATGCACCCCAACGGTCACTGCGACCGTCTCCGCTACGCCGCTGTTGTGCGACGAGTTGGCCACGGTTGTTGTTGCTGTAGCCAGTGAGTCACCGTGTAATTTCCGGTTCGATTTTGACTTCGGCATCCCGAGTGGTTGCCCAGGTCCTACGGGAAGCCAAGGACCGATTGGAAGCCAGGGACCACCTGGCGCCGACGGTAGCGACGGTGCCCAGGGACCACCTGGCATCGACGGTAACGACGGTGCGCCTGGACCTCCAGGAAGTGACGGGGATAAGTATGCCATCGTGCCGTTGTTGTTCGACCTCCCGAAGGACAAGCCGCCGAGGGATTATGTTGGCCTTCTGTGCGTCGAGATGCCAGAAGTACGGTTCGAGGATGTGTTGACGGTCTCGTTTGATGCTGACGGCATAGTGACGGTAGATATTGATCCAATCTTTATTCAAGTCTGCGAACCGGGTAGCATAAAGGTCATCAGCGTAGCACCTTCGGTCCCTGTGGCCGTCGGAGCTGTGGTAGAGGGCGGTCGGATCCATTTGATCATGGACCGGCAGCAACGGACGCGCGGCACCGCGAATGTCAAGATTTCTGGCATCCGACGTGGCCGGGACGGGATCCGCTTCCCGAGGTTCAGTTCAAATGAGTACGACAGGAACAAAAACTTCTGGGAAGGCTGGAACAGGAACTAGGTTCCAGGAGACAAGGACGAATGGCCAAGAAGACCAAACCACAAAAACTGGTGCTGACGCACAACCGAGCCCCTGGCGACGTGGTTGTGCTGACGGCACTGGTACGCGACGTGATGAAGGCCCACCCAGGTCGCTTTCAGATCGACGTAGAGTCCTCGGCAATGGATATTTGGCGACACAACCCCAACATTTCCAAGCTGAGAAAGAAAAAAGGGCCTCGACCCGACATCAAGTACCTCCAAATGGATTATGGACGCGGAATCCGCGACCAGAACTACGAACCAGTCCATTTCATGGCGTATTTCCACCGTGATTTCGAGCGGAAGATGAACGTCAAGGTGCCATTGACCGAGCCCTACCCCGACCTGTATCTCTCCAAGGAGGAGAAGAAGGTTCCCATCGTCAATGGCCGCTATTGGGTCGTGATCTCCGGGGGCAAGAGCGACTTCACCGCTAAGGTGTGGGAAGGTGCTCGGATGCAACAGGTTTGCGACCACCTTGGTGACGCCGGCCTCGGTGTTGTTCAGGTCGGCGGCAACGACACCGGCCACTGGCATCCGCCCATGAAGGGCGACCACGTGGTCGACATGGTCGGCCGTACCAATCTCAGAGACCTCATGCGGTTAATCCACCACAGCGATGGGGTTATTTGCGGCGTCACTTGCGCGATGCACATGGCGGCGGGCCTTCAACGGCCCTGTGTTTGTGTCGCCGGAGGACGCGAAGCATGGTGGTGGGAAGCGTATGTACGGGAGAACAAAGGACTGGCTCCCGTAGCGGACAGGATCAAGGTACCTCACAAATTCCTGCATACAATCGGCACGCTCGATTGCTGCAAGCACCACGGGTGCTGGAAGAATAAGGTCGTCTCGATCAATAACGATAAATCCCTTTGTTATCACCCTGTGATGCAGCCGAACCAGGCAGTCCCGCTCTGCTTGGACATGATTACGGCTGATCACGTGATGGAGGCTGTGATGGAGTATTACGAAGACAAGACGCTACCGCCGATCCAAGTTGTGAAAGGCGCACCACCTACCCAGAAGGGGCCACCAAACACGGTGACCGTGTCGCAGAACGCGGACGCACCTCCTCCGCCACCGCCCCCGAAGAAACAAAAGGAGCCGCCGAAGAAAGCGCTGCTCTCGTTGTTCGACTCGCCGTCGGATAAGGCGGCTGAGTTGCAGAAGATCAACGCCGAGGTGGCCAAGGCAGCCGCAGAGCAGACAACCTGTCAGAACCCCGGCACCAACGTAACGATGAAGAAGACGGCTTCGGCTCGACTCTCGCTGCCGATGGACAGCCCGATGGCCAAAGCACTCCAGGCTGGCCGGGCAACTTTCGGTGTAAACCCAAACGCGAACTTGGAAGGCCGACCGGGGCGTGATCCCAACGCAACACCTACTGTTGCACACACGCCAGGGTCTCCGCACCCTGCCATCGTTCCGACCGACCCTGCGATCTTCGATCACGAGGACATCGGCGGCCGGTTCACGGCGTTCATGTTGTTCTACGGGCCTGAGGAGTACTATCAGCTCCACAAGAACTGCTTGGAGACCTTCCTGGGCACGACGCAACGCGATCGGATCGACCTCCGGGTCGCCAGCAACGCACTCAACAAGAAGTCGTTGGCTCTGATCGACAAATACGTGGGCGAGGGAGCGATCACCAAGCATTACAAACACCCGAAGAACGATTTCAAGTACCCAGTCATGCGTGAAATGTTCTGGGATGAGTCCTGCCCGATCGACACCAAGTGGATCCTGTGGTTTGACGATGATAGCATCTGCAATCGGACACCGGCTTGGCTCAACATCCTGGTGCAGCACATCATCCAGCACCACCAACGGGACAACGCTCACATGTTTGGCGCCCCGTTTGTCTGGACGCTGCAAAACGGACAGAAAGAGTGGTTCGAGAGCCGCGGATGGCACCGCGGGAAGAAATGGCGACTGCACAACGGGCAGGCGAGCCCCAACGGCAACAAGATTCAGTTCTGCACGGGCGGTTTCTGGGCGTTGTCGAAGGAAGCAATGATCAATTGCAACATTCCCGAGCCTGACATCGGACACAACGGCGGCGACGTCTGCATTGGAGAGCAGCTCTACCAGGGCGGCTACCGAATGAAGTCGTGGAACGCCAAGAAACAGTTCATCTACACGTCGTCCGTCAAGCGACGTGGTGATACCAAGCCGATGCCCGGACGACCCGGTCATCGGGAATTGATTCCTAATTTGGTGAAGGTAACGTAATGGCCGGGCGGCTCGTGTTAGATCGCCAGCACATGATTGCATTGCTCGGAGACCCTGATTTCTTTGAGCAGTGTCCAGCGTTCCTATGGTTGCGGACAACTGCGTTACAAACGAAAGGGCTTTACGATCAAAGTGCAGCGCGTAAGTGCTGCGGAGGCGACTGGGCGATCATGCGACCGGTAGTCGATGCGTTTTTTAAGAACTTGAAGGAGCTGCAAGAGGCTGATCCGGCAAACATTCAGCCTGTGAAGACCTTTCTCGAAACCAAGAAGGGGAGAGAGTACGGCAAGATCGTGATTTATTATCGGGCTACGAAACAACAGCCTCATCCACTCCGTTTCACCTTCTGAGGAGCCAGGGATGGCAAGAAAAATAAAAATCCGCTGGGCCACGAGCCGTTATATCCTCGGCAGAGACGACGCGATCCGGGTACGCATCCAGGTTTCGTGTGCTGAGGGTATGACCGACAAGATTTTTGCGTATCGGATGCTCCCCAAGAGCCCACAGACGGGCTCCAAGCGGGGTTTCTTTACGCATATCGTCTCGCCTGCCGATATTGAGGATTTTCCCGAAGACGAACCGATCTCAACGCATATTCCGCCTTGGTTTCGGCTCAACTACGTGGATATTCTGGTGCGATCGGAGACTGAGAGCGAAGCGTTCATCGCTGATGTCAGATCCGACATCCAACGGCTCCTGAACTCGCTGAAATCCATCGACGCGGTGTTCTTGACCGGCGAAGACGACTTCCTGACCGGCATCGAGTGCTCCAGCAGCTCCAGTTCTGGCTCCAGCCAGAGTTCCAGCAGCTCTAGCGGGTCTTCGGTGTCTATTGGGCCGCTGAAAAGCATCAAACGGACAGCAACACTCGAACAAAACGTCGGTTTTGGGCAAGAATGGCTCCCAATTGGCAGCGGAGCAGGCTCTCCGGTCGGGTCGAGCGACTCTCTGGACGCCCTGAACCGTAATCAGAGCCGTGTGACCCTCCAATATGGCCTCGTGAGCAAGCAATTGCTGCTCCAGGGCTACGATTTCGACGCACTGCCCGCAAACGCGTCTCTGGAGGGCATCACAGCCCGCCTGACCACGCGTGACGCCACGCTCGTCGGATCGTCACTCAGTGCCGCCCCGACGACCCCAAGTAGCTCTAGCAGCTCGTCAGCGTCCGCAGACGCCGTTCTGGCGCCTCTGCTGACCTACTTCCGCCTCTACGACCCTGATCTGGGCTTCGTAGGGGACGAACAAAGCAACAACGACCTGATTCTCGGTCCAGATTGGCAGCTTTTCGTATTTGGAGCTGACGACGACCTCTGGAACGCCGGTATCTCGGTCGACACCCTGCGTCACAGAGGTGATTTCGGTGTCGGGCTCATCGTTTTCCTGCCCGACGAGATCAATTATGCCCTCGTGGACGTTGACGGGGTCGAACTCGAAATACATTACAGGTGATACCATGGCCAAGAGGGTCAAGCGAGTAAAGGTCGTCAGGACCAAGAGGGGCGTGAAGCGGGTCAGGCAGAAGGTCAACCGCGTCGATCCCGAAGCCCAGGCGAAGCAAGCAGCCAACAAGAGCCTTGTGACGGTGGAGGACTCCACAATCCAGATGATTCTGGCTGACCCACGCTACACGGAGACGATCCCGTGTCTCCAGAATGGCAAGAGTGCCTTGGCCAGTGTTGGTAAGCGGTGTGGGCGGTGCACGCGACGTAGGAACCAACTCCGTAAGGACGCGTTCAACCAACTCAAGAGCTGCATCGCTGGACTACGTGGCACCCAGGCCAAATCGTTCAAGAAGCTGCTCGGTGCTAAGCGTGTCAGGGTGTATCAAACCAATGGGCGGAGCAGTAAACCGGTGCCGATCACATTTTAGTCTGGCTTTGTCGGGGTCTGCCCCCGACAAAAGCATACTAATAAGAGCACGAAAACATGGCATATCTAAGTGAAGACTGTCTGCTCGTCGCGGTCTTCGCTTATTTTATGCGCGAGCTGAACCCATAGGAGGTGCACGATGTTTGGACGAAGAACCGGACGCGAAGAACACGGCGACGAACTCACAGCCCCCGGTGCCGGCGCTACGGCCTCAGCCCCCACGCCGTCTCACAACGGCAACGAATTTCTCAAGTCACGAGCTGGCAGCTTTAGGCGGCGGGCAGAGGCGTACAAGAACCTCTACGAGATCCTCGGTGACATGGGCCTCGAAGCAGTCTCCGGTGACGTCACCAAGCTAACGACGTTCGAGGCGCTTGGGATGGATCTAAGCGAACTGGAGGACCGCTATTTTTACCGATACTGGCCCATGAGTACGGGCACCGCTGGCTGGGACGCCGGCGTCATTGAGATCCGTCATCCGCAGCTCGGGTTCTTGGCACGGATCACCGTCGGCAACGGCGACTTCTACGGCGCCACGCTGTGGAGCGGCAACCACGACTGGAACGGCAGCGAGCTGAAAGACGCTCTCAAAGTTGCCATCGCCAAGACGGAGAACGACTGACCGCTTCGTCGCTCTCTGGTATCACCTTCGCGAACAGGGCTTCGGCCGAAAGGTCGGAGCCCTTGCTGCGCGCGTTCACCTTGGCGTCGACACAGAAGACGACGCTTGGAAACTTCTTCACCCGGACCAACAGGTCCCTTACTTGGAGGCTTTAAGATGGACCTCGACCTTGACAAACATTTCCTCGGCGCGACCAAAGTAGCAACTGCTTTGGCCCTCGCTGCGAAACAACACCACAAGCAGATGCGGAAATCCCCGGCGGTTCCATACATCATCCACCCGGTACGCGTGATGATGGTCCTTCACCGTTACGGCGTCACTGACTCTGACATCCTTGCCGCAGCCCTGCTGCACGACACGGTGGAGGATACGGACCTCACGGTGGCTGACATCTTCAACGCTTACGGCAAGCGGGTAAGCGACTTCGTGGCCGACGTCACCGAGCAGAAGATGGACGGCAACAAGAAGCGGCCCTGGAAGATGCGGAAGCAGTACTGCATCAGCATGGTCCGCCACGGGATGCACTGGCCGAGCGTCGCGATCAAGCTCGCCGACCAGATCGACAACATGAGCAGCACTGCGATGGCTCAGCGTGCTCACTACGGCGGTAACGTGCCGGACGACACGTTGGATTTCTGGGTTGAGTTCGGCGGCAATGCCAAGTCGCAGTATTGGTACTCGGCTGGCATCTACATGTCCGCCGTGAAACGGCTCAGTTTGGAGGACGTATGCGAGAATGGGTTGCGTGCGAAGATCCGCGATATGACAACGGAGATTCGCGAGCTGCTCTGGACCACGTATGGCGAACTTGCCGCCACACTACCGATGGTGACTGACACTCAAGCAATGGACTAGGAGGAAGCCATGTCCGCGAGATCTGAGGCGATCATCGCCAAGATGCGAGCGAGAACACAAGCACTGGCCCCAGCCCCGGAGCCAGTGCAGGACGAGCCTGGCGAAGTTGTCAGGCACACGACCGGGGTGCAACCGCAGCAGGAGTCGATGCGGCCCCACCGACGCATGGTAGACCGGAAGTGTGATCTTCGCGCCCGTTACCCGCGGCGGAAGTGCACGCTCACGATCACTGCAAGCGGTATGCTCGAAGTCGTGTTGGTCGAGAAGCGCAAGGGGCTCCGTGGTGGTCGTAAGCCGCGGTACAAAACTGACCACTCCAAGCGGAGGATTCGAGCTTAACTAGCCCGGTTTTCGTGGCATATTCTAGTGAAGCCTCTCCATACCTTTTGGAGGGGCATTTTTCGTCCCATTTCCACACGGAATCTCTTGAAAGGTGCACTGCGATGAAACGAAATCTCTGCTTCCTCACCGGCGTCGCAATGATGCTGGCCGGTTTCCTCTTGCTCCCCGAGCACGACGTACCGGTTCATTCCACTGCGGTCATGGCAAACCCGCAGGTCACACTGACGCCCGTCGCTGGGCCAACCCTCGAACAAGAGTGCAACGCGGCCTTCCATCGGGCCACGCCGCATGTCGAGGAGATTTTCGACGTCGATCTCTCGGACGTCGAGCTGGTCTTCGACCAGCCCCTTCCTGAGCGAGTTGACGCGGCCCTGAAAACTCTCGGGGTCGGCGCCGTTGCCCATACGCACAAGGGCAAGGTGAACGTCAACACCAAGTTGATCAAGAAGCAGTTGGCCCACAGCCATAGTGCCACTGCTCGCTGGGACATCCTGATGTCCTTGATGACTCACGAACTGGGCCACGCAGCCCAGGCCAAAGCCCTCGGCTACCCGGACCTCACCGAATGGAGCGACGCGTCGATCAAACGACTGCGGAAGCTCGGGTGGACCGGCGAGGACGAGGACCTGCGTGCGATCTGTAACCTCATGCTGGAAGGTCAAAGCTACCAGCTCGAACGCGAGCTGGGCATGAAGGTGACGTTCAAAGATCAAAAGATGATGTGTGCGTTGGCCCAGATGATGTCACAGGTTGCCAAAGTTGGGCACCGCAAGTGGCTGGCCGCACTAAAGGCCGACGACAGCTTTGACAAGATCGCCACGGACTACTCTCTGTCCTTGGCTCACCAACTCGGTAATTAGAAACCAGACTACTACCCCCGCCGGCACCTGCCGGCGGGATCGTTACCTATTCCCAAACTTGCTCACGAAGGAGCTGAATTATGAAAACTGCCGCCATCTGGACCGCCAAGAAGCTCGGGGTGACACTGTTCATCGCTGCCGTCGCGTTTGTCGTCGTAGTGGGTCATTACGAGATGGAGATCCAGCCCTGGCGCTGGGACACTGTCTCCCAGGAGGAGATCCAGCCCTGGGCGTTGAACTGGAACAGCCACCGAGTCCCCGCCTCGGAAATCAATTGGGAAGACCGAGGTCCCAGCTTCGCCCCGAACCTGATCCCGGTGCACGCCATGGACTGGGCGGACGCCAGTGAGTTCGGCAGTCCGATCATCCCGGTCAATGTCATCGACTGGAAAAGCCAGTATGTTGACGCTGGCAAGGAAGTGAAGATAATCGACCTCGACGGGGACGAGGAGGTTCTGGTCGTGAAACGTGGTGATTCCTTCTCCGCCTACCGGGTGAAGGAGCAGAAACAGCGGGGCAATTCGTACGCCAACCAAAGATGAGGCATCAGGGCGAACCTTTGGGCTCGCCTTGGTGTCGTGCCTTGGTCCGTTACGATCAACTGCCAGAAAGTGTGCGATATGTCTAATCACTTCCCAAGGGCCGATAAGCTACTCCACTACGCTCGCCTAGAGCGACCGTCTTCGGGTAGTTTCATTACCTATCAGATTCCCGGTCCCGGCTTGCCTAACCTTCACCAAGTAGAGAAGATGGTGAAGCGTAAGATGCCAGGATGGGAACTAATTCACGCAACAGCATTTAACCCCGACGAGGATTAACAGTAGGCTGACAACAATATGGCACGTCGGGTTGAAGCACTGAGGGTTATCACCATCAACACGTACCCCTCGCTGCACAAACTTATCCGATGGCCTCCAAACATTCGGGCTGATAGATGACTGTTCTCAGGATATGAAAACACGGTCGTCAACCAACTTGCCCGTCTTTTTTTTGATCTTTAACAATGAGACGTGAAACATTGAAACAGCTTTCACGAGCTGAGGCTTTCAGGGTTATCATCACCATGAAAGATCGCTGTTGTGGTTGAGGGCGAGTTCTTCCCCCTTTGACGCCGCAGCACAGCCGGGTCCCTGGGGTCTCCAGGTGACCGCCCTTGCAGAGGGAGTCATTAAATACTCTGCACGACGGCCTGGCGTATCCAGAGCCTGCCAGTAAGAGCCGATGGGTTAGAAAACTCGGCCTCCTGTGCTCCTGGGAATTGGAGCCTACGTTGATAAAGTTTCCCGGCATCGCTGGGAGTTGACGTCGAGCCCCTGTGGCGTAACTTGCTCGTGAACGCTTTTTTTTTGGGTGGCCCAGGTGAAATCCCTGGGTCATCCCCTTGATCTGAGCTGATTGGTTTTGGTTATCCAGGTTCGCGATTCCCGATGGGACCCCGGTACTGCCGGACCCATGCCCAGTGGTGGGCACAACCCAAGTCCAGCAACTTGTTCGGATCACCTTATTTCCCTTGGCGTCCCACGTCAGCCCGTGTGTAGGGTTGCGGTCGGGTTAGCAGCCCGGAGCGTAAAAGGGAACCGGGGCGTCTGGGAGGTCGCCCCAACATGGCACACCTGAGCTGACGGTTATCGGTTATCGCCATCAACAACAGCGGCGGTCGTCAAGTCGGTGACACGTTGTCACCTTTCCTGTTGAGATAATCAACCCCAACCCAATGGCAAACAACTAGAACGAGCGGCCGTACAAATAGGAAACGTAAGCGTTTCATGGGTGGTAAAAATCCACTTCGTCGGACAATGAACTGAGTGAGCCTTGTACGTATTGCCTAGTTGTACTGGTTGCTCGTTTCCCATTTTCCAGTGAGGAAATCGCCATCAACAACAGCGGCGAACCTTTCGAGCTGAATGTCAAACGAGGGTTATCCTGTAAAGATTTCCCCCTCAACCGACTACACACTTGCTCGATATTTTTTGGAACCTTAGTGCAACTGGACTGGATCCGATCTGTGTGTGATCGGTATGCCTTGTCCACAACCACCCCTGGAGGTGCAAGATGGCTAAGAACTTAGCGCAACACGTCTCGACTCGTAAGACTCCCCAGAACGCTCCAATCCCTGGTTCTCAGGGTACCCGGCAGGTGGAGAACTCCGCCGGCGGCTTCGCGTTCAAGGTCGACAAGTGGGACCGCCTCAAGCGGTTCCTGATCCTCGGTTCCGACCGCGGCTCATATTACGCGAGTGAGCAGAAGCTCACCGCAGACAACGCGCAGTGCGTACAGGAGTGTGCCAAGGAAGATTTCCAGCGCACGCTCGACACGATCGTCTCTGTCTCGGATCAGGGACAAGCTCCCAAGAACGACCCGGCGATCCTCGCCTTGGCTCTGTTGTGCTCTCACGAGCCGCCGAACAGTGGCCTGGCCTTCGCCCAGCTCCCAAAGGTGTGCCGCATCGGCACGCACGTGTTCACGTTCGTGGACATGTTGCAGCACCTTCGTGGTCGCGGCCGGTCGTTCAGACGCGCCCTCCAGAACTGGTACCTGGAGAAGGACGCGAAGTCCGTGGCCTTCCAGGTCACGAAGTACCAGCAGCGGAGCCGTTGGTCTCACAAGGACATCTTCCGACTGGTCAAGCCGAAGACCGAGGACGCGTCGCTTGACGGCGTGTTCGCCTACGTCACCGGCAAGGACTGGAAGACGAAGATGCCCGAGGGTGCGGCACGCACGTACCTGGAGGCCGTCGAGTTGGTGAAAAACGCCGACTCCAAGGTTCAGGTCTGCAACTTGATCCGAGAGTACAACCTTCCCCGCGAAGTCATCCCGACTGAGTGGTTGAAGGAGCCTGCGGTGTGGGAGGCGATGCTGGAGCGGATGCCGGCAACGGCGTTGATTCGCAACCTGGGCAAGCTGTCTTCGATCGACTTGGCCAAGCCGATGTCGACCGCATCGGGGACGATCTGCGCGAAGTTGGCCGACGGGGAGTGGCTCCGCAAGAGCCGCCTGCACCCGTTGGCAGTGCTTGTTGCGTTGGGCATCTACAAGCAGGGCTACGGCCTCCGCGGCTCGTTGACCTGGGTGCCAGACTCCAACGTGATCGACGCGTTGGACGCTGCGTTCTACGACTGCTTCCAGCACGTGAAGCCGACCGGGAAGAAGCACATGTTGGCGATCGACATCTCCGGGTCCATGACCTGGGATACGATCTGCAACACGACGCTGACCCCTCGGGACGCTGCGGCGGCCATGGCGATGGTCAACGTACGCACCGAAGCCCAGACGCTTGTCACCGCGTTCAGCGCTGGCGGCACGCGGATTGGGCGAGGGCGTTGTCGCTGGGGCCCCGGCATCGAGGTGGTGGGTGATCTCACCAAGCAGTCGCGACTGGACCACGCGGTCAACGCGATCAACTCGAAGGATTTTGGTCAAACAGACTGCGCGTTGCCGATGCTTTACGCGACGCAGGAGCGGCTCGACATTGACACGTTCGTTGTCTATACGGACAGCGAGACGTGGGCGGGCGACGTTCACCCGGTACAAGCTCTCCGCGAGTACCGAGAGAAGTTCAACCCGCGTGCCAAGCTGATCGTCTGCGGTATGGTGGCCAATGAGTTCACCATCGCCGATCCCAACGACGCCGGCATGATGGACGTAGTCGGGTTCGACACGGCTGCTCCGGCGGTCATGGCGGACTTCGCCCGAGACTAGCGTCCACAATTTGTCAGTCAACAGCCCGCCCGGGAGCGATCTCGGGCGGGCTTTTTTCGGGGCAAGTGGCACCGCTAAATAAAGCGGTAAAAAGGGGCATATCTTAGTGAGGGAACTTACCCTTCGGTCGCACGACACCAGCGATCGAATGGGCTTTATTAACTATGGTGTCTGGAGGCGAGAGCCATGTCGAAATCAGAAATTGCCACGCCCTGGTATGCCCATCGTGGTGGTCCAGCGGCTACGCCGACCACGCCGACCGGCCCCGGCCGACTCGCTTGGTTTGCTCGCGGAGGGGTCTTCCTCGCCGTAGTCTTCGTGGGCTTCTTCCACGTGATCGGCAAGATGATCAACCTGTTGACGGCTCCAGCGATGGAACTGTTGCAGGGCAAAGAAGACGAACACGGAATTGTGGTCGAGCAGATCACACCGGTCCTGACCGTATGCCTCGAAATTGATGGCATATGTTTGCAGGACGACAAGCCTCTGCAATTGGTCGAAGTGCAGAGCATCGCCAACCAGGCGGTACAGGAGGTCTTCGACCAAGTTGCGGCGAATGTCCTGTCGCAGCACCAACAGCCCGCAGCTCCCACGCCGCCGACCGTTGAGGTCACTGGCAGCGGAACTGTTGAGGCTGAGGTGGTGCCTACCACTGTCGCTCAGACTGATCAGCTTCTGGCTGATCAGGCTGATGCTACCACAGTGGCGGCCGAGGAATCGGTCGAGGCATAGGCGGCCATTTCGGCCGGGCAGGGTGGCCTGCCTTAACAACCACTGTATGATACCCGCCCGGGAGCGATCTCGGGCGGGCGAGATGATACCCGCCCGGGAGCGATCTCGGGCGGGCGGGGTAGTAACTTTAAGCAATCTGAGATTGCGGGCCCGCGCGGTATAAGTCGGGCTATGGGTGGGGACCTTTTAGGCGTGGGCTTCGGCCCTCAAGTCCATCCAGCAGTGACGTCAAAAAGCCATGCTTGACGTCGCATCACCAACATGCGAATACCCGAAAGAAGTAGGGACCCGGCAGGGAGGCATGCTCTGGTTCGCCAAGCTGGGCGTAAAACGGAGCAGAGACACAGTGATTGAGAGGCTCCCGGCCTAACCGGGTGCAGCCCCTAGCCAGAGAACCGCACGTCGTTTGCGGTAATCTGAACGAACCTGCCCGGTTGCTAGGGGCGAAGTGAAAGGCAGGAATCCCTGCGACGAGGCCAGTAACCCACTGGGGAAATGGGATGCAGATGAAACTTCTGCGTTTTCCTTTTAGGTTCGCCAAGCTGGGCGTAAAACGGAGCAGAGACACAATGAAGGAGCCCGGCCTGATCCGGGCTGCTAATCCGTGACTGGACCTACGGCTGGTCACGGCAAAGATAACCAGAACCCGTCAGGCGCTACGCGGTGCTGCGAAAAGCACATTGCAGAGAAACCCACTCGGGAAATGGGATGCAGATGAAACTTCTGCGTTTTCCTTTTAGGTTCGCCAAGCTGGGCGTAAAACGGAGCAGAGACACAACGAGTCACGGTGGACGACCGAAGGGTAAGTTCCCTCACGAATTCCATCGAGGGAGCCCGGCCTGATCCGGGTCGTCCGGCGGGACGTTAAACACGTATAAACCCATGCCAGTGTATGGGTGGGGTCCTGTACTATGAATATAGTGCAGGGCCTCTAGCTGAGCTGAGTTGGTGTTTAGGATAGGTAAGACACCCATCCAACTCATGCCACACAAGGGTGCTGTGGCTATCCGTAGCAAGACTGCGGAGCGATCGTGTCGTGAGACGACGGTAGGCGGGAACCCCAATTACGGGTGCCCACTCTCACCACGTCCGATGGGTCCCCATCGGGACGCGATAAGCAACATGGTGGTATTCCATGCTCTGCGTTGGACTCATAGGGAGCCCGGCCTGATCCGGGCTGCTAATCCGTATGGGGCCCGCAGCCTGTACGGCAAAGATTCTAACGCTGCGGGCTCGATGCACGGGACGTGCAAAAGAGTAACCCACTCGGCAAATGGGGTGCAGATGAAACTTCTGCGTTTTCTTTTTACCCACGCAGCATGTTGTTGTGAGAGTTTCTTTACTAGGCATTGCCACTCAGGTAATGCCGTTTCCATGAAGGAAATTTGTTATGGATTCTCGTCTCGGAAACTTGTCGTTCACTGGTGCCGGTCTCGGTCGTGATCATCAGCTCGTTCCTCGTGGTACCGCCCCCGCCGGGGACAAGCCTTGTGGCTGTTGCGGTGCGGATTGTGTGACCATCGAGGGTCGTGTCTGTGGCACGTGCCGCCGTCAGGGCTCCGAGCCCTGGCAGGACGAGGCATGGCGAGCCAAGGTGGCTGCGGCGATCGCTGTGGAGCCCCCGGTTCGCCGATGGTGGCAGGAGTAGTGACACGCCGAGCTGGGCGTAAAACGTAGCAATGGCACCATGAGAACGCCTCCACGTGGCGGTGCCCATGGGTGGCCCACCGAAGCGGAGGCCCTTGCGGGTCTCACCAAGGCCCAAGTTTGGGCCTATCGTTTCGCTAAGGCCATTGGCCTTAGCGGATACTAACAGTCTGGCAGGGTGGCCTGCCTTAACAACCACAGAGTCCTTTGGAAGGGGCCCCGGCCGAAGCCGGGGCCATGCCAGGTTCAATTCCTGGCAGGACTCCTCGCGAACCGGCTGGCATGCGTCAGTCGCCTAAGCCCCAGTGTGTTGCAGCACTGGGGCTTTTGTATTTCTGCAACAACCTGCAACGAAGGAAAATGTTATGGCTATTTATTGCGAAGAGTGTAGCTGTGTTTTGGCCGGGGTTGCGTCGCAGGAAGATGATGCAATCTGCGTCGATTGCCAAGAGGGGATCGACGACGACATGAGCAATGACTGGGATTGATGATGGTCATTGCTATGACGGGGCGTAGCTCGTAACCCCGGACAGCGAAAGGCTGGCCGGCCTGACAAGTGTAGTAGCACGCCAAGCTGGGCGTTAAACGTAGCAGAGTCCTTTGGAAGGGTCGCCGTGCGGACGCCTGGGCCAGGGGCCCCGGCCGAAGCCGGGGCCATGCCAGGTTCAATTCCTGGCAGGACTCCTCGCGAACCGACGCCAAGCTGGGCGTAAAACGGAGCAGCGAACAATAGAAGGAGCCCAACCGTGGCTCTGAGGTGGTGCTCTCGTGCCTGGCGACGCCAAAATCGAGAGCGTGCAACTTGCCCGGGACACCGGGCTAACCAGGAGGTGCAGCGTGAGTTTAACAACTCAACAACGGAACGCTCAACTGCTGGCCAAACTGTTTGGCCAGCTAATCGTCGAAGCGCGAGCCAACGACGTGGCCGTGCGAAAGACCCGGATCGGGTCGGATGCCGAACTCAACGCCATCCATGTCTTCGTCGGTCGCTCTCACCCGGCCCTCGGTCACGCGTTCCTTGACTGGTGTCAGCACCGGGCAAGGCACATTGATGGGGCGTCGCCCAACGGCGTCCACATCTACTCGTCGCTTCGCACACAAGTGCGAAGCAATGGGACAGTAGAGGTTCTTTAGGGCGGCCCGGGACGGGCCGTTGCCCTACCTCATCATCGACTTTTCAGTCGGTTCAATCATGCCATTCCAGTTGCAGCCTGAGGGCTCACTGTGAATTGACATGATTGACCCGGTTGGGAGTCGATGGTGGGTAGGGCCGCATGGGCGGTTTGTCATCATGTTTACAGTTCCTATTTCCTTAGCTATCAGAACTTGGAGGTGCAGATGCGACTTCTGTGTGCTTTCCGCCCCAGTGACCCCGGCGTGGAAGCGCGTGGGGTAGACACCGGCGCGCCGTCACTCATCGGGTGGGCATGCGTAGATCTTACGCGCGAGGTCGCGAATCACATGCTCGATAGGCATGCGTGGTTCGAGACGCTTCGTGCGGACAAAGAAATTACAAACGTGGCAATCCCTTTACCAAATACACCCTCGCTGGCACTCCGTAACCCGGACGAGGACCTCGCTGAGTTGTGGACCCAGGGCAGGATTGGCGAGTCGAAGTGGGCCGCTATGGTCGACGAATCGCCATTGGAGAATTTAGGCGGTGAGGATCGCCCGCTGGCTACGGCCTCCGTCGACCTCGTCGTTGAGAAGAAGGGCGTCTGGTACCAGATCTTTCTGCCGGACATCCAGTTCACGGTCGAGACGGCCGTCTTGACAAGGGAGATTCTTCAAGAAGCAGCAGGCATGGCGACCAGCTCAGATTGATCGTATTTCCTGGCGCCGATAAGATGTACGGTACTTGGAACCCCTGAAACCATTCACCCTTTACGAAGGATGCAACCCAATGCAAGTTGTAGGAACCGATTTCAACGACCGACAGGGCACCGTGACAATTGAAGGTGCCACCCAGGAGGAAGTGCTCGGATCAGCCGCCAAGAACCTGGCGCTGCAATCCGCGGCCCAGAACGGACTCTCCCGCCCCGGCCTGTCCGGTGGCGAGTCTCCGTACCCCGTGGATTCCGAAGGCAAGACCAGCGACGAGCTGATCCTCGGCCAGGGCACCGTTGCAGGTTACCGCTGCGATTACAAAATAACTGGTGGGCTCTAATGTACGACGGCATCGCGATGCAATTTCAGCGTAGCGTGCTGTTCTACCGGAGCCCTATAGACAAGCTCCAGCAAAGGGTCCTCGACAGGGCGATCCTTGGGCTGGAGAACGCCGACGACGACACGGTGTACGGCCCCGGCCCCACGATGGTGGTCTGGGTGGCGGCACTGATGAGTCGACTGCCGTGGATGAACGAATCCCAATGGCGGCTGGTGCTCGACGAAAGTCAGGGGCACTTACAAGTCGTTGGAGAGGAGATCGCCCAGGCAGTCAACGGCATGTTCGTGAAAAGCGAACAACCCGCAGGCACGATAAAGAACTACCAGATCGCGTTCGTGGACGGTCGTTATGTCACCTGGGACTCCCTCGCCATGAAGGGGTTCATCGACATGGAGACCGGCGACCGCGTTGAGCAGCTCGCAACACCAGCGTTGGAGAGTTTGTCGTACAACTTGACGGAGCTGGCACGCCGCGAGCTGCGTCGCTTCCTCTCGATCGAACAAAAGGAGAGCACGGATGCCGGTACAGACCACGCAGAGCAAAATTAGGTACGCCGAGGCGTGGACTGGTGAAGCCACCTACGCAACGTCGCTGCTCCTACTCACAGTCGATACCTACGGGACTGAATCGTTCGAGTGGGACTTCAAGACACTGCGTATGGAGATCGAGGAAGACTTCAAAGTAGAGCTGCCACAAGCTAATTTCGACAGGTTGATGGTGGCGATCAACTTGATGAAGACAGACGACTTCTTTAAGTCACTGCCCGATTTTATTGCCTGGTGCAATATCTTAGACGGTGATCGTTACGACCCACGGGTGTTTGACCCAGCGGACGCGGAGGAGATTGCCTGGGGTATTTCCGAGGCACTGCTCATCGAACCGCCAGATGAGGACGAACCGTTCACCGACGAGATTCGAGCTTACATTGGTGCCGCTCTGGACAAAGAGGGGATCATCAACCCGCCGGACATCCTCCGGCTGGCTTTACGGGACAACCCTGATCTGTACTCAACAGTCAAGGGTGAGTTTTCCGACGACCCTGCGATGTTCGGGGCCATCTACCAATTCGAGAATAAAAAGACGCAAGCGATCAACCAGTACGTGAAAATGCGGTTACAACAGTTGTCCGAGCAAATCGAACAGCTCCCGCTCCGATCTGGTAACGCCGCTGGCGTCATGCAGCAAGTCATCAAACAGATGGCCTAGCTTACATCCAAATCACACGATGGATCATCAGGAGTTTTAACGCCCATGGCTGAAACGAAAGCCTTGGCGACATCGCCAAAAAAGGAAAAGGAAAAGGTTGAGTTCGCTCAACTGCTAAATGAGCATCTACGCGCTGGATACCAGTGCATGTTCGTCCCTAGCAGCGAAGAAGCTCGGCTTGAAGCAGAGGTCACCAAAGTTGCCAAGCAACTGAGTATGGGGGTCATTACCTGGGGTTGCGATGAGGGCTTCTCTGCGCCCGACGCCGTCCGTAACCAGAAGAAGTACCAAAGCCCGCACGCGGCGCTGCAAGCCATTGCTGGGGAGGGTAGCCCGTTCCAGGGCAATAACGTGTTCGTGTTCCGCGACCTCGACGACTTCCAAGCAGACCCAACGGTCCGCCGAATCCTTCGCAGCCTCTGTGAAGGAAACAAGCTCGTCAACAAGCGTTACAAGCGTCCAATTATCATCACCTCGCCAAAGCGACAGATCCATGAAAAGATCAAGTCGTGTTGCACGGTGGTGGAGTTCGACTTGCCCGGCGAGGATAAGCTGAAACAGACGCTGGAGTTCGTCCGTGCGTCAATCGAGTCCAACGATCCGAGCAAAGCTCAGGTCAGTGACGAGTTGTCGGACGGTATCGTTCAGTGCCTTCGCGGCTTGACCTCGAATGAGGCTGAGAACGCGCTGGCTCGTTGCCTCGTCCGCCACGGCGGGTTCAGCGAGGACATGCTGGGAACCATCAAGGACGAGAAGGCGTCCATCGTCAAGAAGTCCGAAGTCTTGACGTACATCCCGGAGAAGGACCAAGCCACTCGGGAGACCATCGGTGGTTTCGATGAGTTGATGACATGGATCGACCGACGTCGCCTGGCATACAGCCGGGACGCTCAGGAGAAGCGGATTGACTACCCGAAGGGCGTCGTGCTCATCGGGGTGCCGGGCACCGGGAAGTCGTATGTGGCCGCTGCGGTCGCACGTTTCCTGGGGTTGCCGGGTTACATCATGGACATCGGATCGGTCTTCGGTTCGCTGGTCGGAGAGTCCGAACAGCGTATGCGTGATGCGATTCGCCAGATCGAGGCACAGCAAGGCTGCGTCCTGCTGCTCGATGAAGCCGACAAAGCGTTCGGCGGCGCTACCGACTCCCAAGGCGACAGCGGCGTAACTCGTCGTGTGTTCGGACAGCTTCTGACCTGGTTGGCCTCCAAGCAGGACCGGACTTTTGTCATAATGACGCTCAACAGGACCAAGGGCATCCCGCCTGAGTTCCTGCGTGCTGGTCGTTTTGATGCGGTCTTCTGGACTGACCTGCCGCACGAAGGCGAGCGTAAAGAGATCATTGACATCCATCTCAAGAAGCGCGGTGTCGAACCCTCCGAACTGGAGATGGGCGACAACGAGTGGGAGGAGATCATCCAGGCCACCAACGGCTACGTCGGTGCTGAGCTGGAGCAACTTGTCAAGGAAGCTCGTTACATCTCGTACGAGAACCGTGAAGTCGGTGATCCGAACTTCGATGATTTGTTGGCAGCGAAGGAGTCGATCATCCCGCTCAGCCAGTTGGAGCAGGAGAAGGTGAACGAGATCCGCGAATGGTGCAAGAACCGGGCGAAGAACGTCAGCTCGCCGCCTCCGCGAAAACGCCAGGCGCGTACGCGTTCGGTCGACGTCGGCAACGACAACTAGACATAGGGTTAAGGGGGCGGCGCTGGTCGCCGCCCCGTCGCCCGTTACCATTACACAATACGACAGAACTTCTCAGGAGACTAAAAAATATGTCCCACACCGTTACCGTCAAAGTGGAGATGACCGATAAGGAAGCCATCAACGATGCGATCGAACGCATGGATGGTGCCCACTTCGTCAAGCCTGGCCAAGGTCAGTTTCGGAACAAGTACCAGCCCGCCGATTCGATGGAAGAATCAGTCGGCAAGCACCGGATCTACTCCGGCACGTTTGAGGGCGTTGCTGTCCAGCTCCCCGGCTGGAACTACCCGGTGATCATCAACGAAGCCGGCGAGATCAAGTACGACAACTACAACGGGCACTGGGGTCCCCAGGAGAACCTCGACGAGTTCGTTCAGTCGTACTCGGTCGAGAAGGCCCGTACCGAAGCTCTCCTGCACGGGTTGACCGTGAATGAGGAGGAGCTGGATAACGGCGACATCAAGCTGACGATCAACGACTACCGCGAGTAGTCGTCGCCCGCGTCGCGTTCCATACCTAGTTCATAAAAACTCAACGAGGAGTACGGCAATGCCGAAATCTGTAGAAATAGTCGTTCCCAAGAAGGGGTTCAGCAAAGGCACACGCCAGATCTCGATCGAGGCGTTCGGTTACCTCGGCCAGACCTGCAAGACCGCCACCGAGGCGTTCGAGCGGGCCTTGGGCTCTGTCCAAGAGGTCGAGGAGAAGTCGGAGATGCACCAGCAAGAGCAGGGCGTCGAACGGCTTGACCAAGGAGGCGAATAGCGCCATGGGAGAGTTAATCATCCCACGAGGGGGAGACAAGCCCGTACGGGGCATCTACTCTCCCGAAGTCCAGAAAGTGGCCCAGGGCCTCGGCAAGATCGAGACCCGCAGGGCGTCGCACGTAGAGCCCACGGAGGAGCTGAGCCGTGCAGCCAAAAATGCAATAGTAAGGGATTTTTGTGCGGCTATAAAGGCAGGTAAGCCACAACCATTCTGCCCGGAGATCACGTTCACCGATAAAACGCGTGAGACAAGGGAAGTAGAAGGTATGGACATCCCGCACGCATGGTGGGCAGATATGCTGCCTGTCGGCGGCCCAGTCCTCGGCCCTTTCAAGGACCGGGACACCGCCCTACATGAAGAAAGCGAATGGCTCAAAACCAACAACATCCCAACCTGCCGGGACTGTGACGACAGTCCAACGCACAAGCAGGGCGACGGGAATTGTGGCATCCAGATCGAGCCGATTACAGAGCCCGTCTTGACCCAGGCTGACCTGGACAAGTCGAGCTAACAAGTATCTCAGGAGCACCTCCTGAGAGGTTCCGCCCGCCCCTGGATGCGTTCTGGGGGCGGGTTTTTTTATTGACCCACAATCGGAGGCGTCACATGACCAATGTAGCCGCTGAACAACAGCGTCAAGAATCACGGCATGGGCTGGCACAGGACGCCGCTCGCCGACGTGCGATGGAGGAAAGCGTTATCCTCCTGGCACCTAGCTTCGGATGGTACCGAGGCCAATACCAGCTCCCTGCAAGCAAGACCGTTGTCGAGATCGCCGGCAAGGGTATCGACAAGAAAAGCGTAACCACACCGCGGTCCAAGCTGATGACCGACACGTATCCGCGCGACAGCGCGCTGATGCCGTGGAAGAAACGGCTCCAGAAGATCGAGAGCCGGCAGAAGGCACTCATCGAGAAGTACAGCGTCCCGTTCCCGATCCGCGGCGTGCGGATCGTGCCGAAGGCGGCAGCGAACGCGTTCTTCCGCGAGCTTGATGACGTCAAGCGTGATCTCCAGACCGCCGCCGACGAGTTCGTGCGTGACCTGGACGACATCGTCAAGCAGATGAAGGACAACACCAACGAGGATGTCTACAAGGCTGTCGAGTCGAAGATCCCCAAGCGGCGTGACGAGATGCGGGCAAAGTTCTACATCGACGTCGTACCAGTGGAGATCGCCGGCAGGGTGGATAACCCTGACGTGCTCACGCAGTCGGACCTGCAACAGCATCACGAAGCGGTACGCGAAGCGTGCCAACGAAAGGTGGAAGAAGCCGTCGAAACGATGATCGAACAGCCGCGACAGCAACTCGCTGACGCACTGGCCGGTCTCAAGGACGTCATCAACCGCAGCGGACGGGTCTCGACCAAGAGTTTCCGTCCCGTCTACGAGGCGATGAGCAAGCTGCGTTCGTTCAGCTTCGTCGCCAACGAACCGCTCCTGGCTGAAATCAATACGCTGGAGCGGCGTATGCGAGGGACCGTACCCAGCACGCTGGACCAGGTCTCTGCCGCGAATAGCGGATTCACAGCAGCGTTAAGCACGCTGATGGAAGAAGTCGACGACGCTGAGAAGCAGGCAGAGGATATGGAGGAGTTCGGTCGCGAACACCGAGCTATCCAACTCGACTGATTTACACGTAGATTTGCTCGTCCACACGAGGCCCTAGGCGGATCGCCGGGTAAGCCGTTGACTGTGGACAACCTTGTGTCTCGCACGGAAGTTCCGTCTTGCAGGCGCCCTCACGGATGCTTGAAGAATTTCTTCTGGTGACTTCGTGTCATCCTCGAAATCCACCAAGCTCCGAACGGGGCCACGCAAGAAGGAACCCTCCCTGCGGTCGAAATCTACTACTCGTATCTAGCTCGCACATCAGAGGCCCCGGTGCATCGCCGGGTACGCTGTTGACGTTGTGTAAGGGGAAGGGAGCCTCCCGTGCTCCGCCGGCCGCCTATCCGGTGGACAACGCCGTTTCATCTTCCGTGTTTCACCGCGATGCCGACCTTTAGGCGGCCGGCGGACGCAC
>Ga0080013_1000875_pt1 | contig 41374 bp, 41 predicted proteins | sample ETNvirenome_6_85_FD_69236 | JGI IMG/M metagenome (GOLD analysis project Ga0080013, IMG submission 69236) | Marine viral communities from the Pacific Ocean - ETNP_6_85 (SPADES assembly) (version 2) | ecosystem: Environmental > Aquatic > Marine > Oceanic | place: Pacific Ocean | collected 2013-06-19 | reverse complement strand
TGTGCAGGTGCGGAATCCGTTGGTGCCGTCCGACTTTTTCTTTTGGCCCGAGTGGGAGAACGTCAGCAAGTTTCAGCGGGTGAAGTTTTTCGAGCGTCCGAAGTATGACGCGGCAAGTCCGGTGAATCTGTACATCGTTGGTAAGAAGAAGATCCAGCCGATGGTCAGCGATTACGACACGGCGATGATCAGCGGCATCGACAATGTGCTGATACATTTTGCGACTGGCGACATGTTGAAACGGTCGCGTCAATTCGGTAAAGCGCAGCTTGAGATCCAGCAGGCGAACAGTTTGATGCAAGTGGCGCGAGACCAGGAGAACAATCAGAGTGCGAAAGAAGTCAGACTCATCCCCGATGTATACGGGATGGGCTATACTCGAAATGACTTCGGATTTTAAATCATGCCAGTCTACTACAACGATGGACTCGATGACCCGGTTCAATACGACCGTCAGGCGAGTTTCGTTGGAGGTCAGATAAGCAACTTCCGCGAGAACCTACTCAACGAGAGTCAGGCCGAGTATCTCAAAGACCTGGACACTGAAAAGAACGGCATACTGAAGTCCCGGCGCGGGTTCCATCGGTTTGCCGATTTGGTGGGTACATCTTCTTCCACGAACACCCAAGGCTTGGCCTATTTCGATACAGACGCGAGTACAGCAGGTGGTGGGAAAGAGCAGTTGATTGCGTTTGCCGACTCGAACATTTACGGAATCGATTCTAGTGGGACAATAACAACCATCGACACCGCCAAAGTTAACAGTGCCGCCGCGCAGGTCGATTTCTGCCAGGTGGCGGATAAGTTGTTTTACGCGAGTCACGTTACAAACGACCGAGTTGGTCAGGTGGAATGGACGGGTGGGGCGTGGGCCGTTACAGAATGCCCAGATGGCCCGACTAATTCCAAGTATCTAGTCAACAACAATTTTAGGATTTTCGCAGTTCAACCAAGCGACAATCAGGTTTATGCTTCGGACATTCTCCCAGACTCAAGTGATGCAACCGTCTTCCCGGCTGCCAACGCATTCAAAGTCGGTCTCGGAGATCCGATCACCGGCATGGCGAGTTGGGTTGGTTTCAACGTGGTGGTGTTCTGCAAGAATAGTTGTTACGTCATAGACACCAACCCGGTGCCTGCGACTGCAAGCCCGAGCGTCCCGACAGCCAGCACGTTCAGCATCCGCACCATCTCGACATCGAGTGGGTGTTTGAGTCATGGATCGATAGCCCAGGTTGGCGAGGATTTATTTTTTCTTTCCCGGTCGGGAGTACGTTCGATCCGCCGCACGATGGAGGAGAACATGGTCGCATCGGATGTGGGTGTGATCTCGTACCCGATCCAGAACGTGATCGACCAGATCAACTGGGAGCAGACCGAGAAAGCGACAGGAATTTTTTGGCGGGGAAGATATATACTCAGTGTCCCGACCGGTTCCAGCACAACCAACGATACGACACTCGTCTACAACACCAACACGCAATCGTGGATGGGCGTGTGGCGGGGTGCGGTAACAATTGCTGCCGGGGTGCAGTCGAGCTACATCAATCCGGTTGATTACGCGGTGACGCAGTTCACCGGGGGCAAGCCGTTTTTGGTTAGCTTGGACAAGATCGGCAACCCGCTTCAGTTCCGCGATTTTGTGGAGGACATCAACCTCGTCGATACAGATTTCCAGGATCGGATCAGAACCGCAACCGGAGTTGATGATGTTCGGATTAAGAACGGTGGAACCGGCTATTCGGCGGGAACACTGACCGCAACTGGCGGAGGAGGATCTAGCTTCGCGGGAACCTACACGGTGAGTGGCGGCGTGATTGATTCGGTTGCCATCACCAACACCGGAAGCGGATACACATCTGTTCCGACAATTGTTACAAGTCATGCAGGAAACGGTGACGCTAATCTTGAAGCGTTTCTTTATATGGACACCGGTTGGGAGGCGACAACCCGGGCATTGACGTTTGGCGAACAGATGACCTCGAAGGACGCGGAGTTCGCTGAGTTCGAGTTCGACCGTAGCGATGCGATCATCGATATTGGGGTATTGCTGGACAACGAGTCGAGTGACAACCTGGCGGATGAACTGGACACCGGATCGGGAGAGTTACGCCTGACGTTCACGCTGCCATCGACGCTTGGCAGTGGTGCGGTGACGCGGTTCCGATATTCGATGACTCAGTACCCGGAGTTCCGCGAGTTACAATTTAATTTCAAGCAATCCGCCCAGGCGGGAACCGACAGCAAATACCTCGCACTGCGATCAATACATGCGGGAGGATTTCTCAATAGCGTGGGGGTGGAGTCATGAGTGAGTTCAAGTCGCCAAATCCGCCGATGAGTCAATTCCGCGATGTGTTGACAAGCGTGGCAGCCGGGAATCAATCGGCATATGACTACATGGGGTTGTGGATTAAGTCGCTGCGCGGGATCGACAATCTGTTTGACGAACCGGAAGACTGGACGCAGGCAAACACCTACGAACTGGCCCAGTGGCTGATGGTCGAGATGCCGGGCAACGTTTTTTTTAATAGCAACATGATGTTATTATGGCCAATGCATGTCACCGTGTTGAACGCTTGGCGCGATTCCAACGATTGGAAACAAACAAGCGACAAGTCGAAAAATTTACATGCGCTTGCGATGGCGGAGCAGATTTCGGATCTGTTCATTTTAGTCGCTTACTTAACAGGAGGTTACGATCACATGAGACAGAATAGTTTAAAAGTTCGAGAATTGTTTCTCAAACAGGAGGTTAAAACATAATGGGAGGCTGGAGCGACCTATTTGGCGGTTCCGATAAACCCGATCCACCGAATATAGCGGGAGCGAACGAGGCTGGAGTCTGGGCGGACGTACAGACGTTGGCGGTGAGAAAACTCATCGCGAACGCGGCGAAGTTCGGCAAGAAGATCGACTTGCAGATTCCGAAGTTTGATGCGAGAGGCAACAAGGTTGGGGTGGAAAGTGTCACCTATGATTTTGGGGGCTATTCGGATGTGGACTCCACGCGGGCTGACGTAGATTTTTACGCTGAGGCTGCCGATAAAATGGCAGCGACGATGCTGGATGTGCAGGAGAAGTACGGGGCGGGATTTGTCGCCCAACGAAAGGAAGAACTGGAGCTGACCGACCCCACGGGTACGGCAGTCCGCGAGGAACTTGGCAAATCAGCGTTAGCCGATCTTGAGCGGGGTTACGCACTTGCGCCCGGCATAAGGCGGGAGGTGACTGAGGCGGAGCAGGCGGCACAGACTGCCCGGGGCAATGTTTTGGGATCGGGTGCGGCGGCAGCCGAGGCTTTATCGGTAGGAGACGCGGCGTGGAGGATGCGCCAGCAACGCCTGGCAAATGCCGCCAGTTTCTTGAGCGGCACAACGCCGGTCGCCCAGTTCGGTCAATTGAGCGGGGCGCAGCAAGGCGCAAGTCCGTTCAATCCGATGGGAATCCAATCGGGGTTGTCATTGAATCCAAACGCTGGGGCGCAAGGTCAGCAGTTCGCCATGAACACATACAACCAGCAGATGAATTACGCCGCCCAGCAGGAACCGATTGGGATGCAGTTACTGGGCATGGGCGCGGGCATCGGAGGCCAGGCACTCGGTGGTTGGGCGATGGGTAAAGCGATGAAACCCACCGATCCATGCCATGTTGCCCGGGAGGTGTTTGGTGAGGACAATCCTGAGTGGTTATTGTTCTACGACTGGAAAGAACTGAAAGCCCCGGCGTGGTTCCGTAAGTTGTACAATAAGTTCAGCGTACAAGTTGCCAGGTTTATCAGCGACAAACCTAAATTGAAGAACATCATCCGGGGATGGATGAGGAGTAAGATATGAGCGCAGGATCAGCATTTGCGAGTGGAGTAAGAGCGGGCCAGGCGATCTGGAACAGTGCCGTCAATAACGCGATGGCGGGCAAGCGTCTGGACATGTTGCGGACTCAGTTCAAGTTCGAGCAGACGCAGCGGAAGAAAGCACTGGACGATCAGTTGGCGGCACAAACTGCAAAAGATAAGTTTGTTGACTATCTTCCCGCCGCGGTCGCCTCCGGGGAAATCGACTTTTCTACACCCGAAGGTCGCGAGCATTATTCAAGTTTGAAGTCATCCGTTGAGCCGACCATTCTTCGAGACCCGGCTACTTGGAAGCAATACGAGAACTTCTCAAACCAGTTTGAGGAGAAAGAAGGCTATCCTGTTTTCAAAGCGCAGGAACGTAAGATCCTCGGCATCGGTATTACCTGGGATCAGTACAACCCGGGAATGCCGCGTCCGCAAGTTATTGACGAGAAGACCGGCGAGTCGGTTGATGACACCAACCGGATGGAGGATGCTAACTTTGAGAAAGCGATTGAACGTAAGCGCAGAGAGGCTGAGTCAAAATACGGTGGCGGCGGCATGTCGCAGTTTTTTGGTTCCAAGCCAAGCGAACTTTCACCTGGAGTACGAGAGAGATACATCATCGAGCGAAAGAAATTTTTTGATCAAGCGATAGCAACTAAAGACAACGAGAAGATTGTCGGGGCATCCAGTGTGTGGGGTGATGCGCCGAGTCAAAGCGAGTCGGAGAGTCTGGACAAGTACAAGTTCACGACTGACCGATTGAGCGAGTTGTCGGATCTGCTGAAGAACGAATCAACCGGCCCGATGGTGGGGTTCTGGAGGCAGTTTAAATCCGGGTTGGGTTTTGACGATAAAGCATTATTGATCAAAGCGCAGATTACCAAGATCATCCCCGGGTTAGCGAGAGGTGTGTTTGGAGAGGTTGGCGTTTTGACCGACCAGGATGTCGCCATGTATTCAAAGACAATCGGAAACCTGACCACTCCCGAGGCAGTAAATGACGCACTTACCAAAGCAGCGATGGACATGGTATCGCGTGGGTTTGAGAGCAAACTTTCGACGCTGGCAAAGAACCGAAAGAACGTCTCGGGTTACCTCGATCAACTCAAAGACATAAAAGCCCAAAGTCGCGAACTACTCGGCGTTGAAGAACCGGAAATCCCGGTCATCGAGGTTGAGAGTTTGCCTGACTCCGGTGCGGTGACACTCAGTGACGAGCAGGCGGCAGCCGCACGGGCGGCAGCCGATGAGAACGGTCGGGTGAAAGTTCGGCAAGCGGGTACTGACATAATCAGAGAGATCAACGTCAATCCTCCGACTGAGGAGACAGTTGAGGAGGCACCTCCTGCGCCTGCGCCGAGGCCCGCTGAATCGATTGAAGATTTTTCAGTTTGGAGCACCAAACACCTCGCAGATTTCCCGCCGTTAGCCGAGGCAGAAAAAGCGGTTGCGCCCACGGATCGTAGACCAATCCTGGAACGTCGAATTGAATTTCTGAAAGCCACGATAGAGCAGCTTCCGCCCACAGATCGACGAGCCTCGGCAGCGTCGAAGCATCTCAAGCAGCTTCGGGAGGCACTCCGCACAAGCGAGGACGAACTAAAGAACCTCTGATGCCTGAGACGTTCCAGATTGTTGAGGACAAATTCGTTCCCCCCGCCCCGACACCATCGACCACCTCGGCGGGCGGATTCCAGGAGTTCACATTGGTCGAGGAGGATTTCCCCGAGCCACCCAAACCGGATGACTCGGATTTTTTCGATACGGAACCGGCGGGAGAAGTGTTCGAGGAGATGGTCACCGAGTATGATCGGGACGGCAAACAGGTCTCTCTCCCGGTTTACAGTGATAGCGGTAAACGTCTCCACCGCCCGAAGTACGAAAAAGACACCGGCAGGATGACTCACAACGAGCGTGGGATCATGACCTACGACGAGTGGCTCAAGCAGAAAAACGAAGGCGGCGACTGGTGGCGGGTTGCGAAGGATGCCGTGACGCATCTTGCGGGAGGCTTCACGAAGATCCCCGGTAAGATAAAAGAAGAAGGCGTGATGGAAGCATCAGCGAATATCCCGGAGTCGTTCCTCGCCGCCATGGAAGGCTTGAGGATGATTGGCGGAGGTGTTGGCCGGTGGACTGCCAAGCCGTTCCGCACCGAGGAGGAGGAGAACAAAGCCGAGTACGAGGCATACGCGGAGTTCGGTGATCAGATATTCCGCCAGTTGGAATTACGGAAGTCACGCATGGGCGATGTGGCGCGGATGTTTGGGGCGAAAGAGTTGGCCGAGGTATACGATGACGGCATCGATCCCGAGGTAGCCGACTCGCTCAGTTTAATTTTCGATCCGACCTACCTGGTCGGTGGCGGGTTGGTGAAAGTTGGCGCAGCGGGAATGCGCCAGGTTCCGAAGGTCACCAACAAGTACGCCAAGCAGATGATCAAAGCTGCCGGGAAAGCGGCGGAGACGAAACTGGCGAAAGAAGCACTGGCGGTGTTGGCCAACCCGGTCACCAAGACGGTGAGCGGCAGCGGCAAAGCCGGGGAGATGCTTGGGCGTGGTTTGCAGCAGGCCGGTCAGGTGGGGGAAAAGTTTTTCGAGAAAGCACCGATAGCGGGAACAGTGGTCGGCGTGGGTGGTGGTTATCTTGCCGCGCCCGAAGGTCGGGAGTTAGAATATGTGTTATCCGGGGCGGCAGCGGGGGGCGCAGGAGGTTTGGCGTTTAAGAACCTCTCCCGCATAGGTGAGACTGCCGAAAAGGCCGCACAACGCATTGGAGGCGCAGCGGAGGCTGCCAGGATCAACTCGGTCAGAGTCAGCGGACTTGGGACGGTGGCGAAGACGCGCCCGATGCGCGAGGAGGTGGCGAAGCAGTTTGTCACTTACGATAACCGGGTGGCGAACAGGATTTTACAGGAGGCAGGCAAGTTGGCGGACACCGCTACCGTGGGTGCTGGTATGGGTGCAGGTTTGGGATCGTTCATGCCGACTGACCCGAATAATCCCGGATGGGCGGCGGGCCTGGGTATTGGAACATTTGCGGCACCCGCCGGGATGTACAGTGCCAAAGCGTTGAACCAGTTGGCCCGGGTGGAGATCGGGCGAGGAGGAGTGCCAAGCGCGGATCTACGGTTGAGGATCAAAGAGACACCCGACCACCAACTGGCAAGCGAGGCAGTGGTCGAACGATTTGCTGCCGGGCTACCGGAGGAGCAGCGTGTGAGGTTTGTCGATCCTGACCGGGGGTTGAGCGTCCACGATATGGCAACCCAGGCGGAAGCGGTGAACTGGGCGATGGGCGCGAAGCGGTATGCCGGGAAGGACGTTGATTTGTTTGTCGGCAACGCGCAGGAGGTTGTCGCGGAGACCGGTAATCCGTTCCATGAAACGGTCGCTGGTTTCTGGGATGATCAGACCAACAAGATTTACATCAACACCGATGCGGAAGTCTCGACGATGACACTTCTGCATGAGGTGTTCCACCCGACCGAGACCTGGAGTTCGCGGCAGAAGAAGCTGGACACTGAACTGGACGAAACCATCGATGTTGATCCGTTACAAGATTTGCAGACCGACCTGGTGCAGACGATTGTCGGAACGTATGCCCCGGACGGCAGCCAGATGAAAGCGGGGTTGTACAGTGCAGACGAACTCGGGAAACTCATTGATCAGTACAACAGCAAACTGTACCCCGATCAGACGAGCAACATAATTGCGAAAAAAGCGGAGATTGCGGCGGAGTTCAAAAAGTCGGGAGGAGCGGAAACGCCCGACTTGGCACTCATGAACCGCGAACTCGATGAGCTAACAATCAAGCAGGATAACCGAGCCACAGAACTGGCGGCATTCGATTTGTTACCGGAATCCGAAAAGCGCAACTTCATTGCCCGGGAAATTTTGAGCGAACAGTTCGCCATGTTCGGTGAGTCGGCCCGGCACGGCATCATTCGTAAAGCGCGGAACATCGCTCTCAAGAAAGATTATTTCCGGGACAAGTTCCTCGGGATGGAGATCGACAGGCTGAAGTTTAACACGCTTGGCCGGGTGCGTAAGACGCTTGAACAGGTTGGCGTGAAGTTCGACCTGGCGGGCAACCCCCGGGGCGACATGACGGCAACGAGCGTTATCTTCAAAGACCCGAAGACCGGCAGGCAGATGGTCGTAGATCCGGGGGTCGAACATCTGATAGCTCAGTACATCATCGAGAAAGACAAACTGGTCAACCGGGTGTCGGAAACGTCTGAGGTGGGTGGTTCGGAGGTGACGTTCAAAGCGAGTGACGCGGCGAAGAAAAACGCAGACGGCACACCGAAAGTTCCGAGAGCGATCATCGAGAGATGGGCGGAGTCCGGTTGGGTAAAGACCGACAAGGACGGTGACATCGTCAACTCGACTGGCGGCAAGTGGCAGCCCGGTCAGCGTCCTGCGTTCACCACGGCAAGAGAGAGAACCCGGATGGACAAAGACCGGGTGGCGGCATTGGTTGCTGCGCTTGAACCGGTCACAAAGCAGATCGGGGATGACGAAGAATCGGTTGGTGCTGTTCGGTGGCGCGAGACTGATGGTGGCGGAAAGAACTTTTCCGGGAGTTACTTTGACGATGCCCAGATGAAGGCGATCATGGATGCACCCGATGACGTTGTTCAGCCTGCGTTCAAAAAGAATATCGAAATGCTGAACGAAGCGGTGAAGACCCGCGAAGGTCAACCGTTCCTGGCGGACTACTGGAAAGCGATTACCGGGAAAGGCTACGACTCGAAGGCGCGAATGAAAGTTCAACTCTTCACGCCCATCGGCATGGAGATCAGTTCGGCGGGCAACTTTAATGCGACGATATTTAATATTGGCTACTTCGAGAACAAGATCAACCGGTGGTTGGGGCAGTCGGGCAAGAAGAAATTTTGGAAAGAATGGGCGGACGAAGATGGTCGCGTTGATGTCGATGCATTTCGTCGCGATGTGACCGAATTGCTTGGGACACACTTTGCGGATGACCGAAATGTGCGGTACCCGGACAACACCAAGAAAGAAAAGATGTATTCGTTCCTCGGCGTGAAACCGTTTCTGCCGGGTCGAAAAGATTGGAACACATCGGTGAAGGATCGAAAGATGATTCAGAAGTTCCGAGCCGACCGGATGAAGAACCTCACCCCGGGGATGGGCGACAACTTCCCGATCAACTACGGCAAAGCGCGGGCCAGATACATGCCGGGTGAACCGGTTAGAAAGTCTGCGTTTGAGGAAACCCAGGAAGAAAGCGTTAAGAGACGAACGGAAAGCGCGATTGAGTTTTACTCGGAACCGGGTCGGGGTGAGGCAGAGTTTCCACAAAGCGGCGAAAAAGCCAAAAGGCTTAAAACATTAAAAGAATACGAAGAAGGAAAACATCGGGATCGTTTCATTGAAAGCCACCGAAAGGCTGTTGCTAATGCGGTTCAGAATGGCTGGGACGTTCCGATGAAGGTGGTGCAGGATTATCCGGAATCCCTTATCATTCAAACAGCCAGAAAAGTGGGAGAGGATCCGGATTATGTGCCGAAGTTTTCCGTTCAGCAGGTTCAGCCGAAGCTGTATTCCAGGCTGGAAGAGGCCATCAATAAGATGCCGCAAAAGTCGGCGACTGCACAGGAGTGGATTGGTCGGATAAAGAAACTGCGCGAACAAGGCACGGTTAAAGGCCTGGGGATAGAGTCACCGGAAGGTCAGTCCAAGCTGGAGATTGACTGGAAGATGCCGGCCCTGGAGGCACTTTTGGCACCGAGTCCTGATTACCTTGGGCCATATTACCCTGGCCGTAAACGTCCATTGAACCGCCGAAAAAACACATACACCAAGGATGAGGTCCTGGCCTTGCTGCGTAAGCGAGATGTCGAGGTGACCATGGAAGGTGGTCGTGAAGGCAAAGAGGCACCAATTGAAGTGGATACATTCTGGTCGGACAACGCACTCGGCCAGGAAGAGTTCGACGCTGATGAAGTATTGGAAAACCTGCCGGAAGGTTTACCACAACCAACCGCTGGTGAGTTGGTTCTCGAAGACAGCGGTGATCCCGTTATAAAAGAACGCAAAGGAGTGACCAGCGTCGAAGATCAGATTGATCCCGCGCAGTACACCGGGTTAACCGCTTCCGACGTTGAAGTTTATTACATCAACGATTACACGGCCAGCGAAGACCAATCAATCGTTCCGTATTACCTGTTTAAGTTTAAGAATTTTGAGTCCTACTTTGCTTCTTATGTTAGAAGAAACGCAGCGGAACAGGGGTGGAACTTGTCCCTTATCAAACCGAGTGTGGTTGAACGTGAACGGAAACGATTTGAGGAAGGTGGTAACACACTGGCATACCTTTCCGAAGAGGGGGTAGATAACGGATTTCAAAACTTTCAAGGATGGCATGGTGTTGCGTTGGATCCTTTGATGAAATCAATCGAGGACATTGTTCACGAACACTACACTACTGGCGCAGGCCGGGACATGGACCGGTCGGGACGTGAATATGATGCCGATTACCATGAGGGATCCGTACTCTCCGGTCCAGCGACCAACGGGACTCGTATCAAGTTAAATGTAACTCCCGATGAACAGCAGGATGTTCCGGAAAAACAATCACATTTCAAAGCAAACGAACTGGGTTGGTCGCGGGTTGATGAACGGCAATTGGCAGCAAGCACTTTGTTTCTGAAAAACAAGTGGAAGAAGTTCCGGGATGTGTGGACCATCTTCATTAATGAGATCCAGAGTGATTGGATGCAGACTGCTGGACGAACTGTGCCGGCGCTGAAGCAGGAAATCGAAAAGCACCGCAAACAAATTACAGTTGATCAGAAAGAGATAGACAAGCAGTTAAAGCGTATCGGATCAGAAGGAAAACCAAGTCGGCTGCAAGCGGATAACTTTAAAGGGTGGAAGCGCAGCATCCAGCATAACAAGGAAGTCATTGAGGCCCTGGAGAAAAAGATAAAAACAGAATCAGGTGAGGCCGGGTTCCTTACTGCTAAAGTAAAGAAGGCCTGGAGTGCAATAGGCCAGTCGTTGCTGACGAGGACAACGGAATATGTGACTGAGGGGATTAGGCCGGCCATTGATGCGTTAACGGAAGAGTCCCGGCGCCTGGCTGCAGTCATCAATGAAAAGCGTGAATCCGCTGGGTATGAGGAAAGCATGGATACCAAACGCACTTTGCTTGGTACTGCAACGAGATCTCATGGAAACGGTTTACTGCGAAGGTTGCAGAATAAACTGAAAAATTATCGGGATGATCAGGTCAAGTTATCAGATTTGGAAGACATGATCGACGGGTGGTCGGGGGTTTCCCAGACACTCCCGAAAAAGGAAGGCGACGTTGCGAGAGAAAAAGTAATTGCCAGGGATATTCTTGCGGCAATGATGAAAAATGACCCGGAAATGGTTGGCGCCGACCAGGTGTTCAGAAACCACAAGGCCGTTAATTCATTCTATAACGCATTTCAGAATTTCACGGCGGAACTGACCGTGTTGATCAGGGACCAGGAAAGCACCTTGGGTTACGAGGCTATTAGTGAGATGGACAAACTAGTAGAGTCCACTGCCAAGAACCTGAAAGATCTGGAAGGCACCTTGAAAAGGATGGGTGAAACGTTGAGTCCGGACAAGCTAATGTCGAAGACCGGCACAGGTTTGCATAACGCGGCGGTTCGACCGGAAGCTGTTGCAGACTACTTAAAAAAGATCCGACAAGAATTTGAAAAACATCGGAAGAGAATGGAGATCCAGGCCGAGAGGTTAGAAAGCGGCTCAACACTAGAAGAAACCAGTTTAAATAACTACGGCGCCGTTCAGCGAATTGAAAACGAGTTAAGCCAACTCGAAGTGGACATGAGCGGGTTCTCGCAGCTATTAAAATCTGTCGGCCAATCCGGGAGTGTTGGGATCCAACCGGATACACCGTTGAGGGATGCCTGGGAACAGTTGGTGGCGATGCACGTCATCGAGTATGCAATGGCGCGTGGCATCGACCGGGTGTCCTGGCCGGCCACTGCTGAACAGGTGTTCGACATTGAGGGATGGGGGGATACTGAATACACTCCAAGAACACTCCCTAACGGTCAGTTGAATTATGACATTACGTTAGGAGAGAACGAGAAGGTGGCGTGGGAAGAAAGCGTTAAGCGAGGTATTCCAAAAACACTCCGGGAATATTACAAACCCATCACCGACCGTTACCTGAAGTTGGGTGATCGCCTGGCTAAACGGCTGAAGAAATACAACCCGAAGATCGAGAAGATCCCGATTGCTGTTGAAAGTAAAGAGGATACTAGCCGATATGTGGGGACTGTATCCTTTCGAGTTGTCCATGATCAACCCGCACCATCATTACAGAGATCATTGAAGACGTTGCCTAAAGAAGTTCGCAAGTATTTTCATAAAATGCCTGTGGATAAAGACAACGACCCAGAGTTTTACATTAAAGAGATGGGATTCCACCCAGGTACTGCGGCGCAGGACTATCAGGACACGACGGTATATTACGATCATCCCGTAACAGACAGGCGCGCTGCACTGTTGATTGGGTCCTGGCTTCAAAGCATAGAGCGGTCTGACCCTCTTTTCTTTCATTATTCACAGGTGGAACACCCGGTAAGTTCGGCGGAAGATCTGGTCTGGTCGATGGAGATCAACGACAAGATGAAGAAGGCTGCCGCTGACGGGAAACTGACCTATAAGTATTCCGTACAAAAGCGGACACCAACGGCCTATCAGTTGGATAAGAAAGGTTCGATACAGTATCCGCCGCACAAGAAGGCCAGGATGCCGCGGCTTAACGTTGGCATTGCCAGTATGCCGAAGGTGTTACTGACACAGCATGAGGATGACGAGTGGGTGAAGACGGTTCCCCAGGTGACTGGGTCGACCGATAAGCTGCATCTATCTGCCAAGGCTATCAGCAACCTGGACACCATCCTGGAAAAACATCCGACACCGTTGGCGGATGTGAACAGTTGGACATCGTTCTATGCTGACGTCATGGCTTCCAAGGAGGTGCCAGTGGCGCCGGAACAGTTGCTTGAATACATCAACAACCCGAAGCAACTCGTCAAGGCGTTGAAGAGGTTAAAACCGGCACAAATTAATGCGGCGATGAATGGCCTGGCTGGTTCATTAGAAACAAGGGAAGACTACCGAAAGGGAAATGTGACACCAGTACACACTGGTCAATACCTGTTATGGGGGATCCTGTCCAGGGGAATCAGTGCCTTTCCGCATGAGGCCGCGTTCATGGACCTGGTCAGCAATGGAGTGGATGAGTTTATCCAGAAGGCGGTTGATGGCAATTACAGTGCCAAGGACGAAGCCAAGTTTAAGAAGTTTGTCGACAGGTTGCTTGATAACTTGAACGACTCTCCCGGCAACATGGCGCGACGGAACATCAACTCGTTTGGCGCCTCAAAGAAAACCCCACACGCTGTCACCAGGTCACTGCTGTACAAGTTCGCCGAACGCGAACCGGATGGCCGGACCAAATTGCAAACTTTTCACGACATCCTTGCCAGTGAAGCAAGCGGCAAGGAGGTCCGGCGTGCGTTTCATAAGTTGATCCGCAAGCCTGGCATCGACAACAAGGTGCTGTCCTTTGTCCTTCTGGTAACCGGCCGGCACGATATTGTGGTCATGGACCGGATCCAGGCGGGACATCTTTGGGATGTAAAAAAGAACCGGGACAGATTCCAGACCGGCAACCTGTACGATGGGTACGGAAATGTTGATGGACCGGCGAACCAGAGAACCGGACTGGTTAAGTTGTTTGAGGGTCCCAGGGGACTGGCCTTTTATGAGGCAGCAGAGAGGGACCTGGCCAAAGTGTTGCCACAGGCATTCAAAAGGGCCGGACTCAGGCTACCTAAAGGCGGGAAGGATTACGTTGGACCGTTCCATTGGTTGTCCTGGGTACTGTCTAGTAACCAGGTGGTTGGACATGATTCATTGGACGCAATGGGCCGGAACATTAAAAATGTGCCGGAACCGTTCAACAATGTGGCGGTGATGGAAGGCAAGATGGACCGTTGGATTAGCGGGGTAAAGTATGGCATCGTCAACGGTCAACCGGTCTATATTTTAACGACATCCAAGGGAGAAGAGGTCTTGACAGACCGGGCCGGTTTGGAGGAATATACCGGAACGCTTCAAGCGCACGGGTCGAGTAAGTCATTTGACCTGTCACTAAACCTGGAAGAAGAAGTCAATGAACGAGGAAATGAAGACAGGATCGTCCCGCACGGGATCAAACCCAGCAAGGAAGCAGAAATCTACGGACGCTCGATCGTTGACCATCCACGGACCGATCGACTTCAACTCGACCGACTCATCCGAAGAATCGGTAGATCCTTTACACCGCCTGTTGAAGCAGATGGTGGCAGGGGTTCCAATCGCACCGGATTATCAGGACCTGTAAAGCCGAAGTTTTCCGTCCAGGCAGCGACCCGTATCCAGGAGATCGAAGGGTACGCGGATCCGGAACTGGAAGCCGAGACATCACAGAACGATAAGGACTCTGTCCTGGCCAAGGTCAAAGGGACCATCGGTCGCAAGTCGCATCAAACAGTCTACTTCGGAAACAAGAAAGCACTCCGCGCCAAACAGGGACTCGAACTGGACGAGGCCTACCAGGGCCGTGCGGTCCGGATTGCTGTTGATAACCTGTGGAACAAGTTAGTAAGTGATGCCTGGGACAGCCAGGCAGGGTTCAAGCTGCCGAAATGGTTCCGGGTTGGCAAGTGGGCCAAGCGGCTGAAGGATTTCCGGAAGGTCGCACTACCGTTGGCCGCGCATCTGAACGCAGTCAACAGGGAGGCCGGCGAGTTTACCTTTGCCGACTTCAATATGCGTGCCGGCATGATGACCGAGAAGGAGTTCAAAAAGAAGGGGTACTCCATCGGTGACACCATCACGGTTAAGAACGAATTGACCGGCAACCTGGAGGAACTGGTGATCGGTGGATTCATTGCTGACCAGGGCCGTGCCGGCTATCAACTCGAACGTCCGGTTAGCGCCGAGACACAGCAGGAGTTGTACAACGAATTTTCCGAACGTTACCCGGACCTGATCTGGGCGGTCGACACGTTCATTGATCCATCGCTGAAGAACCAACGGACAACCATCAGTGGGGTTGAGGTGCCGGTGTTCAACCGGTTCAGCCTGGAAGAATTTATGAAGGAGGGTAACGCCAACTTCGAGGGGTTGCCTGGATACACACCGGACGTGATTGTTACCCGGTCCATGCTGGGTGCCTTGAAGGGTGCCTTCAACCCGAAGGCTGGCAGCAGATCTCCTGGTCGGAAGTACAAGACCGGCACATCCAGGGAAGGTGCTGTGAAACCTGGCAAGGATGACGTTTACACCAGGCGCCGGGTAGGTGGACCGATGGACCTGTTCGAGGGGTTCAGTGTTCGCGCCTTCCAGGTGTTGCGCGAGAAGGCCCGGAAAGAATATTTCAAGAACATCATCAAGCACGCAACCGAACCGGTTTCTGGTGGAAACCTGAAGCCTGGGTACGTCACGCTTCAGACCGGCATGGGACAGGTCCTGGACGCGATCAAGGCGTTCCAATGGTTCGAGTCACCAGGCAAGTGGGTCAAGACCAGCCTGGATGCGGCCGAGGTTCCGTCCAGTGCGGAGACTATGGTCGTTGAGGGTGTTGTCTACCGATTTGAAAAAGAGTTCCCTGAAACCGAAGACAGGTTGTCTAAAAAGGGGAACCCGTTCGGGGACTACGACAAGTTCCTGGCTGAAGCGTATCAGATGCGTGGCCAACAGAGGCAGATCCCGAAGAGGTTGGTCGACCTGTTGGTCCAGGGATATGCAGCGGACAAGTCACATGGCCTGATTTACCGGATGGGTGCCTGGGCGATCCGTAACAGCACGCAGTCACTCCTGGCTCATCCGTTCACCTACGTCGTCAACGCCTTGTCGAATGATGCGTTCACCGTGGAGGCGATGACCAAGCACGGCATGGCCGGCCTGGCCAAGCTGCCGTTTGATAGGCCGGCAGCCAAGGAGGACCTGACGTATGCCAGTAATTTATTACTGTCCCAGTTCTACAAGTTCCATGGGATCCGCAAGATGCTGGGGTGGCAGACCAAGTTCGAGACGTTTGTCGAAGAGGTCATGCCAGACGATGTGTTCGAGGGGTCAACCGCCTTGGCGGACCTGAAGATCCAGTACCACATCGGTCCCTTGGAATACCTGAAGCGCGGCGAGGTAGGTGCCGCGGCACTGCAGGCCATGCAATATGGGACAATCGATGTCCGAGCCAAGCAACGCCTGGCGTATGCGTTTCTTAAGTCAAAGGCAGTGCGTGCAGCCAAGGAGAAGGGACTCAAAGGCGCCGCACTGACGGCCGAGATCGATGCCTACATGGCGCGACCACCGAAGGAGGACCGGTTGCAGGCTGTTGAGTTGGCGCAGTTCGAGTACCTAAACTATTCGGACAGTCCGGATATCCTGCAAAGGTTTGCCGGCAACGATTACAGTCGGTTGCTGATCCCGTTCCCGCGGTTCGGTTATCACTGGACAGCCAAGCAGATCCAGAGAGTGGCCGCGGTCAAGGACGTGTTCGGTAAGGTGCCAAAAGGGCGCCGGGCCGATGCGCTGGCGGACTTCGTTACGTTTGGAATGTTCACTGCTGGTGGTGTTGGGTTCCTTCTGGACAGCATCCTGTCCGGTGGAGATGACGACGACGAGATCCGGGAACGGATCGGGACAGCCAGGTCGTTGTACTACGACGAGAACGGTGAACTCAAAAGCAAGGCACTCCCCAGGCAGTTGGTGACAGCCAACCGGGTGAACCTGTCTGAATATTTCCGGTTACTTGGAATCGATGACGGTGACGGTGAGGATTTTTGGTGGCGAGTGAGGCAGTACCCGCAGATCAGCATGGCTGGTGCCTTGTTGATGGCCTGGGAGGACGGCAAGAAGGTGTCCGAAAAGGATGGTGCTGCTGCCGGCCTCGTTGCCGGGGTCCAGACCTACGCCGGCCAGGCGAAGGACATGATGTCCGACTTCTTTACCCTGGGTGGCGGAATTAAAGCGGTCGAGAAAACAGCCAGGTCCATGACAGAGAGGCCAGGTGACCGGCCGCAGCAGATGTTCTTCGATCCATATGCGTCCAACGTCCCGTTCCGGTTCTACGTCACAGATCAGGCGATGACTGCGTTCGTTCCGTTCAGGCGCCAGTTCGATACCGTGTCGCTGATGCTGGATCCGGTGATGCGCCGGAAGACCCAGTCAAAGACCATGGATTATTACCCTGGCGCCTGGGAGGCAATCCAGATGGGCCACGCAACAGGCCTAGGACGTCGCCTGCTGGACTCTTTGAACCTGATGGAGGTGGAACCCCTAATGGCACAAGGAACGCCAAAGGACATCGCCTACAAGCCGTCAAAGCGGGAGAAGGGTGAAACAACCAGATACCGGGCCGAAGCGATGCAGATTATGAGCCGCGGCGAACCGGAGGCCAGGATGTTCCAGAACCAGGCAGGCAACTATCGCCTGGGTGTCATCCCGCAGGAAACCCGGACCACCATCCGGCCTGAATTCCAGGCGCTGAACCTGACCGGGTTCAATGTGCGGCCAATTCCTCGCAACGAATACCTGAATGCGCTACAACCGCCCTCGCAGCGGTAATGCGACACGCGGCCGAGTCAGCAACCAACGTCATCCTGGGTTACCTAATCAACCTGGCATTAGTTTACCTGTTGCTACATGGCCTGGGGTACAAGATCCAGATGCATGAAAACGCAGGCATGGGTGCAGTGCTGGCTGGGGTGGCATTTCTGCGCGGGTACGGTGTAAGGAAATATTTTCATCGCAACTGGCCGTAGCTAACGCTGTAGCAGGGTGGTTTTTATTGTCTACTCAAATTCGTTTTATGCCTATAAACAAAAGGCAAAATAGTTTTTTTTACAAAGGTGCCTCTCCCCACTTTGGCAAATGGCACGATAAGAAATTATTCCACTTATAGGCGCGTTTCTATGCTTTTTGGAGAAGCCAATGACGTTTTACATAACGGCCTAATGACCAGGGTGTCACTGAATAGACCCTAGTAGACAACGCTTTAAGAGGGAGACTGTAGCTAATTCTGTAGCAGCGGTCCGGCATTGTGGTGGAGGAGATAACGCGCTAGGTCCCCTATTATGAGACGAATATGACACAGCTAGACACAGAGTAAGTCATTGCTGTGCAGTACACTACCATCGCACAATAGTTCAATTCTCGTCCCTCTTTTGACACACCGCGTGTGGACTTTGTGGGGTGGCCCACACGGGTGCCAAATCGTTTGAATTTTTATTTAAAAAATAATTTCAAATGACAGACCCCTGCAATTTCAGCTAATTTACTGGGTTTTTTGTCTGACTTTATTGTTCCAACAATAATGTCAGATGACAGGGAAGGTGTCAGGATTTACTGTTGTAAGTATTTTTGCCGAAGCGTTTGGATTTTTATTTAAAAAATAATTCCAAATGACAGGGAAAGTGTCGGGTAAAATACTTAAACAAATTTACCCGACAAAAATTCCGACCTATCTGAACCCCTATCTGAGCCATTTTGGACAGGGTGGCTCACTTCGTTTTGGTCAATGTTTTCAGGGGTAAACCCCACATTGAAACTTCAATTACCCCGGTTCAGTTAGACATTGGTCGGGTTAGTGATTTTAGGTTACACCACATTACACCACCTAAAAGACTTGACAAAAATGCCGGCCCTCCGAGAAAGGACCGGCACAGTGAGAAGGCGGATGGCCACCGGCCCGAATTTGAAGCCGTGGTCGGTGGCTCATCCTGTCGTCAAGTTATGACAACGTACAAAGAAGAACTTAACACCGTGGGTGGTTTTGTTCAAGACAAAAAATGCCGGCCCCCGAAGGGACCGGCACCTCAAACAACCATGAACAATCCCCGCACTCACGGGGAAATTGGTGGGCCTGGCAGGACTCGAACCCGCAACCAGACGGTTATATGCCGCCGACTCTTACCGATTGAGTTACAGGCCCGGTAACTTTAATTCGCCAGGCGAACGTCATCCAGGGACTGGATCTCGTTGATGTCGGTAATCCGACGAACTCGTTGTCCTTCCAGGGTGTCACTGGGTAGCTTGTGAGCGAACGGCATTGCCTTGATGACCTTTCCGGTCAGTGGGATGAACTCCCGCACCAGCTTAACGTTCCACAGCAACCAGTCCCAATCCGTAACGGCATCCTGTTCTTCGCCATTGCAGGTTGTACCGACAACGACGCCGTTGCCGAACAGCGGCACCGGGTAATGCGGCACGGTGAACATATAGTCCGCCATGGCCAGATCGTTGGCGCCGCTGTCGTTGACGTAGAGGATGTCGCCACCGTCGAACCGGCCGGCCATGGTGAAGAATCCGCCGACGGTTTCTTCGATCTTGTCGGCCACTTCCTCCTTTTCGACTTTGAGGGTTTCGATCCTCACGTCGGTTGTGTTGATGATGTGAATCAGGACCTTTGTCGGTCGCAGGTTAGGTACGGTTGGCATTAGCATTTTCGTTGCCGGTTAATCTGGTGACGAACAATTCAAAGGCCAGGCCTTGTACTGTACAATTGCCACCATCCTTTAACAGGACCGGCTTCAGGACAAACGGCGACACGTTTGTGTCGTCGTGTGCTGGGTCCTCAAAGGCGGCGAACATGACCAGGCCGTTCATCAGGTTGGTGTAAATATACATCCGCTGGATTGTCAGGTCGTTGAACAGCATTTTCTTGGCAACTGCAGGGTCGGTGATGGTCATTAAGCTGCCTTCCTTTCCTCATGCAGGATTGCACGTTTCACCGAGTATTCTGCTGTGCCAGCCTTGCAGACTTGACCAAGGAGATATTCCTTCGACAAGCCAAGGTTGAACAGGGAGGCGCCAGTGTCGATCACCTCGTACCCGTGCGGACTTTTATCCGACGTGACCAACTTCATCACCAACCTGGGGTCCTGGTGGTGTTTAGGCCGGCAGGATCCAAGTTTATTGGAAGGCGGAATGACAAAGCCGTTGCCGTTCGAGTTGGGGTTGATCATGGACATATCGTCGGCGGTGATGCCAGCCGTTGTTTCAATGTATTCGATTAACTCGCCCAGCGCATTCGGGACGACCGTCAGTGTTAGTTTAACTTTTTTCATTATGTGTGTAGGGGGTAAAATTTAACCATTCCAGTATTTTTTTTGTAACAGCCAATCGCCGCAGAATGGTTTGTGTGGCGCAACAGTTGGTTGAATTGGCGTAATGTCACAATCTGGTTCCTGCTTTGTCTGTAGCCTTGCGAGTTGGTGGCAGTCCCGCTTGGAACAGACTCCTGCAATCGGTTTGAATTCTGGGTCAGTTCGATAGATGTTGTATTGTTTAATGTCACCTGAACAAATTTTGCACAAAATCATTTTGCCAAGGCCGGTAATGAGACCTTCGCGTTGGGGACGTCCAGAGGTGCCGTGTAGTAGGCTTCTGTCGTCTGGTACGTTGCGTGTCCCAGGAGTGTCTGAGCGTCGTACAGGCTACCTGTCTGCGTGACCACCTGGGAGCCGAAGTGTTTCCGGAACTGATGCAGCACACGGTTCTCCTTCCAGCCGCGCGTCTTGAACCAGGCGCTGACCTTCTTGAAGGCCTGGTACTTCCGGCCACGTTGCAGGATGTATTCCGCCTCCATCGGCTGGTAGTTATGTTTGTTCCGGCGGATCGTCTTGGTGTCGATCAGTTCCTGGGCGATTTCGTCAGAAATAGGGACGACCCGTTCCTTGTTACCTTTCGGCGAGTACTCGTCGTCAAACTGAATGTGTAGCATCCAGCCACCGTTGAACTCCTTCAACCAGGACCACTTCGCGTGCCGGCATTCATCGGCCCGGAAGCCGGCGCCGTAGGCCATCAGAAACGCGGCGTAGCTGTCAGGCAACTGTGTCTTCATGTCCTTGATGTCCGCAAAAAATTGCGCCTCTTCATCCGCGGTCGGCGGAACGTACTTGGTGCTACCGGAAGGCAGTAACCTGACCTCGTTCAGGACCAGGATATTGGCCGGCAATTCCACGCCAACCTCTCCCCAGAAATCGGCCCGGACACGCTTGCCGAAGATGGCCCTGGCCTTCTTCAAGACACTGTTGGCACCACCGGCGGCGATATTCTTCAACCGGCCCGGCTTCATGTGGTCGACAGCATCGGACTGGAACTTCCAGATCGCCTGCTTGTCGAACTTGTCGACTCGCAGCTTGTTGAAGTCACCCAGATGCGCCAGGACCTTTTTGAGGCAATAAACGTTGAGTTCGCGGGTCTTCAGAGAGGCGCCACCAACCTGTGCGTCCCCTGCAGTCAGGTACTTGGCAGCCAGGTCGACCAGGAGTGGCCAGGTGCTGCGCTGACCCAGGACCCTGACCTGATCGTCACCGTGCAGCCTGGAGTGAACCTCCTGATTGATCGCCTCCCAGGCCTCCTGCTTGGAGTGTTCCGGAAGGGCGGTGATCCAGGTGTCCTTGCCGAAGATGGCCTTGCGAGCCATCCAGGACCCGTTGCGTAGGCGCAACGACTTGACCTTGACGTAGCAAGGGATCTCCAGGCGTGAGCCGTTCTTTTGGAGGGTTAGCTTCTTCATGCTGCCACCTCCAGTGGTGCCGGCACGATGCTTACGATCCGGTCCCACCTAAATGTACGGGTTCCAATTGAACCGTAGGGACCCTGGATGGTCGCTTTCAGTGTGGCCACGCCGGCACCAGGCCGCGGGTTGGCGACGGTGTAGGCGATGGTTCGCCCGGTTTTCCGACCATTGTGAGTGGCCGGCCGATAAGTGATAATAAATAACTCGTTCATGGTTTGTAAGCCGGTCTGGGGGAATGGTTTGGCCCCGAACCGGCACGCATAGTACATACAGTAAATACTGCAGTCAAGAAATAATCTTTATTTATTTTAGTGGGGGATGGGACAGGCTTTGTCCTACCAAGCCTGGTATATTAGCCGGGATGAAAAGCTACGATGTTTTACTTCTTGAGGCGCTTTTGAAATTCCTTGAGTGCGGCCCTCATGCCAGCGATCTTCTCATTGTTAAGATCCGTGACGACACCAGGAAGGTACTCGCTGACCAGTAACTCTATTAGATCGGTTTGAGTATAGCCGGTAGCTTGAGCCGCTCTGTCTATCAACGCGACAACATCGGAAGAAAACCGATAATTTTTTGGAGTCTTTTTGACGGCCATTTAAGGGGGTAAATTAACCATGTGTAAAGATCCGTCAATAATAAACGCTTTACAAAATAAATACAGTATGTACTGTCTTTCTCTTTTGAGGAGATGACTAAACAAACAAAGCGAAAACTAATCAATTTCCGGTTACCAGTTCAGGAACTGAAAGTTCTTGAACGCTACTGCCGGAAGAGAAGCCTAACCAAGACTTCCGTTTTTCGGAGGTTTCTTGAATCCCTGCCAAAGCAATGAGGCACGACTACCATTCAGTACCGTTGTCGGTTTGTGTGGTCCACTGGGCCTGGGTTCTGTTCATGGTCGGTGCGATCATTGCCATGTTTGCGGGATTTCACCGATGAGCCAGGAACCCGCCAGAACAGGATGTGTGCTACCGCGCACCTATCGGAAACGGATAGAGAAGGTTCTGACCAGTGTGTTGGCCGAGTTTTGCATAGATGGGGAACAGTTGTGGAAGGGGTCACGGTCGCCAACACGTTGCTGGGCCAGATGGATCGCCTGGCATTATTTGCTGAAGGCCGGAATGACCCATAAGGAAGTGGCCTCGGTTTGCGGCTACGCGCACTCAAGCATCTCGTTCGGCGTGCAGAGATTGAAATTAACACGGGAAGAGGTGCCGGCACTTAACGAGATGTTCAACGCTGTAGGTGCTGAACTTATTGATCTATTCTAATGAAAACAAAATACCTCACAAGAAAAGCAACAGCCGAACGCCTGGCCGTATCTGATCGGTCTATTGATCGCTGGATCAAGGCCAATCGGATCCAGGCCGTCAAGGTTGGTCGGGCGGTCCGGATTGCTGAAGCCTCGGTCGATAAACTAATTGCGGACTGCACTGTATGAACGCGAAGGGTAAGGGCGCCAGGGGAGAACGCGAGTTCAGTTCATTCCTCCGGGATGAGGGATTCGAGGCTATCCGCGGGTGCCAGCACGCAGGCCGGGACTCCGCAGGCCGGGACGCGCCTGACGTCATCCACAACGTGCCAGGCGTACACTTTGAGGTTAAGAGAACGGAAAAATTACACATCATTCCGGCGCTTGACCAGGCAGCAGGTGATGCTGGGGACAAGATCCCGATAGTCGCCTGGCGCCGGAACAACTGGCCATGGATGGCAATCCTTCCAATGGAAGATTTAATGGAATTTATTCGGGAATGGCTCCCGATTAAAAGCGAAACAAGTAAGGAAAAAAATAATGATTAAGATTGGAGATACCGTGCTGGAAAGCGCGAACAAGAGGCCCTTCACGCCAGCGGCCGAGGGAATGAGAAATGCGGTCTGCGTTGATGCAGAGTACCTGGGTTGGTTTGAAGAAACCTATGATGAAAAACCCAAAACGATGCAGAAGGTCAAGCTGGTCTTTGAGACTGACGACCCAATGCCTGAAGGGTCGGAAGATTTTGAAGGCAACGACATCAGTGGCCGGCCGAAAACCATCGGCAAAAAATACACGCTGAGCCAGCACCCGAAGGCGACACTCTCCAAGCATTTGGAGTCCTGGCGTGGACGTCCCTGGTCCATTGAGGAACTGGACCCGGATATTGGATGGGACATGGAGGAACAGGTTGGTTCACCGTGCCAACTGCTGGTTGAACACAAGAAGATCGTTGAACAGTCAACCGGTGCGCCGAAGACCATCGGCATTGTTGAACGGGTCATGAAACCATCAGACACCAAGCTGAAACCGAGTGGCCATTACGTCCGGGTTAAGGACAGGGACGGGTACGAGGTCCCTTCCACCAAAAAACCGAAATGATCGTAGCAACCGAACAGTCGACCCATTGGTACAAGCCGGACGGGACTGCTGCATACGGATCTGATCTGCGTGTTGCCAGGAAGGAGAATCTACTGCCGTCAGTGACGACAGTGACCTCCATCCTGGCGGCACCAGGTTTGGAAGCCTGGAAGCAGAGTCAGTTGGTGTTAGCGGCGTTGACGATGCCGCAGGACGAACTAGGTGATAATTTGGATAAGGCCGCTGCCAGAATCGTCAGTGACTCCAAGCAAGCCGGTAAGGATGCGGCGAGACGCGGCACAGAGATCCACAACGACTGTGAGGCCATTCTTCGCAACGGCAAATGGGAACGCAACCTGATTAACGACGCTGTCCGACGATGGGTTGTTGAAAACGTGAAGTCAGTCGATTGGTGTGAGAAGACCCTGGTCGACACCATCATCGGTTACGCCGGCCGTGCTGATGCGTTGATTGAACACGTTGAACACGGCCTGGTCCTGGTCGATTGGAAGAGTCAGAAGTTCAAGAAACAGAAGAAGGGGTTCAAGCCGACGTTTTACAAAAAATGGATCCTGCAATTGGCTGCCTATGCCGAATGCATCAGCAAGCCTGTAAGGGTCATGTCGGTTGCAATTAACACCCAGGCTAAATCAGAGAGTGACGTGATTGTGGTCGACAAGTTGTGGGACCAGGAAGACCAGGATGAGGCGTACAAACAATTTATTAACCTGCATTCGTTATGGTGTTGGGATCGAAACTACCATCCGTCCAAGGAAATGTAACCTGGCTGTCCGACGTTGAGGCGAAGGACGCGAAGAACTATGCCGACATGGTTTCGGCCATGTCCGCGACCATGGTTGAAGACCAGGCGCGTACCAATGATCCGGCAGTCATCCTGGCAGGGTTCGAGGGAGAAATGGCCTTCTGTAAGATCCACAACGTGTTCCACTTCAAATCGAGTGAGTCCAGGTACTGGGATGCTATTGTTGGCGACAAGTACGTTGATGTTAAGACCACTCCGGTGAAGCACGGTAGTTTATTGGTGAAATATGGCGGCGAAGCCAAGCCGGCGGAACTGTACGCACTGGTGATCAAATCAGGCCGTAAATTCACCTACAAAGGGTACGCGACAGCCAAGCAAATGTTTGACCCCAGAAATCTGGGGGACCTCGGATACGGTCCGGTCTGGATAGTCGGCCAGGAGGATCTTGTTACGGACCTGATTTGCTACATCAAATGAATCCGGGCCAGTGGAGAACCAAAAGGAAATCATGCGCCTAGCCAACCAAATTGAAGAACTTAAAACAGAGGCAAAACTGGGTGACGGCTATCGGTTTGACGTTAAGCCGCACCGGAACGATCCTGAAAAATGGGTTCATGTGTTTAAGGGTGATTACGTTACACGGGAATGGATAAAACAACTGCTGAAGGAAATCTGGGAACTCAACAAAGAGGACGCTTACAGGGAGGTTGACGCAAGCATCTGCGAAAAGGTGGGCCGGACGCCTCTGTCCCTCCCGATTGGTACGCTGATCAGAAAAGAAACGGCAGGTGTTAAAGGAGAAAACGCCGTATGATTTTAAAAGTAAAACGACGCGAACACGGCTTTGCCATCATGACCAGGTCAGCACTGGAGGACCACAACTTGTCCTTTAAGGCCAGGGGAATCTACGCCTATCTGATGACCAAACCGGAAAGCTGGACGATCAATATGAAGGATCTGCAGCGCGGTAAGGACGGTCGCGAAGCAGTTCAGACTGGCCTGAAAGAACTCCAGGCTGTCGGCCTGGCTGAGTACAAAATCCTCCCAGGCAACGGTGGTGAGTGGGTCCTTTACGAGGTGTCCCCCGGTAAACGGGTTTCCCGGTCGCCGGAAAAACCGGTAACCAGGAAAACCGGTAACCGGAAAACCCGTTCGCTTAGTAAGAAACAACTAGTAGTAAGTAACAAGAAGAAGAAAGAAGAAGAAGAGGACCTGCCTCTTTTGCTGAACAACCACCACCCATCACTGTCCACTGAAGCCTTCCTGACTGCCTGGGCGCTGTGGAACCAGCACCGCAAGGAAATCAATAAGCCTGCGTACAAGCCAACCGGCCTGAACCAGTGCCTGACCAGGCTGGCTGGATGGGGATCGGACCGCGCAGTCGCAGCAATCGAACATTCAATCGCAAACACATACCAAGGAATTCATGAGCCAAACAGCAGCAACAGCAGTAAACCGAGTCATGGCAAACGTAACGACGGGACCCTCAACGCCAACAAAGCCAGCATTTACGCCGGCATTGGCTGATGTCTTCGACCATTCTTTCGGGTTTAAAACGTTCAATGAACCGGGCCTGATCCGGGCGCATTCGGAAGCTGTCCGGTTTTACACGGACATGGCGCAGTCGAAGCAACCCAGATGGCTGTCCTTCCTGGGACCGTGCGGCGCCGGCAAGACACATCTAGCCGAGGCTATCTGGAATGCCTGGAAGACTAACTTGCGAGATTACACCGGAAGATTCGGCTGTGTCGACAGGCTGGACGGCAGGTGGATCTACTGGCCCCAGGCTGTCGACAGAATCCGCGGAGGTGAATACGGCCTGGTGCCAGCACTGGAACGCGCCGATATGATCGTCCTGGACGATGTTGGCGGTGAATACGACGCCTCCGGGTTTGCCGCCAGCCAACTGAATCGCCTGGCCAACCAACGACTAGGCAAATGGACCATCTGGACCAGCAACCTCTCCCTGGACCAGATCGCATCCAAACTGGATAACCGCATCGCCGACAGACTGATCCGGTCAGGTAGCAGTGTGATCGAAATGGAGACAACCAGCTACTCAGTTCGGGAATATAACAAAACATGAACAACCTGCCTGAAATTCGCGCAGAGAGGGCTGGCATACAGTGGGTACTGCGTGCATACTCCCCGGCAGGTAAAAGCGCCGTAGGGCGCAGATTTGAGCGATTACGACCCATGCCAGCCTTTAAGGCAGCATACGGAACCAAGGAGGAAGCAGAAGACGATGCCGCAAGGATCAATCAATACATCCAGCGAAGTAACCAATCGGCCAGACATCGGGGCCGCCAGGAAGCCGACCAACAGCGCCTCGACGAATACGTCGCCAATCATAAAACAACCTGACTCCGGCGTAGGCTGCAAACTGGATCCGGCAATGTACCAGGACATAGCCAACGGCCTGGTCGAAGGCCGAACCATCAACGACCTGGCGAACTCCTACGGCGTCAGTCCCAGCACCGTAGGTGTCCTCCGCAACAGGCACTTCGATAGCATCCCACAACCCAAACAACGACTAGCCACTAAACTAGGCGGAGTCGCCGAAGCTGCCGCAGATCGGATGCTGCAGATGATCGAGGACGGCTCGGTGAGTGATAGGGCGCTACCGGTTATGGCTGGTGTTTCCATCGAAAAGGCGATGTTGCTATCCGGATCGGTTCCGACAACCAGAATTGAACACGTCAGCGTCAAATCGGACAGCATTGGTGAGATCCTGGACCGGCTGCCGTCCGCCAACACGGTGCCAGTTGCCAGTAAGGGAGACGGCACTGATGCGTAAGTCACTGACCATCAACAACTACCAGGCTTCTGCTACAGGTCTAGCTACAGATCCAGGCAGGGGGAGGGGGGGGGTGCTGCTTTCAGTTCTTGTTATATCATTTATGGGTTGTCCCCCACAGAATTTTTTTACAAGCAGGGTTTGGGGTTTTTCATGATTTACCCACATCCTGCGCCGGTTGGCCTGGAGGGGGCCGGCCGGCAATTCATTTAGAAGCGATAGTTCTGTGATGTTATTAGCTGATGGATACGAGGGTGCGGTGATTGGTATTGGCCGGCAATTCAACAGGGAGTTGGTGGTGTACGACGAGGCCAAGTGTTTGGATATTTTGGTGAAGAGGGACGGAATGAGTCCGGAAGAGGCTAGGGAATTTTTTGAGTACAACACGGCAGGTTCTTGGGTTGGAGAGGGAACGCCGATGTTTTTGGAGAGGAAAACGCTGGATGAGATCAAAGGAACTGACGATTGAGGAGATAAGGAAGCACGTTGAGGCTAACATCAAGGCGACAAGCGATGTAACGGTTTCAAGGATTTATGAGGTTATGACTGGTGAATTGGCCGCTAAAAAAACAGAGAAGGGGACGATTCGGGTTATTACATAATTTCTGTTATGGCACAGATAAGCAAAGAACAAAAGACGGCAGCGTTAAACACGCTGATTAACTTGTCCCTGCAAATTTCGCGGGAACAGCAGGCACAGGTCCAGAACTCGGCCAATGTATTGGCGGTGGCCTTGGGTTTGGTGGAAGCGGCGCCTTCGTCGGATGACCCGGCGGATCACGTTGAGGAGGACCAGTTCCGGTCTGATGCAGAGGCTGATGCGGATGCGTTGGCAAGTGCTGGACGGGGGACGGATGAGGATTACGGGGGGACGAATGAAAACGTATAAAACGGGAAAGATGGCGCAGGTGATGTTCAAAAACGAGTTGGATAGGCCAAACCAACAAGGAAGGCCGGTTAAGGCATGGTCAGGTAATCATTCTGGAGGTCGGGTGCCTGCGGAACAGCGACCGAAGAATCGCAGGAAGGTGTGATTAACCTGCAGCCAGGGGAGCGCATTGAGAGGGTTCTATCGGCCGAGACTGGGTTAAGCCGGCAGGACCTGACGATGTTCAGGAAGGACCGGTTAAGGAAGGGGGAGGACTGGCGATATGATCGCGAGGTGATCCTGACGCAGGCTGGTTGGTCCAAGGTGCGCTGTGAGTTACTTGGGGAGGATCCTGGGGTTAAGGAGGCGGATCCTCCTTTTTTGGAGGGATTGGTGACCAAATGGGACTTCCGCAACAGCCGGATGGTTGAGGTGGAGGGTCGGATACTGGTTCGGGTTAAGAATGCGGCGTTATGGCGGCCTGACCGGGCCGGTAACCGGATGACATTGCGATATGTGAAGAGTGGTGACAGGCACTACCAGGTTGGGAAGGTGCCGCGTTATCCCGGAAAGTGGTGAACCGGAGGGTATTGCTAATGAAAACGAGGAAGATTGAACAGATTGCTTGGGACGAAGACATGGGGGGGCGGTTAACCAAGAAGGAACTGGACGAGTTCAATGCGGCAGCGAATAAGTTTTTAAGGGCGAAAGGTGAAAAAATCGGATGGAAAGAAACAGTCATACCAAAAAGCATACGGAAATCTGCCAAGAAAAAGGGTTAACTGGAACACGGGAGAAAGGGTCCACGCTGCTGGACGAGGAACAGGAAGCTATAAAAGAGGTGAAAAGTATAGAAGAGGCTTCTCGGTTGACGAAGACGGAGGTAGCGGACGCGATCAGGGAGGCGTTGAAGATCCGGACCGAGATGGGTCGTCGGATAGTTGACGTTGCTTTGGAGTGTATCGAGTTGTTTGAAACCAAGCAACGCGACTATGGCAGCAAGAACATTGCGTTGAGCGGGGAGATGGGGATTGCGGTTAGGCTACAGGACAAGGTTTGCAGGATGAGGCACCTGCTTGAATCGGGAGGGGAGATAAACCATGAAAGCCTGGCGGACACCTACAAGGACGTCGCAAATTACGGGATGATAGGGTACAACCTAAACCAGGGCCGTTGGGAGTGAGTGAGGAACGGGACAGGTTCATAACATTAGCCGGCCATGAGTTGGAGAGTATGGTGAACCGGTTCAGTGAAGAGTTCTGCCTATCGGACCCTGAGATTATTGGGTTGTTGACGTGTTATGCGTCGTTGATGTCGATTCAGTCGATGGGGTATTTGCTGGATTTTGAGGAGGAAGAGGAGGAGGATGATTAGTTGGTTAATCTGGACCATTACGTTTACAAGCCGCATCCCAGGTTAAGGTTACCGACCAGGGAACAGGCCGGGTTAGCCTGCGCCACTCCGGAAGGGGAGGCGGATTTCCGGAAAGCGATGGAGGATCGCGGCAGGGAGATTTACCTGGAGGAAACGGATCCGTACCGCGGAGGGTTTGAGCCGAAACACTGGGACCATGCGACGGAGATTCTGGAGGAAAACGATGAATTGCTAATTTCAGGTGGCAATCGTAGTGGCAAGACGGAATTTTGTGCGAAGTGGGTTGTTAAGTTGGCCAAGGAAAAGGCCGGGTCCAGGATTGCCTGCTTTCATACGACGCACCAGTCGAGTTTACAGAACCAGCAACCAGTGGTTTACAAGTATCTCCCTGTTGAGTTTAAGCGCAAGATCAAGGGAGCGGTTGAGAATGTAAGCTACACCCAGAAAAACGGGTTTACGGAATCGACATTTATTTTGCCGAACGGCAGCCAGGTGTGGTTCATGCATTATTCGCAGGATCGCCGGACGGTTGAGGGACTGGAACTGGACGCGGTATGGGCGGATGAGTTGATCCCGATGGACCTGTTGGAAACGATCCGGTACAGGCTTGTTACCAGGGCCGGAAAGTTGCTGGTTAGCTTCACGCCGATTGAGGGGTACAGTTTAACTGTGAAGGATTTCATTGCTGGCGGCGAGGTGACCGAGTGGCGTGAGAGTGAACTGCTATCGGATCGCCCAAACATTCCAGGCGGACCTTCCGGTAAGATGCCATACCTGATGCGGTGCCGGCGCGGTGGATCCTGGGCGATCTGGTTCCATACAAACTGGAATCCGTACAATCCGTATGAACAACTGAAGAAACGGTTGAAAGGGTTGCATGATGGGGAGGTTAAGATCCGCGCCTACGGTTGGGCCGACCAGAGTGTGGGTAATGCGTTCCCCCGGTTTGGGGATGGACACATTATGACGCCTGGCGAGATCCCGGTGGATGGCCGGAATTTCATGGTGGTGGATCCCGCCGGCGCCCGGAACTGGTTTATACTGTGGGCCAGGGTGTTCGAGGATGTTGTCTACATTTACCGTGAATGGCCGGACAGATCGATGGGTGACTGGACAGTTCCCGGCAGCAAGGTTGACGGTCACATTGGGCCAGCACAGCGCAGTGGTGGAGGTGGGGTTTCGTTTGTTCAGTACAAAGACCTCATAAGGGACAAGGAGGGCGGCGAACCGGTCTTTTTGCGGTTGATCGACCCCAGGGCCGGAAGCACCAAGTTGATGGACGGTACGACTCCCCTGGAGAAATTAAATGTATCGGAGGAGGGAGAGGACCCGATGTTGTTCTATCCGGCCAACGGTCAAAAGATTGAGAGTGGGGTACAGTTGATTAACGATCTTTTGTACTACGACAACACCATGCCGGTTGCCGGCGACAATTCTCCCAGGTTGTTTGTCAGTGCGAACTGCACCAACTTGATTTATTCGATGCGAGAGTGGACTGGCGCGGATGGCGAGAAGGGCGCCAGCAAGGATCCGGTTGATTGTCTCCGGTATCTTTGCATGGAGGACAATTTGCACGCGCCACAGGATGCATTGGTCCAGCGAGGGGGAGGGTGTTACTAATGAAAACGAAGCTATTAACGTTGTCGGAAGCGAAGGAATATTCAGGGTTGACAAGAAGGGATTTGGACTTTCTGGTCGACGAAGGGCGGATTGCAGCCGTAATTCCGCAAAAGCAAAAGAGGAAATTTATCAAAAAATCAATTGATGAATATTTGGAAGAGGAGGCAATTAAATGTCAAAAGCAGATTTAAGTGAACTAATCAAAGAGTACAACCGGGCGGGTGGATACACATTCACCTATCACCGGACCAGGGCGGATGATGTCCGATTCTGTTCCTGGGCCGGACAGGCTTATGACGGAAAGAAGCACCAGAAGAATGACACCGAACCGGTTTTCCCTTGGGACGGGGCCAGTGATACACGGGTTCGGTTGGCGGATGCTGTCTGCACGGAAAATTCGGACATTCTGACGACTGCATTCAGTCGGGGGATTCTTCGCGCCTCACCTACAGAGGCAAGTGATGCCACCCAAGCTGAGGCTGCGACAACATTGTTGCGGTATTATCGTGATAACAAGTTGCGGAACGAATTAAGGAACGAGGCCAACCTGCTGGCAAACTACGGTCAGCAGTACGGATATGGTGTTTTGCATATCACCTGGCAGCGCGAGGTGACCAAAAAGATCGAGACGGTGTCGATGAGGGATCTGGTTCAGATTTCTGAAATGGCCGAACAAGGAACCGGCTTGTCGGAACTGCCTGGCCTGGTTGCTGATCTGGAACAGGAGGATGTTGCGGTGGATGTCCTGGAAGCGAACCTGGGTATCAAGCGCAGGCGTGCCAGGAAGCTGGTGAAGCAGTTGCGCGACAATGGCCAGGGAGAATTACCGGTGGACACCGTTACGAAGAATTGTCCGCAAATCGTGGCACTAAAACCAGGGGATGAAGTTTTCTTTCCGCCGGAGACTATCGACCTTCAATCGTCCAAGTATGTGTTTCGCAGATGCTGGCATTCGGAGTGGGAAATCAGGCAGATGGAATCTGTTTACGGTTATAGTTCCGAGTGGGTGAGGGACGTTTTGAACTCAAAAGACGGCAACCAGACAGCCTATGTGGATCCTGTCAGTGAGACATTTGGCGTGGATGTTCACGCCGGTGCAACTGACGGATTGTATGAAGTTGTTTATGGTTACCGGAAAGAGATCGATGAGGATGGGGTCTTAAACGTTCACTGTACAATTTTCAATCCGAAGATTTCAACACGTCCCGGCAAGGTCCAGATACTGGACCACATGGCAGGTGACTATCCGTTTGTTATTTATCGCAGGGAAAATGTTATCCGCAAGCTGATCGACAGCCGCGGTGTGCCTGACATTGTCCATACATGGCAGAACGAGATCAAAGGCCAGCGCGATATGTTGTACGACCGCGCCAGTCTGATGGTGTTTCCGCCGCTGACGGTGCCGGCCCGAATGGGCCAGGTGTACCGGTTGCAACCCGGCAGCGAACTGCCGGAGATGCGGCCGGGTGAGGTGAAGTTTCTTGATCCGCCGAAAAGCAACCCAGGCGAGGCGCTTGAAGTAATCGGTTACATTGAAAAGCAATGCGACCAGTATTTCGGTCGCTTGAACGACAACACCAACCCGGTGATCGCACAGGCCAAGATGCAATCCATGGTGGATAATTACACAACGTCCTGGTCAGAGGCGTTCACAATGATGTTCAGGTTGATTCAGGAATATATTTCTGATGAGGAACTGAACCGGATTGCCGGGGTTGAGATTGGCCTCCCTGGGAGTCAAGCGGACATTATGGGTGCCTACGATTTCGCGGTGAAGTTCGATGTGCGCGAACTGGACCAGGACTATGTTGCCAGCAAGATGCAGGCAATCATTGGCCTGCTACCCGTTGACACTGCCGGCACGGTGGATCGCGCCAAGTTGATGGCGATTGCGGTGAGTATGATTGACCCGGTACTTGGCCAGTCGATCCTTACAGACCAACGTGGTGCGTCACAGAAGACGTTTGACGACGTCAACAAGGAGATCGCACTGATGGCCCTGGGTAATGAGGCTAATTACACCGAGAACGACCCGACCGCGGCGATGAAGATGCAGTTCATGCAGCAAATCATCCAAGGCAACCCGAAATATCAGGAGGCGCTGCAAGGCGACGAACGGTTCCAGGCGTTGCTGGAGAACTACGGCAAGAACCTTCAGCAGTCGGTGTCACAGGAACAGAACAAGATGATCGGCAGGACTGGAGTCCAACCGGTAGGGAGTTAAATGAAATACGATATTATTCCATATGTCATCGATGACGATGATGCGGTTTGGTTTTGGTAAAATGGAACGTCCATTCACAGAGGAAGAACTGAAACAGATCCTGCAGGGACTGGATGACACCAGCACTGCATGGCAGGCTATTCGCCAATTGCTGAGCGAAGCCATCGATAACAGCACCGAATGCGCGTTGGCGGATGGGATCCTGCCGGACGACCGTCAATGGCGATCCGGTTACGCGCAAGCCATGCGCGATGTTCTTGCAACGTTAAACAACTACAGAAAACCGCCTTCGCTAAAAGCGTAATTATTCCACTCCGTTCCGGATGTGGACAACCGTTCCACTCCTGATTGAGAGATTTCTAAACCGTGCGTCAATTGACATACGGTTTTTTTGTGAACCGGAATAATCCTAACTTGCAGGAATAGCATGGCAGAAGACGTAGCAGAGGCAACGGATAGCCTCCCTAAAGAAGCCGGACTAGTGGGACTTGATGGTCCCTTGGATCAACTGGACTTGACCAATATGTTGGCCGAGTCGTTTGAACCACAGGAACAGGATAGTTCCGAGGAGACATCGCCGGGTGGCGATGCGGTGGAGGAAGTCGAGCCGGTTGAGGAATCGACCGAGGAAGCAGGGGACACTGAACACGTTCTTTCACAGGAAGAATCGGAAACGGAATCCGATGCGGAAGCTGAACCTGGCGAACAGCCGGAATGGTTTCAGCGTCGGATTGATCGCTTTACCAAAAAACTTCGCCTAGCTGAAGAGGAGCGGGATGAGTTGGAGGGGCGGGTCCAGGATTTGAGTTCCAAGCTGGAACAAAACAGCCAGCAGTTAACAAATTCGCCAGTGCAAAATCCACTGGGAACTTTGAAAACAGATAAGGAACTTCAGGACACTGTCGGGTTGTCTGAAAGGCGACTTGAGTTTGCCGAGAACATGGAGGACCTACTGCTGGAAGATGCAGACCAGGTTGAAAATGTTTTACGCAAACAGGGAGTTGAATTGAAGGATAGCGACGGCGAAGAGGACTTTAGCCTTGAGAAGATGACCCGGTTTGTCCGGGAAATCAGAAGGGATTCAGAGAGAAAACTTAACAAGTGGATCCCCCAGCGAAGTGCCGAGATTAAGCAGTCGGTGGAGTTTAACGCGCAGGCTGAGAAATTGTATCCGTGGCTGAACAAGGCCGACTCGCAAGAGATGAAATTGTTTAACCAGGTACTTTCGGCCAGTCCGCAAGCGGCCATGGCGCCCAACTATAAGTTGGAGTTGGCAAGGTACGTTCGCGGGTATATGGCGGAATTGGGTGAACAGGGTAAAAAGATAACTCCTAAAAGGGTTGTTGCTGAACCTGGAAGACCAACATCCGCGCCGGCGCCGAAGGAGGGTAAAGCGGCCAGATACGATGAATCCAAAAAGAGAGTGTTTTCAAATCGGGACCAGCGAGGTTTAACAGACTTCGTGGGAACATTGATTAATTAGGGAGGAATAACAAATGGCTGGTTTATACATCGGCAATATTCAGTCCAGTGCTACGGACTTCGGTAAGGGGTCGCAGCGGGACTTATTGGACAGCATCACGATGGTGGATGCTAAAGAGACACCGTTCATGGCGATGGTTCCGAAAGGGTCGGCACCAATCAACGCACTCTTTGAGTGGCCAGTTGACGTGGCGGAAACACCGGGTGACAACGCCGTTTACGACGGCACGGACTTGGCTGATGGCGACTACGTCGCAGGCGAGCCGACCAACTCGTATGACGTGATGGCTAACCGCGTTCAGTGGTTCAGGCGTCAGGCCAAGATTGGTAAGTTGGCGCAGAACGTGCAGAACCAAGCGGGGATCAAGAATCACTACGCCTATTCGGTAACGAAGAAGCTGCTTCAATTGAAGCGTGATGCTGAAGTTCGTTTATGTTCGGCCAACATCAGGCGGACTACTGGTGACACGCTGTACTATTCAGCGAAGGTGGCTGTTGATTCTGGCAGCGGCAGTACGACTGCGAACAAGACACGCGGTCTTGGCGAGTTCGTAAATCCGGGTGCAAGTGAGTCGACGCATATCCCGTCAGGCTACCTGACGCCGGCGGCGAGTTACGTTGGTGGCTATCACAATGGCACGGCCTGGGCCGGCACGGATACGACGGAGGCTGGTGCGCTAACGGAGTCACAGGTTGAGTCAGTGTTGCAGTCGATCTACGAACAGACCGGCAAGACGCAGACGTTGACATTGCTATCTGGAACTAACGTCAAGAAGAGGTTCAAGGACTTCACGCAGACGCAGTTTGGTTCTGACGGCACGACGAACATCGCAGCTGCTTCTGCGATTCGCAGTTACAATGCGGACCTGAAGGACAAGCGGATCATCAGCACGGTGGACGTGTACGAAGGCGACTTCGGGACGTTGGAGTTGGTTCCCACTTTGTGGAACTACTACAACTTCACTGGAGGATCAGGAGACATCGACACCAATGCCGCGACTCGCGCAAAGGGTACTGCCTACGTCATCGACTGGGACTTGCTTGAACTTCGGTTCAATCAACTGCCGCAGGTGACCGAGTTGCCGGACCTTGGTGGTGGACGTCGCTTCGCTGTCGACATGATCGCAGGACTTTGCGTGAAGAACCCGTTGGGTCTTGGCGCCTTCTTCTGCAAATAAGCGATGTCGCAGCAACTGCCGTTTAATCTGGATTCAATTCCAGAGTCACATCAGCGCGCACTCCTTCGGGAGTTGCGTACTGGTGAGATGATGGATCGCGTGAAAGCAGAGGCGCGGCAGAAGGTCATTGCGAAAGAGAATCAGCGGGAACACAGGGCGATTCCAGGAGTGGGTCGCCTTGTGGCCCGTTTTGATGCGGATGGCTACATGAAGAATTACGCGAAGAACAGGCAATGTGCGCGTGATCCTGAGTACATCAAGTGGGCCGTCAAGAGGCACCCAGAGTGCCGGGTCAACAGTGTCGGAACCAAGACGCAGGTTGGCTACGGGACAAAAGAGGAACAACCCGGTCGCCGGGTTAAGTTTCACAAGACCTATAGCTGATGCGAGCGGTCAAGTTCGAGAATGTGTTGAGAGGTGCTGCCGAATCAACCGGCCGCATCTACGACACCTTGTCCAACGATGAGTTCGCGCTGCTGCGAGGATTCATCTCACGGCGCTTACGAGAAGCCTGGGAGTCAGAGTACTGGCCGGAGTTAATGCTGGTCGAGACGCGCCGGTATGGCACCGGGACATGGTCAGCGACCGGTGGTGACGCAAGCGATGGTGTCTACGCTTCAAGTGACATTGTTTATCACGGCACCAGCTACCACCAAGCCAACACTGCGACAACGTCAGGCGATGTGCCGGGTGTTTCGGCGGACTGGGACTTGGTAACCGAATTTCACCACTTCATTGAGTACGAACAACCCGGCCAGACGAAGCTGGGCCAGTTGTACAGGGTTTTAAGCAAGGATTCGCGGATCAACAACAACTGGATCGAGTACGATTTCACGATGTCGGCCAACGGGGTGACGCTGATCAACGGTCCAGATTTACCGTACATTGAATTTAGGAAACGTGCGCCGGAACTGACCGGCAACGATTGGAGTGGTTCAGCGACCTACGCGGTTGGTGACCAAGTTTATTACATTGGCGATTTTTGGAATGCGTTGACGGTTCGGGATGACTCAACGGCAGCACCCACTGCGTCGGATACAACCAATTGGGAGAAGCAAAGCATCCCCTACATTTTTAAGCCGTACCTAGAGAAGGCGGCAGCCAGCGATATGTTGTTGCTGGACGAAAAGCCAGACCTGGCAATGGCACAACAAACGATGGCCAGGGAAGCCTTGGATATTGAAGCGATCAAGTTGTATCGCCAGCAAGGTCAATCAAGCAGAATTAGAGTGAGGACATACTAATGGGACACATTGTAAGGCAAGCACCGGTATCCACCACATCAACGGGTGGACTGAAGATAAGTGAGGCGGCATTGGCGGCGAACAGCCAGCGAAAGTCGTTCACATTGCAGAACCAGAAGGCCGAGAAGCTGTACGTCAAGTTCGGCGGCGCGGCGACGACCAGCGATTACCACGTCATCCTGTCTGCCTGCGGAACAGCCGCGGACGGGACGGGAGGCGTGTTAAGCGATGACAGTTGCACGCAGCAGATTGGCGTTATCGCAGTCAGCGGATCACCTAGTTACACGGTAGTGGAGTTCGAGTAATGAGTGCAAAAATTAGCAGCACGCCGTTCGTCAAGCGAACCGGCACGACCATCGAGAACGAACCCATCATCAAGTCGGATGGTGCGGGTGAGGTGATGCAATGGCAACCGTCTGACGGTGGTGCAGATGGTATTTACATTACAGAACCGGTGGCTAACGGCCCAGCCTACTTGGGTATTGGCGTCGCCACACCCACAAAACCACTTCACGCAGTAGGTTCTGCGCTTGTTAAAGGTAATGCAACTTTTGTACTTACCGGCGCAATAGACCCCATTGCAAGCACAGCCGTCACAGGGGTTGGAACAAAGTTTTTAACAGAAGTTTCCACAGGGGATGAAATTGTAGTTTCGGGGGAAACACGAACGGTGGCTTCGGTTGCGCATGATACTTCACTACTTGTAACCTCTGCGTTTTCTAACAATGGTAATGATGAAACGCCAAACTGTAAGCCAGCGGCTTTTGCTGTACTAAAATCTACTGGGGCGCGTGCGTTTGAAGTTGATAACGCAGGCGCAGTTGCGATCCCGTTTGGCACAGTCACAATCGGCTCGCTGGACATTGGCCACGGTTTGAGTGGCAATTTAGACAGCACGGCGGTTGGTAAAGATGCGCTTGATTCAAACGCAACCCACATAACAACTGGTGCGCTTCGCAATACAGCCATTGGTGCTAGTGCGCTGACTGCGCTAAACAATGATGCCGCTGATGACAATACAGCAGTTGGCGCGTATTCAATGGATGCAATGTCAGGTGCTGGTCAAGATAATGTGGCCGTAGGTTCGTATTCATTATCATCAACCACCGCTGGCGACAGCAATACGGCAGTTGGCGCGTATGCGTTACACGCTGGCGATTGTGCTGATGACAACACAGCACTTGGCTGGTATGCGCTAAAAAATTTCGCCGGCAGCGAAGCAACCGCTGTGGGTTCAGGTGCAGCAGATGGTATGACCAGCGGAACTGGTTGTGTTGCTGTTGGCTTCAATGCTGCTGGTGGTGGTAATTTCAACAACGCAACTGCCGTTGGTCACGCCGCGTTGGTGACTAACTGTGGTAATGATAATACGGCTATTGGCAAATCCGCACTAACAGTATTCACCGGCAGCGAATCCACAGCCGTAGGTTCCGGTGCAGCAGCGTTACAAGTAACAGGAGCGCATACAACTGCCGTAGGAATGAATGCACTGGCGGCTTGTACTGGCGACAGGAACACGGCTGTTGGTGGTCATTGTTTTGAGTCAGTCACAAGCGGTACTCAGAATATTGGTTTAGGCACTTACGCTGGACACCAGACTACTGGCAGTCGAAACACTTTTCTTGGCACTTGGGCTGGCTTTTACGCAACCACAACAGATGATTGTATTGCGATTGGTTTCAGCGCACTAAAAGCCGCTGATAGTGCTGGTGACAATTCTGACAACGCCACCGGCAACTCCAACATTGCCATAGGCAGCTACGCGCTGGATGCAACGACTACGGCTGCGTCGAATGTGGCCGTTGGGTATAATGCACTTACGGCGGTCACTACTGGAGGATCAAACACCGCCATTGGTCATACTGCTGGTAGTGGGATCGTTGTAGGTACTAGCAATATTGTAATCGGGGCCGGTGCAGGTGCAGCAATCGGCAACATGAATTACAACGTGGCGATTGGAAATAGTGCGCTGGAAAGTGAAAACGGGTCGCACGGCAATGTAGCAATCGGTTATCAGGCACTTCAAGACCAAGACGTAGCCAGCGCAAACAACGTCGCGGTCGGCTATCAAGCCGCACTCAATTTGTCCAGCGGCACAGACAGCGTGTATGTGGGTCATCTAGCCGGTGGTGTTGGGGCGATTGAAGGCGATAACAATGTAGCGATTGGCTCAAGTGCTGCGTTAAACGCTACGGATATGTCGCGCAGCGTGTTTATTGGTTATTTTGCTGGCGGCACAGGGGAGGTTGCGGGTGCGTCAAATGTTTGTGTTGGTGCTACCGCTGGCTATCAGCTTACTTCGGGCGCATCGAATGTGTTGATAGGCGAAGCTGCCGGTGCGAACATATCACAAGGCACAAACAACATCGCCATTGGACACGGCGCACTTGACGCTGCGAACGGAACTCTCAGCGGGGCCGAGTGCTACAATGTTGCAATCGGTCACAACGCAATGAGTGCGGAGACATCTGGTGCACTATACTGCACAGCAGTTGGACACAGCGCACTCGCCGTACAAGACGGCGGTGCAAGTGCAGTGACAAACACCGCCATTGGTGGACTTGCGGGTGCGACGATTTCGACTTCTGATGGTAACTGTTTTGTAGGCTACCAAGCGGGTACTTCTTTAGACACTCTCGAAAACGGTCAGGCCAACACGGCTGTTGGCGCACACGCGATGGCGGGAATGAAAGGTCGCGACAACACTGCTGTTGGATACGGTGCGCTAGATGCAGCCGGAACAGGTAGCTACAACACTGTACTTGGCTCATACGCTGGTAGCGCAGTCACAGACGGCCCCGGCAACGTGTTGCTTGGGTACAAAGCTGGTCTGGTAATGTCTACTTCCGATTACAACGTGGCCATTGGGTATGCGGCGCTAGACGCGCTCACTACCAACAGTCACAACAACATTGCGATTGGCCCGTGGGCGTTATCTGCACAAGCTGCCGACCAATCTGGTGGTAGTGTTACTGATGGTACTGTTAATTCCATAGCGATTGGCAGAAATGCGCTGGCTACGCAAGACCACGCTGATGCAATCAATTTAGCTGTTGGTTTCAACGCCGGTAATCTGATTTCCAGCGGCACACAGAACGTGCTGATCGGCCACGAAGCGGGGAGTGCGATTGCTGATGATAGTTACAACACGGCACTTGGCTACAATGCGCTTAAAGGTGCTACTGCTGGGGACGGTAACACAGTCGTCGGTGCATACGCAATGGATGGTGCGTGTACGGGAGACAACAACGTAGCTGTTGGGCAGTCTGCGCTAGGTGCCGCCGCTGCTGCAATGCTTGATAATGTTGCAATAGGACATCAAGCACTTGCCTATCTTAATGATGTAGATTCTGACGGAAATATAGCTATTGGTAAAGATGCTGGTCTTCAATACGACTCTGGTGGAACTGGTAATTTGGTTCAAGCGCAGAATTGTGTGCTTATCGGCAAAGATTCCAAAACCAGCTTGGGAACAACGGCTAATCCAGCAGACAATCAGATTGTCATTGGCTACAACGCGCTTGGTGGAGGTAATAACTCACTTCGATTAGGCAATACTAGTGTTGTCAATATTTATGCTGGAACTGGAACAATCACCGCAGATTCAGACAGGCGAATCAAGCGTGACGTAACTGATTGTGATCCCGGTTTGGCGTTTATTGAGAACTTGCGACCAATCAATTACAAAGCGGTTAATCCCGCCGATTATCCAGAAGCGATTTCCGAGGCGCGGTTCAAAGAAGCCGCCAACGAACAACTCGTCACCGAAGCAGTCGAAGCGGCTGAAGCAGTTTACGAAGATGCAATCGTGCAAGAGGCGCGTGATGCGGTAGCTGAAGAAACCCGCGAGGAAGTACACGCTGCTGTTGAGGAAGTTACGGAGGAAGTGACGATCCCAGCGGTCGAAGCGGAGTACGAAGATCGTGTGGTGCAAGAGGCGCAGGAGGAGATCGTCGATCAGCGTCACAAGTGCGACGAAGTTGATGTCACCGAGACTGTCACACGCGAGGAGATCGTGGAGGTTGATGGCAAGTG
>Ga0080013_1000873_pt1 | contig 41383 bp, 49 predicted proteins | sample ETNvirenome_6_85_FD_69236 | JGI IMG/M metagenome (GOLD analysis project Ga0080013, IMG submission 69236) | Marine viral communities from the Pacific Ocean - ETNP_6_85 (SPADES assembly) (version 2) | ecosystem: Environmental > Aquatic > Marine > Oceanic | place: Pacific Ocean | collected 2013-06-19 | reverse complement strand
TAATCCTATTGTGTGAAAACTACCAGGATTTCCGTAATCATCTTGGAAGTATTTATTCATTACATCTAAGACTTCATCTCTAACATAAGTTGTAGCGGCGTGATCTAAATAAATTTCTTTCATTCTATTTCTGTGATTGTAATAAAATTGAGTTCATATTCTTTTAATAAATATTCAATAACTTGTTCAAAATGTAAATAATTTTCTTCATTCCATACATTTTGATTATGTATTCCATTAATATGAGATTGAAACATAAAAGTTTGTCCATATAAACTCAAATTATCTGGTTCATTTATACCATCACACCCTACAAAGAATTGTGTTGAAAAATTTATACCTTTATTTATTTCTTCGTGTCCTGCAACCCATTCAAAATAACTACTGATTGCATCAGCACTTTCTTGATTCACTCCCCAACCTGGTGCTCTAAATCCTTTTGGTTTATATCCACAACTCTCCCATAAATTTAACGATTCTTGAACTCTCTCAACGGCTTCACCATAATTCAATTCAAAAAATTCCATTTCACCAATACCTTCACTCTTACAAGCATGATAATGTCCGTGATTAGATAATTCAACATAATCTTTTGATTTCCAAAAATCTACAAACTCTTTTGTGATTGGATATTTATCGTGATAATTACTTGGAATAAATAAATTAAACTTTACTCCATATTTTTCATTCAAAGAATCCAAATATTGTATCTGTTCATCTCCTTCAACACCCCAATCTTGTTCTGGGTGTACATCATCTATTGCAACAATAACATTTACCTTGTCCATTACCAACTCACTTCCCAATCTTTGAATTCTGCAGCTAAACAATCTATTTTATAATCTTTTCTACCACCAACTCGTTCTCCAATTATATTACCTGCAACATTTCGTATTCCATTCAAACCGTGTGTAAGATGCAAGTTACCATCTTTATCACCCTTTCTCACTTTAGATTCATTATACCATATATGTGCATTCATCTGTGATAAAACTATAACTGCTCTGATAACATTAGAATCAATCTTCGGATTTTCTTCTTCTAATATTAAATCTATATCGTGCATTATATCTTTTATCTCTTTTGCATAGTTATCCTTGTTTTCAGGTATAAAAACTTCCTTCAACTGATGTATGCTAAGTCTATCTATTAGTTCATTTAGTGTTGGTAAAAATTTTCTTTTACTCATAAGTTTCTTCCTTGATTTGATTTATCTTTATGATATTTTCCGTTTTTGTCTATAAATTCTGTACAATTATTTCCTGATTTTTCACCATCGTCTCTCATAATAACAGCTCTCCTACTACGAGTCTTATGTTGTACAGGAGTAACACAATGGTGAAGCTCTGAATTTGGTGTTTGACTCCAACCTACATAAGTATTAAACTTAGGCTCCACCTCAACTACATTTCCTTGTAAATCCTGAAAACATAACTGTCCACCATATTCTCTATTCCAATTCTTATTGAGGTATATTCCTGAATTTAGAAAGTTTTTTTGATATTTTTCTAACTTATGTTTATGCTTCTTTACCCATTCAAAATCCGTATCCCCATGATTACCAATATAAGAAAGATAATCATACTTTGACCAAATAAAATCAAATAAATAATGTCTATTCGATTCTATATCATCAGTTAATTTAGACAAACTCAAAGTCTGTAAAGAATGATGAATTGGTGCTAAATAGGTTACTAATACTTCATAATTGAATTTTTGAATTTGTTTTGAAATAGGATGTTTATACTCCATAAAAGTGTGAGGAGCATATTCCCAACAATTTTGGCCCATTGCTTTGGCGTCCTCTATTGTACGGAGTGGAGGCTCATATCCCGGCTGATAATAGTCAATATCTTCTTCCCATCCGTGATCATTTCTACAATTTAAATGATATTGTTTTATCTTATTTATTTTTTCTAAAATATCTTCTGGTACATCACGAGAATCAACTTGTCCATACTCATTTTGAGATTGATCAAAATCTTGAGTATTCCATTGAAACCTATCTAACTCAGGCCCCAATTCTTCACATCCATGTGATGTAAAGGCCCAATATGGTGCCTTTTTATGTAAACTAAGTAATTTATTAGCAACATCTACTGGTAGAAAATCTTCTACAATAAGATAACCACACTCTAAATAAAGTTGTTTTTGTTCTTGAGTAAGATTATACATTTATGTTTCCTTGTTTATCATAATGAAAGAAACCCCACGATCCGGCATCATTTTTAAAATCTCTTATGGTGAGGTTTCTTCTTAACCTATTACGTGTTTTTATAGGTATAGTACAATGACGTAAACCAATTCCTTTGACTTGATTATAAGCAATGTATTTATTGAAACCAGTTTCAAAGGTAACTTTATCACCCTTTGAATCAATTAACATTAATTGTCCACCCCAGTCTGACTTCCAATCTTTATTAAGATGAATAGATGAATTTAAATTGGGTGTTTCATGTGGATAGTCTTGTTCAAGGACATTATCTTGATGCCATCCGATGTAACCCCACCAATCATACATATCTAAACTAATTTGAAAATTTGGTTCACGGAAATCACCAAGAAGTTCTTTAAGTTCATAATGAATTGGTATCATATGTTTCATAACATCTCTTGTGACGAAATAATTTATGGTATTGTGTAATTCATCCTCATAATAATCATCAGGTGGTATTCCATAATTCCAAGCATTATGACTCATTGTTTGATTATCATTATTAGGAATACCATTTTTATCTACATCATAATCATATCTATTATCTTTTAACCATTGTTTTTGTTCACGAATCAAGTAAAGAGTTTCAGTAGATATATCAGTCCAATTTATTTGTCCACGATTACCTTTCTTTTTCCATTCAACGTTATTCCAAGAAAAATTATTCGAACCGAATGCCCAAAACTTAATTTGTTTATGATAATCCAAAAGTTGATTTACAATATCAATTGGTAAAAAATCTTCAATTATTATGTAACCACGCTCTAAATAATGTTGTTTTTGTTCTTGAGTAAGATTATATTTCACGACAATCTCTGTATATCATTCTCCACCATTCTTTCAACCATCTCCTCAAATGACACAAATGGTTTCCATCCTAAGTCATTTCTGGCTTCAGTTGAATCACCTCTCAAATAAAATACATCTGCAGGTCTCATATATTTTTCATCTGTCTTTACATACTTAGACCAATCATCAATTCCAACTTTACTAAATGATAAATCTAAAAACTCTCCTAAAGTATGGAAATTTCCTGTTGCAATAACATAATCGATAGGTTTTTTATTTTGTAACATCATCCACATAGCCCTAACATAATCTGGAGCATATCCCCAATCTCTTTTAGTATCAAGATTGCCTAAAGTAATACTATCTTTTAATCCTAAATGTATTTTTGCAATACCATCTGTAATCTTTCTTGTAACAAATTCTATACCTCTACGTTCTGATTCGTGGTTGAATAGTATACCACTCACATTAAACATATCATATGATTCTCTATAATTTACAGTAATCCAATGTCCATATAACTTTGCTACTCCATAAGGTGAACGAGGATAAAAGGGTGTATTTTCATTTGCAAATTCTTCCATCTTTCCAAACATTTCTGACGTTGATGCCTGATAAAATTTTATAGGTTTTTCATATTCTCTGATAGCTTCTAACATTCTCAACACACCAAGTCCTGTAACACCTCCCGTTTGTTCAGGTGTATTCCAACTCTCACCAACAAATGATTGTGATGCCAAATTATAAACTTCATCTGGATTAGATTCTTTCAAACACCGTAATAATGAATTTTGATCTGTCAAATCCCCATTCAAAAATGTTATCTTATCTTCTAAATGTAATGTATTGGTTCTGTTTTTTGAAGATGACCTACGTTCCATTCCAAAAACATTATATCCCTTTTCTAATAGAAAGTCTGCTAAATGACTTCCATCCATACCATTGATACCTGTTATTAATGCTCTTTTCATACTATTCTCCTGCTGGATTTCCCCATAGTTGGGCTTCCAAATCTTTATATTCATAGAATTTACCTTTACCATCACGTAAAATACCTATGTTACATCTTGATAGATTTAAAAATTGTTGAAAATTATCATGTTTTTCATCAATAAAAGAATAAGGATTCTCCTCTTCTTTTACATAAAGTCTTTTTTGTGGGTGTCGTCTTGCATGAACGTGTAATATATTTTGACAAATAAATTGAATAAAATCAGTACCTAACACTTGTTCACACGAAATAGATAATCCCTCATCATCATTATACAATAAACACGGTGGAATATTGACACCTGACTTTATCAAATCTGATGAGATTACTAAACAAGAACCACTTATCTTTGGTTGATTTATATAAGTGAAATCATATTCTTCGGCCTTACCATTTATTTCATTCATCTTTTCAATTGACATTGGTGATTTAGCTTGCATTGGATTCAAATGACCATTCTCATCATCTACGAACACGTGGTCTTTATAATCTACGTGTACCAATGGATCCCAAGATGAATCCCACATTTTTCTATCTGAAAAACTCATAATATACCTATGTATGTTTTCTTTATTGGTATACTGAGATAGTGTTTCTACTACATCAAATGCTTCTTTAGGAAAGAAACTATCTGTTTCACCCCACATTACATAATCTACTTTCTTACAGTAGTTATAATTCAAATCTCGTCTATAATCTGTATGGAAATAGAACTCATCTGTGCCAACAATTCGTGTAACCACATTATAACCTAAGTTTTTTATAAGATTTAATCCATTGGTAAACTTAGATATTATTGAATTTTCATCTATTTTACTTGTGTCTATTCTTTCTATCTTTTGTGAAAGATTTAAACATAAATCTATGGTTACGTTATCTTTATTTTCTACATCTTCTAACAAATTCAAAAGACCATCAATAAAATCTTTATACATTTCTATTTCAAAGAACATTACGTGTGTTCCTATAACATATTTATTTTTTAGTAACATAATTATCCTGTATTGCCTCCCATACTTGTTTCATCAAACCATTTCTTTCTGTCTTTTCAAATCCATTGAAATGCCATATCCAAGATGTATTCCATAATAAATCTCCTTGTAATACACCTCTCAAATGTAGTTGTGTTAAATTAAATCTTTCATCTAAAAATTTCAAATCAAACTTACTATCTCTAATCATATAATTAATTGGTGTTTGGTCTGAACCTTTCTTTACAGTTTCGTGTTGTCGTTTTCTCAACTCATCTTGATTTTCATAATAAAAATCAGTAACGTGTTTACAAAACTCTTTATGTTTTTTATTCATCACAATGAATCCACAATTAAAATAACTTGTCCAATCAAATTGAACATTAGGCCAGAAGTCTTGATAACCTTGTATACTATTGTGTACCCACTCAATATAAAATCTATCTTTTATTGCTCCAAACTCACCATTAGCTGCCTCAAAGAAATCTGGACAATCCCAATGAATCATTGTATCTATATCAACTAATGCCACATTATCATATTCTATTTCATTTGCATCTAACACATCAAATACATGCCATCTCTGCCAAGTTGGTTTCATTGCCGGTTCACCCGTCATTACACCACCACCGTGTGGTTGTAATTCATCCTCTAATATAAATAACTCTACATTATTCTTATCACACCAATACTTCCAAGTTTTAAAACACCATTCTTTATAATCTAAAAAATCTGGTGCCTTTTCAAAACAAGTCATAAAAACTATATTTTTAGTCATCTTCTTTAAATACCTCTATACATAAAACATTTTTATCATTCACTAATATCCAAGTTCCATCTTTTTGTCTAAACTTTGTAAATTGTCCTTGTATTATAGATTTAGATTCAATATGATTAAATGTTCTCTTTTCTCCACCTACAAAGTGAAAAATCTGAGTTACGTAATCACCCACAGCATTTACTGTTGATTTTAAATCTATAAAATTTTCTTCTAAACTCATGCTGAACCTTCCTGACCCTCTGGAGTATCTGTCATTATTTTTTTATAATATACTTCTTGTGCAAATTTTACAATATCATCAAATTCAATAGAACTCATTGTTTCTATGTTACCTTGTAAGGATTTCATATTATAATGTTCTAATATCAAATCAATTATTATAGAATCTATCTTTGATTTACTCATTTTTTCTTTAACCCCACTAATGTGTGTCCTCCTGGTGGTTTCAATGTATCCTTTACACTAACCACTTCATCATAGTAATCAAATACCTTATGATATTCTTCTCTTGGCCAGAAATCATGTATAAATACTATAGAATCTTCATCTATATAATTCAAGACTTTATATGCACAATCTGAACGTGCTCTACCATCTATAAAAACTACATCAAGTTTTGGTATATCTAATGTATCTATAAAATCAATGTATTCATGCCAAGTATATTTATCTCTTGGATAAACACAATCATCTAACTTAGGAATATTTGTACTTAGATTTTCTTGTGCATATAATAAGTTATCATCATACTTATCCCAAAATTCTTCTCTTTTTGTTGGTACACCTTTTGGTATATCACATAAATGAATCTCAGCATTTTCAAGTTTATCATCATACAACTCTTGTTGTACTTTCCAATACCAATCTAAGTTATGTTCTATACTATAAAACTTCTTTACGTGTTTTGGAAAGATTGTAGTACTACCACCACAACCATACTCCAACATTACTGTTGTGTCTTTATCACAATAACTTATTACTGTATCTATTTCTTTTGGATCTATATTTGGTTCTAACATAGTTTTGACCATCCGTGATTATGTACTGATTTTCCATAAACTAATTCATATTCGTGTTCAATAATCTTAAAACTTTTTCCACCTCGTGAAATTGCTAAACCATCTCTTGCATCTGAACCACCCTCAAATAATATATGTTTACCTTTATTTATCATCTTCTGTATAAATTCATTTTTTATTATTTTATTTATTCTCGAACCCTCATTATGTACATCTATGTATAATAAATCAAATTCAATTGGATTATCAAAAAATATTCCATAGTTATCATTACTGTAATGTATTGAAGAATAAATCCCAACATCTAAAAAATTCTTAACTGCTCCCTCATACTTTTCCTTATCTGATTCATATGAATATAATTCATCTCCATCTTCTTGTGCACCTCTCATATAAATTGTAGTTGATCCCCAACCACTACCAAACTCTACAATGGTTTTAGGTTTATGTTCTTTTACATAATCATAAAGTGCTTCCAAATATTCCTTTGGATATGGTGTTGGTAAATTAATAAGTGGATACATCACCACCCCTTTTTAATAGCATGAACTATATATTCTCTACTTTGACCTACCCACCAACCAACTGGAATTGATACAAGTTTTGGTACTACTCTATCAAGTGTAGGTAAATTACTTCTAAATTCTCTAACACAACTATGAATATCATTTCTCTCGTGTACTTGAGATACCATAATATTTTGTTCTTTCATATGATTCATAAAATCTTGTCGTCTATCTACCAACATACTGTAAATCCAAAATGCCGATTTTCTATCTGGTTTCCTTTCTAATAAAGTAATTCCATCTACATCTTTTAAGTTCTCATCATAATATTCTGCATTTTCTTGATGTTTCCTAACTATTGTATCCACATCTTTAAAATTTTCCATCCCAATAGTAGCATTCACATCATTCATATGAAACTTAAATCCCCATTCTGGTACATCTGCCTCACATCTGAAATCTTTCTTATTAGATTCTCTATCTATACCATACCACCTTAGTAACTTAGACCTCTCGTGTAATTCTCTATCTGGTAATATTAACATACCACCATCTACAGAAGTTATATGTTTTATTGCTTGAAAACTATAAGTACAGATATTACCGTGATTACCCAACCTTTGATTCTTATAGGTAGAACCCAAAGAATGTGCACAATCTTCAATAACTATTGGTTTGAAACCAATCTTAGACTCTGATTTCTCTACAATTTCCTTTACTCTATCTAAATCTACAGGATAACCACCCCAATGAACCAAGAAAATAACTTTTGTTTTCTTAGTTATCTTTCTTTCCAAGTCATCTAAATCCATATTTAGATTTCTTTCATCAATATCAACCCACTTTATATTCAAATTATTTGCTAATACTGGCCAATTAGTTGCAGTACAAGTCAATGGTGTACATAATACTTCATCACCCTTTTCTAAACCAGGCCAGATTTCTCTTGAAGCACATCCATCAAATGTTTCCCACATTGGTTTCTTCAACATATGTAGAGCCAAATGTTCTCCTGAGGTAGCAGAATTCATTGTTGAAATATATGGATTTCCTACATAATCTCTCAGTACAGATTCGAACTCTTCTACCTTTGGGCCTTGACCTATAAATCCACTTTCTAAAACTTTTCGTACTTCTTTATGAACGTTCTTACCCATCCACACTTGAAATAATGGAATCATATTCATTCAATATCTCCTATTTGATCTGATATACATAATCTATTTACGTCTGTTCCCCTATTTAAATCTTTATATTCTTCTTTACCGAATGCAAATGAAACACAATGAGCAGGAACTAAATTATTATCTTCACAATATTTCATTTGTTTTCCAAGAAATTTATTATAAGCATAATCAGGTGGAAACTCTTCAAGTAACTTAGTTCCTAAATAAGCTCCCATATGATTTAGGTGTTTCCATTCATTATACATATCAATATTATCATCTCTAAAATTTTTTGAATATCTAATCCCAGCCCTAATTCTTTCTGCATTATAAAAACCTTTACTAACAGAAAAAGTAACTTCTTCTATACAACTATATTGTCTTAAATCAAATACAAGACCCTTAGATATAACATAAAATGCACAATCAATTAAAACAGGAACACCAAACATTTCACAGTCATTTAGTATTTCTCTCATTCTTGGATGTTCTGTACAATAATCAGAAAACGGTAGACTTATAACAACTGCATCATTTGTATTAATTCTATCATCTTCTATGTAACACCACTTATGAAACTTTTTCCAATTTGCTTTATGATAAAAGAACTCACCTTTAAAACATCTAAATCTTTTATTGTGGTATCTCATCCAAAACGAATCAAATGATTGACTTGTTCCTGATACAAATGTTTTATGTGGGAAATAGTTTAATCCTCTTAAATCATTTAACTTAGAAGAATGAATGTACGTATCAAAAGTATCTGTAAAGATTTTTGCATAATCTATATCTTTTTGTAAGATAGTATCACTAACCAAACTGTGAGTTTCCCAAAACTTCTTTACATCTAAATCTGGAATTGACCTACCACCTCTAAATTTATCTATATTCATCTATGACCCGTCAGTTGTAATGTATATCTTGTTTCTACTCCTATATTTGATGCTGAATGTGGAACTGTACCTTTCCACCATACCCAATCTCCAGCCTTCCAATCTACAAAAGGTTTATTATCTATTTCAAAATAATGACCACTCTTCCAATCTTCCATAAATATAACAACTCTTTCTACATCAGACCTCTTTTTAATATTAAACTTTTCTCGATATGTTTCAAATTCATCTCTATGTGTTGATATTACTTGACCAGTACCCATAGTAAAATAATTTATTCCAATATCTTTCCAACCAAAATATTTTTCTAACCACTCTAATATTTTAGGTGTCCAATGAGGATGTTTCTCATCAAAACCACACATTCCAATCGTACAGTTACCATCTGATGGTTCATATCCCTCTTTTACCCAACGAATTGATGATTGTACATTACTATACTTTACTAAAGTATAATTTAGATTTTTATATTCATCATTCCAAATTTTATTAATATGTCCTGTTTTCCACCAAACCTTATCCACACTCATCTAAGTATCTCCTGGATTCCACCATAAACTTTTGTTGATCTTCACTTGAACGAGTTTCACCTCTACCATAATGAAAGAAGAATGGTTTATTGTATATTGAACATTGTTCTCCATATGGAAGTTTTAATAAATGTTCTGATTTATCACCAATGTATTCACCAGAAGAAGAAAATGCTGTATTATCTAATATAACACAAGTTTCTCTATGTTCTGCAGCAACTTTAGTTATGTTACCACAACTATCTATGTGAGTTGCATCTGGATATAAATTATACTTCTCAAAATTTTCTCGTTTGAAAATCATAAACATTTCTCTACATATATTTCTATCAAATCTATTACTTACTAAAAAATTATTCTCTAATAATGGTAGTATTTCAAATGTCCAATAATCAAGAAATAATATATCACAATCCAAAAAACATACAATAGGATTAGAAGTATTTTCCATAGCTAATGTTAATCCAGCCGAATGATTTTTACTACCATCACCTGATTTTTTCCACACACCATTTTGAGGCCCTCTAAGTATTTGATAATTCTTCTTATCACTATATAACTTTTCAAGATATTCAAAATCAGTACCATTATCAACTAATGTTACAGTAAATGGATGGTCTGTAAATAGTTCTAAACTCTCAAGGGCCAGTTCAACATACTGTCTATTCTTATAACTAACCATTATAAAATCTATTGTATTATTTTGCTTCACCATACCTATCACCTAACCATTCTCTTGAATTTGATTTATACTTATGTCCTTCCAATCCAAAATTTATAAAAGGATTTAGAGAATAAACACTACAACCATAAACTTCTTTTATTTTTTTATTTACTTCCAACGTATTACTTTCTATACTACCCACCCATTCTGGAGCGTTTCCATAATTATTTGCACTTCCCCAATCTTTTTCTGTATAAGTTGGTTCATATAAATCTTCATCTAAATAACCACAATCATGACCTAACAATATAATATTTTGTGCCCCCAAGTATGCTGCAAAATTTATACCACTCGTAATAGTTGAACGACTAACTACTAATCTATCTGTACCAATAACTGATAAAACTTCTTCATCCATTTCCGCACTCTTACTATCCAAGTGTTCAAACATATAAGCATTTTCCATATTAGGAACATTTTTAGGATCACGATAATGACCAGTATGATATTCAGGAAAAACTAATTTTATTTTAGTTTCTTTCAACTCATCTACTAATCTATTAAATCTTGGAACTTCTCGTAAATCCTTTGCCACAATATAATCACAAGGAAATCTTTTATAAACATTATTTATACCAACAACAAGTTTATTCTCATAAAAACTTGGTTCTATATATTTAGAACTTGGGCCTGCACATATAACGTGAATATCATGACCCTTCCACCTATCCTTTAGTTCTGTTATACTACGATACATTATGAAGTTTATTATAGACGAATTCCGCTACCATAAAATCAAACTCTGTATCGATATCTATTGACTCAATTTCATCTGTTATATGAAATGTAGGATTCATAGTTACAACATTTCTCATCTCTAACATATCTTCCTTTGATAAAATACAACAACCATAATTCATTGAATATATATCTGGTAAGTTTTGTGAATTAGGTGAGTTCTTTGGATCATAATTCAACGGTTTACCTTCCAACCACATATGATGTTTTTGAGAAGTTACTGTACAAATACATTCCACATCACTATTTCTAAATTTGTAAATACATTCTGAAATAGTTTCACTACTCAATAATGGTGATGTACAGGGAGAATACATTATATATTCTGAATCTGTTATTGTTGCTAAATTATACATAAAATCACTATTGTTTACTTCATTACTAGCATAATAATCATCACGAAGATGTGTGGTTACATCAAGTTTCTTTGCCATATCTAACATAACCAATGAATCTGACGTAACTATTATCTCATCTAGCCCATCAACCTTTTTTAGTGTTTCAATCTTAAGTTCAAGTAACGTTTTACCTGCAAATGATTTTATATTTTTATTTTTTACCCGTTGAGAACCTTCTCTAACTGGTATAATTGCTGTTAATTTTCCGTTTTTCATAAATAACCTTTCATATAAATATCAATTAACTTGATACAAACTACATTTTTTTTCTTCAGTTTCAGGAGTTCTCCAATATGTCCAGGCATTACCATTGTTATATATGTTGTAACAATCAGTATAAATACCAACATCTAAATCATAATCTCCTATTTTATTTTGATAAAAATCATTCCATATTCTTTTTGGTATTTCGTGGAATGAAGGCCAATGTGTTTCGTATTGTAATAAATCTGTAATCAACAATGGTTTATCAACTCGTGAATACATTAGTTCCCATACCATTTTGTGGTCAATCATTCCATACTCACCCATTGGATTATGTGTGAATACAAAATCATAATTATCCTTTTTAGAATTTACACAATCAACGATTGTATTTTGACAATCTTCTAAAGTAGTACCACGTGTTTCTAATTTATAAAATTCTGATGGATAATCAAAACAAGTTAGTGGAACATTATATTTCTTACAAACTTCATCTAATAAAAATTTTCTATGAGCGTATTGTTGTCTGGCAGGATTATTATAATCCGATGTACAAATTATTAGTTCCTTCTCTATTGTTGGGTCTTGAAATATAGGCCACCCAAATATAATTTCATCATCTGGGTGAGCAAATACCATTAATACTTTCATAACTATTTTTCTCCGAAATAAAAGTTTTTTACAATGTCGTGTCCTACATGAATCATTATTTCATTACCTGTTTCATTCAATAATAAATTTGCATCTCCGTGATGTGGTGGACAAACACACCATTGTAGTGGTAACATATATGGATTCACTCCTGATTTCCAAGATGCTCTCCACATTGCTAATGGCCCTCTAACTGGATGTATTTGCATTTCATTCACATATTCTTCCATCAGTTTCCTACCTCGTTCACTCTTTGTATCAAGACAGATAGGTGACATATTATTTGCCATTCCATTACCACGACTACCATCTTCTTCTAATTGATAATCAGCATCTAATCCTCTTTGACCATCAAACCTAACTTGCATTCTTGGGTTTTGTGGTACACAAGAACCAAACCTTTGTACTAATGGAATAAGAGAATATACTTCTGGTGAAACAATTGCCATATCTGAATCGAGTGCAATTGCTATATCTGAATCTGAATTTAATAACCCTAACACTTTATAATAATCATTACAACGATTACCATAACGACTTTGTTCTAATCCAAATATTGGTTTTACAACTCGTACTTCTATATCATCAGTTTTCTCATCAGGTCGTAGTATATCAGGATAATCTGTATATAATGTTATTTTTGCATCAGGAAAGTATTTTTTAAATGTACTATAAGTTGGATTTAATCTATGGTCATTACCAAATTGTGCACCACCTATATTGACTCTATCTCTACCAAACTCTGCCATTACTAAATTTATTTCCATATCATTCTCCCAAATATTTTTGTTTAATTTCTAACCAATTGTTTTTAAATATTTCTAAATTAATATTATTCTTTTTCAAATCCTCAATCACATCAGTATATAATACCTCATATGAATCTCCATACTCTTGACCTTTTGATAAGTCATCAATAAATAAATCAACTTCTACGTTCTTTAAAATATCAACCTTTTCCTTAGAATACTTAACTATGTTAATAGAAGTATATGGAAAATCATATTTATCTAACCAATCTTTTGTTATTTGAAGTGAGTCTACGAATCCTCTTGCCGATAAAATATGTATCTCATATTCTTTTGAAAACTCCTTAAGTGTTTCAACTGAATGTGGTAAAGGTAAATCCTTCATTATCTCTTCTCTCGTAAAAGCATTCTGATGTATTTCTTTACCAGGAAAACAAGGTATTGCCCATTTCTGAATTCTCACCCAATGATTATTTAGAGTACTATCTACATCACAATAAAGTATTTTCATTCTTCAACTCCTCACAAAATTTAGTATATAACTCATCATCACAACTATAAGTAAATATCTGATAGTTTGGACTCTTTGTATAAACTCCATACAATTGATATTTTGTTGCCAATCTTGTTGAAATCAGTTTTTTATCTATTGTAATAACTGGACAAATTTTCTTTCCAATAACATTTTCTTCACCAATTGATTCAATCACCTTTAGAGAATTATCAAATATTTTCTTCTTCAATTCAAATTTATTAAACGTATCCAATACTGATTCAAAGTGTTCGAATATTTGTGTTGGTGTCGTAGATGGTGTTTGATTTATTTCATTATAACGTTGATAACGACTTAAGTTTAGATAAGAAAATTCATTAGGTAATCTTAAACTTGTCCAATAATCTTTTTTAACACCAATTATAGATAATCCTGGATACCCACCAAGTTGTTTATTAGTACAAGTTATAAAGATTTTTGTATCTCTTGGAATCTCATAGTATGGAAATGAACTAATTGCATCTACAATACAACCTTCCTCTTCAAATATACTACTATTAGAAGTTTCCAATTGACAATATAACTTCTCATAAGATATAGTTTGTTTTTTATGTGTTTCTGTTAATTGTTCCCATTTTGATTTAAACACACCATCATGACCAACTACTTTAATACGATTCAGTACAGACCAAACAACTGCCTCAACTCCTAAAGTTCCACTGCCAGGTATAAATAAAATATCATATTCTTGTAACTTAAATTTCTTTGTAAACTTATCTCGTACTCTACCAAATAAATCAATAAATTCTTTATCACGGTGTGAATAATCAATCTTATCACTTGAATTTATGTATGTATTAGGGCCGAACATATTCATATAATTCTTTATAAACCATATCAAAATGGTTTTGTTTATCTAACCAATTGTTATAATACATTGGTATCTCCTTTATTAAACTACTTTTATTATCTACTAAAAACTTAACAAGATTGGGATCACTTGGATTATAAAATGGTTTTACATAACCACAATAACCTTCTTGTGGATAACCAGAAGCATAAGTTGGTTGTACTTCTAAGAAACAAACTTTATTATTACTTTGGTCTACCACTAAATCAACTCCTTGATGATTTAGACCTAATACATGAACTGCCCTAACTATTTCTTCTTCATTTTCTTTTATAATTTCTTCACACAATTTATTATAATATAACCAATTATCTATTTGTTCTTTTTGAAACATACCAGCAGTTATTGCACACCATTCAGTTGATGGAACAACTCTTCCATAACCAGAAATAACTTTATTTCCTGCAACATGAACTCGATAAGAAACATTAACATTTCTACCTTTATCAATAGTATCTATATATTGAACACATAATTTTTTAGGTGAAATAGTACTACCCTTTTGGTCATTCAAAAAGTTATCTGTCAATGGTAAAGTATTCATCAATTCTGATGCATTTTGAACTAATCTTGTACCTCTACCAGAAACTTGATTATTTACTCGTAAAAGAAGTGGAAATTCAATTTCACTCGAATCATATTGTTCTAAAAAATCTTCTTGATTAGTATATGTAAAGTACTCTGGACAATAAACATTATTATCTTTCCAAACCTTAAATGCCACATCTTTAGATTGTACTGATCTAAATCCCCCAACTGAATTTGTAAGATACGGTATTGTATGTAAGTATCCTAAACTACTATTAATTTGTTCATTTTGTTTAACCATACCCTCATACTCTGATAAATTACAAGTTTCAGGACAAGGATACCAACGAATATACTCTACATCATCTTTATACTTTTTATATGCATCAAATACACTAAAACCATCTTCACCATTTACATCCAATACTTTACCGAAGTATTTTTCTAATGATTCTCTTTCAAAAACTCTCCAATTTTTTGGTGGTTTTTGTGGCCCTCTATTAGCCGAGATAACTTTGTACATCGAACCCTCTCGTTATAGTTCTATCTTTGAAATCATCTTCAAAATTATTAAACTTATATCTACTCTTGAAATGAACAATCTTAGATGACCACTCTATCATTTCTGTTGAATCACAATAAGCACATATAATTTTTTCATCTAATTCACAAACACTTTCTTCTTTACATAACTCTGATAATGCTGGACTTTCTTTTGGAATACCATCCCAATTTTCAATCTTATCAATCCATTTATCTAAAAACTGTAAACCCTTTTCTTTATCACCTATTGATACAAAAGAACCAATGTAAGGTATTTGATGTTCTTTACGATAACATACTTTTATTGGATTTTCATCTGAATAAATCCCAAATACTAATTCATAAAAATCATTTACAAACATACAATCTAAATCAACCATAACAATTGGATCATCTTCTTTATTTACTAACTCTCTCAATAACTTAGTTTTAAAACCCACAACATTCAACCAATCTTCACTCCATAGTGAAGTATCTTTACTAACATAATCTGTAGAAACTACTTCTATTTTATCAAATGTTGATAGATATTCTAATTCTTCTTCAGTTAATCCCGTATCACCTATAAATATTTTATTTATTTTTGACAAATCCAAATTCTGATGTAAAGATTCTACAAATATCCTACAAAATTTAAAGTAACCTGAATTTGCTATTGTGAATATATTATAGTACAACCTTTAATGCCTTATCCCAAGTGGTAAATTCAACGGCCTTATCATCAATATAATATTGTGCTCTTGGTTTTTCATAAGTAACTTCGTCCACATATTTATCAACATCATATTTTATCAACCACTCCATTACTAATTCATAACCTGTTTTACCATCCACTAATGGTCTATCTGTTCTAACCTTAGAAGAAAATATAATTACTCTATAATTTTCTGATAACTCTTTTAATGCCTCTAAACTACCAGGTAATGGTTCTCCATAACAAGTACCATCATGCCAACCTTTATCAAAATTATGAATCACACCATCAAAATCTACAGCTATATTTTTCAATTCGTTTTCAAATCCAGGTGGTACGTGCTGTTCATTTGTTTTAAGGTCTGAACTCGAACCCTTTGCACTAAACACTACATCTTTTGTATCTTGTTCTGTATCTATACCAAGTGATTCAAATCTTCTTAATCTTGCTTTATTTGCAATAGTAGGACAAGGAAACCCTGCTCTATGTATAAGTTCATAAGTTAACATCAAAGATATAATTTCAGATGTATGATAATAATTACAATGTTGAGTAATAGGAATTATAGATTTATTCAAACCTTCTTTTGGTTGTGCTGTAAATAATGCAGATTTCATTCCATGTTCAATTGACCAATTCAATGCATTTACTATACTATCAGAAGAAGTTCCTGTAGATGAACAAGAAAATCCAACTACTAAACATTTACTCTTATCAAGATGTCGAGTTCTCATTTCTACCCAATGTTTTGCCCAACTATGAAAATCATTATCAGATATAATAGAAGTGGTTAAAACTCCACTACCTGGAGCAATAATATTCTTATCTGTTAATCGTGATGCATCTATAGCAGCGTGGTCTGATATACCCATATTACCACCGTGTCCAAAGTATAGTATATTTTCACTCTCGTTCCATACTTCTTGTAACCGTTTCCATTCATTTGTATTAATAATTGAATGAAATTTTCTTTCTAAATTTTCAAGTGCTACTGGCACTGAATGATTTTCACTCATTCGATCCTCCTATTGTTATATTATTCAAATCTGAAAATATATTATAAAGATGAAAACAATAATCTTCATATCTATAACCATTCACAAACTTTCTTCTAGCATTATCAATTACTTCTCTATTTATTCTATCAAAATCTGATAACACCTCATCAATAACTTCATTTAAATTTGACCAGTCATAATTTACTGCAAAATATGTTTCTTTATCGATATAGATATTTGGTTCAGTTAACACCATACCCATATCAGGCTTTATCATAATTGTACCTACATTTATAGATTCAAAGTCTCTGAAACAAACTTCACCCATTCCGAATGGTGATAAACAAACTTTTGACTCATATAAATAGTGAATATATTCCTCTGGTGGTAATTTTTCCGTTCTTGATTCAAACTTTTCATCTAAAATTTCCCAAGCACCTTTTCTATGTTCGGTATATGGTATATCATTTCTAATTCCATGTTCATAATTTTCTTTATGTTCACCTTGATATATTGCACAAACATCGTGAGGTTTATATGGATTTATTGATGGCATTTTCTCTATCAAAGTTGGATTTAGATGACCAAGATTCCACCCACTCAATTTTATTCTATCCCAATCCTTATCTTTTATATCATAACCTAAATCTAATTCACCACTTTCCCAAAACCATCTACCAAAATTCATTGGATTTTTATAATATTCTCTTTGTAGTAATTGATTTTTAAATAAATAAATTGCATCACATTGTTCCAAAACCTCATATGAACCCATCAAAGAAGTTGAATCTGAACCATCAAATAAAAAATACTCTCCACCCTCAGTAACTTTCTCTAAATTTTCTAATCCCCAATCTATACTATCTTGTAATGGTATTTTTTTATTTACAAAATCATGCATCCCAACAAACAAATAATCGTAATCATCTGAAGTAGTAGTTACATCAATACTGTATGTTTTCAATATATCTCTACACCCCATCAATACTCTAAATGTAGGTTCATTTCTATCTTCTGTTGGATTTAATACTTTTATCTTTATCATAAGTAATTATCTGTTATTAATGCATTATAAAATAAATTTTGTTGTTCTTGTTTATGAATTGTTTTTGGATGATATAATGACAATTCTTCGTGTGGTGGTAAGTGTGCGTATGTTTTACAACCTTCTATTTGTTCATGTACTTTTCTTTTCCACCTAATATCTTCTCTATTTCTAAATACTCTACTTTGATAATCTGGATAATTTACCCAATCATTTTCAGTTAATTGCCATCCCCATTTTTTTATATGGTCTTGAGTTAAACCCTCTACGGTATTTACTCTTGGTATCCAAATCAAATCTACATCATTGAATTCTAATATTGTAGGTAATTGTTCTAATAAAGTTTCGTGTGGATATTCATCGGCATCTAAATGGAATATATAATCACCTGTCGAGTTTTCTATAACTGAATTCTTTTGTGCTGAAAAATCACCATTAAGTTTTCTCTGATAGATTCTAATGTTTTTATATGGGCCTAATTCTTCATGTCCATATTGTTGACACCAACTATCTAATACATACCTAACTTCATCATCCTCACCATTTGTATCATCAACACAAATAACTATTTCATCATCCTTTTGTGTTTTATGAATAAGGATTTCTAATAACTTATTTAATTCATCAGCCTCATTGTGGACTGTTATTCCATAACTAATTTTCAACTACAACCTCTTGTCCTAAGTCAATTTCTTTAATAAAGTGTTTTATATTTTCTCGTGGTATAAAATCATATTTATCCTCTAAGAAAACTCTTCTTTTTTTACATTCACGTAAATTATATGTTCTAAAAATACTTTCTCGTTTGATAATCTGCTTTAATTTTCTATAAACTCTATTAAATTCTCCAGCCGAAACATCTCTTGGTCTTTCATCTTGTGACACTCCTGAAATTTCAATTTGTCTACCAACGTGTCGTCCTGCGGCATCATGTATCCCTGCAACTCCACCTAATAAATTAATTATCTCTTTAATAACTGGTTTAGATTGTCTTGGTTTACCTACTTCATCAATCTGTATTCCTACAAAATAATTTGAAGTTCTACCATTTTTCGTTCTATATCTATACTTTGGATCAATACATATAGTCCATCTACGAGTACCTGACTTTTGGTCTTGACTCTTGTAAATAAAATTTACAATCTGACCAGGTATAATTCTTTCCCACGTAGTATTTTTCATTATATATTCTTAACCACACCCATTAGTTTTAAAGAATCTAAAAATTCATATTGACCAAATTCTTGTGCATTATCAACATCTAACATCTTATCATGTCCTTTATATTTTTCATCCTTCTTTTCTTCTTCTGTAAGTGGACGTGGTTGTGCAAATTTCCAAATCCAATTAGTTTTAGTCCCCTCAGGATAAATTATACCCAAATCACCCATATTAACTATAGATGGAAACCAAGTTATATCTCTATCAATATCAAAAAAACTTATTTCTTTCATTAATTGTGTAGCACCTTTTAGTGCAGATTCTAATTCTTTTGAATCCGTTTTGTACATAGAATTTGAAGTAAATCCACAATGGAAGCACATATATGAACTCCATTTTTCTTGAACCTCTTCAAAACAATGGTCACTATCGAAACATATCGGACACGTAATTACTTTTTCCATATTTTCCTCTGTTAATAAATATTTTAATTATTTTTTCTTCTTAAGAGAAGGTAGTTTTAAACTACTTTGCTCTACCGCTTTAGGTTTTTTATCCATCTTTTTTAGTTTAGGAAGATTCAAAGATACTTGTTGTGGAACTGATTCTAATAAAGGTTCAATCATTTCTACCAATCGTTCTTTCATTTTTTCAAAAGAAAATGCTTGAGTATAAACCTTTAGTTGTTCTGCCTTAGTTTTATATTTTTTATAATTTGAAAAAACATCTTTCAAAATCTGAGATGCAATTTGATAATTTACAGTAAACCATTGTGATTCTTTGAAATGCATTTCCTTTGGAAAAGATTCTCTTGGAACACTTGTCATTGAACCAGGTATCAAACTACAATAACTTCCATGTAAAAAGTCTAAATGTCCACTCCAATTAGAAGCTATAATTGGTTTACCACTTTGAGCCGCCTCTAACAATGGTCTACCAAATCCTTCACCGTGTGTGAATGAAACGTGTGCCTTTACTTTAGGATGATTATATAATTGATTCATTTGTTTATCTGTAAAATCTCCATGTACTACATAAATATTTGGTACTTTACCCTGAATCGTTTTTTTGATTGTTTTAATTTTATTCATAATATCATTTCTGTCAATTATTGAAAAATTAGCACCACTTGTTTTCATTACAAGTGCTGGAGGATTAGATTGATCTTTAAAAGTTTCAAGAAAAACCTTAACTAACATACCAGTATCTTTTCTATCTTTACCTAATCCACCTTGTAACCAATGACCTGTATATAAAAAACAAAAATCTTCTTCTACTTGTTCAAATATTCCATTTACTTCATCATCTATCTCTGTAGTGGTCTTGTATATTTCTTCAAAACCCTCAAACAAAGTTTCCATTGGTTTAGTAATTGTAATTTTTTGTTCATGTCCACTTTTTTCATCTTGTTTTGTAAATTCAGCATTCGAAAATACAGATTTTGTAAATTCTGAAGTACATATAGTTAGATCCATTCTATTGATTCCCTCTAACCATTGTGGTGCAGGTATAGTAGCTTCTATTCCTGCAGTAACTCCAATGTTTCTTTTTGCTATAGGTTGAAATTCATTTGGAATAACAATATGAAAATGTAAATCTGGTTGTCTATCCAATTTATTTTCAGGTAAAATTCTACTCTTTATTTCCTGATGATGTTTATTATCATCTTCTAATGCGTTCATTGGTGTATTTCCCCAACGAACCGAATTTATTTTCACATCATATTTATCTGATTCAATTAAAGCCCTACAAATATCACGAGAATGATTTCCATATCCACTTCTCGTTGATATCGGCGCTGTAACTAATACTAATGGTTTATTCATTTGTTCCTCATACTTTATAAATACTAAATTTAGATTTTGGTGTCCACTTTTCAAATGCCGTTTCCATATGATCTATGAAATTTTTAGACATCCAAGTACCACTCATCATAGATTCATCACTACAAACCCAATCACGACCTATCTTACCACACTCAGTTCGTTTTTCCTTATCCATATCATACCAATATTTTATAGCATCACCTGCATCTCGCCAATCACATCTATCATCAAAAATATATGGTGTTTGTATTGAACCCATAAGTGCTCTTGACTTAGGCCATACTGGTTTTGCCCATTCTCCCCAAGTCAACTTATCATTATTTTCCCACTTTTTCCAATCGTGTAAAGTCTCAACTTCATAATAATCTTTATAAGTCAAAAACTTACCATTAAGTTTGAACCCACATTGGTCTTGCATTCCACCAGTAACATTTACTATGATTGGTGTTCCACTCATCAATGATTCTGCTGTTCCCAATCCGAATCCCTCGTTGGATGCAATATTCATTGTTACGTCTGTAATATTGTATAGAAAATTCATATGTTTATTATCAAGTTTACCACCACTAAACACTATATTACAATCTGGTGCCAACTCCTCAATTAATGCAGGTAAATCTGTACCATTTTCATCTACTGGAGAAGTATGCATTATATAACCAACTTTATCTCGTTTATCCTCTGGTAATTGATCCCAAAAATGTTTAAATGCTAAAACACAATCTCCTGGCATCTTTCTACGAATATTTCTATTCACATACAATAATGAAAATTCAATTGGTTTACCTTTGAAAATGTCATTTCTGAATTTATTCATTTCCAAACGTTCTTTTTCTTCTGTAATTATATAGAAATCTTTTTCATTTATACCATGTGGACTATAAGTACAATCCCACTCTGTTCTTGGTTTATCTTCACAAACATTTCTAACAATATTAACTGTTTGTTTAGATATATTCATAATCAAATCACAAGATTCATAGAATGGTTGATTCCATCTTGGATAAGGTAAATCATCCCAAATATTGTAATAGAATATTGGTATTTCTTGTCGTACCTCATGTTCCATTTCATATAACCATCTCCAAAATCTTGGGTCTGTATAATGTAGTATTGCATCAGGTTTTTCTGATTTAATCAAGAATCTAAGAAGTTCTTGATCACCATAACCATCTACTGGAAATATTTTCAAAGATGCATCTTTTACACCAGTTTCTTTACGAACTGATTCATTCATATCTACGACCTGACCCTTTTCGGGATGTTTTATTGCTCCTGCAACCTGTACCCAATCATACTTATCTAATGTTCCAAGTACAAATTCTCTTGACATTGTACCTACACCAGATGACATTCTCAAATCATCTGATAATAGTAATATCTTTTTCTTCTTTCTAACTTCACTTACTGATTTTAACTTCGGTAATTTGATATCCGCCATTATAATAAAACCTTTATCTTAATATTGTTAAATAACTAAAATTTACTGCCACTTTGATGTAATTTGTCATAATTCAAAATCTTATTTTTAAATTTTTCATCATAAACAAACATATTCAAAGTCCTATTTACTAACTTCTGTAACGAAAATTCGTCATCTATTGTCTTATTCTTGAACTTTTTATATAGTTCAGTAATTACTTTTACCGAAGTCAATTTAACTTCGTTCATAATATAACTCCATTTATATACATATATAAATATATATTCAATCAATAATAATTGATTTTTTATTCATTTTTTCTGCATATTGTAAAGTGGATAATGTTCCACTTGTTATTTTGTTCGGGTTTGAAACAAATGCAACTATTCTATCTGAATACTCTGCAATCTGTTTATTTCTCTTGAAATAGTTTGATACATAGTACTTTTTCCCATAATTATACTTGGGTTTAACACAATGCATATTATGTGAATAATGTTGTGGTGGAAATTCACTATAATTTACGTCAAGTTCTAGTGCAAATTTCTTTGCATAACCATCACTTCCGTCTTTTTGACCACCACTTACTATTTCTAATTCATCATTAAATTTTTCTTTTAATTGATATATAAAATCTTTTACTTTTTTTGAATTCGTATAACTACGAGAGCCTATAATTGCTACCTTCATCATCATTTCTCTTCTGTTTTTTCTCCTGTTGGTTTGTTACAAATTTGTAAACAGTTAATAACTTATCTAAACCAGATATAATTTGTTCTGGTTTGTGATATTGATAACTAAATCTAACGTAATGTGGATTTTTATCATCAATTGATCTAAAATCCCACCAAATAAATTCATTCGAGTTATCAAAAAACTTTGTTCTAATTATAGTTTTATAACTAACACCACCTAATGATTCCCACTTATCTATAAAATTTTTCATTTGTTTTGGACTTACTTTATCCTTTTCACCATCATACCAAAAATAAATTGGAAATGGGTGTGATCCAACTGAACCTAAGTGAGATAATCTTTCATAAACTTCTTCTTCAAATGGTTTACCTACAAAATCAGATAACTTCATTCGTATTGTACTATTTACATATTGTTGCATTACATTTTCCTATCACAATGTTGTGGTAAATCTTTAAACTCACACCACTTACAATTTTTTTGAGATACTATTTTTCTATAATTTTTATTGATATAATTACCCTCACCATCAAAACCATCTGAAAGAAATTCATTTAGATTATTGATAACTCTGTTGATACTTGGTTTTCCACTTGCAGGTGAAAATGCTTGTAAACGTTTTTGAGGATAATCAAAGTTTTCATATAATTTTCTCTTCAATATTAAATATTCAATATCTATTTTATCGATAGGAATTTTTTTCTCTCGTGAAAAAAAGTATTTATACAACAACAATTGATTAGTTTTATTCTTATCGGCTTTCATATACTTATTCCAACCCATAGTAGAAGTCTTGATATCTATAATCTTGATACGACCTGTAGTTTTATTATGAATAACCACATCCATATAACCTCGAAAATTAATATTATTTTCAAGTTTTTCATTCAATCCAATTTCTATACCAACTAAACTGGTATTTTTCTTTGGAAAATGACCTGATTTATGTTTTATAAATTCATCTATGATATTACAACCATCCATAAAAAACGATTTCATATCTTCTAAAGTAATATCCAATTCTTCTGTTGAATTCTCTACTGCCCTTTTATAATTAGTTTCCATACGATATTGTAAAATATCATACATTGGTAATGAATCGGCTTCCTTTATTGTTCTTTCATAATAACAAACTAAATATGCCTGAATAGTTTCATGCACTGAAGTTCCAAACAAAGTGAATATATTATCTGTAAATACACCAAGTTCATCTATATAATTCAATTTCCATTTATGTGGGCATTGTGTCCACATAGATAATTGACTATAACTTACTTTCCCCATTTTCCATTCTTTACTATTGTTGCCATAATTCCATAATTAGATACATCTAAATACGCATCTACTATGGTCTCACCTTCTACTGCGTTTTGTTTACCACTCATTAATAGATTCTTTAATCTCTGAATCTTATCATTCATCCTAAACCATAATCCTGTTAAGGATAGATGAACTTCTTCTGGTGTTTGTAATTGTGTTCCAACTGAAATATTGCCTGGGCCATAATCATGTTGCTTGTGAAGAAATAACTCATATTGTTCTTTTTGAATTTTCTTGAACTCTTTGGTCATTTCTGGCCACTCTTTTTCCATCTGTTCTATAACATCATAACTACTCTCACGACCTTGTGCGTGAGCTTGTTCATCAATATCTTCAGCGTACTCTTCGAGTGTTTTAGATTCTTTTATAACTTTCATTTCATCTCCTGTATATTTTTTTGAGTTGTTTATCATCAACTCCATACTTCATAATAATACTTGTAACTTGTTCTTTTGTTAATAATTCTAAATATTCTTCTACTTCACGAGAACTACATTCAAAATAATCTTGTAAGTGTTCCATTGCCCACTTCTCTACTTTAGATTTCTTCTTTGATTTTGTGTATCTGAGAAATGTTCTACCTTTTGGTAGAATATCTATGTAGAATTGATAAACAGTCTTGGGTTTTAGTTCCCAATATCTTTGAATTTCATTTGCAACCTCTATCCAATCAGTTTTCATACTAATAAATCTATGTATCATATAATTACTCCAAGTCTTTTTATCTGACTCTGTAATAGTATCCCAATACATAGGATTTTGTACATTAGTAAGTTGTTTTATGTGATCAAACAGACTCTTCAATTCCACTACCCTTTAACATAGTTTTTGGAACTCGTCCACAATTACCACAACTATAAACTTCAATCGGAATCAACGCTTCCTCACCCGTAGGTGATACAATAGCCGACAATCTTTTGATGATTGTAGACGAGATAAACAAATAATTAGAACAATGTTCACATTTCATTGTTTCTGCATTTGATAAATCTACTTGTACTTTTTGTTCTCCTGGTTTCTGTGGTTTCTGTAAGGGTTTCATTGGTTTTGTACTCATTTTATAACTCCTATTATTTCAGTAAACATTGCCATAATATTAATCTCTTTATCAACAACTATGGCATCTGATTGTTGATACTTACTTAGAATCAAAATACATTCGGCTATATGTCCTTTACCCCAGTCATCTACGGTATCAAACATCAACCTAAACAAATCACTAAAGTCTGTAACTTTTGAATCTGCTAATAATTGACGAATGTTTTTGAATGAATTCTTTTTATCTTGTTTCTCTAAAATTTCTAATACTTGTAGTTTATAATCATTTTGTATAATAGTATTTTTATCTATTACAAGTTCATTATTTACTACTTGTCGTTGTGCCCCATTTATAACTCGTCTGATATCAGGATATCCACCATTTACTATCGTTACAATATTATCTAACTCATATTCTATAAGTTCATTATCTAATATATTTGATAAATGTTGTGCAACTTGTTTTCTATCTGGTGGAATAATCTGAAATGATTGACATCTTGATTGGATAGGGTCTATGATTCTCTCTACATAATTACAAGTCAATATAAAACGACAATTCTTACTAAATGTTTCCATAAGATTACGAAGAGCTGCTTGTGCGTTAGGTGTAATGTAATCACACTCATCTAAAATTATAACTTTCATCTCTTGGAATCCAAGTGTTGATGCAAAGTTCTTCACTTTATCACGAACTACCTCTACACTATTCTCATCAGATGCATTAATATATAAATAATCACAATCTATATTATTAACCAGCAATTTAGCGAGAGTGGTCTTACCTGTACCAGCCCTTCCGTATAGTAGAAGATGTGGCAAGTCTCCACTCTCAAGGTATAGTGATACTTTACTTTTGAGATGTTCATTCCCAATATAAGTATCCATTGTGGTAGGCCGATATTTTTCCACCCATAAAGAGTGTTTTATTTCATTCATTTACTTTTTCCCATTTGTCATTTGAATCTAATTTAAATGCTCCTATAAATATTTGATCCCATTGGTCTGGTTCTATCAAACTCAACCATAACTTACCATTCTCTCGTTGATACAAATAATAAGTTTCCCCTTTGATTGGTTCAAATTTAAATTCAGATTCATATACTAATTTATTATATTGATAACTCTCCATCATTTGTAGATACTCATTACGAATCTCTTTATAACGAGCCTCAAAATAGTGATTAGTCTTTAAAACCTTCTCAACTTTCCAAGTTTCTACATCTGTAGATTTTATTGCTGGTGCTCCAACATTACTCCCATAAGGAAGTATTCCTGGATTGTCAGCTACATTATCTGGTTTCTTTTTCTTTTTACTCATATAAAATAACAATATATTATCAATATTATTATCCAAACAACTATACTACTCCACTTAGGAAGTAAATCTTTCCAATCAATCATAACTTCTTCCATATCCATATTGGTTCACAAAATGTTTTGTTTTGTGTATCTAAAGTTTTTTGTAATGATTCATCAGTATAATCAAGTGATTTGGCAGTTCCAGCTCCACCACTATTTGGTCGTTTAGCCATTTCCATTCCAATACAACCTTGATATTCTGAATCACCGAATGTTGATAAGAAATCATTCATAGGATTACAAATCTCTAACCACTTACCCGAATAAACATCTGATATGTTCACTAATAAATATCCACCACTTCTCACAGAATACCATAATTTTTTAATAGTTTTCTGTAAAAACTTTACATTCCAATCATCTATTTCTTTATAACGAACCCAACTTTGAGTATCATCATAACTATATCGTTCTACTGAAAAATATGGTGGTGAAGTAAATACTGTATCAAATATTTCTGTATATCCATCATACTCAACATCTTCAGCAGGTTTACATATAAAAACACTATCTTTATCTACTTCAAATAAACTACTATGTTTTGTATAAAATTCTTTTTGTTCTTGATAGATAGAATGATTTTCTTTTCGTGGGTCTATTCCAACATAAAACAATCCTGTTTCACTTGCATAGAATCCAGCCAATCTATCACCCCAACCTGCACTAAAATCTAATATATTTTTACTATCTAACTTATCATATAATACTTTTGCCACATTAGGTTTGAACTGTGCACATATATACTTTCTCAATCCAATCATAGTTCTCAATACACTACGATTTATCTTTGGTACTTTCAATGAGTATGCCGAACCCATCAAACTCGTCATAAACTTTTCATTGTTCCAAGTCCTTTCTGGACCTGGACTTACTGAACCATCTACTGACCAACGATTCTTTTGTTGAAAATAATTACTTGCATCATTACCAGTATTAATTCTTCGAAAGTATTGTTGTTTACCTTCAAATTTTAAATCATATCTATACTGAGTACCTTCACGTGCAAACCATTCACCCTCAACTAAAATTTCATTATGTCTCATACCCTTTAACTTTTGTAAAGCATTATAAGCATCTTTCTCTGAAATTTGAGCATAAGGAATCTCATAAGTCATTGCAACTTTTGCAAGACTTTCCTTCACATCTTCCTTATCAAAAGTTCTTTGAATATATGTCCACTCTTCTTCATCAATAGAAAGATATGGTCTTTGATTTAGAAACTTATCAAAGTAGTCTAAATACATTAACTAACTTGTTGAGTTGCTACCAAATAATATTCTGATTCGAAATCATCTATTTCAAAGTTCAATTTTATCAAACCTTTATCAGAAACTTTCATACTTACACTTTCACACTCTTTATTTGCTTGTAAAATGTTTGAAAACATTCCTGCATGAAAACTAACAGGTGGAATTTCCTTGAAAGTATCTACCTTAACTGGAATAGTAACTCTATTAGTACCAACATTACTAAAACCAATAACAATATTTACTTCATCATTTTGTGCGATAACTGTAAATGTATCGGTTTCACTCAATGCACCTGCTCCTGCAATGAAAGTATTTATAAAATACTTATCAAGTTTTATATTCAAATCCCATTCGTCTGGTAAATTCTTCAATGGTGGTGGTGTTGGAATTACTGATAAATCACTCAACATATACTTTGAAACAGTACCATGTTTTTTATCTGATAAATCTACACTTACATACTTATCACCCATACGAGATAATTTAAAATCTATCTCATCTCCAACTACTGACAACAATGCCTGTAATTGTGGTGTATTATAAACACCAAGTTCTGATGGATCTATACCTTTTGATTTTCCCCAAACAACACTACCTACAACTGACTTATCACCAGTAATCACCCTTGTAGACAAACTTGTTCCTGAAGATTCCCATTTAGCAGATTTGATTTCATTACCCAAACTGTATTTGTTTATGAATCTTGTTAATTCACTTTTTTGCATAACCTTTGTTCCTTATTTAACTTGTTATATATACATATATATTAGTTTTCTCAAAACTAAAAAAATCTTTCAATACTTTGTTCTTTATCAACAACCTTATCCCACCTCATACTATCGTAGAACATTCCTATCTTTTTACTCATTGCCTGTTCAAACATTTTGTTATGGTCAATTTTATTCTTTATTAATTCTAATATTTGTGGTGGATCCTCATAACCTTTATAAGCTATTGTATCAAATCCAAACTCATTATCTTTCAAATAAACCCATTTTATCTTAGTTCCATTAGATATCTTTTCATATTTTCTACCCTCGTACCAATGTTGTAATAATGAATTATAATTTATTGCTGATTTAACGTGAACTGGTGCACCCTTTTTAAATGCTTGAAAAGTTTCATCACTCTTTTCTGTATATTTCTGAATACCTTTTACACCGATTGGATTTGCCATTACATCATAATGTAACATATGCATATTACGTTTGAACTTACTGATTCGTTCATCTATTTGTTCTTTTGGTACATCAGCTAAAATATCTTCTAACACACTACTCAATAACTTTTTCATAGCAACTGCAAAATTACTACGAACCGTATCCAATCCTTTCACGTGAATCTTATTTACTTTTCTACCAGCGTCATTGATAATCTTCAACCCATATCTTTTCTTAGTAATAAACAATCCTGTTTTTGCAATCACCTCTTGTTTGATATCAAAAACGTGTTCATCAATATTGAGAAACTTCTTAGCGAAATAATGATAACTATTATTCAGATATTCTTGAACTTCTGATGTAACTTCTAAAATACGTTGCGACATCATAGTATCAGACAATTTCTCGGTAGGAAATCGTTTTTTTATCAATGGAATTGCAGATGCGAAAATAGAGTCTGTATCAATATAAATAACATAATCATCATTTGTACCCAACTCTTTATTATAAAAATGATTTGTAATCTTTTTACTAAACTTAATCAAAGTTTGTCCTGTAAGTGTGGTTGCTTCAGCATTATCCACATCATAAAATCTAAATACTGGTAAACCTAATACACCATATAATGAATTCAATAGAATCTTCTGTAGATATTGTCGTCTATCAAAGTATTGTTCTTTCTCTTTATCACCTTCTTCATTAAATTTCTTCACGAGTTTTCTCATCTCTACCCGTTCATCAAACCATTTAGTTAAAAGTGCTGGAATCAACCCTTGTTTATCTGTACGATACATTATACCATTAGAAGAAACTGAAACCTGTGTTTGATTAAAATATGTTTGTAATTCTGATTCAGTAAACTTACCCATTTCTTTTTCTTTTTTATCCACAATAGTGTAAGTTTTCTTATTATCTTTATCTATAAATCTTTCAGCATCCCAACCTATAATTTTACCAATCTTGGTTTCGGGTGATATATTCAATGACCGAATAACACTTGGATACATACTTGTAATATCTAAATCATAAACCCAATCGTGTTTACCCTTTTGTGGTGTTTGAACATAAGCACCTGCAAACTTTGCAATAAACTCTTTAGGTCTTGGTGGTTTGTTTGGTGCTACAATTCCCATCTTTTTCAAATATACTAATATAGCCCCTTCGAGATACCGAGAACTCATATAAACTTCTTCGTATGGAATGTGTCCAAGATGTGCTATACCTCTAGCAATCTCAATAAAATTCAACTTCTTATCTAATTCCACTAATATTTTTACATCTCGAATATTATAATCTATAAATTTCTGTAAGTCATTCTCATATAATTCATTCAATGTTCCTTGATATTCAATCTTTTTCATACCAACTTCAACTTCACCAATGTAATCTAAACGATAACTTGATTGTTGTATAAATGAAAAGTTTTTATATAATGCTAAATAATCTAAACAGTTTACCCCTGCAACCACATACCGACTTTTATAATCACTCCACCGTACATGACTAATAGGTGATAATAATCCTGCTACACTTTCCCCCAATACCCTAACGGCTCTATTATAAAGATATGGTATATCAAAATAATCTGTATTCCAACCACTAATGATTGTAGGTTTTATTTCCATATACTTTTGATAGAATTTATTCAACATTTCATATTCAGTACTGAATAATTCTACTATTATATTATCTTTGGTGTAATTCTTTATTTGTTTTTTGGGGTCTGTAACGTATGTGTAGTAAGTATCTGATATCTTATCCCACATTGTAATAGCAGTAATTTTATTATGTGCCTTACTAACATCAGGAAATCCCTCTGTAACCTCAACCTCGATATCAATAAAAATCTGTCTATGACCCTCTGAAATTTCATCACTATTACAATACTGGTCAACCAAGAATCTGGTCATTGGTGGAACATCACTTTCAAATAGATGTGGATCTTCCTTATCGTAATCAAAAACCTTTTTTAATCTATCACCATATAAACTAACGTGTGTTCCATTCGAATGCTTCACATAGGCATACGGTTTGTATGGGATTACTTGATATCCACCTTTATCATCCCATAAGTGAAATTTCTTTTTATAATTATCGTACCATATTGATTGATACAACTATATATTCCTCCAATTTATCATACCTAAATATACGAATAAAAACCTATACTTGTCAAGTCTTTTTTTTCAAACAATAAGAATAATACCCATTGTAATCTAAAGTTAGATATATCATTTCATAATCATAGTTATGTAAAAAGTCATGAACTGCTTGTTTTACACCATATTCAAAATGGTTTTCATAATCATAATTAATAAAATCATGACCCATAATATATCCATTATCCTTTACTTTATCTTTAGATAATATCAAATCTGTTACTACTGATTCGTAGTCGTGAGCTGCATCTATAAAAACCCAATCTAATGTTTCATCTTCTAAACTATTCAAAAAACTTTCTGATGTTTGTTTTCTTTTTATATAATTTGGATTCTTAGACCTTTTAATAAAATTATCAGTTAATTTCTCTTCTAAATCCATATCTATCCAAGTATCAACTAAATAAAATAATTGAGGTTTTATGATTTTAGATATTACTCTTGAGAACTCTCCATCCCAAATACCCAACTCTGCACCAATTGTATATTGAGGCATTTGTTTTATCAAATCAACTCTTGTTGGTAATACCTTACAATTTTGTAAATGTGTTTGTTTTAATTCTTTCATTGATTAATAACAAATATGGTAATTAAGGGGGCCAGTTTCCCAGCCCCCAATCGAAATTACCATCTTTAGAAATTAACAGATAATCCTAAGTTAAAGCTTCTTGGTGTTCCAAGAAATACTTCAGCGTTATGTGCTGCGTGAGTTTTACTCCCGTAACTATTGTATTGACTGTGATCTACTGCGTCTTGAACGAATACTTCGTCAAGTGCGTTGAACACATGACCTGTTAAAGTCACATCATATCCACTAATTGGTAGTGTATATGAAGCGTGTAAATCAAGTTTGTTATAGGCTGGTGCCATCCAAACTTGTTCTCTGTCTGCGTCACCCGTAAGTTCACGTGCTGCAGGACTCCAATCACTATAATTGTTGTCATACATCTTATAGATACCTGCTACTCTCAACCCTTTTACAGGTGTTAGTGTAGCACCTAAGACATAAGATGTCTGAGGCATATCACCTACCATTAAACCATCAAGTGTATATGTATACGGTGTAGATTTTAGACCAGTTACCTGACCTTCTGCATTGTATTCATTTTCTTGATAATTACCATCAGCATCTCCTGCGAACTTCCATTCACCAAAACTGATAGCTGCATTTAAACTAAGCATATCACTTAGTTTAGTATCAGCTTCAATTTCAAGACCTTTATGATTCTGTTCAATTCCACTTAGGAATATTACATCAGTATCACCTGAATCACCTTGTCCTGTAGTTACTGATTTAGTAAGGTTTCTGTCTTTCCAATCTGTATTATAAACACCCGCTTTAACTGCGAAGTTTTCAGATTTGAAATTAACACCAACTTCTGTACTAATGTATTTCTCATTAGAAGGATCAGAAGCAACCGTACCATCATAGTAGATTACATTATCCATAATAGGTGGTTTCTCAACGTATCCAGCGTTACCAAAGATAGAAACATTGTCATCAATATCATAATGTGCTCCACCTTTGAACTGTACTGTAGATATAGCATCTGCTTTAACTACTTCGTTAGCTACTGTGAAATGATCTTGGTAAGAATATTTTATACTTGTTAATCCACCCATACCAAATAAGTTTAACTTATCTTTAGTGTAATTACCTTGTAAAAATCCACCAATCCAATCAACAGTTGTTGAGTTATGATATGCTATGATATCACCTAAACCAACCTTTTTACCATCAGGAGCGTTATCATCAGCGTAATCAACATAATAATCACCACCAAGTAAATCACGAACTTCACGTGCGTGTTCTATACCTGCTGTTCTCCAATCCAATCCAACTTGTAGTTCTAAATCATCACTAACTTTGTAGTTAAGTTTTGAAATCAAACCATAAGTGTCTTGTCGATTGATACTATTACGTAGAATACCAACTGATTGATTGTTACCTACTCCGTGTGTTCTTGAAAGTGCTTTCTTATCAACATATACAACATCAGAATCACCTGAGTTATAATCGATAAGAGTATTCCAATCACGTGTCCAGGGGCCTCTACCATAATAAAACTTATAGTTTTGTCCACCTAAAGTACCATCAGCATCAAGTGTTGGAATCTTACCATAAGTTCCAGTTCCACCACCTGAACCACCACTCCAATACAATACAGATGAGAGTTTAGTTTTCTCATTAATATTCATAAAATGGTTTAGGTTTACTAATGGTTTGTGAAAATAGTTTTCACGTTCATTCAAGAAGTTAGCATTATGTCTATCAACATTTCCACCACCAAATAATCCACCTTCACCATACATATACCAATACTGTTTACCAGTATAAGATGAATTAATTGGAGACCAATTCTGATTAAAGAATCGTCCAACATCTTTGAACTTACCATCTTCACCAAGAGCTTCAGTATCATATCCATCTACACTCGCAGCAAAATCGGCATCATATGCACCAAGATTCTGTTTGTATAGATTTTGACCATGACGTTGTGGTGCACCGATTGCGTATAATTCGATTCGGTTATCACTATTTAGTGCGTAACTTGCACCAAAGTAATATGCCCATGCGTCTGTCCAAGTTTTATCAATGAGTCCTTCACCAGTTTTACGTACAATCGTACCACTAAGTGCTAGTTTATCACCAATAAGACCTGTATTGTAATTAAGAGTTGATTTCAGGAATCCACCTGCCCCAACTTCTTGTTTATACTTACCGCCCTTTGATTGACCAGCTGGATCTGTAATAATGTTTATAGTTCCACCAATTGATGGTGCGGCTAAATTAACTGCACTCAATCCACGTTGCATCTGGATAGAAGCGGTAGCATCACCTACTCCGTCCCAGTTAGACCAATATACCCATCCGTTTTCCATATCATTCTGTGGAACTCCATTGATCATTACTGCAATATTGCGTTGATTGAACCCTCTAACATTAATACGAGCATCTCCAGCTCCTCCACCTTGTTGAGTTGCATATACACTTGGTGTAGTACTAAGAGCCATTGGAAGGTCTTGTGAACCAAGACGCATTTCAATTTCTGCTTTGTCTACTGTCGTGTATGCAACAGGTGTTTTTTCGTCAGCCCTTGAAGCCAAAACTTCGATGTCTGACAATGTAACTGCATCAATTGCTAAAGCAAAATCAACCTTTACATCTTCTTCACCCACTTCAATCTCTTGAGATTGAGATGAGTATCCGATGAATGAAACGGTAACAGTATAAGTACCAGGACTTACTTTGATTGAGTAGAAACCGTTTTCACCAGCTACTGCTCCTAAGTCCGTCCCCTCTACTGCTACATTTGTACCATTCAAAGGTTTCGTTTCCGTATCAGTTACAATTCCAGTTATAGATTGTGCAAACAATCCACCCATCATCATAAGTGATACTATTAGATTACGTTTATTCATTAACGTTCTCCTCGTTTTGTGTTAAGACGCATTTTTTCATAGGTGCGTCAACTGCCTATCTGGGTATGTGAAATCTTAATTAGCATATTCTTGATCATCTCTATCACCAGTCATTGGTGGTATCTCACAACTATCGTTGTTACAGAATTTATCAATTTCTGCTTCTTCGTTTTTGATTACACCGAAAGTAAGTTTACCAAGTCTTTCTGCTTCAAAATGATATGTTTTTTCATCTATTGCTTCGTAAGGCATTTGTTTATATGCCCCATAATCATGTCTTGGTAATAAACTAATACCTTTCAAATGATACTGAAAATAATTCAATACATCTGAAATTTGACTACTTTCTGTTTCTGGATCAAATGTTACTGTACAACTTACTTGATTGTCTGCCCAATGTCGTTGCATAAATGCTGCTAAACTGAATTGTTCCCAAATGGATAATTCAGATGCAGTTCTGATGCCCTCCCCGACATCTACTGGAATCTCTACTACTAATGTTGAATCTTCTGAACCAAAGGCAGGTTCTACTGTATAATTTGCCTTTTTCAATGGTTCTATTAAATCTGAATTAACAGATATTCTAATTCTTCTAATATAAAACCTACTCTCTGGATAATGTAACCCTGGTGTTGCTCCAGCCAATAACGATACCGTTCCACTTGGTTTTACTGAAGTCGTTTTTATCGACTTCGGTATAGCAAACCAATCAGAATACATACAATCCCAACTTTGAATAACATCATAACCACTCTCTAACCAATTTCTAAGTTCATGTAACCCACGATTAGTTATAAACTGTGCAACACCACTTACACTACAACCAATTCTACGATTTCTCAACATAACTCTATTGGTATCACTCCAATGTGTTCTACCAAGTGTTACCGTTTTTGCATACAGATAGGCATATTTAAGTGTCCTCTTATAATCCTCTAAATCTTCATGATTATTTGGAAATGTTTCTACTAAACAACATAATTCATAACTTTCTAATGTTTGTTCAAGACAAGGATTTCCACCCATAGCTCTATGGTCTTTGTCATCACCACCATTTTTCATACGAGAATAATGTTTCATATTATCTAACCAAGCAAAACCTGGTTCACCATTATCTACAATTCTTTTCGATACCTCTGAATAATCCATACCAAGTTCTGCAAATATACTATTGTTTGAAGTCCAACCATATTGTTCTCTATGAGGATTTACTTTATAATTCTTTAAATCTAAATATTCTTCTGAATCTAAATCACCGAACACAATCTCCGCTGTACGTCTTACGTTCCCCGCTACGACACATTTACCAATAAGGTTCATTATATCCACAATAGTTGTTACTGTGATTGGTTCTCCACTATTACTATCTAAAACGTTTCTAATTTCTTCATGAACTTCTTCTAATGGTTTGTGTCCACTTGATAAACCACCAAATCCTTTGATTAATTCTCCTTCAGGTCTGATTTTTGTATAATCAAATCCTACTGGTGCAGTTCCATGAAAATAACTTTCTAATAATAATTTTACTGATTCTACCCAACCCTCACGAGTATCTGGTATCACATATTTAGTCAAATCCCTTGTTTTATCAGCACCTTTTATTATAACTTCACCAGCACCTTTAGTATCAAATCCAACTCCTACACCCAACATAGAAGCATCCATTAAGAAGCAAAATGGTTTTGAGTAGTCATCTTTGAGTGTAGAAGTGGATACAAATGCACAGTTATTTAGTGCGGCATATAACCCCTTTTCTTCTGTAATCGGAGTCCCCATAGCCCATAGCCCACGGCCAGGAGGTAAAAATTTCATAGTAAATATTCTATCATACATTTCTTGTGCAGACTTTTGTGCTTGCCATGCATTCCATCCTAATTGATGTGATTCTATATGATATTTTTGCATAGAGTAAGTGCCCTCTACAACCCTTTGAACCGTTTCCCACCATCTCTCATTTTTTCCATCTTCTTTGATTCGTGAATAAGTTCTCATATAAACTAATTCACCTAAACCATTGAAACCGAAAGGTGGTTTCTTTCGTTTGTATTTATTTATAAACCCTTCGGATAACTTAAATTTTTCCATTGTACTCCCTATAATCTTTCGTAAAACATTCTCTATTTTTTCAAACTCCAAGTATAACTATAATATATACTTTACAATAAAACTCAATATATACAAATTTTTCGATTTTTATGATAAAATTTCTTTGAAGTTTTATTCAAACCCATCATTATCAAAATCCTTCTTCTTTTGTGCTAATGTTTTTCGTATATATTCATCTGCATTATTCATCTTTCCTTGTACTTCTTTACCACCTTGAGTACTACTTTCATAAATCATAATATATCCAGTATTAGTATTGATAGTTGCAGGGAACGTAATGCCATCTGGCCCAAATCTATTTTTTATTACATGAAATCTACCTGTATTTGCTATCTTATCTTCCACTTTTCTACTCATACTCATAACAAAATCTGCTGTCATTACTTTTGAATAATCTTCTGAAACCTTATCTGCTCCAATCACATCTTCTTCAAGTGAACTTCTATTTGCCTGTGATGCTGTCCATACAGGAATCTCAAATTCTCCAGCCATACCTCTTAACTCTTCATATATATGACCAATTTGATGTCGTTTCTCTGTAAAATTAGAAGTTGATTTCATAATATCTGCATAATCCACAAGAACTAAATCAGGTTTAATACCTTGTAATTCACATTGTTGTAGATGTGAAGTTATTGTGTTTACACTTGCGGTTCGGGTTGGATAATATTTTATAATCAAATTACCCTTTAGTTTACCAATTGCCTTCAATACATCTTCCTTATAATACTGAAGATTTCCTGTAGGTTGTCCACTTACTATTGTATCATATCGTAATCCAACATATTCTGCGTTCAACTCTAAAGTATAATGTATTACAGTTTTACCTTTCTTAACTGCTTCCGCACCTAATGCCTGTAATGTCCAACTCTTACCAATACCAGCTGGTGCAACAATCACACCTAATTCACCACCTGCTAATCCACCATCCATTAATTCGTTTATACTATCCCACTTTGTTGGTAATGTATTTCTTGCCTGTTCAGTCATTCTCTCTTCAAAACCAGTAATATATTCGTGTCCGATATCTCTCTCAACACCAGCTCTCATTGCAGTATCCATCACACCCTTTATATCATCATATTGGTGATTATCCAATAACTCAACCGATTCCATAATGGCATTCTTTATAACTTGATTTTTACAAAACTCTAAACACTTTTCTTTTACAAACTCTAAATCAGGTGATTCTCTATGTGACCAAGCCTGTCGTAAAAAATCTACTACACCTGATTTTAATACATCATTCTCTATATCATCAATAAAAACTTTCAATGCTTCCATTGTAGGTACAGTTTTATATTTCGTAAAATAATCTTGTATTGTTTTTATAATAAACTTATTAGAATCAGAATCAAAATAACTTACTTCAAGAATATCAATAATTTGTTTCGTGAATTTTACATCAGTTATTAAACTTACAATAATCTTACTTTGAAAAGATGTCCCATATTGTACTAAAGTTTCACTCATGGTGTTGCCCAATCATCATCACCATATTGATTAGGTGGTAGTTCTTCTTTTTTGAATACAAAAATTGGTTCAGTTTTCACACCCTTACCAGCAACACTTGATAATATCAAATCTATTGTTGGTTTTTGTGTGAATCCAATATCATTTGATATTCTTACAGTTTCTTTTTCTATAAATTTATATTTTGGCGTATTTGCAATGTTGATTAACATATAACCATTCTTCTTTAATCCATAATAACAGTTTTCTACAGTTTTCTTTAAAAATCCATCTACCCACTCATCTGAAGTTGGAAACTTCTTATAACTTTGAGTTGGTTCATCTGAATATTTCTCAGTATCGAAATAAGGTGGTGAGGTGAAGCATAAATCTAACGAATTCACTTCAGGTCGAAATTCCTCACTACCTTGTTTATAAATATCAATCTGTTTTCCAAGATAAAGAAAATCTTTTTTTATTTTCAATAAACCTTCATAAGTTTTAGTTGAAGGTTCAGTTCCTATATAATGTTTAGTATTTTTTGATGCTAAAAATCCAATCAATCTTCCACCCCAACCACAACTCATATCCCAAATAGTTCCATCACCACCAAATTTCTCATAAATAACTTTAGCTGCACTTGGTCTAAAATTACTTACTCCTTGAGAACCTTGATATAATTTCAAACATTGTCTAAAACGATTTTCTGTAAATTTATTGTTACCGTGTTTCTCTTGCCATTTCCAAGTTTTTCTAATTATCTGTTTTAGTAAATCATCATCTTTAAAATATCCAATTGGTGGCATTTTAGAACTTCCACATTGAACATCTACCCAATGAGGAAAATAATTCCACGCCAATCTCAAAGAATGCATAGTTTGTTGAATTTGATTATCAATAAAGATACTGTTTGTATCTAATCTTTTTAATGAATTTATATGTGAATGTTTTTCTTCTTCTCGTACTGTATAGTGTGGAAATCCCTTATTCCTATAATATTTGAATATCCATTCAATACCATCTTCAATATCAATAGAGTTTATATCATTTGTAACTCTATGATAATTCAATTCTAATTCATCAATATCTAAAAACTTTTCTAATACACTATAATCTACACTCATTCTAAGTCTCGATACATCTGTTGAACTTTTTTATCATAAAACTCTTGAGATTTCTTTTCACGATATCTTTGTTTAGCCTTTGATAAAATCTTATCACGATTACGCATATAATGTTCCATTTGCCAACGGCGTTGGGCCTTTTTCTTTTCCTCTTTTGTAAAATATTTTTTCTTACGTCCCATATCTAATTCCAAAAATCATGTTCTACTAAATTTAATGGATTTTTTACTTTTTTTATTCTTGCATCTGCAATATTATAATATTCCTTTTCTCTTTCTATTCCAATATAATCTCGTTCCATAAGAACACACGATATTACTGTAGTTCCACTTCCAAGAAATGGATCTAATACTATATCACCTTTACGACTACCAAGTGTAACTAAGTAACTCATCAAGGTTGTTGGTTTTACAGTTGGATGGTTATTTGATGTTGGTTGTGTGGTAAACTTTTTCTCCACACCTTTCATATCGGTACTTGGTTTATCACTTTGACCATTAAATATTTTTTGTTGTTTGTCGAATTTATCCAATCCCATATTCTTTTCTGATTTACTTGGTTTTGGAACTGCTAAAAATGGAAATGTTCGTTTAATTTCATCTGGTAATTTCTGAACTCTATCTTCCCACCAAGCATCTAAATTATAATATCTACTAAATCCCCCCTCATCATTTGGTGTCATGGTGATTGGTTGTGTTGATTCACCACCTTGTGTGGTGTTTACTCCAAACCCTTTAACCTTATTAAATCCTGCACCAGCTTTAGTTAAACCACCTTTTGATTTTGTTGTCTTACCTGTATCTAATATTCTATCACTTACCAATAGGTTTGCTGCAAATCTACCGAATGGTGATGCATCTGCTGTATCATTATTCTCACTCTTAAATCCACTTGTCTTGAATACTGTATTTTCTTCTCTTGGTTTTCTTTTAGTAGTTTTTCGTGCTGGTTTTTTCCAACCACCTTCATACATTTTTCCACTATCCTTATCATATTCACCATCAAAATTCATGTGTCCAGCAACATTATTTTTTAAATATTGTTCATAATCTTTACTAACTTTTTTCTTCTTTGGAACAACTCTAATTGTATCTTTATTTTTATGGTCATTCCACCCACTACCTTGACCAAATTCACTACCTGCTTTTCTAACTTCCACCTCAACTTCCTCATCCATCGCAAATGGTATTCTACAATCATCTAACCAAGTTATACCTTTTTGATTATCAAGTGCTTGGTCTAAATATCCTTTTTGGTCTAATGGTTTCATTGCCACAATCACGACTTCTACTGCTGGTTTTGGTTGATATCCTGCATAAGAACCATCAAGTGATTTTGCCTCATCTG
>Ga0080013_1000872_pt1 | contig 41405 bp, 57 predicted proteins | sample ETNvirenome_6_85_FD_69236 | JGI IMG/M metagenome (GOLD analysis project Ga0080013, IMG submission 69236) | Marine viral communities from the Pacific Ocean - ETNP_6_85 (SPADES assembly) (version 2) | ecosystem: Environmental > Aquatic > Marine > Oceanic | place: Pacific Ocean | collected 2013-06-19 | reverse complement strand
AGAATACGCCGGGGCTGAAAGGATATATTCCGGCCTTATGATGCTTTACGGGCATCCGGATGTAACTGAGCAGGAAATAAAAGACGTAGAGAGGCTTGCGGCAGCGGCAATTGTTGAAGAGGTGTTTGTAGATGCCACCAGAAACCTTACTGGCAACAGGGCGCTTGATGATGTTGTTGAGAAAAGAGACGTTGAGGGCCAGCGATTAGACCCGATAGTGGAGTTTTTTGCAACGGATACGCAGCTAGAAGATCGTGAGGATTACGCGGAGTTTGCGGTCTATGAGATGCTACGGAGACTGCACGAGGTGGATGCGCCTAACTCAGTTATCCATGGGATCTTGGAAGAGTATGAAAAGGCAAAAGATCACTTCGACGACCTAACCGCAGAAGATGTTTGGATTACCGGAGAGGGCGCAAGGAACTACACAACAAAAGCTGCGCAACAAGGCCTTAACGCCATACTCTTTCTTGTTATGGGGCCTATGTCTGCCGCAGTTGCAGCCACCGCAGGAAAAGCTCGCAACCCTGGAGAGCCAAACGACAGCATTCCTTTTCTGCATGAAGCTACTTCTAGGGACCTTCGCATCTTTAGGTCTCCAAACCTTCCTAAAAAGACTCGCATGTCAATGGCTCAAAAGATTGCAGGGCGGTCGTACCAGCCACGCCCAGAGAGGCCAAGTGTTCCGTGGACCTGGAGAAGCGCCGCGTTGCTGCTTGGCGAGACCCAAGCGGGAATAAAGCTTCCCGGTGCGGCGAGAGTGCAATCTATTATGTCCGTTAGAATGCAGCCCCCTGATATTTTGTATATTATGCAAGAGAAGGTTTCAGGGGAAAAGAGTGCTTGGGCCAAGGGTCTTAAAAAGCACATTAAGAAAAGAATTAATGAGCTTGCCCCCACATGGTCGGTCGAAAGGCTGAGTCGGAGAAGAAAAAGGTACTTTGACAGCGCCCCTAGCGTAGAAAAAGTCTATAACTACTTAAAAGACTTTGCTGCTGTTTCTTATGTGGATGCCCTTGATAGTGAGTATGGCGAGTATCTTGAGGGGTATGACCCAATTAAGCCTCCCAAGGGAGGATGGGCTTACCAAAAAGCAGAGCGCATGGCCGAGGTGGACGCTCGCCAGTATAGGTTCTCGAGTCAAGAGAGTGGCAGTGCATTTATGGGGAATGTTCGCGGAATGCTAGATTCCCCGGAATCGCGGTACGGCTTCACAACAACCCCTTTTGCGATGGCTGGGCGAATAAAAAGACACCCTTCGTATTTCATGAAAGATGCTTTAGAGGCGGTTAATACTGAGGAGTTAAAGAAGGCGGCAAGGGATGGGGTGTTTGGAAAAGAGGCCCAAAAGAATCCTAATGCGGCAGTCAGCTTATTTAAGGCGAGTGAGCTAGGTTCTGGGAAGCATAATTATGTTTTAAATGAGTGGGCTCACAACATGTCCGTTATGATGGGGGCGTTTGAGACTGCACGATTCATGACCATGTCTGTTGCTGGTGCGCGTAAGTATGGACTTCCTGCGTTAATTCCATTTGTTGAGACGGGTGGTGTGTTGTCGGCGGACACGATTGACATGGTCCACAATGAAGACCTCTCTGGGCTGATGGAAGATCTGCATATCGCCGAAGAGGATGTGGATTTGTTCTGGGAAGAGAACCCAGGATTTGGAGTCCTTGGAGTCGCCTCTGTCACAGTCCCTGCCGCAAAGGTCGTAAAGCCTGCTTACATGGGCGTAAGCTCCGTTGGTGGTGCTTTTGTTGACATGGCAAGAGCAAAGAAAAACGGGGTGTCGATATTTGAAGCGGCCAGGAAGTTTTCAGACTCCGTTAAAGAACGGTTCACATCTCTTCAGGAAGAGGTTGGTCCGGGGGCAGAAGTCCGCACAGGAGAGACTGTCAAAGAGATAGTTATACAGTCTCCCCCAGAAGAGGCCGTGCCCTTAGACCAAACTGCCACAACGCTACGCAATCTCGCAAAGAAAGACCGGGACAAGGCAGATGTGCTTGACCCCTCCGACTCCGCTACCAAGAGCCATAGAGAGTCTGCGGACGCCCTTGACGTTGCTGCTGACGCCTTGTCTGAGGCTAACCGGGTCAAGGAGATGGAGCAGCGCAAGAAGGCGACTTACGAGACGAGGGAAGACATCACTCCTACTGTGGAGCAGATCACAGTCGAGGGGCCTACTCGCCCTGTTCCAGTGGGGGAGGGTGTGTTTATGGAAGTTGACCTGCCCCCAAGTGCTGCTGGGTTTGAAAGAAAAGTAAAGTCTGTCGCAGAGGCTATTGCGGGGGATAAGAAAAAGAAACACGACAATAAAAGTAAAAAGAAGTACCGCTCACCAGGGCGGAGGGCTTTTGTTGCCGCACTTAAAGCAATCGCACTAGAGCTTGGGTACGAAAGAGTAACGCCAACATTTAAAGCAGACCATGTTGTGGGGAAAGCTGATAGCTTGGTGAAGAGATTTATAGAAAACGGAGTGACTGACCCGCTTGCGTATTTAGAGATATTTCTAAACGAGAAATCCAATCACCCCAACGCAGGCATTACCATCCCCACCGCAGATCGAATTGCCAACTGGGTCATGAGCGCAGAGACGTCCCGGTTTTCTGCTTTAAAAGCAGAGTTCCATCAGGCGATGAAGCGCGTTGCAGAAATCAGAAATGTAAAGGTAGAGGATGTGTACAATGACACGTACATGCTCAATGTTGCAGATGACTTTGCAAGAAATGGAGTTCAAAAGCGAGAGCTTTACGCCCTCCTGGGGCTTAGTGACGCGCAGATAAAAGAGTACATGTCTTTGGCCAAGCAACACGTAGAAAAGCCTGTTGTGAAACGAAAGCCATTTGGGGAAAATGTTCTCCCCGTTCAAGATGAAGTGGTAGCACAGCCTCCCATGACCGCTGGAAAAGCGGCAGTAGATTTAGTCACTCGCGCTCCCGTCAGAGTTCTTACTGGCAAAAGAGGGGCGAATATAATTGCAAACAGAGCAAGGGCTGTCCAGGGGAAAAGCACTCTTCAAAAAGCATTGCCTATGGCAGAGGCTAGCCTTCTGGCTACGTTTGAGTTCTTTGAGTCTCCGTTTGCCATGGTTAACTTTCCTTCGTATGTGGGTGATTTCTTTACATATCTGTATGAAAACTCCACCGGCAAAAGCGGGTTCCAAAAAGCCACGCGGTTTGCTGCGGGCCAATTAATATCTCCATCCGCAAAAGTTACTCCTGCTGTGTACGATGCGTTTCTTGCCGAAGAAGGGCGCGTAAAAAACACAGAGTTTGAAATTAAGAAGATGGCGGAAAGACTTGGGGATATGGACGAGCAGGCGGCCCTTAGCCTTATTGCTGCCGCTCTTGAGGAGGTTGGCCTTGGGGACCAGACGCCCGGAGCCATCAGCGGAAAGGGTAAGCCAGGTACTATTTCAGCAGAGCAAGTGCATAACTTTGCCATGGCTCTTCTTAACGCCTATGACGATGCATCCATTTTAATTCCATCTGACACCGTAGGCGGGCTACCTCAAAGGGTGTTTCTTAAAGACCTGTTTGTTATGGAGTATAAGACTGCGGATGGGTGGATTAATGCGATGGCAGCCTCTGATGAGGTGGGGGCGCTTAGGGCCAAATTGGACGCGACCAAGACACGCATCGGAGAGATAGAGGTGCGGCAAAAAGATTTGCGGGCGCAGCAGGTGAAGTCTCATTCGGAAAAAGGGGCGGCAGATCCTCTCTTATCAGCAGAACTTGAAGCTCTTAAAAAAGAAAAAAGAGAACTCTCCTCTCAAAGAGAAGTTGACCTCGGCGCTATCCAGGCAATAAAAGAGCATCACGGCACCGCTGCGGACGTTTTTCAATTAGTAGATGGGCGCGTCACAGGCGTCCATGATATTCGGTTTACGTTTAACCCAAAATACGAAGGACCCATCGGAGATGTCGCAAAGACCTTGCTAGGAATTGCGAACTCTCATGTTCGACCTGAGCGAATTAAGTTTATGGAGCGAGCAGCAAACCTTGCTGTCGGGGAAAAGACATTCCGACTGAGCGTAGCTGCCCCAAGGACCCGCCACTCAGTGCTGGTTAAGGATGTTAAAACAGGGAAGGTTGAAACTGTAAAAACATTTAAAGGGAAAGGCTCTAAAGAAAAAGCAACCAAGATGGCCGACAAGATAAACAAGGATTATAAGGGGCCAAGACAGGAAAAAGGCCAAGCAGCCCCAGACATTGCACAGGTGTCCACAGAGCTAGAGGCCGCTGGGGGGCGGAGCGTTGTTGGGAAAAGAGATCTAACCCTTGAAGGATACGATGCTGTTGCAAAAACAGCAGGACACCTCAGTGCGTTTTTTATGGAGACGGAGTTCATTAACTTCCTTCATAGCATCATGAAGGAACGCGCTAGCGGGAAGCTTTCAGCAGGAGAAATGGCTGCAAGGTTTGAGACCGTTGCAACAATGATAAAGCTAATGTACCCCGAAAGCGTCATTAGAGACATTGTAAAGAAATCTGGGAAGAAGAACCCAACAGATATGCAAATTGCGCTGAAGATAATGGAGGGGCTGGAAGACGGGACTGTGATGCCGATTTCCGCGAAAGGCTCTGGGCAAATCTTTAGAGAGCGCTTATGGGCAAAGGCTCTGAAGTGGGACCAAAGAAAAGATTTCTACGCAGCATACCAGTATGCAGTAGAGCAAGCCCACATGACGATAACCAGAAGATTAGAGCATTACAAACTTCTTAACTTCCTAAGAGAAAAGGGGCTAATTCTTACTAAGAGCGAGATAGAGGCCACAGGATTGCAGTTCCACATGTTCAGAGAGATGTCTCAGTTGGCCAAAGAGTACCCTGGCTTAATTGACAATGTCCCCAATGCGTATGTGGCAGCAAATGTTGTAGATTCTCTGGTGCAGCAGCAGCGGTTAATGGAAAGCTTTGTTAGTACTCAGGTGCAGAAAGTGGCTAAGGAAGGGAAGTGGCTTAACTGGGGGGTCAAGGGGGAGGGTCCGTTATCAGAAGCAAATCGTCAGATGAAGCGGATGGCGATTGTTGCTTTCCTCAACGGCACAATGGCACGTAACTACATAGGAGGGATGATTGTCCAGGCGCAAATGGCGGATATTCCCGGAACAATGATCTACACCAGAAAAGCAGCGGAAGCCAACCGAGCCATCCGAAATGGAGAGGCTCCGTCAGACCCTGTCTTTAGAGAGCTTTCAGATAGACTTGGAGGCCCGAATCGGAAGGTCCAGGAACTAGGGGTTGATGCTCAAAAGACACAGACAAGCGCCCAAGCAGCCGCGCAAATGGAGTACATACTCGACTCCCTTTCTCCCCAGGAAGGAGAGGGTATTGGGATGGGCGAGGCCGTTTCCCAGCAGTTAAGCAGCCAAGAGAGGCAGCTTGTGACTGGGCTAACCCAGGTGATGGACCCGGACAACAAGGCATCCAGAAGGTTTGCGGAGTCTTTAAATCTTGTGGAAGATGTGGCTGGAGCGCCCCCCAAGGGTACCGTCATAGAGCCCCTTACCGCGAAACACATCGCGAAAAAAACAAAAGACTTCCTGGCCTACTTATCAAAGAAAGGGACGACAATATACGGCTCAATCGATGATATACTGCGTCTTTCATATGCGTATGAACTGGTTGTTCAGCACGGACTGTCCCCAGAAGAGGCGTGCCGAAGGGCGAGAGAGGTGTTTTATGATTACCCAGACTTGCCCCCCGTTGCCCAGGCCCTCCGAGATGCTCCTCTTGTAGGGATTCCATTTATGGGCTACGTGCTGTGGTCTACAAAGGCATATGGGAACTTCTTCCAAAACAACCCACTTCGCGCCGCTGTAATGGGGGCGTTTAGCCGAGGATTGCAGGAGGCCGCAGAGAGAACTATGCGAATGGCGTCGTCATTTGATTTAGATTTGTTCGATGGTGCAACGGGGCAAGAGCTTAAGTCTTTGTTTCCTATGCCTGCGGTAACGGCACGGCGAACCACGGAAGCGGAGCAGGCAAAGCTACATAAGGCAGGAGTTCCTCGCGAAGAGCAGGGGTGGAGCATTGCCCAGGTAGGGTTTGACACCGCGATGATGGGAGTGGGTGTGCAGGCTGACCAGTACCTATGGAGCCCTGCGATGAAGGCGGAAGAAAAGAAAGATATGAACATAGCGGAATATCTTGGAGCAGCCGTCTTTTCCCAGAGAAGTATGTTGGGGAGTGTTCTTGGTCGGGTGGGGCTTACTTATGCGGACTCGGCTTTCGAGAAGCTTCGAGAGGCAGAGGGCGTCGAGGATACAGGGCTGTTTGAAGGGGCTCTAGAGACTGCGGCTAATCTGGGGTACTCCGATGCAAGGGGGGCCGCTAAGATTGTGTCTGCATCATCAGATAGGCCGTTTGCTGGTCAAGACGCAGATGTAATGACGGCTCTGACAAACGGGGTTGGTCTTGCTATGAAGGCGTTAGACCCCAGGATAATTAAGCACAACTATAGCGACATCGGCCAGAGGAAGATGTCAAAGCTCCAGGCTGACCTAGATGAGATGGTACGCAGCAAGCAGTCTACTGTTGAGAAAAAAGGGTTGGCTTTTTACGATGCAAAATTGCGACTTATTTTGCGAGATATGAGTGCGCTTGAAAAGAGGAAGGATTTATTTAAGAGAGGGCTGGAGAGAGATGGCGTTCGTCTTAATAATAATATCTTTACATTAATACGTGCGGCCATAAAGCGCGACCCTCACCACCCCTCATTTGAAAAGTCTTTTAAAGATTTGTTGACTTATTTTAATGTAGAAGAAAATGAAATCCGCACAAACCTATTGGAAAAATAATAGTTTTGTCTAATAATGCACACCAAAAGGAGATAGCCATGCCGGATTACGATAAGAAGTACGGGCTTGCGAAAGCAACAGGAACAAAATTAACTCCAAGCCTAAAGGCTTCGAACACAAAAGATCTCGCATCTGCTAAGGCCACAACCTCTAGCACCAGTAACTCCAGTAACATGGGGTACAAAAAGAAAAAGGACATGGGGTACTAGCATGGGTATGGACTTCAAACTCCCTAAGTATTCGCACACTAAAGACCCTAGCCTTCCACCTAGCTCGAAAGCTTCCAGCGAGAAGATGAGTACTGGTGATGGTGGCAAAGACAAACACAATGCCCCCACCTCTGGTGGAGATGGCAAATACCCGGAGTAAGTAATGGCTTCTAATATTCGAGTGCTTGTTTCTAATCTTGGCGATGGAAACTGGGGTGTTGGGGCAAGCACAATCAATCAGCTAAATAACGCTAATGGGCGATTGTACTTTCCTCCAGGGACTGCTGGGGCTGAGCCTACTGCTGCACAGCGATTTGGGGCATCAGTGGATTACATTGGCTGGTCCTCTAAGACCAACTGGATGGTTCAGGTTGAAAATGTTCACGCTGGAAATGCTGGAACCGTGCAGATTGTAGGACATCGCCCCAGCGGTGTTTCCGAACAACTGCTTGCGGCAACGGCTATTGCTGCTCAAACATCTGTTACCGTGGGCGGTGTCGGGGGGGAAGAGATTTACGGTCCATTTACCCACTTCACTTTCATTATCACGTCAAACACAGGTACTTTAAACTGTTACGTCACCGGGTGGAACTATGGTGATATTCTAGATGCAGGAGCGTAGTCATGGGTGTAATGGGACAAAAGAATCGATCTGTAAAGTTAGTTGTAGATGGCATGGATGAGCTTGATGTTCGCCTTGATGACTTGGAATCTAAATTTAGCGATATGCTTGTTTTGATTGAGGCTCTCTCCAAAGAGATTGGAGATCTCAAGGTCGCCAAGAAAGCCCCTGCCAAAAAGGCTCCTGCCAAGAAACCTTCTAAGAAAAAGTAATGGACTTCATGAGCTTCTTTTCTTCCATGATGCGAGTCATCCACTCTGCTATACGCAGAAGTATGCAGCCAAAGTTTATCCTTACCATCTGGAAAGTCTCCCAGCTTAATAAAGATTGGGAGTTAATGGTTAATGGGTTCGATGTTCTATCCATTAAGATATGCGATGGAACTAAAGCCCATAGAAAAAAGGATGCTGCTTCTATTGTTACCTCTGCTGATAAGCTAAATATGGAAGCCCACGGATGGGGATTCCATTACTGCACCTCTTTGGATGATGCTAAGAGGGAGGGAGAGTACGCTGCTGGCCTTTGTGAGGGGTTATCCTTGTCAGGGTATCACTGGAACGCAGAAAAGCAGTGGGCGGCCTCTGAGGACCCCGATGCCTATGCCATTGCATTTGCCGAGTCCTTCAAGTTACATGCTCCTAACGTGGTTTTGTTTGCTAATTGCTTCTCTGCTCCTGTTAGTAAGGAAATGATGGAGCACTTCGATTATTACGAGCCAATGATTTATGGAACTAGAATTTCTACTATCGCAACTAAGTTTAAGAAGAGGTTCAGTTCCCCGAGCATCCCTGGAAGTAAAAGATGCGCTATGGTTGGTACGGGGCGCAAAAACCCCAAGAATACTAAGCAGGCGTGGGGGTATGTTAAGTCATCTGGCAGTGATTATGAACAATCTGGACTCGACCGACTTGTCCCGTCTTTTAAACCCGCGTTCGTTAATTTCTTTAGGGCTGGACTGATTGGGAAAGAAGATATAATGGTAGCACCGAACGACATTAATCCTGTATTATCGGAACAGGTAAAGTTGATTAAAGCGGGTTTTCCGGGGGGATCTAAAAATGCTTAAGTCTACCACTGATCTTGCCGACACAAAGTCCCAAGGCATTCTAAAGCAAATTTTGGATAACCAAAAGGAGGCTTTAGATTTGAACGGTCAGCTTGTGATTCTAAACGAAAAAATGGATGTGTTGATTGAGAAGGTGGGAGAACAGTCTGCAAAACCTAAGACTGCTCTGGAAGCCATTCTCGGCAATAGCCAAGCTCTTATATCAATTGTTTTTATTATCCTTGTCGCTCTGTTTTTGGGGCTTGGCGATAATGTTCTTAATGGGATTATGGGCTCTGGTGACTTTGACCAGCAACAACTCCAAAGTTTAATCAATGTTCTTCAAGAAGCGGCGAACAAAACGGCAGGAAGCGGTGGCGAAATTGCTCCCTAGTGACGATGTCCTACCCATAAAGCTTGCTGCAATTGCCTTTGGAGCAATCGTATTGGCCCTTGTTTTTTCCACTTGCGGCTGCACTGAGCAGTACAGGCGGATATTCAAGGATGCTGCTGTGTCTGTGGCAGACTGCGCGTTTCACACGTCCGTAGCCTGTGCATCGCAGGCCACATCAGGCTGTGATAAGCCTTCCGGCGGGAAAGGCTACGGGGAATTTGGACAATGTTTAGTGGACCGCTCTTCTTCTTGTGCTGGCCGGGGGCTAGGATTGTGTCTCATGAAAGGGCTCGCCAATGTGGTGGGCTCGACTTCTGTGGCTGCTGGCGGTGTTGGGTGTGTAGGTGAGGAGAGCCTTGGTGGCATACGGGCTTGCGTTGCTGACACCACCCTGGAGACAGAGGGTGAGGCTGTCGCTGCCGTAGCCTACTGCTATCGTGCTGCATGTTTGGATGGGCCTGGTACCGAGCCCTAGCCTGCCATGATGTGCTGGGATAATACCTGGGCAGCGCCGATAAGTGCCATGCGGTCAGTGTCATTTTTGTATGACTCGAGACATTCCACATCCCCATCTGCCGTCAGTGCGACAATCCCTATCGATTGAATGTCCCCATTTGCAGCACGTTCTGCTAAATCATTTAGTGATTTAATAAGAACATCTCTTCTATCTGTATAGTATAGTACGTTGTCACTAGTATTACTCATTACTATTCCTTATAGTGGTTATTAATATTATATATATTATTAATAAGGGATTTACCCTCCCTTATCTTTGCCTGCACACTGGAATAATTTTTCCCAGCTTTCTTTTTCTTTGCCCTTTCCTTAATGAGATCTCTCATCTGCTCACGCATCCTATCTGAGGCGGCCTTAACGCGCCCCTCTAGCTCCTCGAGGGCGTCATCCCTGGCCGATGTATGGGTGGTGGGCTGAGAGAGCTTCTGAGGCTGTTCTGATGGCTTCTTCATATTCCGTCTCTTTTGAGAACGCATAGACGTGTACCTGTGGATTCAGGTCGTTTCTTTTGGGTTCCATTTTTCTGATGATAAGGGATTGTGCGGATTTGTCATCTCCGTCCGCAAAGAGTTGTCCTTGGAATGCGTCGAGCAGGACTTTGATGGGGGCGTCAATGTCGCACCTTCCTGGCAGGCAGTGGATGACGACAACAATCGCGTGTCCTTCGACCGGAGTCCCGCTGACTTTGGAATGGGCCGCTGCTGCCTCCATCCATTTAACCTTTGCTCCATGGGCTGACCTCCAGTGCGTGCTTCTTAATTTATTGGCGAGTGCTTTTCGTAGGCGCTCAATGGGATCTTTCGACTTGAACTTCTTTTTGTCCTTGTCGGTGGCCCCATCTTTTTTAAGGGGAAGGAATCCCCCATGTATTTCAATATGAATCATAGCGTGCTCACCAGAATGAAATAGATTGCGGAGGATTTTAAACAGAGTTTATGCACAAGGGTTACCTTAAAGAACTTCTCACATTCCTTCAGGCATCTGGACTCCATGCGTGTTTTGTTTTTTTTATTCAATAGTTGTCGGTAGTTGGCCCCGTTTGCGTGCCGATGCGCAATGTCAACAGACGCGACCAGGGCCATAGCGGCAAAAATAATATTAAATGTCATAATCATTTTTCAGTTATCTTTGAGCGAGAGGGGTCAAACGAATAATTAACTGCAATGTTTTGCCCCTGTTTGCACTTCTCAATATTAATTAAAAGATCATCGAATCGAGCATTCCGCTCATCCTGTGAAAGCCTTGGGTCTCGATAGGGTCGGTAGATAACGGCACCCACGTAGCACTTCTGCTCCGCAGCACCCATCCACTCCGTGTTCCTGAGACCCGGCATCGATGGAAGCGGGTTATTCTCCCACTCCCTATTGAGTTGCGCCGTCAGCATCAATGGGACAGCGAGCCTATCGGCCTCCCTCTCCATCATTGCCCAGCAGTACTCCAGCCAGTCTCTCCTCGAGCGTGTGTTCCTGGCATCTGCATAGATAGCCTGTAGGTAATCTATGTAGATTATTTGGCACCCCTGGCGCACCACCATATCGCTCATGATTCTAAGGATGTCTGTTATCTTTGCCCCCTTCGCATCCACGAGCATAACGTTGTCCAGGTAATCCTTATATGTGGCTAGCTCCAAGGCACTCTGGTCCTCGGTTGTCAAAGTCCCTTCCTCCGGGGCAGTGAGCACGTTGTCTCGAATCTTTCCCAGCGTCACGCCAGACACCTTGGACATCCACCTAGACGCCCATACCGACCGGGAGTCCTCGAGGCTGATGATGCCCACCTTATGGCCTGCCTCTGCCTGGTTGTTTACAATCTGCGCAACCCAGGAGCTTTTCCCGTGACTTGTTCTTGCCGCCCACAAGTACGTGCAGCCTGGGATAAGCGCCCCAATGACATCGTCCATCTTTTTAAAGCCAGTCTTGATTGTGGCAGGAGGGTTTTTAAACCTGTCAAACCACATGTCATATATCATTGACCGGATGGACGAGGACTCGTACTGCTCCGACATATGAATGGAGACCACGTCGTTTTGGATGTGCGATACAGCTTCCTCCGGCCCGTAAACCCCGTTATGCATATCGGAAAGACGAGACGAGAACTTCTCCTGCATAAACCGCAGGGCAGCGTAGTGCTCGAGGAGGCCGTGAAACTTATCTGGTGCGCCCTTGATTGCGGGGTCGGAGAGGTCGGGCCACAGGGTCTTAAGGTCCACAACAGACCGCTTGTACTCGGCTGTAAGCTCAAGCTCCCCTCGGTGTATCTTATCAATTAGCGGGTCCGAGTGGCCTCGTAGGTTTATTGCCTGCTCCATCATCCGGTAAATGACAAGCAAGTCCTTGTTTGCAAAGAGGTTATGAGGGCTCTCGACCGACATCAGGTAGCGGGGAGTCCCAACAAGAGATGCCAAAAAGTAAAACTCTGATTTCCATGTAACGTCTCCTCCGATTGATTGTGTCATTTGAATTGCCAAGGCTCCACTTTGTTAGGCTCGGCGGCGAGTCTCGGTGCGGACTTAAAGAATACTTTGAATGCGTAGTTCCACTGCCCATAGCGGATGTCATCAAAATATTTCTGCATCGCATCAAACACATCGTCACCGAGGTTTTGAAAAAGATTGTTCCAGTCTGCCCGCTCTCTCCAGTAGTCAGACTGAGACCGCATATATTTTACGCCCGTTCTTTTGTGGTATAGCCTGTCCCACTTGTCCATAAGAGAACGAACATTTACTTCTGTTGGTGGTGTAATCGTCTTCCCATCGGAGAAAAACTCCTTGGAATTTCGTAGGTCAATTAGCCAATACCCTCTTTTGCCCGCAGTCTTATCCACTGCAAGCATGTCATGCTTAAACAGGGAGGATATTGCATTTTCTAATTGGCCTTTTGTGCAGGAAAGAGTGGCCGCTAACGCAGCCGGAGAAACGACGACGCAGTAAGGAGGCAATGAGGTTTCCTCATACCTTGCTTCTTCCGGGCTTGCGAAAGCGGCCAAGTGGACCAACACCCCTACTCGGAGGGGAGAGGCGAAAGCAGGATGCTTTCTGATTGTCTCAGAGTCAAGAGTGATGTTCATAGTGCCCTCAAAATGGCAGGCTGTTTTTGTCGATAGAAACTTCCCCAACATCACCGCAGCGCTCCCACTTGTTCTTTACGAACTCGAACACCGCCCCGCCCTGGGTAGGGTCAGTCGGGTCTGTCCATGCCACGGACAAAGAGACTCCGTTGTCATTGAGGTAGCTAAACCCAGACTCATCCGGGGCTGGCCAAGAGACTTTGTGCGCCTTGTCGGCATAGGGGAAGGTGCTCTTACTTCCTCCCCCCTCACTAAAAGAACTTGGAGGACCTCCCTGGGGCTGGCTGCTTACAACGCTGGCGGCTACCCGCTCCATTGCAGATGCAGTGATCTTATCCCGGTATGTCGTCTGCCCTTCCTTCTCAAAGCGGTCGGACTCAATGCTCCCGCTAACGAACACACGGTCACCCTCCTTCAAGGTGGAGGACGCCTCCGCCAGGTCATTCCAGCATGTCACATTGTGGAATTTCTTAATCTCAAACTCGCCGCGCTTCTTAACGGTGACAACCGAGAAGTTTGAAACGTGGCCTGTTTTAGTTGGGTTGACTCTAGCGTCTCGAACCACAGTCCCCAGGATTGTTACGCTGTTAATATCTCTGCTCATTTTCTGTCCTTTTCAAGTTGTAGTAATGCTTGGCGAAGCGCCTTCATCTCTGCCCGAATCATCACGGTCATCTTTCGCGCTCGTTTGTTCGCGCTATTATTCCCTCCGACGGCAGCAAGAACTTGGGCCGAAAGACCCTCAACTTGCTGCACTAATCCTTCTGCCTTGACGGCAATATCTAGTGCCATTGCACCCTCCTGTTTTTAAAAAAGTTGCCCGTCTCTCCGAGCAGTCACACCACTAAGTAGGTGTCACCCGTGTCTCCCAGGTGGGGACGGCAGGTAATCATCAGGGTAAACAATTACCACCACTTTCCAGCGGCTGCCACATGACCCAAGCCATGCTCCTGGTTAGTTAATGCGTCCATCAACCTTTGCCCCTGGGGATAGTGAGAGCCACCTTACTAACCCCCTCAAAGACACGATTACTGTAGAGCACCCGTACTGGATGCCGCCCAATTCTCACCCATTAGAAAGATTCTTTCAATCTTATCTAGAGATAATTTTCCACTAACGAATGCTGCGCTTGCAGAATCGTGCCCCGTAACCTCTCTTGTGAAGTCAGCTATCTTCACATAACTGACGCCCATTCCATGCATTTTATTACATGCATCTTTCCAGATGGCGTTGAAGTCTTCCTCCGACAGGGTCCGCTCCTTAACCACAGGCACCACCTCCCTTTTGGGCTTAGGCGGCTCGTTTAAGACAGACCCTGGCAACGCATATCTTGTGCCCCTCTTTTGGCCGGTGCGAATCACAACACCAGACTCAACAAGCGGGTTGATGTGGCTCAGGAAAGAAGAGGGCTCCCATTGCATGGCAATGCACAGGTCACTTTTGCTCGAGGGTCCATTGGCGCGAATATGGCCAACCAGCCCCCTCTCCCATGACCTTTCCTTTTCTCCCTGAGCCTCAACCTTTTTTGGTGGAGCCTGTGGGGCCGGAGGTTTTGGAGGCTGTGCCCGTGGCCTTTGCGGGGCCGACTGCTGCGGAGAGGGGACAGGCGAGGGCGTCGGGATAGGCATTCTATCTCGAGGGTTCTCGAAGTCCTCTGCCTCTGCGGAAGAGTAGACATTAAGCTGGTTGAATGCGAGCACGCTAAGAACACCTCTGTCCAGCATTCGCTTGACCGCCATAGTGGTGGGGTACGCTACGCTCTTTGTGAGGTTGGTCCCATTGGCCTCCCCCCAGGCGACGACGCTACGAATGACGCGGTTGTCTTTGTCTAGCAGTTGGAATGTCCCTCCAACAACAACCTCTCGCCCGAACACTCCCTCTTCGCCTGTCTTAAGCCACTTATAGTCATCCATCTCAGGCATCTGGATGTGGTGTCCTTCTGGCGTAGGAACAAATGCCAGCTTGAGAACCGCTGAATGTTTAAGCACCCAATTTCCAGACTGCCGGTGTTGCCACCAGTCAGTGTCAGCAAACTTGTAGTGCTTGGTTAATTGTTTGAATAGTTCGTTCTTATCCATGTAAAGCCTCCTCTAGCTCTTTGTTGTTTGGTGGCACCAAGCCCTGGCAAACACTGTACCTCCGGCACCACCTAGGTGAGCATCGTATGCCTCGCCACACCACCTCATCATTAGAGTCTGGTACCGCTGGCACAGTGCCGTTTTGATAGTGGTCTTCCACTAAGTCGTATGTATCTTCCAGCCAGACCTCCACCTCTACCGGGTCAATGTCAAACTGGCAGATGTGCATCTTTGGCAGGTCTACCTTCTTCTCTCCGTACCCTTTTGTGGGTCGGTCTACAGCTAAGTACACAATGAGCCCACCGCCGAACTCATACCCGTCAAAGTGCAAGTCACTTACCTTGTACCCGCTGATGCCTGGGTAGTTACTGTCTTGAACAACAGCCTCTGAGTACAAACTCACTTGCTGTCGGTAGTTAAGACTCACTTTGCTCTCGGTAGGGCTGTATGTCTTTGAGTACATGTATTTTCCGGCAGTTTTCACGTCGATGACGTACCACTTCCCGCCCAACGGGTACTCTGGCGGCACACAGGCGATGCCATCCATGTGTCCGAGCACCTTAAGCCCCCCTGGGGTGGTGTTGACCACCTCCATCTGCTGGTACTCGACGGGGATTCCCGCCTCTTCCAGCTTGGTGATCATCCTGTCCTCACCATCATGGCCCTGGTCAAAGCGAAGCTGGGTGCCCCAAGATGCCTCCGGGTCGTCGCTCCATGGCTCTCCGAATCGATGGAACACCATGTCTCGTGGGCATCGGGACACTGCCGATGTCCGGGGGTAGTACTTGCCATCACCACGGGCGATAGCCTTTTGGTTGCTGATTTCAAGCACTATGCTTGCCAGCTTTGCTGCGTCGTTCATAGCTTCCTTAATGCCCCAAGGGCGATACAGATTGCATGGTTAATTAAATCGGAAGGACTCCTGTCCCCACGATGCTTCACTAAGGACTCGAGTTGCTCGTGCTCCACATCGGAAAGCCATAGAACAACCTTTGTTTTGTTGGTTCTGCCTCGCAGGGAGTGGCGCTCGACCTTTCTCCCGGCAGCAGAAACCTCCCCTTTGATCTCCCTGTTAAACTCATCTGGGCTATCCACTACGTGACGAAGTATGTTCTCGAGAAACTTTGGGTCAGACAACATGTCTCCTTTTCGGGACTCCAGTGAATCGACCAGCCTCCTGACAGCTTCAGAGCTAGACCTTGGAGGAGAATCAGCATCACCCAAATCCTTATATGTACAAGGTTTCTTTTTGTTCATAGTTCACCATTGATGTTCTAATGGATAGTTTTGCTCTTTGCAAGCCCCAGTATGTAGTTTTCTACACTGCTTCCGTCAACACCAAGTGAAGTGTCTGAAGACAAAGGGGTTTCGGGTATAAACTTTTCTGGCTCGATGTCTTCCCAGTCACTAAGGATTGTCAGTAGGTCTTTGGCCAGGGCAACAACATCCATGCAAAAGGATGCCTCCAAAATAAGCTTGAGCTTGTTGGTGGATATACGAAGGGATTTTCCAGTGATGTGGCCGCCAGAGCTTGTGATTAACTTGCCTTCAATCCTTGCAAGGAACTCAGAGGACGCATCATTAATTTCAAGTCGCATCTCTCTTAGCGCCCCACTGTCTAGCGTTAGTGCTGTCGTGTTGGGCACATAGCTACTGTGAATCCAGTTGGACTTCCCAATCCGCAATGCGTTTGTGTTTAGCCAGCGTGCTTGGCTCGCTGTCATGTTGTCTTGCGGTATAATTAAATACATCAAACACCATCCTTGTGTGCCGCAGGCTTAAACCCAAAAGCATCTTGCAGTTCTTTGCTCTCAAGAAAGCTCACGCTGTTTTTAAAATTAAGCCCACTAAACGGTATGTCGTTGCGAGGCTTTTTAAATCTCACTTCAGGCTCACGCTCTTTTAATTTATCTACAATCCATTTTTTCATTCTTAAAAGATTCGGCCACCCCAGGTCTTCCGGGGCTGAGTTGTTTAACACAACGTCACGCCTGACACTGTACCGACCAATCTCCTCAGAGATAACAGCGGACACGATGACGCGATTGCCTTCCTCGTACCAAGCATACATCTCCATGCGATTGCCAACGATTTTGTTGGTAGGATGTTTGTAAGTGACCTTCCACGGAGAGAAGTATATCTGCCTAGGTGCCATCACTCCCTCCTAAGCCGCTGAGTGTTTGGCTGAAGTTGTTATCACTCGAAGCCCAACCATTACCTGCTCTTCCTGGCCGTCTTCATTGAGGATAGCTTTCATGATTGGGGAAAACACAGTGCTTACCTCTGCGCTTTTAGCCCCTGCGATATCCGGGTAGTACTTAGATAGAATCTTATGCAGGTCATCCGTGGCAAGCACTAGCGTGTCGTCCACCAGAGTCTTTTTCGTTAGTTTTGTTTCAATCATCTCTCACCTGTATTATCCAAAAGAAAAGTAACGCTACCCCCCAGAGGTATAGCGCGGCCTTGGCTCCCATCATTACTGCCACCCGCTCGCAGTGTCCTCTCGTGCGCCGTTGTAATACTGGTCCGGGTCATCCCGTAGTTGGATGTTTGCCTTAATGATTCTCATGTCTTGCGCTTGGGCCTGGGCCGTAGCAGCAATCTTTTCAAGGGACTCGATGCACGCATTTATTAAGTTAATCTTTTCGTCACCGTACTCATCCTTCATCTTTCCCATAACTCAGTCCTCCTTTGTAAAGTCCACAGTCTCATCGCAATTATCACACTGGATAATGTGTGCAGGTTGATACTCCAGGCGTAGCGTAACCCCCACTTCATGCGTGGGATCTCGGTCAAATAGCTTTGCATTTTCCTCACCGTCGTAGCTGTTTAGGATAACCCCATCACACATTCCTGCATGGCATAGGTGAAACCCAGCCGGGTAAGACAGCCCGGTCCCGTCAGCCGTAATGTCCAGGTCAGATAACCTGTAAGAGCCCTTAAGGCTATGCACTGCAATCGAGGGGTGAATACTATTAAGCTCTCCAGTGTCATTAGTTTTTCCGATTAAATTAAAAATGGCCTCCATTTCTGTGAGGCCAAAACCAGCGTCGTCTAAGACATCCTTCCCATCCTTTTGGTGAAGGGCTATAAAGTGTTGAAACATATTAACCTCCGTAGTGTTTCTTTTTTAAGGACCTGATAAATGTGCGCCCCTTGCCGGTGCCATCGGGATAGCGAACGAACTGGGTTATGCGCTTGTACGTTTCTCCAGGGAGGATGATTGACGTGGACTCCATGCTGTCCCATGGCGTGTACGTCCTAACGACGTATCTCTTGCGAGCCTTGGGGTATGTTACTTTTGTTTTAGTTATTTGCTCAGGCCCGCTCCCGCACCTGGTACACCTTAAGTCATCTCTTGAGTCTTTACCGTAAGGCAACTCCCAGACACTTGTCCCGCACTGGCACTCAAGGTCTTCAGTGCATCCACAGTTCTCGTTAGGGTGGTAGTCACCTCCGCAGAACTCACACTTACAGTAGTCCACAGGACCGTACATTGCTCACCTCCTATATCCCAATCGCATGGGCTTGTGCTTTCATACCAGTCACCCATTACCGTTTACCCCTCCCCCTAAACCGCACCGTCATCTTCTGCGCTCCCTTCTCTCTCAAAAACCTCCCAGTCCTCAGCGAATGACTGGTCGCAATTTTTGTAAGTGTTCATAAGAGATTCAAAGGCGAACGAAATCAGGTCTTGAGAGTCCATGCCATCGACTATATGCATGGCTAGCTTTTCTCGGTTGTCGTAATTGTTTTCCATTACCCCTCCCACGCAACAGGCTTTCCGTTGCTGTTCGTTTGAACAATCCCGCCCATCCATTCTCCGTGCTCTCTCGCCTGTCGAAAGAGCGATGACTCCAGGGTGGACGTCCCACCAGATGCGTGTACATACTCAGTTTCCTCCGGGTCGCGCAACAGTTCTTCCACTGCATCAACGGCCTGGCCTAAGCTCTCCGCTTCTACTTCTACCTGCAAGTCTAGGTTAGCCTGCACCACTACCATGTACTTACCCATCACTCACCTCTTTCTGAATCAAACTGTTCGCTTGCCCTCGCAAGGACTTTGTGAAAGTCAATGCCCTTGGATTCGGCTAGGTGCCTTAAGTTGCAGATGAGGTCTGTGGAGAGTGTCTCTACATCATTGTCGTTTGGAACTAGCTGACAAAAATACGTGAGCACACTCCGGGCAGCCTCCGCCCTGTCGATGTTATCCATCACTCACCTCCTATGCTGCGGCGATAAAGCCGCCCAGTTTAAGCTTGCCCAACTTGAGCTTCGCCCTGTTTCTTTGACCCTTGATACGAAGCCCTAGCACCACGCCCTGTGGCTTAGTAAATGTTAGGTCGTCAAGGTCACCATCCAGCACCTTAAACCCTCGCCATGTGTCCGGCAGGGACTGTCCTTTGAGCAGTCCGAATACCTTGGCAACCCTATGCCCATTGGCCAGTAGCTTCTCGGTGCGTTCATTGTCGCCGTTGCAACTAAATGTTAAGTCGTAGTTACTCGGTGGCGTCCGCTCATGCGGGTCGTACTTGGTGTAGTCGTATACCTGGGGGAACAGGTCAAACAACTCAGGGAACACCTGCTCCCATAAAATATCGCTGGTACCGTTGGGTCGTATCACATGGATAAGTCCCTCACGTTTAGCTTTCCTGGCGTTGGCGTCCAGTTCCCTGACTGCCAACTCTTTGAACCTGTCCGGGTCACTGAATAGCAACCTAGTCCTAGCGTCCCTCGCTGGGTCAGAGTTCACACCTAGCTTGTTCATCCTCATCTCAGTATGGCCGGAGCCATTAAGGCACGCGCCGATACATTCAGGGGTTGCACGCTCACACACTGTGATACGCTTGCCATTGACCACAACCCCGGCCAGTTTATGTGGCGACAGGTGGATGATACTTGTCAGGTACCCCTCACCCTTCTGGGTCTTCGCGTTGTTAGTTGTCACCAGATAACTACAACCAGCGTCCTTATAGAACCTGCTGTAATTACTGATGGTTTTCCTCCTCACTTGGTACATCACTCCTCCCCGTACACATGGTACTTGCCATCCAATTCCTTTTCGTATCGGTGGAAGCCTCCCGTTATCCTTTCCATTTTGTCGGCATAATCAGCGGCCTCCACTTCTAGGCTGAATGACGCCACCGAAACTGGCCCAAGGTTCAGGTTCCTGTTATGGTAGGGAAGAGACTCTCTCGCCCTTTCTTTTTCGTATGCGTCCTTCAGTCCCATCACCCCTCCCTGGGCTTAAAGCTCACTTGCACTAGCCCTTGTTCATCCACGTGGAAGACAGGCTCTCCCCTTGTTCCTTCAGCTATCGCCAAGATATCCTGCCCCAGTAGGCTGGCCCCCAACAAAGCGCACAAGAACAGGCACCGCTCACCAGTGTCCTGGATTGACATGGAGTGCCGTGCCATGTGGGCGTACCCCTCCGCGTTCGGCTCTATTACTAATGTTTCTCTCATGCATCCTCCTTAGTCTTGCTTAGTGATAATATCTTTTCCCAATACACCTTGTTTGCGAGCGTAAGGTTTTCTATTGTAATTTCATAAGCTTCCGCCGTTCGAGACATTTGCTCCAGGTCCTCTTCAAGCTTTACAATCCGCAAGCCTCGGCGCTTGACCTTCTCTTTTAGCTCCTGGGTTTCCGTGTCCATCACCCCTCCTCTCGTTGGTCTTTCTCATGGCACGCCTGGCATATGTATCCACCGTCATGCCATTCAATATCACCACAGGCCTCGCCGTTACACTCGGTGCATTTAAGCTCAGGCCCCCTCATTGATTCATATGCTCCAAAGATTGCATACGCATCCATCACTCCTCCTCATCCCCCCAAAGAATCCCATCCAGCGCTGGGATTTCATCACTTGGGTATATCGTTGTTTTGCTCACGTCCTCAATCGCAAGAGACCCGTTCTTACACATCCTGACAAACAGGTTCCCGTGCGAGTCTTCGCCCACGTCGATGTTGAGGACGGTCCTTTTCTTTTTTTCAGAGTCCTGAATCTCCAGCCTGACCACTTCGACAGGCCTTTGTCGATACTCGATAGCCCCTCGGATATCGCGCACATCAATGCGCATCGGTACCATGCTTGCTTCCTCCATCACTTACCCCTCCATTTGTATGGTTACCGGATACTTCCATTTGCTCTCCGCATCACACCACCATTCCACCTGGACCTCGCCCGACACTCTTGACGCATCCGACACCCAAACTCTCCGGACTCCAGGCTCGTCCACCTTCAACTCATCGCCACGGGAATTCACCAGGGTAGGCATCTTCAGCAATTGTTCGTATGCATACCCCACCGCTTCGCGCCTCACCTGCTTTTGCAGGGACACGAGCTTCCGCAATTCAGAATCAATGTCTTCATCTAACATATCTCACACTCCTACCAAGGCCTGTAGCCACATGGCCACAGGGATAAAGATTGCAAACACAATGCCGATACCGGCACATGCCCTAGTGAAATTAAACATCGCGTCCATCACTCACCTCCTGGGGTCGCCGCCCTAATGAGAAAACTTCCGGGCACATACCCTTGCTTCATCGCCAGGGCTCGCATCTCCTTGTAGGTACCCTTTCCGGCAGTCTCCCCACGAGACCCCACAAACCGGACCAATTTAAACCAATCCATCTTTCACCTCCTCCATCACCACCGACACATCAATCGTGTCGGGCCAGTCCTCGTGCTCTAACTGCACCTTCCATGGCGCGTACACTCGATATGGAAAGACCGCTTCCAAATCTTGAATAACATGGGGCGGGTCCTTCCATATCTCCACTTGAAACCCTGCATCCGCAGAGCACAAACGACGCACTGCCCATAGCGCAGCATCTAGAGTCGTGTACCAAAAGAAACTTTTACGCATCACGCACCTCCTATCTCAATGGGCTCCAAGTCCCCCTTACACAAGGATGCAAAGGTAACTCGAATCAGCGGAAGAGCATTCCTCATAAGTTGGATTACTCCAAAAATCTCGGCCACCCTCATGACCTCTCCCCTCGCCATATCCCAGCCAAGGCAGGTGGCGTCAACCTCTACAAGGCAAACGACGGGCCTTGACTCAGCCCTATCCAATGCCCTCTCGAACGCGGCACGCTCATTTCGTAGCTCACGCAGCAGCCTACGGGCGTGCTCCATCTCGCCGACACCCATCACGCACCTCCTATCTCAACGCTGCAACAGCATTGACAACACCCAGTGACGTCACCATAGGCGCGTCCATCGGGCGCTTGTTTTCAATCCATCCGAGCCGCACATCATAGGCACAACGCTCCATAATGTGTGACCACGTTTGGTCGTTTGCCTTGCGCTTCCTCATATCTCCTCACTTGGAAAGACGTTTAACCCGCACCACTTATCCACTAGTGATGCCGGTTAAATTCCTTTCCAAGCACGAAAAACGCAGCACCTTGAACCCTTAGAGAATTCGGTGTCACGCTTGCGGGAGGTAGCACAAAACCAAGGATTAACCTTGGTAAAGAAACCCAAGACACACGGCACAAGATGGTTCCCGGTTATTGTGGTATAAGCACCGTTCCCATTGGCGATAGACGGTGTCCAAACTCTTGAACTGTCAGCGTTTCCGGTTCTTCTTTTTTCTTCTTTCGTCGCGTATATCGTCGCGTCTCTTTGTCGTATCGATTCAAGAGAACACGCGACGACGGACTGAAGAACCTATGTTTCCGTGCGAATCCCCTGCCCGTTGCACTGTCTTTCCGCATAGCGGGACCAATGACGACGCGCATCAATTCCCCCATGGCAACCCATGGTTTAATCACAAAGGGAACACGCGACACAAAACGCGCCGTCTTGAGTTCAGCATACGCGACAACGGGTTGTCCGCTGCGCGCTGCCTTCTTCCGTTCCCGTTGTAATTGTTTACGGTGTTCTTTCCGGTTGTATTTCTTCATAGTAGCCTCCCGTGGTGGGTTCCTACCTGAGCCGTGTGTCTTAAGTTTTCAAAGAGCGCCCGACACATTCGCCGGGTTATATATAATGTGTATAGCAGGAGTCATGCCAAGTTGTGCCAAATGGTGAAAGTATTTCAAAGAATCCAGTAATAGCGGGGGCTTAGAGGGTGGTTTTTTTCAGGGTGTCACCTGGTGAGCCCTCTTGAGGTGGCTAAATAGTGACAATTAAGGGCACCAATTTTTCGACTATGGTGACAATATAGTCAGCAAATGCACTCCAGTACACCGATGCGCAAATTGACACCAGTTTTTGCCAGTTCTGACAGTTTGGGGCACCAGGGCAAAACGGGGCGCTTTTGCGTGTACGTGCGCGTAAGGGTAGACGGATAAGGGTAGATATACCCCATGGGCCACAATGGCGCTAGAGAGGGGTTTACGTTCGTTTGTGTGGGTTTCTTGGGTTGGGCTTCCGTGGTCCCTAGGTTTTTTGGGAGAATTGCCATATATGTTGCCATATATTGTGCCATATATGGTGCCATACGTACGCTGCGCGGTAAGGGTGTCACCTCCGCCATAGGCGTACCCCCGCTATATACTTGTGACTCCTATTCCCTATCCCCACAGATACTGTAGACTTCATCACACTACCCCCAATCAAACGAAAGCACTCCTAATATTATAACTCCAGCACCTATAATTAACCCAATTACAATTTCATCATCTAACATCTGGATATCCTTGTGGAAATAAGCTAAAAACACGCTTCGTTACCAGACAAAAGTATATGTAATAAATATTATAATCACTAGCAACATAGTTACTACTAGTATAATTGTATTACTAGTAAGTAGTAATAACTATCTTACTAGTAATACTATGTTATTAATATTGCATGAGTCGTGCCAAGTTTTAACACTTTTAAAAAATAGTTAATTGTGGTTATGATTTGGGTGAGTGGGTCTGTGAGGGGCTCCGTGCCAAGGAGGGCATAATGGCGACTGTGCAAGATTACCTAAACATGGCTGTTTCTTTAACAGTGGGGAATAAATCGGGAACTAGCAACCAGGTCCTTCTCCCTGATGACTTTAGGAAGCTTTCTGACTTAAAGGTTAAACGGTACAGCTTAAGAACAAGCATTGCTGCGGCTGGCTCCACTGGGAACAAGATAACGACTCTTGATGCCAACGATAGCCTTTGTTTGGTTTTCTTTTCCCACCCTGTGGTAATTACCCACATAAACGAAGTAAGCATTGCGGCACAGGTTCTGCCCTTAAGTTTTATTTCTTTTGGTCGGAACATTACTGGCTCTGCCAACTTCAAAGTAGATGCCAGTGGTGAGGGTATCCTGACCTTTAACAACTGGCTGGCCTCCCCTGCATTCGTTACTAACACTGGGGCTGACAGGGTAGACATAGAAGTTCTTGCACTAAACGTAGAGTTTGAAGCGTAGTGGCTAAGAAGAAGGACGATAGCCTAGAGAAGGTCACTTTAGGGATCAAACTAGGAAACCTTTCCCAGTCTACTGTGGATTCTATGTTTGCTGGATTGGCATGGGAAGCCGAGCGTGACCACGGGGTCTCTGTGAGGGCTGTTGTGGCCGCCACATTTGCTGCTGCAAAGGTAGAGGCTGAGATAATGTCGGACGACAGTTTATCACCTAAAGATAGACTTATGGCATCAAAACAGTTTAAAGATGGATTTCGGGACGCTTGTCGTCTTGTCTGTTCAGAGCCAGTACATAAAGCAGTCCGACCTATGGTAATGGAGAGGCAAGAGGACACGTCCCTACCTTCAGCTTTGGAAAAGATGTATGGAGATCAAACGTGAGCATATCGACAAGTTTAGGCGTGATTGCCTAGCCGACATCTCATTCTTTTCTGAAAACGACGTTGCCCCACTACACATCGCCCCAGAAGACGGCCCCATTGCCCGTGTAAAACTACGACGAGTTCAAAAGCGCCTAGCAGAGGCTGTTAACCGGCAATGGTTTAACAGGGGGTTTCTCCGCATTGTTGTGTGTAAAGCACGTCGTATTGGGTCCACTACATTTTTTTGTATGGATGCATTTAGGCAAGCATCGCTGACAGAGAATACAAATGTAGTTATTGGGGCTCAGTTAGATGACATGGCTTCTGAGATTCATAAACGAAACCATATCTTCTACAACAACTACCCCACCACATTGCGCCCAGAGCGCTGGGGGAACTCCAGGTCGTTTAAAGAGCCTATGGAGTTTAGAAGGGATATAACGAAAGAAGAGATGAAAGCCTGGGAGATGGGGGGGCCTAAGCCCAATAGCGGGTTAAATTCCACTATCTCTATCTTTACTGAAAGGACTCCGTTGGCAAGGACGGGTGCCACCATTCAGTACCTGCTCCTTTCCGAGTTTGCTAAGTACCGAAATCAAAGCACTATCATTAAAGAGATGTTTCCTACTGTGCGTAAAAACACAGGGGCTATTGTTATCGACACTACGGCTGAGAGTCGTGGCGACTCGTATTCTCGCTTGTGGGAAGAGGCTGTGGCAGGACGCTCTGAGTTTGAGCCTGTGTTTATTTCCTGGCTGGATGATGAGCAGCAGTGCTGGCAAGAGCCGTCTAAAGAGAACTCTGGGTTGTTTTATGATTGGGTTCAGTGCTTTTCGCGGAAAGACCACACAGGGCTTGAGAAGTATACGTCGCTCTTAAACCTAGACGATGATGAGTTTGACCTATTAACAAACCACATCGTTCCGAGATGGAACAAAGAATCTACTGACGAAAAACTTCACCCCATGGGATGGCTTGAGTGGAGGCGGTGGGCTATCCAGGACCGCTGTGATGGTAAAGCCAAGATATTTAAAAACCAATACCCTACTCATTGGCGCGAAGCATTCATGTCTTCGACGCTCACCATCTTTGATATGGGGCAAGTGGCTTCTCAGGCCGAGCGAGTTAAAGACGAGCCTAATCCGGTTCGAGGGGAATTGATCACTAGGCAGGGGAGAAAGGCTATTGAGCCAGACCCAGATGCCATGATGAGCCAGGTAAATAAAGAGTCCTACTTGGTGACGCCGGGTATGTTTACTTTTGTTCCCGAAAGCTTTGGCCCAATTAAAATTTATGAAGATCCTATTCCAGGGGAAGAGTATATTATATCCTCTGACTATGCCGAGGGGCAAAGCGCCCAATGCGACTACAATGTCATCCATGTTTATAAACGAGGGGATGTATTAACCCAAGTCGCCCATTTTAGAGAGAAGTGTTACCCTGAAGAATCTGCTTCCGAAGCCATTGCCCTTGGGGCGTATTATAATATGGCTTGGCAAATACCCGAGGTGAATTCATGTGGAGCCGCAGCATTAGCCCTGTTCCGGTCATGTTACCCCCTACACCGTATATTTCGGCGTAAAAACACAGACAACATTCAAAACCAATCGCCTACAAAATACTTAGGCTGGCGAATGACTGGCCGAAGCAAATCAGAGGCGGTTAGTTCTGCTACTGCATTTTTTAAACAAGGAATGTGCGTCGTTAAAAACCCGAATACATTAAGAGAGCTAGAGGTGTTTGTTAAAAAAAGCTCCAAGATGTTGCCGGAAGCCATGGATGGGACGGACCCCATTACAGGCGAAAGATATCATGACGATGAAGTGACCTGTTTAATGTTAGGCATTTATGCCAGCAGACAGTTGCCATACATGGGCAGCGTTATGTACCAGCCACCAGAAGAAAAGCGCGAATGCGTCCATGCTGTTGTTGCCGGGGGAGTTTGTTTAAAGTGCAGAAAAAAGATAAAAGCGGCTGAAGTTAAACCCTTGACATTTGACCAGCTTAGGGCGACCGTTAAGGCGAATAATAATAAGAATAATAATAAACGCTCTAATGCGATGTTAAATTATTGGGTTCAAAGATAAGGGGTTATTATGCCAAGTAGGGATATTTATGATTTGCCTCCTGTTCCTGCGGATACCACTCGCTATGCAAATCAAACTCCCATGGAGTTTTTTGGTGTTGACCGGCTAGTTCCCCGCTTAGGCGCATATGACCCTGAAGCAGATTTAATGGCTGCTTACGGACGGCAAATGACTCCACGGGAAGCCGCCAGTAAGCCGTATGGAATCAGTCCTTTTTCCACGCTCCATGATTTGGGGACGGAGAACCGCCGTCCAACTGCGGATGAGTTTTACACTGGGTCTGGTCGGCCTATTCTTCCAGTCCGCATTGACAACCCCGTCTTGGGCGTAGGTGATCGACCCGGATGGGGCTTGGCCGCTCAGCACGAAGGGGTTCCTGTAATTGCCCCGCAATCAATTCCAACATCAGGGCCTGCGCGGCTCCCGATGTCAGCAATGCCAGACCCCTCAAATCCATACCAAATGAGAAGCCCTCTTGCCCAAGCCCCAGTCGTCGGGGCAGGCCAGGGCCAGGGCCCTGCGCTGCTCCCAATGAGAGAAGTGGGCGCGACCCTTGGGGCTTTGGGGGTCCCCCTTTTACTGGGGCGAGCGGCACCAACCTGGGGGAAGGTGTTGTCATACCATGGCGGCGTGGCGGGGAACAAGTTAGGCCAAATGGGAGAAGATCTTTACGAAGGGGCTTATGGCGCGGGACAGACCCTTTACGCAGACCCTGATGAAACGAACCGAACGGAATTGAGGCAAGCAGCCTTGGGGGACATGGAGAGCATTACCCCGGAGCAAACCCAAGAGATTGGAGGAATGCTTGCTGATAAAATCTTAGAAGCACAGCGGGAGAGATGGAGAGGGTCTATGGCCATGGAGGCGTCTCCGTCTAGAGAGCTAATGGAGTTCTCGAAGCGCATGGAGCCTCCGCGAGACTTGACGTCACCAGAGCGCATTCGAATGAACCCGGCTATGACTCCAAAAGTTGCAGACATGGTGCGGTCTTTAGGAAACCGGGCGCAGCCGGAAATCTACCGACCACTGCACCCACAAGGCCCATATCCTCAAGGGCACTGGAGGCAAGACATGCTTCCCCAAGGCCCTTTCCAGGCAATTAACCCTTATGAAGGACGGTAGGTATGCCAGGAGTTTACCCAACAGATGATAAGGTTTTGGTTGGACAACGGGCTCCGGACCAATGGTATGCGGGAATGCCAACTGCCATGGGAGCAGGTGGCGCAGGCGCTGCGGCAACAGCGTTGGCCACTCCGTTTATGGGGCCGTTTGCTCCAGTGGCAGGAGCGTTGATGGGTCCGTTTGGAGGTCTGTTCGGTTCGTTTTTTGAGCCTGACCCCGTCCCAGTGTACGAAGAGCCCCCCCCTCCCCCGATGGTAACTTTGCCTGGGAGCGCGGCAATGCAACAATACGCCTCGGGAGGTTATGATCAGCAGCAGCAGCAACCCTACGCCGCACAATACGGCGTGCAAAATCCTTACGGGTTTAGATAATGGCAAAGAATGACGAGCTTAAAGTTCTTGATTACGTCAAGAAGTGTGTAAAACGAAATCAAGACGCTCGTAAGCCTTTGGAGTATCGTTGGTACGAAAATGCTGCATTCGCTGCTGGGTACACCAATATAGAGCACGATCCTCGGACGCAACGCCCATTCTCAATGGGAAATCCAGGCAATCACTCTAGCAATCCCCAGGTTCAAGATAAGCTTAGAAAATACCACGCAAAGCTTACATCTCCCCGAATGATGCCGGAGTGCGTTCCGGGCTCTAACGACAGGGATTCGCGTAAGCGGGCCTCCGTTGCCAACTCATTAATTTTGCATTTTGCGGAAATGCGAGACCATGTGTATGCAACGCACGCAGCGATGCTCAATATGATGGTGTTTGGAAATGGCATCTGGTCTACCCAGTGGGACCCTAACGCTGGGGAGTGGGTAGAGGACATTGAGTATGTCAATGATGAGCCTGCCTACTCTGAAGTTCAAATACCTGGGGTTGGGGAGGGTGGCGAGCCCCTTTTAGTAGACGCTCCTTTCCAGACAATACGCGACATTCAGAAGGTTTATTATCAGTCCGGTCTCCCAAAGATGCGGTCGGTACACCCGTTTAATTTTTTTCCAGATCCTCAGTGGCGGCACTTAACAGTAAGCCAGTGCATGAATTACGCGGAAAGAAAAGTAATTCCACTCGACCTCCTCGAGCTACATTTTCCAGATGCAGACCTCAAGAGCGTTAAGACAATTGATGAGCCTGAAGATGCTTTCTTGTTCCGCGAAGTGGACTCTATGTTTGGGTTGCGTGATGAACAAAACTCAACCGCATCCCAGATGGTAGAAATATATGACTTCTACCACTCTCCCGTTGTGTCTAGCCGAAATGGTTTAGATTACAAACGAGGCTTCCGATGCATTTATGTCGGAGACCAAATAATTAAATTGGTAGATGGTCTACCCTACAATGATTACCCACATGCAACATTCCGAGACCGACAGTTTACAGATCGAGGATGGGGGATGTGTGTAGTTGATGTTTTACGTCAAGCCCAAACTCGCTTAGACCTTGTGGAGCACATTGAGATTAGGGCAGCCGAAAGGACTGCTGACCCACCTCTTCTCAAGCCACACGGCTCAAGCGATACGAACTTTCAGGGTCGCGCTGGTGAGATTTACGAGTACGTGCCTTACGGCGAAGAGAAGCCAACCTTTATGGTTCCCCCTCAGATATCACCGCACTTGTATCAAATGAGACAAGATGCGATGGCTGATCTGGAGGCGTTGAGCCTTACGTCTTCTCCGGTCGGAGGCTCTGTCCCATCCCGTGGTGACAGCGCAGCCTATCTTGATCGCCTCCTCGAGGAGAATCAGGTTGCAATGGCACCAACGGTTCAAGAAATTGAGGCCGCTCAAGCTCACCAGGCGACCCATCTCGTGCGACTTTCCCAAGAGTTTTTGCCCATTGGCTATCGGTTTGCTCTTGTCGGCCAAGACCAGCAACCATCTGTGTACGAGTTTGACGGTACCCCGTTTAACCTTGTAGACATTCGCATGGTCCCAGGGTCGGCGGCTGTTTCATACCCCAACCAATTGCGGACCTCCATTATGCAATTAGCTGCAAATGGAATGCTGCAAGAAAATAATCCTAGAACAAATGCAGTTGTTGAGCTTCTCCTAGGCGCTCCGGTTGCATACAAGCTTAAAGACGTCGAAGAGCCTGGAGATAAAGCTGTTGCTGATATTAATATCTTACGAGTGCAGCAGGGCCAGGAACCATTCTTTAAGCCATGGATGAATCACCAAAAACATATTGAAGTACTCTTGTCCGCAATGCGTGACCCAAAATTCTTTTTAGATTATAACTTGGACCAGCAATCAAAGCTGGAAGAGTTGCTTCAAAAGCATCAGGCAGCAATTGCCCCGAACCAGGCCCCAATGGGAATGCCTGGTGCTCCGGGCGCTCCTGGTGCTCCACAACAAGGACAAAACCCTCTTGAGCTTCTACAGGGTGGAGAGCAGGGGGGTGGTGGTGCAGCGCAAGTGCCTGCAACTGCCAATGGTTTTGTAGGTGAACTAGGCGGCCAAGGGTAGCCGTCATTAACTTTAAGGGTATATGATGAGTAAAACAGCAGAAGAGCGTATTGCAGAACTGGAAGCTAAATTAAATTCAGCTTCTGATGAAAACCAAAAACTTCAAAACTATTATAGCCAAGCTTATCGGGCTATGGAAGAAGCGAAGCAAAACGAAGCTTACTACAAAGGTCAGTTTGAGTCTGCGTCAGCCGCGCAGTCCCAACCATCTCACGAGACAAGTTATGATTATTCTGAGCCAGAAACTCAGAACATGAATGTTCTTGTTGAAAAGGCCATTGCAGAAAGACTCGAGCCTCGTCTTCAAATGGTAGAGAGGTATGCAACAGACGCTCTTCAGCAAACTGCTGGCCGAGAAGTTGACCGGGCGCTGAAAGCATTCAAAGACAAGCACCCAGAGTCCGCACGTATTATGGACTTTGAGCGTTTGATTATGTTGGATGCATCGGAAGAGGTTAAGCGACGGCAGGCAGTGAATCAGCCCGTAGGTGACGTTAAGGAAATTGCTCTTAAGATCGCTGAGGACCGGATTCAGAGACACAATAAATTAGAATCAAAAGTGGCAGAGCAAAACAAACAACGTCGGGAACAAGCAGAGCGAAAGGCTATGCTTCCAGACATGTTTGCTTCTGCTGGATTTGAAGACCTCCCCAAAGCTCCTGAAAATGCGAAGGAAGCTGGAGATCTTCTTGAAGATTTATTGCGCCGTCAAAAGGGCGCAAACTAATAGGAGAATACAATGGCACTCCCAAAGACCGGATTAACGTCATTTGGAGCGTTTAGTGATCTATTTCAGTACACTTACGCAGATGTAATTATTAAGCTTCTCGACACCGTTGATGATGTCGAGAAATGGATTGACTCCGTAGCCCAAGAAGATTGGAACGGTGGAGATTCACAGCACTACCTCTACAAGACAGCGGGTGGTAGTGGTAGTCGATTTGTTAATGGTGGACCTGGAGCGGCAGCACCTGTGCTTCCTGTTTACAACCCACCATCATACGATGAAGCTGCTGTTCGGTTGTTTCCCCACATGGACATTGTGGAGATCACCGGACCTAAGTTGATTCGTGCTCATGAGAAGCCAGGTATGTACCGGCAGATTATGGACGAGTTGGTTTCTGATGCTAAGAACTCTCACCGAAACCGAATTGGACCTAAGTACTGGGGTGGAACGCAAGGCGCTGCACTTCCTGGTGCTGCTGGGTTTGCTAACTCTGGTGTAATTGGTGTGATTGCTGCTGCTTCTGGAGCGGTTATTGCTGGTGGTAACGTGCCTGTTCGACAACGAGAAACAGACACAACACTGACTAACACTAAAGCATACATGAGCACATACGGTGGGTGTCGATACATGCGAGCCGGTATGCAAATTCAAATTGGTACGCAAGCCCAATTAGTTGCAAACGCTGGTGTAAATGCTGTTATTGCAACTGTTAACCAGGCTGCTCAAACAATGACTCTTGATGTTGCTGTTCCAAACAACGCTGCTCAAATGTTTATTGTTGAGGGCGATGCAAACGGAAACGAATGGGGTAACTGCGTTACTGGTTTGGCTGATGCAATTGATGACATCGGAACATACCACGGTATTAACCGAGCAACTGCAACTCCATGGCAGTCATTCATTACTCGGAACGGAAACAACCTTCGTGACTTCAACCACTGGCGTATTACCAGTTTGTTGATGCGGATGGCAGATCTTGGACCTAAAGATGTTGACGAGATGAGCCCTGTGATCTTCTCACACAACTCTTTGCTTCAGGTTTACCTCCAAGAGATTGACCCTGTATACATGCAGACAGATCTTAAAGCACTCAAAGGTCACACTACGATTGCTTATCAGTATGGTGCTCGACAGATTCCTTGGGAGACCGCACGGTCTGCTCCAATGAACAGCTACACCATTATGGATCGTTCAGCTATGAAGCGAGTCAAGCTTGGTGATTACGGTTGGGATACCTCAACTGGTTCTATCTTTAAGCAGATTCCTGGTACGTTTGCTTTCCAAGCATATGCGTACAATGAGTTTGAACTTGTTTGCGAAAACCCACGTTGCCAAGGCCGAGAAGAGGACATTCGAGTCCCTGCTGGCCTCATTGCAACTTAATAAGTTGGGGGGCTTCTGGCCCCCCTCCTTTTAAGGAGGAAATATGAGTTTTCAAAAAGCACATCAGATCTCAAATGAGTTAGGAGAGGTTGTACTTGTCCAAAGCATTGATATTGATGTGAACAATGTAGTTTACTTCCCGCTTCCTGCAATCCTTGGAAAAGGTTTTCGGATTCTAGAAGTAGGGATTACTGCAAATGGGACAACAGCGGTTAACTCAACATTGCGGATTGAGACAGCAACAAACGGGGCTCAGGAAGATATCGTTGTAGATACTTTTGCTGTACCTGTTATGGCAGGACCAAACTTAACAACGGGCGCTATCGGCCAAACACTTTCAACCAACAGATCAGATGTGACAGGAACGGCTGCGTTAAGTTTTGCCGCAGCCAGTCTTGATGCAGATGGAGTTCCTCGTGTGCTAGCAGGCCAAGCAATTAGGCTTGTTCAAGGCGCTCACGCAGGAACTGGGTGGGTGAATGTTTTTATTCGATTGGCTCCAGAAGTTCAATATAAGGATTAAGGTGAATTAAAATGGCGAATGATTCTATGAGAGGAGGCCCTCGCGGGTCTAGTGAGCAGGCCGCTTGGTTGCGACCACGAGTTTTTACAGTTGTTCAAGATACTGGCGGCGGTGCCGCGGGTTCATCCGTTATTACAAAAGCAAATGCTGATGATGATGGCTATGTCTTGGATGGCAATTTTGGTAATGCCAATTGGGAAGTTGTAGAAGTTCGACTTCTCGGAGTTACTACTTTTGTATCTCCTGATTGCTCTTTTGATCTTGGCACAACGACTGATCCAGATTGCATTATTGATGGCGGTGTTAGCGGCAGCGCTACTTTTGCAGGTGGCTCTGAAGTTGTTATTCCTCTAAATGGAGTAGCTCCAACTACTACATTTGGGGCAGCGCATGGGCGTCTAATCTTTACTAATTACGCAGCAGCTAATGCTGGCGCGTTTACTATTCAAGTTTTAGCAAAGCCAGTTTCTGGCGGCCTATACTCTGACTAAAGGATGACTATGCTTCCTATGATGGAAAACAGGGATGATCTACTTCGTGCTGAAATGGATTATTTCCGTAACATAGTTAGGAATGGTACTGCTGCTCCCCACCTAGAGTGGGAGCAGCGGGCCAATCTTTTGGATGGTTTGCTTCCTGACGAAGAGTTTTATCTAAGATTCATTGAAAAGAACTTCGATGGGTCTGCGATTAACAAGTGGGTCTTGTTTGGGCAAAAGCCAAACACACCTATGTATCGTGGTGAAAAGCCAATCTTTACGATTATGACTATCGAGAAGATCGGACAGGCGGGTACTTATGACACCCCGCACGATGCACATTTAGATGGTCTTCGTATGCTTGTTCTTGACTGGCGTGAAGGGCGACATGCTGCGCTAGAGAGAATGGAACGAGAAAAAGAAAAGGCTAACGACATAAAGATGAAAGATGCTATCAATGAGGCACAGGGCCGCGTTGATGATATGTTTTGGATCTGGAAACGAGCCATGGGCGAAGACTTGAACTTTACCCTTGGTGCAGACGGCAACGGTCCAAACCATGGCGGCAAGCACTTTGGTGCTGCCTTTGATCGTAACAAAACTGCCTCTGGGATTATTTTGCCATGAATGTGAAGGAAGCTGTTCGCCGTCTCAATGGTTATTTGCAACGCCGAGGAAAGGTGAACGGTTCCGGCGGTTGGACGGAGCAGTACCTTTTAGATCTGCTAAGTGACGCTAACCTCGATATGTACCACCGCATTGTGAACTACGGGCCTGAGATATTTCAGCTTACAGACCGATTCACTTATGACGCAAATGCAACGGACGTTGACTTAAATGTAAAGTTAAGTGGTCTTCCTATGACCATTTGGTATATCGGAACCCTCTCAAAAGACGAAGGCATTAGCGCAAACAATATCCCCGCGCCTATTGGTATGCCCCGCAGAACAGATTTAGACTCACTTAGCGCAGGCTCTTCAATCTCATCGACCACTGGATTTGCAGCCGCAAGTGCGGGCATAACGCTCCCCTCATCCTTTCCCCTGGTTGGTGGCAACTACTCTACTTACCAGGGGCAATACTTAGGGAAGAAGCTTTCTTTGCGTCCCGTCCCTACCCAGGACACCTACATGTATATCCGGTGGACGCCGGATGCTCTTGCTCCTCTTGTAGATGAGGACCAGGACCTTCTAAATGGCTTTCTCCCGCAGTTCCACCCTGCAATCGTGTACAAGGCCGCGATTCAAGCAAAGAGCGCTAAGGGCGAAGATACGCAACAATTGGTTGGGTTGTACCAGGAGATGATAGGTCAGTACGATTCTAATCTAAAGATGGGCTGTCGCCAGCGTCAACGGCAGCAGCCACAGCAAAGAGATCCGATGCGATGGGAGTACTAAATGAGAGCCTCATCTCCTCCCATAGCAATATACAAAACACCCCTAAAGGGAATGGATGCTCGAGAAGTTAAGCCTCCAGACGCACCAAACCTTCTTTTTAATGTAGACCTTTCCAATCGAGGTTACTGGAAAGAACGCCCTGGTTTAAAGAAGTTTGCAGACTTAGGCGCAATTAGAGCAAAGATAACGGGGCTCCACTGCTCGCGTGCCGGGGGGGGTCTTTTTATTATATGCGTGTTTGCGGATGCAGCAGATAAAAGAACAAAGCTCCGCATTTACGACGGCAACGGCACTACTCTATTTGGACCAGCAGATCTTTCTTTAAGTGCGTATGGCGAACCTTATGACCCCAACAACAAATATGCTTTTGTAGAAGCAGGTCGGTTTGTTTATTTTTGCAATGGAACTGGGAATTACTGGCAGCTAGAAAAAACCGTATCCAGCTTTAACTTAACGCCCGTAACTCTTGAAGTGGGCAAAACCCCGTTAGCATATTCATACCTTTTAAGCGGGCTTAAGCCTAGGTCGTTTACTTATTTTTATGACCAGATTGTGGTTTCTGGATTCAACCAGCCACAACAAGGGGCGCTTTCTATACCCGCAGATAACACTCAGTCGAAAGAAAGTAACCAGCCTCCCTCTGAAGTGTTAAATACAGCCAGAGACATAATGACTTTAGACTCTGGCGCTACGTTTGTTTGTGAGCCTGCTCTTTGGAGAAGCTTTCCAGTTGAAGATCCTAGTGGATTTTATTGGGTTTATAACGAAGACATTTTAGCAACTGCTGGGATTAATTACGACCTCTTACTCTTTGGATCAAAAAGACTTTATAAAATTACTGGGCACGGAACAGGGAACCCTCGCAGAGTGCGCATGGGAGACATCCCCTCAGTAAGCACACAGGGCCATTGCTACTTCGACAGGTATGTATTTTTTATTGGCTTTGATGGGTGCTACATGACGGATGGAGGCTCTGTCAAAAAGATTTCTTTTGAGATGGACCCCTTGTGGTTTGGAAGGGAAGAGCCCCAAACGACACGCCACGTGGAGCAACAACTCCAAAAGGGAGCATATCCCTTCCATGTAAACCGGAAAGCGCTTCACGGCGCTACCTGCGTCAATGACCAAACGCGCCAACAAATCATGGTATCTCTTCCGGCAAACAACTCCGAAGTAAATAATATGGTTTGGGTATTTAATTATTCAGACATTATTGAGGGGGGTGGACCGGGCAAGTGGTCTATCTGGGGAAGTGATGAGGAGCCCACATTTAGCGGGGTCTCTTTGGATGGGAACCCGTTTACAGAAAATGGCGCAGGCGCGGTGACAAGAAACACAAAAGCAACCAGCCTTCCTTCTGTGAGCCAAAGCAACACAACATACAATGTGTTCCATTGGATATCGGTTGCAGATGACATCCACAACGGAGAGCAATCAATCTTCGTTGGTAATGACAAAGGTGTTATTTATAGCTTTGGCACGTCCCGGCAAGACCTTAGGGCGGTAAGGACTTATAATAGATCTGGTGCCCCCACAGGCGATGACACCCCGGTCCACTTCCCAGTTGCGGTTAGCCTAGGCCGAGTGGGCCGAGTGGACTCAGATGGAAGGGTTGTTTGCACAGACGTTGCAGTTCGCCGGAAACAACTAGGATACAATGTAGACGACAACCCAAACGCTACCAGACTTAATGCTATTGTGCGCTCTGAGGGCGAGGGATTAAAGCACTTTGATGCGTCTGAAACGGATGTTGAGTTCTCAGACACAATATTAAATGCGCAGCAAGGTGTTAGCGAAAATACTAAATCGGTTTTAAACACATTGGTGTTAGGGTCGTCTCCAGCGGGCAGCAACGCCCCTTTAATGAACTCTGAGTACTTTGAGGCGTATGCTCGAGTAAATGTCCCTGACGAAGAGGGCAGGGCCGCATATGTAGATCTTTACTCTATGCCAACGTCGGAGCCACACCGTTTGCAAATTTCTGAAGTAAGAGTGTACGCAAATGTAAAAGGTGGTTCACAAAGAGAACAGTCTTAGCTAGGATAATTAAAAGAGGATAAAATGGCTTACATTAATATTACAGGCGACAGTGACGGGGACCTGCATACCGCAGCAATGCATAACTCTAAGTTTGGTGCAATCGCTAGCGTGCTTAATGGAAATGTAGATCACGACAACCTTACATATCCCCGAAGTCTTTTGACGTGGAATATCACTACAAATAAAGGCTACATGCTGGATGATAACGATCCTGACATAGGTACAACATGGTCTGATGTTGCGCTTTTAAGCGCCACAGACAAAACTATCGGCACGTTAAGCGCAACTGCAAACGGCCCAATTTTAACAACGGGGTATTATATTGCTGTCCTAAGCTCTTATATAAAAGCACCTGTTGCCCTCGAGCATGTTGCCACCTCAGTTATCTGCATTGATGACCCAGCTTTTACAAATTCTGCTGGGATGGAGTTAATTTTCCAGACAAGTAGTGCTTTAGCAGGGGGAAGTGGAACGTATTCAGACATAGCTACAGCAACGTTTGATCCGGATGCTGGCGGGGTTGCGCTTACGCCGACCGAAATAGCCATGTCGTATTCTTCAAATACTATCGCCGCAAACAGCTTCTTTAGAGTTATCTATAGAAACCCAACCTCTGGGAGTTTGGCCGGTGACCTTATGCCAAACCTTAAGATTGCTATTACCTGGAAAGCATACACCGTAAGCTAGGAGCTACTATGGCCAGTCAATATAAAATACCAAAAGGTCCTAGCAATTCTACTGGAATGGGGGCTACGCCAGGAACCCAGCAAACCGCGCTACAAAACGTCGGTGGGCTAAACCTAAACCCTAATATGCCGCAAGGACCACAACTGGCCAGACAAGGCAGGAGCAGCTTCCAGCAGGGATTGATGACGCCATCTCCCTCGCCACAGGCTGCCCCACGGCCAGCAGCCCCACGGCCAGCAGCCCCTCGACCAGGGATGACGGGAATGCCTCGCCAGACACCAGCAGCCCCAGAAAGGGTTGTCACCAGGGGAATGCCAATGGACCCAGGCCGTGGGTACAATGTGTTTTCAGGCTTAGGGGCTGACGAAATTAGCTCAATGAATAGTTCTATGGGCCTGTCAAACATGACTGCCCTTCCTCCGCTTGCAACACCAATGCCTGCTCTTCAGCAACAGACCCCCACCCCTGCTTCCCTTGGGATGCGAATGACCCCTGAAGTCACGCAATTGCGACGTGGGCGTCCGATGGAACAGCAGTTGACGTCCGGAAGCTCTCTTGAGGGCCTTGAGCCTGAAGCCGAAAACGAGTTTGTAAGCACAGAGTGGAATCCATACACGGGGTCGTATGTTACGACAATAAAAAACCCAGATGGAAGCACCACAGTCACAGACCAGACGACAGGGAAGCAGGGCACAGCCAATGTTCCTGAGGAAGAAGAAGAAGCAGACAAGCTTGCTAGTACCTGGGATGACATTACTGGGGAGGCAATTGGGATTGACCCAGAGCAGAAACAGCAAATGATGTCCACTCTCGATGATGAGTATGCAAGAAAACTCGAGTTTGCTTTGGCGGGCTTAGATCGACAAGCTGCAATGATGGGCACCTTTGGTTCAGGCGGACACATGATGCAAATGAATGCTGCTGTGGCACAAGTGCTTGCGGATATGGCGGATGAGTATTCAAAAGTCGAGGCAATGGATATTGAGCAAACAGAACTTGATATGGAGCAAATGATTGCAAACAAGCTCAAGTTCCTTGGCTTCGAGCAATCGCTCTCAGAGTCAGACCTTAACATTGCATCTAAATTCTCTTCAGACTTTATTCTTCCGCTCAACGAGTTCATTGAGGACTCTAATCTTAGCGGTGACATTAAGGCCGCTTTGATGGGGGCAACTGGCTCCTTTGCCGCTGAAGCTGCCGGAAAGCTATTGTCTAACGGGGCTTCGCCTGGAGACATTGCCACAGGCTTTGCGTATGTGGACAAAGCAATGAAGCTTATGATCCAAGTTGGAAATGAAGAGAAGACATTGGCCGAGGCAGAAAAAGCACTCAAGGCGATGATTCCTCCATGGGGCGAGGGCCAGGACTGGCAAAGAGAGTTCATCCTGGACATATTTGATAATACGCTTGCGCCAGCGCTCTATTCATACAGCGCCAAGGTCGAGGAGATGCAGGCATTAGTAATCGCAATGCACGCGCAGGCAGCCAAGATGAATAAAGCCACGATGCAAATAGGCAGCTTTTAAAAGAAGAGGGTTGAAATGGCAAGCTGGTACCCAAGTGAATACAAGATGCAGAAAAGGCAGCAGGCCTTAAAAGAAAAAGAATTGCGGCAACGCAATGACCCTGGACAGATTTTTCTTCGCTCACTTGCCACATCCACCCCCCAGGCAGTTCTTAGCTCCCTCGGAAACATGGCAGTAGATGCTGCAAAGTACCACATGTTTGGAGGGAAACGAAAGCAAGAGCATGAGGAGGCAGCGGTCTTTAAGGGCCTGCGCCCTAAAGTCTTTGAAAAGTATCACAAAGATGCCTCGGCAGCCAACAAGGCGGCACGCAAAGAGCTTTCTCCTGGGACTCTTTCCCTAGGCAAGCCTGCACCCTCGCAAGAGGTCAAGCCAGTCCCACAACCAACACCACTGCCAGGGATGGTTGACCTGGGAGACGGGACCGTTGGGGTGGAGATTACGCAGGAGGCGGGGGAAGCGGCTACAGACGCAGTAACATTCTCAGACGCAGCATCGGGCAAGGCATATAGGGTTATCCCAAAAGAGCAGTGGGACCAGCTAACGCAGCAGCATAAAACACAGACAGAGGCGTATCAGCAGTACCGCGCACAGCAGCCCACTGCCCCTTCCGTTCCTCCTGTGACTTCTCGCACTCCCGCACCACCATCTCCAGACTCTATACTTGGTCGCGCCGAAGGTGGCTTTGGGGCTCAGTCAATCAAAACTCTCGAGGGCATCCTCTCGGACCCCTATGTGACCTCAGTCGAAGCGCAAGCCGCCCTTAAAGAATGGGGCCTTAATAACAGGAAGATTTTAGAGCAAAGAGTGGGGATGGAGAAAACCTTTGCCGCTTCTCAAAAGGATTTAATATCAAAAGAATTAAGTCTTGTGTACCAAGGACTGGGCATTACAACAAAAGAAAGCTTAGACAAAACAAGAGAAAAGTTCATGATGCTTGCACAGCATTCACCAAGCCGCATAGTGCAAAGAATGTGGGTTAATGCAGCGGCGGCTCTACCATCCGAAGAACTCCGACAGGAGGCTGTGGACCACATTGGCAAAGGCAAGGGGGCGCGTGTATGGAGCGTTACTGCGGAAAGAGAAGGGCACAAGGTCTCTGTTAGAAACCCAACCCCTCGAGACTATTCAAATGCAATCTTAACGCACCAGGTTATTATTGATAACCTTAGAGACAAGCGTGCCAAGGTTGCAGACGGAACGCCAGAGGCGGCAGACTTTGACAAGAAGATTGCACGGCAGGTGCGAAATCGAGACCGTCTCTACCAACAATCACTAACAGATTCCGGGTCATCTGTTCCTCTAATGACTCCTGACGAGAATGGCAACTTCCCCGTTAGTGACGCCCTTAGAAAGCGCTATGCGTCTACGATAGAACAAGAGCCAAAGCAGCGGAGAGACCATGTGGAGAACCTTGCCAGTAAAAACGAGGCAGATTTCCAATCCTATGTCAAAGCAATTAACACCGATGGCACCCCTGACGCGAGACGGGCACTAAGTGACTTGGCAAAAATAAGAGACCGTGGGGAAACAAGCGGCGAGGAGTTTGATAAGGCGGCTGGGAAGGTGGCTGCGATGTTTGATGGAGCGAGTGAACTTAAGGGTCAATACAGAAAAGATAAGTCTAAGACCACAGGCAAAAAAGACAAGAAAACTTGGAGAGAACTGTATCCAACCCTAGCTTCGGTGAAGCTAGGCCGTCAGCGCCAAATACATAAAGCATACCTTGCGCTGATTAACAGCGCCCTTGACAGTAAAAACAAGGCAATTACTAGTGCGGGGGTGTGGGATCAGTTGGCTTCGGATATCACAACACAGCAGAGTACTTTCGGGCATGAAATTCCGCCTACAGACATCAAAAAACGAAAGAAGATCGTAGAGAACGCCTTGATAGCATCAGGCTTAAACTAACAGCAGGGGCATTGTGGTAAGTTCAAAACCTTTTGATTGGGACAGTCTTATTATTGACGATGAGTCTGCACCTGAGCCCGAACCACAGCCTGTAGAGGCTGCCCCGCAAGAGCCGAAGGGTTTTGATTGGGACAGCCTTATTATTGACGAGCCAGAAGAGGAAAAGCCCACTGCCCCTCTCGAGCAAACCACTCCCACAGGAGAGCCGCTTGCTCCATTCTCACAGCCTGAAGGCCCCGTGAGGACCCCCGTTTACGACATGAGCGAGGTGCCAGGGTTTCAGGAGCCAGTGTCTTCGCTGGAGGTCGAACGCAGCATGGCCGTCCCTAAGCCCCTTGTGGAGGAGGAGATTGTTGAGGAGATTGTTGAGGAGGAGGATGATCCTTCTGTGACCTCAATAAACAAAGCGCTTGCACAAGTTACTCAGCCTGCGAAAGAAGAAGAGCAAAAGCCGCCAAGTCGCCCATCGCCAAACTTTCCAAAAGAATACGCCGGGGCTGAAAGGATATATTCCGGCCTTATGATGCTTTACGGGCATCCGGATGTAACTGAGCAGGAAATAAAAGACGTAGAGAGGCTTGCGGCAGCGGCAATTGTTGAAGAGGT
>Ga0080013_1000871_pt1 | contig 41432 bp, 48 predicted proteins | sample ETNvirenome_6_85_FD_69236 | JGI IMG/M metagenome (GOLD analysis project Ga0080013, IMG submission 69236) | Marine viral communities from the Pacific Ocean - ETNP_6_85 (SPADES assembly) (version 2) | ecosystem: Environmental > Aquatic > Marine > Oceanic | place: Pacific Ocean | collected 2013-06-19 | reverse complement strand
TGGCGCACCTCCGCCTGACCCACCTGAACCGCCGCCGCCGTAGCACTCAACCCAAACAACTTTAACGCCATCGGGCTTAGTCCATGTGGCAGGAGAAGTAAAACGCTGGAAGTCTACGACTGGCCCAACCAGTCCACTAACGCCAGCTTGATTTTTTCTTGTTATGCCGCTCATTAGTAAAACCACATCCTGACAACTCCATTTCCGCCTGCACCGCCTACGCCAGAGTTGCCTGTACCGTCGTTACCTCCGCCCCCTCCGCCTCCGCCGCCAGGGAATCCACCTGCGCCACCTGTTCCAGCAGTTCCACCTTCGCATCCACCGCCACCGCCGCCGCCGTCACCACAGCCAAAAGGATGGTCTGGCCCGTCAGTGCCAGGATTGCTACTCCCTGTTTGGTTGCCACCGCCACCAGCGGAACCTCCGCCATCGTATCCACCAGGCTGGTCAAGGTTGCCACCCCACGCACCGCCAGCACCGCCGTTACCTTCGGCATCGGAAGAGCGCATAAATCCGCAACCTCCACCGCCACCTCCACCACCGCCGTGCATACTGACACCGCCATCACTTGCGGCTGTACTATCTGCGCCACCGCTACTGTTGGTATGACCGCCAGAGCCACCACCGCCTCCCCCGTATTCAGCGTTGCCACCACCTTCGTTTATGTTTCCGCCCTTGCCACCGCCGCCGCCGACTCGCTGACCGTCACCTGTACCTTGTATCGTTGGATTAGCGCAAACACCACCAGTAGCGTCTGTTCCTGCATCCTTACCGCGTTCTCCGGTGCCGCCCCCACCTCCGCCTCCACCTGCCGATGTATTAAGCGCGTTCTTTCCGTACCCGCCTCGACCACCACCGTAAGCAGACAAAATGATTTTGCTAGTGGCATCGTCAGTCACTGTCGTGTCGCTACCAGCCGTGCCATTGTTGCCATCAGAAGTTGAAGCCGCCGCACCGCCAGTGCCACCTGCACCGATAGCAAGAGTCAGTGTTGCCCCAAGCGACGAAGCAGGGAAGGACATACGGGCCATTGACGCACCGCCTCCTCCACCAGAAGCAGTCCCGTTGTTTCCAGAACCAGAACCGCCTCCACCACCACCTCCGACGACTTCCATCACGATGATGGTGCAACCCAATGGTTTATGGATAGTTCCGGCAGAGGAGTAACTACGGAACGTAGGGTTCCCGTCAGCGTAGCCAGAACGGTTTCCGTTACGGCTGGTTGTTGTTACTAGGCCAGCCATGCTTAAGTTTGCTCTAAGTAGGTAACAGAAATATCCACGTCGGTTCCATCCGTGTCGTCGTCCAACACGAATACCAACTCGTCATCGTCAGTCAGAACAAGTTTATCGTTATGGATAAAAGTAGATAACGCTGGCAGGCTCTGTGTCATGTATAGGTAAATATGATTTCCAGTCCCACCACCGTATGTGTTATTCACATCGTCAACGAACAGATCAAAGGTTTCATCATCACCACTTCTGCCATTGCAAATAACAATTGACAAAATGGTGTAGACGATACCACTTCCTGCGCCGTCTAAGATTTTCACCTCAGTGGTTCCTGCTGAGGCTGTGAAGTTGGACTTCAGTGTTTCAGCCATTTTATCCTCCGACTACCATTGCCATCTCCGTACTGGCACCGCCTGCGGTGCCCGCAATGGTTATGGCTCCGTTGCCGTTTGTGATTGTGATATTAGATCCCTGTGTCAGCGTCGCAACGGCTGGACCGCTGGTGCCACCGATGAGAAGCTCGCCGTTGGCGTCCATGGCAACTGCGGCTACCGTATCAGTGCCCGAGTCTTGCGTGATCAGAACAGCTTTGTCAGCCAGAGCAGTGGCATTAGTGCCACCAGAGGCTACCGGCAATGCTGAGTCCAGAGTCAAAGACGGTACATTTAACGCCGGACTAATATCGTTAAACTTAGCAACGACTTTACCGTCAACAACTACCTCTAACTTAGAGTTACCGCGGTCATATCTGAATCCTCGGCGTACTGTCGTCATGACATTGCCAGGACGAATCCAACACTCGCCCCGCCTGCGGCTGCTGATAGCTGGCCACTCGAGGCAGTTATGTTAGTGCCTGCCATTGCGGTAGCCAGGTCAGCGATTGATTCAAGCCTGGACGCTGTTCCATCAGCATCAAGAAATGGAATACTGTCGGCAGCTACGTTGACGGCTGCCGCTGTGAGGTCATTGAAGTTTAGTGCAACTGTAACCGCCGCAGTCTCTGAACCGCTGTTCGCAATCGTAGTTCCGCCGTTAGTGGCATTAGCGACAGTAGCGACATAATTGCCGGAAGTAGCTGTACCAAGGGCAAGTACACTGCCACTGTTATCGGCGGCGTGTGCGTGGGTAGCATTGGCCCATGCAGTAGATCCGATAGTTGGGGTCAGTGCAGTCGCCCCCGTGATGGTAAGCGTAGATCCATCACTCTCCATGTACTCGCCGCCCACATCGTAGAAGTAAATCTTCTGAGCACCACTCATTACTAAGTCGCCACCATGTACGATTACTCTGCCGTTGGCACCGTCTAGTTTGAGTAAGCCCTTGGAGTTCCCTGCGTCACTAACCAAGAACATGATGTCGCCATCATTGGTGATGTTAGAAACCAGCAACGAGTTTGCAGCGGTACCAAGGTGGTCTGGTGACCCTTCTACGACGTTAGTTAATGTGGCATCGGCTGATAATGATCCGCTCTTATGCACTACTGCGGCATCCCCAGTTGTACCCAACCAGAGGATGGCATCATCTGGGACGCCGGGGGACCTAGCGATTACCCGCTTGTCTGTTATCTGGGCAGTAGCAATGGCTGTATCGCCCGCAGGGACGTGTACAGCGGCCAAAGTTGCTGTATTGCTGGGCAAGGACGGAAACACTGGGTTAGCCGCCGCAGTGCCAGCCGTGACGACAAGCGCGCCGGATGTATTAATACTTATTAGGTCAAACCTAGGATTGCTGGAATCAGCGGTGCCGATGGTGGCGTTACCATCCGATATCGCGTAATGCGTACCAGCAATCATTACAGTGCCTGCGGCAACGGCAACGGTCATATTACTGTTGCTAGTAACAGCACCACCAGTAACCACGCCAGTGCCGTTGTATGCAGCTACCAAGATACCGAAATCTACGGCATCTACTTCGGACTGGCTAGAGGTACCAGCATCCGCTTGGTTTGGTATCGTGAAAGCCATGGTTTACTCCGTGTATAGAACAGTCAGTGTTACATTGGTTCCTGGGATATCTGCGTAGATAGCCGTGTTGAAGTGTACAGGCGTATTAGACAGGTCAATGAAGCTCTGGCTACTCGCTTGCGCAAAGCCGTGTAGCAAGTCTGTACCGCCGTCATCAGTGGAGTCGTTCAACTGCCATAGACCGCCAGTCGCAGCGGCACTGGCGATCACGCCGTACACAACGCCAACGCCAGTAGTTACTTGGCCATCAGAATTGACGATGCTCGTTTTCACATTTACAGCCATTGTTACTCCTCTGGAGTGTGTACCTTATTCATGTGAGCAGACAGTTTCATCTTGGCCGCCTGTTGGGTCTTGGCCTCGAAAGTCTCTTCACATTCAGTACAGGATTCATTCTTAGGGTCTGCGTTATACGAACGCCTGCTGCGCTTTGGGGCTTCAGTCTCAATGCTTTGAATTGTTTGGGCAGCTTGAGCTTGACCAACAAGGGCTTCTAATAAGCTACGGTTAAGCATACGGTCTTCTTCACGCTCTGATCGTTCAGAACGTCCTAGCATTTCACCGTACTCGCTCTTATGCCTGTGTTTCATATGGAAATCAAGCTCCATCTCATTGCGCAGATTGCTCTTACGGCATGTAGGGAATCCCATCTCTGCCCATGTCGCTCGGTCAGGGGCGTCCGCATGTAGGCGGCAAAGCACCTGTCCTTTAGCCTGGGGGATCTGCGGGTCAACTGTCGTGAAGGCGCGGCGGCCATCTTCTAGCTTCTTGCTTAGTTGACTCTGGAGCATGTTGGCGTTCACGCGGCTACGCATACCAGTTTCAACATGCCACACCCACAGATACGCCGCCTCGTCAATCGACGACACACGCATCGGTGCGTCCAGTTCAGCGTCGCCGCCGTGGACTACTTGGTTCACATCCATGCTGCTACCAGATGTGGTGCCGGTAGCATCCATATCTAGAAGCTGCTCCAAGATAGAAGGGTCTGTCACTGTAACATCAGTTGTCCACGGTTCTCTTTCGGTAGTCATATCGCTCCTCTAACGGTACTTCCGCCCGGGCCAAATGTACTATGCCCAGACATAAGCCTTTTTTGTTGATCTAATTGATTAAAGTAATCCTGCCAGATATCCCGACGAGGTGCCGTTTCTTCTTGCTGTTGATCTCGTAGGGCGTTGGCAATGTCCTGTAGTTCTCCAACGGTGTGTACGATGGTGACATTGCCCGTACGCTCATCCTTAACCGCACCTGGGAGGTGGAACTCCGAAGTGGTGAAGGATTCATACGGGCCCATGTCAAGCATGTGTTTCGCCGGTTTGTCATAGCGAATCACGTAGGTTACTTGGTACCTACGCAACTTACTATTATTCTCATCTAGCTGGTACAACTCCGAGAGCCGTAGACACGGCTCATCGGGGCTGACTTCATCAATCAGAAGTACCATTAGCTAGAGGCGCCCTTAATGACTGCAAAGCTAATTACAGGCTGTTCGCCCAGAGTGCCACCGCTAACATTGATGACGCCAATCTTAAAAGATCCAGCCGCGGGAGTGTGAGCCTGGACAACATAAGAACCAATAGTGCCGCCAGAGCTATGATTAACAATCACAACGTCTGTTGCAGCAACATTGGAGTTAGTCACAGTGAAAGACACGATGGCGTCGTCTGCGAGGTTAGCGTCATCCATAGTGATCTGGCCGCTGTGAGTGTTGAGTTCTACGGCAGTGCTCTTGCTGGTAGCTTGGGTAACAGTACCGCCGTCAGCTACATTTATGGTTCCGGAAACGATTTCAATATCGCCAGTACCATCATCAAAACGTGCAACGGTAGTCCCGTCCACGTCTACGTCCAGGCGCGAGTTTGCGCCATCCCATTTCCAGCCTCTTCGTGAGGGCATGTGTTACTCCTTATAGCGGTTTCACCGCAGATGATATAAGGAGTCCCCCGACCAGTGCGTTTACATACATGGGTCGGGGAGGCTCCTATTTAGTTGTACCTAGACCGACCAGTCGCGGAAGCCTTCTGCATTCATGTAGTCAACTTCCAAGACGTTGGCGACACCAGTCCTGTTTTCGCACATCAGCACAGCATAGAACAGGTCTGTGTTGGTGATAGGGGCGGTGGTGTATTCAGCAACCACTTTAAGGTCGCCAGATGCTCCTCCGTCATGGCCTATCAAGCATTGGCCAGTTCCATCAGTGAATACTTCGACGCGAACTACGTACCACTCATCGGCGGTAATAGTCTGTTCGGCGCGGATACCGTTTGTAACAGTATCCCCGGCACGGGTTGCGCCACTCGATGTACCTGCGTCACCAGCTACGGCCCGAAAGTCGTCAGTGGTTCCATCAAGGTCATACTGAAGACCTATCATGCCACCAGAACCGTTATAGGTCATGGTTGCTGTAGCAAATTCAGCAGGCATCACAGGCGTACCAAGTGCAAGGGTTTCCGTAAACCCTGCATAGATAGCGCAGTTTAGAGTGCTGAACTTAAACCTGGCTTCCATAGTCATGCCGCCGTCAGATGGCTTGAATGCACCAGCCATGAGAGCAGCATTGTCATCGTTGCCTGAGTCTAGGGTGATAGCTACGATTCCGCCCGGCTCATCGACAGTCCATTCAAATGAACCCTCGTTAACCGATACGAATCCGAAGTTACCAACCTTGACTGTCCCTGACCCATAGGTCAGGTCATTGTCTGGGCCTAGGAAGTCATCCCAAACCCTGATTCTACCGTAACTACCTTGTGGCATTATTTCTCCTCTTCACTCTAGCGAGTCAGATTAGGATGTTGGGGAAGTGGCGTCAGAGTAAATCTCATACAGCCAGTTTCCTGCGGAACGTTCACCATAAGCATATTCATCATAGAGGAATACGCTGGTAGCTCCACCGCCGATATGCGGCTCACGCCTTGTCTCGGTATGGGGCGAAATGCCTTGTACCAAGATGATAGCTTCTTGAGCAAATACGCCACCCTTGGCGTCGTCAGAACCGTCGATAGCAATGTTGCCATCTTCATAGATCTGGACGTTAGCAATCATGCCTTGGTATTTCTCTGCGAAGACACGAGCGGTTGGCCCTTCTTGCAGATTGTAAGTACCAACACCGGCTGTGATCTCGTCATACAGGTCCTTGATCTGGAAACCATGCAGGACGGCTCTGATAGGCTCATTGCCCGGTTCAGTGGCATTGCTGGTGATGCGGTGACCCGCAGCAGCAAGATGACCACTGGTGAGTGTTGTGCCGTCACCAGCCAAATAGTTGGTCGCTCCGTCAAGGACGGTCAGACCATCTTCATCCTTCTTGCGTTGGATGGCGTTCTGAGCAAGGCTACCAACCTTTGCATATGCAATGGAAGATATACGGGCCGCAACGCGGTCAGTAATCAGGGTTTGGATGGCAACCACAGTAGGGGTGATCGTCAGCAATGTGTCGCTCATTTGCTGCGGGTTGTCCAGCCGAGTGGTTTCAGTCACGGTCTGAGCAGTAAGCTGAGCCATCGTGACCTCACGCCAACTGGTACCGGTACCCTCAGAGAGGGTAACCTTGTCTACCAAGTTAGGCATGACACCTTCAAATTCACGGGTTTGCCGAGCACTCGCCACAACTGTGGGTAAGCTGTCGGCAAGCGATTGTGTGATTGTATCGCCTACAGCCATCGAAGAATCTCCTTGTTAACGTCGGCCTCCGCCTAGGATCTTAGCTGCCCGGGCATGATCTTCAGGACCAGCGGTGTATTCGGAGTTCCCGTATACATCACGCATCCATCGGTCATCGGACATGCCAGCTCCGCCAGCAGAGGGACCGGTACTTAAATCAAATTCACCAGTTTCTTCAGGATCTGAAGCTACGGGAGCGGCCTGAGTGCGTCGCGCTGAACGCTCCGCTACTCGTGCTACCTTTTGTGCTTCAGCTACTGCGCGGTGTAGACCTTTTACATCCCTTCTATCGTGAGCCTGAGTCCACATCTCGCGTACTGACGCTAGCTCTGGGGAGTTGTGGAGGTCAAGCACTGCTGTGCCTGTATCATCCACTACACTGTCCACCAGCTCTTGCGACAGGTCGTTCCACTCTGTCTCATAATTCAGAGTAGCTTGCGTCTGTGCTGATTGCTCTTGTATAGCTGATAGTTCCGCCGGGAGGTTGTCCGTATCCCCTGAACTCATGGCTTTCATTAGGGCATCTAAACGGTTATTAATCGTTCGGATGTCATTGCCTTGGCCAAGGAGGAGTTGCTCCGTTTGGTTCTGTCGGCCCCGCCGACCACTGCTTGCCTTTAAGTCATTCTTCAGCTTTGCAATTTCAGCATCGCGTTCTGCCAACTGAGCCTGATAGTCTGGCGTACCAGAGTTTTGAGGTTCAGTACCCTCTAGCGGGTTGTCTTGTTGACCGCCGTCAACTTGAGGAACCGCTTCTTCGTCAGCCATGTGACCTCACAAAAAAAGAGCCGCCGTTAAAACGGCGACTCTGCGCACTCACACCCCACATCACATCACATCACATCGGGTGCGGTACCGAAACGGTACCATTCTCTTGAATCTCTGTCAATATGCTTAGATAAGTATAGGTATTGCGAATAGTGTCTATGTGTATCCTCTTGCGGCAACGCTTGCATGTAAATATTGCCGTGCCGTCTAAATATTCGGCTAGTTTTTTATTACAATCCACACATCGTACAGAATCCACTAGAAGCGACTTTGGGCAGTAAGGAATTGGCCGCCACGTTGAAGCCTGCGATTAAGAGCCAGTTCACCGTAAGAAGTACGGGCGGCCTCTGCGTAACCCCACTTCACGTATAAGTGATCCATCGTCGGATTGGCTTGACGGAACTCTTCCCGCGCTGCATTGACCTCACGTTGGACACTGGATATTAAGTCGCGGTATCTATCCTTCAGGACCTTGCGACCATCGTCATTGGCATCCAAATACCGACGATACACCAGCCCGCGCATACCAGAGGTGCGTGCTGCAATCTGTTTTGCAATATCCCAATACGTACGCAGGCCGCCCCGCTCTGCCCCCATGCCTACCTCTCGGTAATACATACGCTGCATATCTGTCATCACAGACATGAGTTCAGCATCAAGCAATTCGATGCCATCTTCCGGGTACGCCTCGTCAATAGCGTTACGAACTTCTTCTACGTGCATGAAGTACGCCGCATAGTCAGGCAATCCATCAAAATCCATAGGCATTTCCACTGCTCGCTGAGCAGAGGCAAATATCTGTCCCCTGGTACGAGTATCCCCCCAGGCACCAACGCCCGTCTTAATCATTGTTAAGTAATCTTGCCATTTCTTAGGAGATCTCAACCCGTCTTCAGTACGCAATGACTGCGCCGCTTTCGGGTATATAGACATTGTGTAATACAAAACACCTTGGTACATAGTCCCAGCTTTTTGTTCGTTCTCGCGCCATTGCTTGGCACTGATCAATCCGTTGCGGTATCGCATATCGGACTCTAATTGAGAGTCATACATCTGCGAAAGATACATGCCTAACGAAGAAGCCATGTGCGCTGTTTGAGCAGCATCCGTACCAAATTCATCACTAGCGCGTACAATACCCGTGCGCCTTAGCTGGCCTCCGCTTTGACGATTAAACCGATTAGAAAGACTGGAAACCACAGGTATGCCAGTCGGCTTTTCTCGGATTAAGAGTTCAATCTTCCGACGTTGCGCACTGCTGATTGGCGCAGTAACAAGTGTGCCATCATTCTTACGGTATTCTAATTTCGCACTAGTAAAGAACTCATTCCTAGCACGTGGTCTATCTGTTGCATTCATGAGTTCTAGCTCCGCCTCCAGCTCGGCGGCCACGGAATCTAATGCTAAGTCCTCTGGGCTTTTATTCTCGTCTCCGATCTGTATAAGCTGGTCGATACCCATAATCAAATCTCGCATAGCGCCCACGCTCATAATGTGATCTACCCGCATCGGAGAAAAGTTCAAGAATCCGCCTACGCGCTTCGCTGTCTCTGAAGTGTACTCATCGTACTGTTCAGATTCAGGAAGGCTTTCCGTGCGCTTATCAACAATCGGAGCGTTTCTAAAGCTATCCCAGTTGGTTAGTGTTTCGTTTATCAACTGGCCAGGTGCAGTAATCGTGGGTAATTTCTGTACACCGAATGAAGAGTCTCGACCTCCAAAGCTCACCACCGTGCCCATCGGGTTCATCTGTGGCAGCAAGGCTGTCAAAAACTGTTCCACGTTCGCAGAATCAAGGTCGAACATCTTGTCAAGGGCGAGAACAATTCCAGCGTTGATACTAGAATACTCACGCAATAACGGTTGTGCAGACATAGACAGGGGCCGCATCGTACCGTCTTCTTGTTCTTCCTCCCCGTATATAACCTGCAATCGAGTAATGCGGTCTTGGAGGGACATATTCCTAAACGCCTCGGGGTACATCATGCGATTCCAGGCGTACACCATCGTGGCAACCCCAGCAAAACCCAAGAGTGCGATCTTAGCTCTGTTCTCTCCGGCCCTCCTTGCCCATTGCCCCTTAGCGAGAGTGGGCATCCCAGGAGCGGCTCCCAGTCTAACGCCACCGCGACGCAAAGCACGTACCGGCAACAATGTCCCTTGGATAGCAGCGTTCGTATACAAGAAAGCCGAATCAAACAACTTGATCGCGTTACCGTATTTCTGGAAGTCAACAGTCACGTTACGGGCCGCATATGCAGCCGCCCGTACAGCTTCTGCATCATACATGCGGTCACCAATCTTTACCTGAGCAGCTCCTCCTGTTCCAGGCGTATCCTCCAGTGCCTCGCGTGCAGCTCTGTAGCTCTCTCCTTCTCCAGCAGCCCGTCGGGCTTGCTCTCTGTCGAGTACGTTCTTAAACGTTGCACGGCGTGGAGCCATTTCAATTGCACTACTCAAGTAATTCAAAAAGTGCAACGGACTGCCTGCCCACTTTGCAAACTTCTCGTATGTAGTGAACTCGGTCATACCTGATTCAAGTCGCGCTGCGCGCTTGCTGCTCTCCCTGGCAATTTCATCAGACGTACGACCTGTGTAACCTCCAACATCAGCACCGTATCGTTTCATTGCGTTCATGATTTCATCCCTGCCATGAATATCAAGAAGGTTACGGTACAAACTACCAACCAAGGCTTTAGGCATTACGCCCTCATTCATCATTACAACCATCATGTCGTGCAGGAAGTTGGCCGCCATGAAGACAGGGTTATGGGAAGTAAACATCATTCGGAATGGCCGGTTAGCCATTCGTAAGATACGCATAGCTAAGTTGTAATCCACTTGTGTCATGCTCTCTAGGAGATTGGCCTCTACTTCCGGTATCTCCCATATCTCATGCACACCATTAACACGACGGCTCACCCTCTTCGTTTTAATGCCGTAGCCTTTTATTGTGTCACGCTGAACCTTTGAACTAATCTCAAAGTTGCGTAGCTTCTGGCCAGGATCTAGGGTGACTACTTTACGAACCAACCCTGGAGGGAGGCTCTCGTCCCACATAGCTTTATTGATTAACGACACAGCCATGTTGTTATAATAAATATTCCTATAAGCCTCTCTTGTCGCAGAGGCCATGGCTTGCATTGGCCTTTGAAATACCGGAGCCTCCGGGTTAAGACCTTTTTGCCCCAACTCCTTCCAAGTCGATTCATCCATACCGATACTGATCGCTCTCTGGCTGCCAAATGTATCAATGTGCGTTCTAAGCTCGCCTTCAACGTATTTCACTGGGTTGTAGTACGGGAATATATTCTCTAACTTGTCGCTTAATTCACGAGACATAATCCCAGACTCAACATACATTTCACGTATGCCTTTGTAATGCCCGACCAGTGCTTCTACACCATCCATAACGCGTTCGAATGCCGCCTTCGTGTACGGTACTTGAGTATATGACTCTCCACGCGCAGCAGCAGCAGCCCATTTTGTCCGCTCATTTGCTTCATGAGCAGCCTTTTTACTAGCATGTTCTGCCGTGTCACCTAGTTGCTGTCGCAATTCACGTATTGCTCTTTGCATTTGGTTCACTGACATACCGCCCGGGCCTGCACGACTCTCACCTTTGCCGAGTCGAATCATCTCATCGACATCCAACCTGCGTAATTGAGTGCCTGCTAGGTCTACGTTGGTCATTGCAACAACATCAACGTGGTGTAACAAAGCAGCCATGGTGTCCACTGCTGTCGTAGAGACATTGTTACCATTAATATCATCAATGTTGTTACCAAGGGCACGCAGTACGTCATCCCTACCAATATGCCACGCAGTATCTGCTGCGGACTCCATACCTGACCCAAGGCTAAAATGCAACTGAGGGTTCCAGGCATCAGGCAATTTATACAATGGTGCCCCGCCACGCTCTAGTAGGTACTTATTAACTATCGGGAGTACCGTATCGGACACGCGAGCGGAGTCTTTATTTATCCGGGCGTTTTTATCGAATAGCGTTTCTTCAACAATGATCATGCCATTGCGCAATCTCTCTGTTACCGGCGGAGGCGGGGGTTCAGGTGGGGCACCAAATAACCTATCACCCCAGGTGTTGTAGTCTTGGTCGATAAATGATTTGAACTCTGCCTCAGACCCCCATCCAGGGCCCACTGTCGCACCAACCTCAGCTGTGTCAAATGGAGTGGCGACTTGATTTGGATCCCTATACCACTGCTGACCAGGCAAACCGGCCTGACCTTCTACCTGGGCCGCCTGATCCACTAAACTAACAAACTCTTCGCCAACTGCTTCATCTAGTTCCTCGGCAACATCTTGGCCACCTAACCGTGCCGCTTGATCAGCCTCACGTTGGTCGATTGCTCGTTCAATATCAAGTCTATTAATGGCCGCATTCTCACGTGGAGTGCCACGTCTACGACGCAGTATCTCCATAATGCTGATCCCATTCTCTTCAGCGAACAGCCTGTTTGCGTTGCTGATCCTGCTAGTGCCCGTCTCTGATGCGCCCCACCCCGTACCGCCAGGGAACCTACCTTCAGGGGACCCACCTGCAATAGTTCGTCCCGTTCCAGAAATAACCACAGCACGCCAGACTGGTCCAGACGATGTGCCGTATTCTGCTTGGTGTGCCCGGGCTGCTTCCCCTCCTTCAAAAGGTATCCACCTATTTTGACGCGGGGACCACCACGCCTCTCGTTCGAAGTCAAAGGTTAATCCGGTGTCCGGATCAATTACTGTATCCTCAACCTGCTGCGCAATGCGGGCTTTATCTGCATCTGGTATTTCAGGAATATCTGCAAGTGCTTGTCGGATGAAGCGACGAGTCGCCGCACGAGATAATCCAGCAGCAATTTTCAATCCCTTTCCAAGAACGAACGGGTCGAATACAACTCCTACTGCAATCTGCGCAAACAATCCTCGGTTACGATGCTTCGCAATGGTGGCATTGTAGCCATCCTCCCACATCGTTGTGTTCCACGGCAGGGTGTGTGTTAGCTGGAAACCAGTCTCAGCAAAGGCTTCAAAAGGAGATGCGGCTACATCGAGCACGCCAAGCATTATCTTTCCCATACCAGCAAAGGACTGCTTAGCATTGAGAGTCCCAAACCGGCTCTCTCCTTCAACGCGTATAACAGTATTCTCGGTAAGGCTATCCTCTAATTCGTTCAGATAGATAGCATCCTGCTCATCTTCCGGACTAATGACAAGCATCTTGGGGTTCTTACCGTCAAGAGGGACTTTATCCGCTGGAGTGATATAAGTGCCAGAGTTTATGTGGTCTAAATCAGCTCCAGCAACGTTGCCCTGACCGATAACGGTTCTAACGTTATATAAATCAGGCGGCGACCACCGCGCACCACGCACCCCATCAACGATTTCTTTATGCTTGATTGGGTCAGTTATCTTTAACTGAGTCATGTCAACAGTAGGGTCTGTTGCTGCTGACTCAAAAGCCGTACCTGCTTTTATTCCACGGTCTTTTTCTTCGTCAGTAAGACGAGGCGCGCCCGTGCTCGTTGTCTCCCTGGTCGCTTTCTCACGTGGATCCTGCCTGCCACCAGTGATTCTCAATCCAGGCATCGCATCAGCAAACTCATCTTGGCCGCCAATCGGCGCGTTAATGTTGAACGCGTCTTCAGTACCGCCTAAAGGCGATACTTCACTCTGCCGTGCGTCTTCTTCCTCCTTCCTCTTATTGAGTACAGAAGTAAGACGCTTCTGAGTTTCCGGGGTGGTCCGAAGGAAGTAGTCCATCTTACGACCTCAGGGATAGTGGTAAGAAACGTGCCGAGTTAGAACTACGAGTTCCAGAAGCAATGCCCTGGGCCAACTCTCGTTCAAAGGTGCCTTCAGGTATGCGAGCGCGCGCTCCCATTGAACGAAACTCTTCTAGCTCCTCAGGAAGGATATTACGTAACGCTTGGGCAGACGGTGTAGTGAACCCAGCCCTTCTAAACAGGCGACCTTGTGAAGGTCCGACTTCCCTGCCGCCTAGGAACTGAGAGATACCACGGGATGGTTCTCTGTCAAATACCAGGCCACCCTCCTGCATCCCACGCACGCCACGGCGACGCAACCTTCTCTTCTGGTCAGGTTTCATATCCCTGTCTAACGGTATTATCTCTGTACCATTGGGGAACAATGCGACCTCAGGTCCAGATTCACCGACTAGAGTTACTTTGTCACCAGTCGTAATGCCGCCATCTGCTTCACCGTACTCATCTGCCCACATGTTAAATACATCTTCTTGGGTGGGTGACGTATCACGTCTTGCCGCAGCAGTCTCTAATTGACCTGTAGTTGGCCCAGGATCCGTTATCCAGCTACCCACACTTTTTGCAACATTAGGAATAGTATTAGCAAAAAAGCTAACCAGTGGATCTGGGGTCTTTTCCACGTAACCTGTTCCAGTAGCCCGGTAGTCAGGAGATGCTGCGTAAAATGACTCGGCTGTATGAGGAGAGCTGGACACATAGTTTGCATCTGTAGGAATCATGTCGTCTGGGTCATGATAGCCTGTGCTATCGCTGCCTATGGTTCCACTTGCTGCGGCTGAGTACGGTGTGGTTGGCGTTGGGACTATAGGCCGCACTCGCCGACCTCCTCCCATACTGAGTGGCGTGGTAGGCACGGAGACTTCTCCCATAGAAATAGAAGGTGTGGGATCTGGTACGAATCCTGCTGTACCAACATCTGTTACGTTCCCACCAGAAGTAAATTCCTCGCCATATTTTTTTGTTGCAGCATCAAATTCAGCCCCACTAGATCCCCTGGTGTTTTGAGCCTGCCCGGCGACAGCCGCAGCTAAATCCTTTGCGCTAACACCAGCACCAGTAGCAGGTTGACTCAATGGAATCTCGTCCTCAGACAACGGGAAATCTTTGCTCTTAGCCGCTGCCTCTGGATTTACGTATTCACCAGTGTCTACGTAAACCATATTCCCATCAGCATCCGTACGTTGTGCTCTAAATGTATCTTTTCCGGTTCCCTTTCCAGTAGCAGCCACCGGATCCGGTTCTGTTTTCAGTTCACCTGAACCTGTCCCGTCGTCAGCAACGTCGTACAGGTTAATAGCCGGAGCATTGGGGTCGCTTGCTTCCAGATACAGGGTGCCGCCGCTACTCAAGTTTGCCTGTGCAATATCCCATCCCGCCGTGGCATACACGTACTTCTTTTTTGCGGTGTTATATACCCATCGCGACAGACCCTTCGCGGCTGCATCGTCATTTAGAAGCTCCATCCGTTTACGTTCTGCTTCTGCCTCTTCCTCCCGCTTCAGTCGCTCGGCTTTCTGTGTTGGTGTCTCCTCTCCATTAGCGGCAGGAGTCTCGGAACCAGTAGCAGTAACAGGCGGGGTTACTGTCTTGCCTAACTTAAAGTCAGCAGCTGCTTGCATTCGGGCTTGATCGTTCTCAAATGCAATACCTGCACGTTCCTCTTCTTTAAGAAGCTTCTGAATCCTAGCCTCAGATTCTGCTTTATCACTAAGCATGGCAGCTTCATGTAGCTCTTCTTCGCGTTCGGTCTTAGCAAGAGCGGCATCAAGCTTCGCTTGGTCTAGGTCAATCGCTAGCTGTTCACGAACGGTTGGAGCCGGAGGCTCTGAATCAGCCGCCAGTGACGCCTGAAAATCCTCAGCGGTAGGCATGCTACCGCCCGTTATGCTATCCTGAAACCTTTGGTAAGCATCCTGGGCAAACTGAGAAGGTTGGGCAGCTACATTAAATACACCAGCACCTTGACCTAGTGCATCTTCTCCTGCTGCCGCAGCCTGGGCGCTAGTCATATAGTGGAGCTTAGATATAAACGCCTGATCCCCAGGTGTTTTTGCCCACTCCATTGCCTTCTCAAGAACAGTCAATGAATCTGGACGTTTACGGAAATCATCCCACGCCCGGGCTTTATCAATCTGGCCTGTGATAATAGCGTGATCAATAGCGCGATCTAGCGCACCGTCTAGACCCTCTAGCTCGCCCTGCGTACCACGAATGAACTGTTGGCCACCGATAGTCTCGATAGTAGCCGGAGTTTCTGGCAGGCCAAGGTCACTAATTGGACCTTCTGGTCCTGACAGTATGTTAAAACCAGCATCCGTGTACTCTATGCCAGCTTCATACAGAGGCTTTCTTAGCGTTGGGTTGCCTTGGGCGTCTCTGGAAACAACGTAGCCTGTCGCTTCGTCTATCTCGACTGATGAGACTTTACCGCCTGCTATCATCTGCCGGGAACCATCATTAAAGACGGCGACTCTGCTACCGTCCTCAAGAGGTATAGTCTCGACAATTTTAACGTCGCCCTCTTTAGTGTCTACGGACTTCTCAACGATATCGCCGTTGGGAAGTTCAACCATCTCCTTATTACCAATTTTGTGAGTATTGGCAGATTCGTCCCAACCATCCCAGTTCAGGTCACTTTGGCCAGTGACCATTTTCCCGTTGCTTAGAACGTATATCGACTGACCATTTCCGAGGTCAATCTCTTGTGAAATTGGGTTATCAGGGTCAACGCGTTCCGCATAGTCACGTCGCTCTCGCACGCGGAAGCGTCCCGCTTCCCCAGGCTCCGTGCTGGCATACGACTCGTACCGGTTGCCAGACTCCCCCTCATTTAGTTTTGAAGCTTGCGCGTCAGCAGCGCCCCTATTCTTATAAAGCTGGTTGTCATAGTCTGCCCGGTTTTTTATATAGGCGATCCATGTACCATCCGGCCGCAAACTAAGGCCAATCATGCGCACATCTATATTTTGGCCCGTTGCCTGAGTGCGCTCTAAGGCATATTGGTTACGTATTTGCTGTTGCTGGAAGACACTTAAATCTTCTTTGTATGGAACAGCCCGCGTATCAAGGTATTCTGCTTCACTCATGCCTTCCGGCACTTCGTAAGTCTTGTTCACATCCTCAACAAGGACAGGCTCAAACCAAGCATTTTCAGCCATATCCCCAGGTAAGGTGAAATCAGTAGCTTGTGCCATTACGCAAAGCCTCCATTATTACCAAGCGGCAAAGGTCTTTCATCTGGTTCTGCCGTCCTGGGCGCAAGTAAATCCAATGTTGCATCTCGTCCATTATCTTTCAAGAATGTCTCTCGTACTTCCGGCGGGCCAGAACGTAACTTATTGCGCGCCGCAACCTCTGACACCTCTTCTTTACCCAGAGGTACAGTTGTTCCCTTTTTAACAGCCTCTAAAGCACGCAAGCTTTGGTTGTGTATAGCTGCTTGAACTTCTTCTACAGCTAGCTGGTACGGACTTTTACGTCCATTTGACTTACCTGAACTCTGAAATTTTATAGCCATCTATTAACCTGCCAAATTCTGGCCGACCGGTGAGGGCCTGGCCGTATCCGGAGTTATAGGTTGACGGGTTGGCCGACCACCAGGGCCGCCACCCCCAGGACTACCATCAGGGCCGAAGCCCGGGCCACCACCCATCATAGAATCAACCATGGCCTGTTCGCCAGGCATGCCTTGCTGTTCTTGTTGAGCCTGTCGCTCTTCTTCTTGCTGGAGCATCTCTAGTAATCCTTCTTCCCGGGCCGCTTCCTTAGCAAGGATTCTCTGGATCATCGGATCCTCACGTATGGAATCAACCAGCAACCGATGCCTTTCACCAGTAGCATCTTCAAGCCTGGCGTCCGCGCTCCAGTACGTTTCCTTGGATTTAACGCCTGCCTGTACCTCGCGCAGACCAAGTTCACGTGCCTGGAATTGAATCACTGGATCCACTAATTCAAATGAAACCTTCACTTGATAGTCTTTCTCGATGTCAGCACCACTGATTTCGTGGCCCTCGACAATCAAAGACAGCTTCATAGTGTCAATCAGGCGTAATATATGCATGCCTGAACGGGACGCTAAATGCTCTAATTGTTTAGAGGCAGTAGCAAATTTACGGGAAGCGGCTGTAGACAAGATGGCCTGTTGGCCGACGGTGCTAACACCCTGCTCCCTGATACCGGCCAGTGACTGGGCGTACGTACCCAGTTCCAGATCTCGGTCGATCATTTGTTCAGATTCAAAGACATAACGTGGGAGTTGCTGGACTTCCATCCAGCCGACCTCGCCACGGTTAGCAACTTCTAATATATCCCCGCGGGCGCGCTGTTCTTGCAGTTCAGCAGCGTCACCAGTCGTAACCATCGGGTTAAACGCAGCCTCAATAACGGCGTTATGTCTAGCTGCGGACTCTTGGGCTTGTGCTTTCAGGGTATCCCTGGCGTGATCTAGTATCCCAACTGCTAAGAATGATGGGTTGAACTCTTCTTGTTCTGTGGGTTCTTGTCCGTAGCCAGCAAATGCGTGGGCGTACGGTATGAATCCCCAGGAGTTACGCTCCACGAACAGCATGTCGCCTGCCGTTGTTGCCATCGCGTGCCACTGCTCGCTCCAGTATTCGTCGCATTCGACCATCTTGTACGGGTTGTCGCCGTAGTCGTACACATCTACTTCTACATTGCGTCCTTTGGTTTTGTGATCAGCCCGGGCGCTAGTAAGTAGATATAGATCATAAGCTGTACGGTAGTCATGACGCACACCCATACGCGGGTCCTTCCGTAGGGGATCCAGAAGAACTCGCGCAGGATGGTGCGCCACCGTGCGAAATGGCATCATTGTCTTTCGTTGGTGTTCCCAGACGCTGATCCGTTGCGCAAATTCCTCTGCGCTTTCGCCTCGTAGCTTGCGTGGCTTGTTCCGACGCTTAGCTAGGCAGTCACCATCAACGCTGGTTTCAACAACGGCATATCCATATAGCAATAGATTCTTGCCTACTTGCTTCCAAGTCAAGCTCGTTTCTAATGCAGCAGCCTCATTTAATATAGCCCGCAATGCTGGTTCCACACGATCAGCACGGCGTTTGTGTTCTTCGCCTTCTCCCGCTGGCAACCTATGAATAGACGGTTCATGGGCTAGTTGATGATCCACGGCGTGGTCAACAACAGACCGACCGCGCATGGGCCTATACCAATCTGGCCGATCCATGTTCTCCGGCCACAAAGAAAAGGTCCGGTTGTAGTATCTATCCACGTCCGACCATTTCGCCCGGGCGTCTGACCAAAGGTCAAAAAGATACTTACGGTGTGTCCGGATAGAATCAACTGTTGGTTTGGGTTCTTGTTCTGGCACTGCTACCACCGACCTTTAGCAAGTGAGCTTCTTCTCATTATATCGCCCCATGAGTCTTCCATGGGACTGCGCATGGGTCTACCCATCGGACGCGCATACCGGCGCATCTGCCAGGCTATGCCCACAGCCATTGGATAGTCATCGTGCGCTCCGCGGGCAGCCTCAATACGACCATCTTTCTCTGGATTCCGGATCACTGAGTAGAACTGCGCCAGGCCGTCTTCTGAAGGAACGGTTAATAATCGAGCATTGACTGCTTCGATTAGCTCGCCCCAAAGCAGCCAGCGATTACGTTCATCAGTGTGCCATCCTGCTTTTTCGCTTTCTCGATAATACAGTGAGGGATATCTTGCGGCTTGAGCCGAGGCAATCGTGAGTATCCCGGCATCGTTGTCTTCGATAGCCCAGATAGGATTATGATATCGTGCGAGTAAGGCCATCGATGCGATTGCGAGTTGATCTGGTGGGATAAGGTTACTCTGTATGTCGGCCACAACATAGCCCGTCTTCGTGTCAAGTACGACTGTGATGGCGTCATCTTGTCCTGTACCTCGTGATGTATCACTTGCAGCAGAATAGGTCTTACCCGGATGGAAATCTTGATAGATATTGGCCGTCACTACGCCCGCAGGCATTGTAATGACAGCCTTACGTGCATCGTCTTGCATTAATTTAAGAATGTCGTGGTCAAATGCAGCGATAGTACGCGGTGGTGCTAGGGCTTCTTCGTCACTAGCAGGGTATTCTTTCTCAAATAGGCTCTTATCTGCATACTCTGCCCGCCGTGCCTCATACCAAGCGTTGTCCCGGTCTGGGCGTACATTCCACCCATAAAACACTCTAGTGAACCCGTTATACGGTGATTCTTTGTACGTAGACTTGAACAACGTGTTCATGCGGGTAGCATTAGACGTAGAAACAAGGACCAATTGGCCGCCCACGTCATCAATAGTAGGCTTTACTGCCGCATAGTTAGAGTCTAAGTGCTCGTGGAAGTCCGCTTCGTCCATGATAACGAGCGAAGCAGTAGACGAACGGCCCGCTTTTTCAGTAGAAGGTAGTGCGCTGATGCTGGATCCAGTCTCTGGGAAGTAAAGTTCCTGTCTGGAGTCCGTCCCAAGGGGTGCACGTATGTCCGGTTCTAAGTTCTCATATATAAACCGGCACTTAGCCAGCAGTTTCTTGGCTTCGTCCTCACCCTGGGAGAGTAGAAGGACAACAGAACCTTGCTTGTACATGGCCATCCACAGGCCATAAGCTGCTAGCATCCATGAAGCCCCGGTCTGCCTGGACTTCAACCACACCAACAGCTTCTGTTCCTCTAATATGTGGCATACATCCACAAGATGCGGCCACCTTTCAAATGGAATAGTGCCTCGTCCCGGTTGTGGCTCCAGTATCTTGACAAAATCAAGAAAGTCCCAGAAGTTACGCTTGGCTAATTCAAAGTGCGCGCTAGCGCCCGCGCCCAAAATCATGCGCTTCTGTTCTTCCGTTAAGTCAGAAACCGGATTAACCGCAGTCAAAGCAAGCTTTTCTCCCACCGAACCTTTACAGATGCTGTCTGAGAAGCTTTACGGTAACGATTGTTTCTTACCCAATCATCCCCACTGGAAACCCGTCCCACTTCCCAGTTAGCCGCTTTATATATAGTACCGTGGTGCACATCAGTATCCTGATAGCTGATCAACCGCTCCATCTCAGGCCGATGTTCCTTTATATACCGTTCCATGTTGGCCAAACACCAAGAAGCTGTGTTCCTTGGTGCATCCGGTGCAATGGCAAACCGTCTTAATTCGAACCAAGTTTGCTGCGGCAACGCCCGGGCGACCGGATTAGACCACATAGCACTAGCATAATATATACCATCATACTCAAAACCAAAAGACAATGAGGGCATATTCCCCATTTCCGGCAATCTACTGTGCCACAACTTATTCAATTGCTTGGCTGTAGTGTGCGAAATAATAAGGGGCGAGAACTGACGGGGCGACTGTGGAGGTGACCCCTCCTCCCCGGGGCAGAAGAAAAGAGGACAGACCGCCCGCGTCAGCTCTCTCTCAGAGTATACTACCATAGCCGTTCTTCCAATTCGCGCGCATCTTTCTTATTAAGAATAACTCGTGTCCGCTGTACGTGGTAGCAAATACTCACATACGCACACTGGTCACAATGATTCGCTCGATTTAAGATCAGGAGACACAGATCCGGCATCGCCATCTTAGCGCGTGCCTGCCCACTCCGTATATCAATCTCCCAAGCCTCGCACGGTAAAAACCGTGCACCCCGTACATCCTCCATTTCCATTCCTCCACTACACGTAGTGTCCTGTCTTAGGTCACCTCTTCTTCCCGGGCATCTTGTGGCTAGTCTTCTTGGCAGCCTTCTTTGCGGCGGCCTTTCCCTTTGTTGTATAGGCGTAATGCCTTCCCTTTACTACTGGCATCTCGATCCTCAAGTCACAAATTACCCCATTCTAACATATCATGAAAGGCGATATTTGTCAAGCATAGGTCAGTATCTGTACCAGAAAGGGGTGGGGACTTATGTGGATCGTATGGGCATAGGGGACCCATGGTTTCTGGAAAAAGTGTCATGGCCGCCCTACGGGCCGACGCGCGTATGAGTTCCCCACCCCCCTACCGATGGCCGATGGGGGGTCAAGTTGACATAACAGACCGACCAGGCGTGCCAGGCTCAGACACTCTCAAACACTCTCAAACTGGCCACCGGAGCAGGCAAAATGCTCACCTGGTAGCACAATTTATAGGTTAAATCGTGCCTGACGGCTCAAAATAACCTGAAATAACGTCCACCTCACCCCCTAAAATCATAAAATATATGCTAAATTTGCCAAATTGGTACCATAAATCCACTATCCAGGCGTAAATTGATACTTTACAACTGGTTTTTAGAGGCGCATAATAGCCACATCAAATAAAGGTAAGGTGAACATTATAGATTGAGACTTGATTAAACGGTTCCGGCTAACTGGCGGTAGCACACATCCCCCGAAGCCAGTCGTGAGTCCATACGTAAGTGGCACCTTCCCCCTAGTACCGCAACAGATAACGAAAGGGAAGCGAGGATTCCCCCCCTCACAAGGAAAAGCTGAAAAGCCGGGACGCTCAAGCCGAGAGAGTGAAATAAACGGCCGAAGTTTAAGTGACTGAATCACCAGCTTCCGATGATGGAATCTATGGAACAATACACAGGCCAACATCAATAGCGAAAGTAAAAAATTAATAGGATGTACCATGACAACAGAAAACGAAAACATCGTAAATGCAACTAACCTCGGTGCCATCTTGGAAGGTTTGAAAAACATCGACCGTTCTACTCTTACCGAAGAGGCGAACCTCGAAGTTGACCAAACACTTGTCTCGATGGGGGGAGAAATCTCTTCCGAGCGCAAGTCTCAAATCAAAAAGATTGAAGACGCGAAGGTGCTGGAGCGATGGAATGCCGCCGCCGAGAAAAACGGAGTGTTCAAGGCGCTGGATAAAACGGTTCGGGATATGGGAGATGAACTCTCTATCCGGTTCCCAGTAGGTAGGGAGAAAAACACTAAAGGCGAATGGGAATGGTCGATGCTCAATCTTCCATCCCAGGCCAAAGGTGAAGACTTCTTCCCAACTGGTAGAGAATTGAAATTCCGGTATCAAGGCCAGGAAATCAATAATCAAGCCGTAGACGACCACGGGAATCTCGTGGTCAATACTAAAGGCGAACCAGTCTGGGGTCGTGGAGCCAAACATGCCGCTCAGAAGCTCTGTCGTGCAATCGGATTACACGACGAGCACTCGCCAGGGACTACCATCAAACGTCAACTTGAAAAAGTCGACGCTGAAGGCAATCCTGCCGGGAAATCCTTCAAGCGGACTCAACTGGAGCAAGTCGAGATTCAGCATCCATCAATAAATGGTGGCAAGTGGCAGAAACTAACGGAGTTCTACATGGACTTCACTGCACCAGCTGAAGAATCGACTGAGGAATAACAACCTCAAGGGGGAGGCGCAAGCCTCCCCCTACATCCTATAAAAATAAAGTGAGTAAATAATGAATTACTGCAAAGTATGTCGCAAGCCTATTAACCCAGTGGCAGACACGGTATACATGGAAGGCGATTCTCTGGACACGTTGGTTGTTTACCATATCAACTGCAAGCCACGGCCACAAGACCGCGGTAAAGTACGGGGAACGTTCTACATCGGTACCAACTCAGTCTGGTACTAGGCAGACCGGCCGGGAGTCGCAAGACTCCCGGCACTAAATAATGAGAGTAAATAAAATGATTAACAACGACAATCCAGACCAAGAAATTAAATTACTACCACTCACTAACGGCGTTCGAATTCAATACATACTAAAACGGGAATTAGGTACAGTTGTATTAACAACTGGAATCTACGGTAAAAAACACCAACGGCAGTTCGATTCACTAAGCATAGACTTCCATACTACTTGGGACTATCTGGAATCAGGCAACGGTAGTCCCCACTGCGAGTTCCTAGACGGAGATTGCTACAGTGACGGCAGTGGACTGTTAGCAGAGCAAATATGGGAGGAGGTCGAAAAACACGGAGAATGGATACTCTGGAAGGAACTACAAGAATTCTATGAACACTGTACGGCGATTGGTAACTGGAAGCCGTTCGGCCCGATCCGAGAGTGGATAAAATGTGTACCGCAGGGTACGGACGAGAAATGCTACATACCACAAGATAGACACTGGCTGTATGCCTAGGAACCGAGGGGGAGCGAAAGCTCCCCCTTTTTTTGTGCGCCGTGGACCCCGGCCCGGGCGCCAACGCCGGGCAATGAGCACACCGCCGGGGGTGGCCGCCCGGGCGCCAACGCGTACATATGAGCCATACCGCGCCCGGGCACCATGGTAAGCCAGCGCACACCGATGCGCCATACCAGGCCCGGGCGCCTGGCCCGTACGTATGAGCCATACCGGTTTTTCGGCGGCCCGGGCCGCTAACGCGTACCTATGGACCATACTTCAGGCCCGGGCCGACCCCTGAAATCCGCTCAGGATCTGCTGGGTCCCAGCCCTGAGTCCCGCGAGACGATTCTCGGAGGCCGCCCGGGCGTGGCGCGCGTACCAATGGACCATACCTGTGGTCCGGGAGGTTCTGGGACTGGCTACGGGCGTGGTTCCGGGCCGACCTCCACGTCTGGGTCGTCTGGGCTGGTGATCTCCCCGCTTTCAACTGAACCCACCGTACCATCTATAACATTAGACTCGTCGTGGGCGAGCAGCTGTTCTCTTAAGCGCACCAGATCTTTCAAGTCATTAGAGTCCATAGTATGGATAACATTAGTGACATTGACTTCGCCCGAGACTTCGATACTGCTGACGGGTTTACCCCAACCTCTGTCGAACAGCATATTAATAGCTGATAGCCTGTCAGACACCTTAGCTTGGGGTTCTGAACCGTTAGCGATAGCGAACAACAAGTTGGCGAGTTTATCGCCATCACCAACTAGGTTACGGATCTTCTTAGACAAAGCCTCAGACATCTTGGGCCTAGTGGTCTTCTCTGCGGCACGTTGCAAAGTCATCAGGCGTAGCACCTCCGTAGCATGGTTTACGGTTTCCGTCGGGGAACACGGTTTCTAGTTACTGGATATTATCATCTACTGGTGTCTTTTATATATATAATAAACACTTTTTACTGGTGACCCCCACTAGATATCGTGTATCTGTCGTCTCTGGGTACCTGATTCAGTGTGTTTCTTGGACACAGCTCCGCCTTTTAATGTAACGGAGTCCGATTTGAAACCGCACCTGGCCGTTGGCTGTGCCCCTCATGAACCACAGTCCTTATCTGGAGGTAGTTCACCTTTCGTATTCCAATGCACCACCACTGGAACTTATGGCCGCCTGATGCTGGCAGGCTTCAGCGTTATCGCCAGCGTCATCCCCTCACTGGTGTGGGGTCAGCGTGCCTCGGGCTTCCCAACAAACTGTGTTGATTCACGTCGAGTCTGCGGGCCATCCAGCATAACAACCTGGATCGCTCCCGCGCAACCCTCCTCATGGCGATTCGCCCAACCATGGGACCTGAACGACTTCAAGCACAATCTGCATATATAAAGTATAGATTCCATGTAGAGATTATATCACATGCCTCCAGTTTGTACCACATTTCTATCCCATAGCAATATTGACGTGGTATTGCGTATAGGCAGTATACGTGTTAAGATTAATGAGGCGGATAAGGCCGCCAAGATAATAAACGCCCGTACATATTAGGAGGTACAGAATGGAGACTCTACTGGTATCTGGGAAGTATGCAGGACACCCGTCCGTTCGCATGCGTCGTCCCATGGAGTTTGATAAGGGTGTACTGATTGACATGGTTTTAGACGAACAAAATAAAGAGTTCGTGGCTACCGTTTCAGTTGAACGCTACACTCCCAGACTCTGGCACAAGCACGACCTGTTGCCTGAGATACAAGTTACAGACGAACACTACTATCGAGGTGAACACGGCGTAGCAAGCAGGCTAGTTTCTAGCCTTAAATCATTTGATTACAGGGGGTATTAACATGATTTCAACCACGTATAAACCGAATAAATCCAATAGAATGGCACGTCCTGGGTATTACATACTTTTTCACGCAACCATTGAAGCTACTGGTGGTGACTGTGCATTTACCGATGCCTACTACGCAGACTCAAAGGTTATGTTGGAGGAGTACTGGGATATGGTAGTCAATCAACTTGGTGTTGATTCAGACCACTACTCAATTGCGTGGTGTCCATCACGTAATCAAGCACAAAAATCTGCACAAAAAAACTGGAGTAAGTAAAAAATGTTAGAAAATTTTAGAAACCTGGGCGAAGATCCCATCAAACTAGAGATAGCTAAGATAGCTATTACAGACGGTATGCCGTTTGAGTTTCAAGGTATGGCGGCGTTTAACGTCATTAAAGTAGACCGTGACCACGGCAACGGTGACGCACCAACGCTATGGTACACACGCTATGCTGGCGACCCGTCCGTGGTAGAAAACTTGGAGTCTATCAATATACAGATACGAATGTTTGTGGAGGGTACGTTTATTGAACCTATTAAACACCACCACATCGGGTCGTTCTGGGATGACACTCTGTTGTGGCACGTATATCTAGACCGTACCGAGAACTACAACCAAGAACGCCGGGAGGTACTCGAAGGCTTGCGTGAAGCTATGGAAGAAATGAACAACCGTGTAGGCCAGGTGTTAGACGAAGTTGGCGGTATGCCTGACACCTCCTCCGGTATACCTAACGAAATACTAGAGAGACTATGGCACGGCAATGACTTTGATTTGCCGTTTGAATCTAACGTTGATGAAGGTGGTAACTAATGACTGTACGCAGACCTAATCCAATGCCGTGTATGTGTAATAAATGTGTCGAACAACGCATACGGGAAGCACTAACTAAAACTAAAAAACGAGGTAAAAAATAATGAAGTACCGCATAGCGTACGCGATAGCGTGCACAGTTGACTGGATAGACAACGTGGTATTTGACCACGGTTTACGCTTTGAACGTGTGCCGTTCGTATGGAAACTCCCAACTTGTCAGTGGTCAGCTCTGTTACATGAGTGGGCCGCTGAAATGTGTTGCGACATAGGTTGTGAACGCTGTAGTTAATCCGGTTCAGCCTGCTTGTTACTTCGGTAACAGGCAGGGTTGCTTGGATTAGCCAAGTAAATCAGTTGAAAGGAGGTACACCATGAACAAGAAAGTATGCTTACTGTCCTATAGTTCCTGTTGGGAACTGGCTGGCCCATGCAAAGATCACGGCAAAAAACAATAAGAAACAATAAGAAGGAAAGTTATGACACAGCAAATAGACCATCAACCCGCAGATTTCGTATGCCTATGCGGTAGGCACTCAGCAACGTTAGCGTTGCACAACTACCACCAGAATAAATGCCCTGGTGTTTTAGCTGGCCAAGGCTCCACGCCACCAGCTACAGAGACAGTGGTAACGTACTCTGCTCCTGCGCCGGAGCCTGTCATGGATGATGCTTCCCAGTGGGTATTCACCGCTAAAGGTGAAGCTATTATTCAGGAACTGATGATGTTGGCCGTACGCCATAACGGTCAGGCACCAGTGCCAGCGTTACTCATTGGTGAGAGCGGTTACGGCAAGTCTGTAGTAGTACGTGAAGTTGCACGTAGACTTAGGCGCATATACAGCTCGCTTAATGCACACCCTGGCATGGATATTTCCTTGCTAGTTGGTCAGATGTTCCCGCGTCCTATGCCACAAGGTGGAGTTACGTTGGAATGGGAGCACGGTATATTTACCAAGTCCATCATCAGCGGTGACATCTTCTTATTTGAAGAAGTAACCCGGGCGCCGATGGAAACCATTTCACGTATGTTTGGTCCGTTAGACCTAGGTTTCGGATACTACAACATCCCCGAAGCAGGCATAGATGATATTCCCATCAATCCAAATTGGTGGTTTGTTGGCACAGCCAACCCTGCTGGTGGTGGATACCAAACGGCCCGTCTAGATCCTGCATTAGAGTCACGGTTTGGTTGGATAGTGGAAGTTAACGAGCCGTTGGCTGATGAAGCCAAGATTGTTAGCAACATCCTCCCAGATAGCAAGTATCCAATGGTTGGTGCACGCCTGCAACGTTTCATATTTGATACACGTCGCAACGACGCCAATGAAATCAACAATGACATGGGTGTTAATACCCGTGACTTGGTTCACACGGCTAATTTAATAGCTCGTGGCTTTAAGCCAGAGACAGCCGTTGAACGTGCAATCGTCTCTAAAAAAGAGGTTGCAGCAGACGGTTTGCGCGTACTCGCACGTGCGCATTTCCAAGGCAAGCACGACATTAATACGGCGAGTGCGCAGGAAGTCATACAGGAGGTGGTTAGTAATGACACAGCAATCTAATGATGCTCCGTCCCCAGAGCAATTGAAAGCTCTGGCAGAGATGGACGCCCGTCAAAAAGAATATGAAAGGCTAAGGAGTATTGCGGAAGCAGCGCGGCGCAAAGAAGAAGTGATAGCCAAGCCAATAACAGAACTGTTAGATGTGGTTGGGTTACCAACCCGTGTACACGTCAACGCTCCGCATACAAGTATCAATGCCAACACTGGGTCGTCAGCACGATACAGTGGCGGGAAACAATTTACTGTTTCTATCGCACAGGATGCGTCAATGCTAGATGTATTGCGTATTGCCGCTACAGAGATGTTTCACACCAACGTAGCGATTATCGACACGGTTACGTCTAACCTGAATAAGCCAGACGTGGGGTTTATAGCTAAAGCTATTGAAACATCACGTGTTGAATTACTCGGTGATGTTTGGTTCGGTGCCAAAATGGCCCAGGATACCAAAGGTAAACTTGCTAATCGTAACGATGAACAAGTTAGCCGTGGTATGCCTGCAAACTATAACTCCCACATTGGCGGTGCTGTAGAGAAAGTTATCTATGACTTAGATGGTCAGATAGATAACCCGAAAGTACGCAACGCCATGGAACGGTTCAGCAAAGAGATCCGGGCCGCCACTATGTCTATGGATAGTACGGCAGCTATCAACGTAGCGGTTGATATCGCGCACTATCTGGAGATAGAAGGTGAAGAAGGAGAAGAAGAACCGGACGGCCCTGGTACAACGCCTGGTGATGGTGAGGGAAACGGCGGTTCCGGTGACGACCCGGGAGACGGTGATAAACCCAAGGATGAGGGTAACAATCAGCCGGGTAATCATTCGTCTGGTGGCGAAGTTCCAAAAACCAATCACGCAGATGATACCAACGGCACTGAATCGCCCACCAATCAATTGACCGAAGAAGCTCCTCCGCAAGTAGAAAAGGTTAGTCCAGAGGAATTAAAGAAACGGTTGAACCGTAACTTACGCGCAGGCGTTACGAGACGGGAAAACAAGTCTAAATCTAGTGGTAGTTTAGAGGGTACTCCGCAACCGCTACAGAATAACGTTCCTCTTGGCCAGAGCAAGCTGTACTACGACAGGCACAACGCTATGCGTGTGACAGTGCAATCTGTTCCGACCCCGCTGTCTGAAACTGTTAAGTTTGCACTGAAGCAGTACGCAGATAGCCATTCACTACACGAACATCAATTGCACAAACGTGGTATGCCGTCACGTAGTGCGTGGAAATTGAATTACGGCAACATGCGGGTGTTTGAACAACCACCGAAAACCAAGGGCCACGTATCTATCTTAATAGATATCTCTAGTTCTATGGGTTGTTGGTGTGTAGACTGCAACGCTGTTGCGTTTGGTGTAGAACCGGACGCAAACAAACGATACTATCGCCTTGGCAGAGCATCTAATGCGTTCTTAGCGTGGCAGGTATCTGCCGCGTTAGGAAAGCTACATCCTACAGCGGAAGTGTTTGCATTTTCTTCACCTAGTCACAATATTGGCGGAGATATGCAGTCTGCAATATATCCACTACCGTCAGGCCACCAGCCTGCGGCCTGTGGCCATACCAGCGAACATATTGTTTGCGGTGGTACACCGACGTGTACCGCCATGCTCTGGTTCAAAGAGCATCTATCACAACGTGCTAGTGACACCACAGCGATTGTAATCACTGATGGTCAACCCAACGGCTGTGGCCCGAGTGAATCACACCATGTAGAGCACATCGGAGCAGAGATGTTATCTAGTGGTATGCAATTCGGCACAGTATTTATAGGAAACGGTAAATACTTAAGCTTGCCAACGGAGGTGTCGGTAAACATAGGCTCAGTTTCTGATTTACGAAATATCCAGCCGTTACTAGAACTGCTTGACTCATAAAGGAGGTGCACAGATTGAAAGTGATTTGGATATCACGACATAAGCCCGGACCAGAGGAGAGCAGGTTGCTCTCCGAGCTGTTAGGCGGTGCAGACATAGTGCCAATCACAGGTACGGTTCCTAATACCTGGGCACTACGCTCACTGTTTGATGAGTACCAGCCGGACGCAGTAGTTGCCACATTGCCACTCGACATGCAAGAAGTGTTGATGGGACAGCTACAACACAGGAAGATGCGTCCATTGATACGCCCACTCTACAGGCATAGACGGATTGGAGGTGATCCGACAACTGAACCCGAATGGCAATTTCAAGGGTTCGAAGAAATACTAGCAGTAAGTATAAAAAGCAGACCACTTAAACCAACTATAAACAACGACAAGGATATTACCAATGGTAACGAAGAAGATAGCTGACCTGCCCGAGTTAAAGATGGAGTACGTAGAAGTCACATCCGATATGGCGTGGGACTTCTTAAGCAGAACCACTATTAAAAATAGGTTCATCACTCAATCCGTGGTGCATAAATACGCACGTAGGATTATGGCTGATAGATGGTGTGTTACTGGCGAGGCTCTTAAGTTTGACGACAAGGGCAACTTACTAGACGGTCAACACCGTCTATGGGGATTCATAGAGACTGGCTTAGAATCGGCTGTGTTTTTGTGTATGTACAACATACCTGCATCATCTCAGCCACACATAGATACGCCTAAGCCACGCACTCCCTCTAATACATTAGAGATGGAAGGCGTACCAGACCCCAAAGTAGCAGCAGCAACAATCAGGATGATGAATGAGTATCAAGAGGGTCTTATGCCCGGGTCTGGATCCTGGCGTGTAGCATTAGATAACCAAGGTATCTTTGACTACACAGTAGCCCACCCCGATGTAGTCGTATCTGCGTCCCATGTTGCTGATACTAAAGGCTTAAAAGACCTGGGCAAGCCTGCAACTATAGCGTTTACGCACTGCATCACTACTAGATTAAACCCCACGATTGCAGAGGATTTTTGGCGTCGTATTGCAGAGGCAGATTACGACGGCATTGGTGACCCTGTGCAACGCCTACGGGAACGCTTAATCATCGCACGCCGTCAGCCACATTCAACCGTGTCCCCGACCATGACTGCGGCATTGATATTCAAAGCCTGGAACGCCGCAGTACGCGGACGCACCATCGGTAACTTGAACTGGGTACAGCGTGGGGAAAAGATGGAGAAGTTCCCAGTACCTATAGCCACTGCCCGACGCGGACGGCCACTCGGAAGTAAAAATAAGGAGGCATAAGATGCCCGAACTGTTTGACGAGAGTGCAAGCAGTACAGTGGAGCTTCCCGCCATTCGGCGGGAACGCTCTGCCGTACGTGACGCACTAGAACAACTAGTTATCGGACAGACATTGAAGTATTTACCTGATGAAGATGTTCATGTCCACAGGAGTGCGGCCCCATCCCAACGCAACGGCTACTCATGTTTTATACAGGACGTAGTAGGAAGGTTAAACCGCAATACCAATCGTGCTGTACGGCTTAAGTCTGTACATGGGGACGATGGCTCTATCTATATTTATTGTGAACAAAAACGGAGGTTGTATGACAACGAATAATTTTGCATCTACAGGCACCAAGGTTGTGGCGGATGTCACAGTTCAATCGTGCGCACCGGCGACGGGCCGTCAAGGCAATGCACAGTGGCAGATTAGCGCGGAGGTTCCGTGGTCTAGATACCCAGAACGATTCTGGGTTGATGCGGTAGCGGGATCAGTGCCCGTGACACCTGGCATACATCACTGCGCGTTCACAGTAGGCACTCAAAAAGATAACACAACAGGTACTGCCGCGTTCCATTACAGGTTCCGGTTAGAGGTTATCGACTATGTGGGCGGTGGGTACCCCGATGTTATGTCTTTGTCTTTTGGTTCTGCGAATGGTCCTGCATCTGGGGATACTGGCGCACCTGGGAGCGCACCTGGGAGCGCACCTATGAACCATACCTCAGACCGTGAACTCTCCATCATTAGACAATCATCTATTAAGGCTGTGGTGGAGGCACGTATAGCCGCATATAACAACGCTACTACATTGGTTATACAAGGCCAATTACCACTGGAAGAACTATCCAACCATGCTGAAATTATGGTGCACGATATCGTGGGCGGTATGGAACCGTGGGTACAACAGGTGGTTGACATTGTTTTGGATCCTCCTATGCCTCCACCAGAAGTACCACCTACACCTGAGCCAGTGCCCGCACCAGTACCGGCACCTGTACCTACACCTGCGACACAACAACCAATCTTTGAGGAGACAGTGTAGACATGGCTAGTGAACAAAAGGCACTTGAACACTTGGAAGAAATCAGCAACAACCTTGATGATATTAGGAAGGAACTCAGTAGCATGAGTAATGCCCTGCTAAGTATTGCAGCGTCCCTGCAAGATATTGCGGAGAAATCATGATAGAACTGTTGCCCGAATATAAAAACTCTGTCGTTAAGTCTGGCAGGTCGTGGTACGAAGTTGACGGTGTGCGACACGTACGCGTGACCACGGCACTAAATGTTATTAGCAAGCCAGCATTGGTGCCGTGGGCCATTAGAGAGACTACCAACAAGATGCGCGCTGTGATGGAGGCCAGCGTCAATACCACCATAGACCCAGTGTGGATAGAAGAAGCTCTCAAAGCTGCCAAAGAATACCCAGACGAAGCACGGGATGCCGCTGCTGCAAAGGGCACTGCTATACACGAGGCTATATATCAATGGCAGGTACTCGGGGACAGACCTGACGACCCAGTTATATCTCAGGCAGTGCAAGCGTACGACGAGTGGCGTTCGACAGTAGCCATGGAAGTAATGGATAGTGAACTGACTGTATGGTCGCCCTCGGATCAGTACGCCGGTACTATCGACCAAGTGTGCCGTAACTCCGAGGGCCACTGGTCGGTCATAGATTTCAAAACAGGAGGTGCTTACCCAGAGGCGGCATTGCAGGTTGCCGCTTACGCCTACGCCCTGGAGGAGTTGACTGGCATACCAGTAGATGACGCGTGGATACTGCGCATACCACGTGACCAGCCGGAGGATGGTTCACCGCAGTTCTTCACCAAGTACATGAATCATGAGCATATCCAGAATAACTTTGAAGCGTTCCGTAACGCTCTATACCTGCAACGCGCACTAAAAAATAGCGAAATCTGGGTGGAATAAGATGCCCTTTGTAATGACAGGTGGTATAGCGGACCGCGTGGCGAACGATGAAAAGTTCTCACGGGCCGTTATACGTGCCATAAAAAGATTTATTAAGAAAGACTGGGGTGATGTAGACGAAGAAGATAGAGAAACCAATAACCAAATGGACCGAAGTCTCAATCTAAACGGAGGGGGAATAGTCCTTGGCTCGTACTACACGGGCAAGGATAAACTGTGGATCATCCAAGACATAGAGCGGACGACCATTATGTTCCCTGATGAGTATTAAAGGAGGGGCGTTGAAAACTAAAGAAGAAAAAATCAAGATACTGTCCGAGGCTATACAAATACTGGGCGAAGAGATTGCAATCATATCGAGCTCACCTACTCCGCCTCAACCGGTAACGCAGTGGCCTTCACCGGAGTTCGATAAGCACCGTGAGCAAGTTGAGAACTTGCACAATCATGGATATACGCCCGGTGGTATATCTAGAACATTAAATATACCCAGTAGCAACGTTCAGAATTGGTTGAAAAAGCTTGGCTTAACCCCAAATAAACAACGCAAGCGCGGGCCTGGATCTATAAATAAAAAGAAAACACTGACAGGCAAAACGCAAAAACATACGATGCTGTCAACTAAAGAACAGAACGCAAAACTAAAGGAGGAACAGGAATATGAAAGGCAGAACGCACAACTACTCAGCAGCCCGGATGACGGAACTAGTGGGGAAGAATCCAGCTCTGACTAATACAGAACTATCAGAGGCAATCGGAATAACACGCCAACGTGTCAGCCAATTGCGCAGGAAACTTAACCTGCCTGCATCACCTAGTCGTCGGATAGATTGGCATCCGTGTCCGAATTGCGCGAAACCAACACGTAGCCGAAACAAGTATTGTAGTAGAGCCTGCTACCACGGCCAGGATATTCTCACCTGTGAGACTTGTGGCAAGGAATTTGGACGCTCTAAACGACTTGTAGAGGTAGCCAAGGAACGGAACTACGCTCATACGTGGTGCAGTAAAGAGTGCCAAGGTACGTGGTTCGGCAGTCTCAAGCGGAGGATATTGCGTTTTGTCAACTGATTCATTGGGAACTATATTGGCAGAATTTCAAGAACGTCTGAACTCTATAGATGAGAACATTCGGCACATACCAGATGACTCAGTATGTCCGGATTGTAATCGTATTCTCCCTGGTAGGCCAGACGTAGACTACATCATAGAGCACCGGCCCGATATACGCGGGCCGGTGCCGCGTTGTTTCTGTGCTCAAAAAGTTATAGATGCAGAGAGGTTACTCCATCAGCTAGCAGACTTACCTAGATCTGTACGTGGACCAAGGGGCGGGGCGGAATGGGGTGATGCAACCCTTGAGAACATTGTTGATACATCTGGCAATGCAGAAGCAGTACATCTCATTAAATCATTTGCACACGGAAATGCACCGCCAATTGTCATGTTGATTGGACCGCCTGGTACAGGTAAGACTCATATGCTTGAAGCAGTGGGCCGTTATTACCTTCGGCGTTCCATGTCAGTACGCTATGTACTAGTGTCTTCCATGCTAGATTCATTGCGACCATCTGGAGATATGGATCCCCGGGCAGAAATAGGGGAGTTCTTATTGCCACGGTTGTTAATCCTTGATGACTTAGGTGTAGAGAAAGCATCTGAGTGGGTCGAGGAGAAACTGATGGCAGTCATAGATGACAGATATCGCAACAATCGGTCCCTGTTAATTGCCAGTAACTCATCTCAAATAGAGATAATTAATAAATTAGGGGCCCGTATAGCTGATCGCTTATACGACGAGAACAGTGGCAAGGTTGCCCGGGCTGTTATCACTGACCCAAGTGCACGCCAAAGCCCTATGTTTGCGCCTCTTGCGGAGGATGATGATGACACCATCGAGCATTAACTGGGGTCGTGGCTGTGTGTATAAAACTAAAAAAGGAGCCTGGCGTTGCGAGTGGTCATCTGGACAAAGAAGACCGCAGTCTAATCGTACAAGATTCAATGTTGTTACCTTGCGTGGCAGTTATGAATCAGCTAGAAAATTACTAGACTTAATAACAATGGTACCCCATAGAAGCAAAGAAGATGCTGTGAAAGTAATCGCACCGTATGTCAAAGAAACTCTTGTATTCGGCAAGGACATCATGCGTGAAATGATGGAGTTTAACGACTTGGGTCCACTACCATCACAGCACCAAGTTGCCGTACGGGCACGCATCGAGTTAGATTACTGGCGTATCAGACTGCTAGATACCTTGGAAGCGTACAGGAGGTTTGACGATGATTAGCCAGGAGTTCGTTATTCACGGGCCGCCACAACAGTGGACTGTGTACGTTAAAGACAAGGGGCCACCATCGCCTAGCTTCAAACGTATGCAGGCATGGCAAAAGGAAATACGTGAAATACTACAAGATGAATGGGAACATGGTCCTGTTGACGGGCCTGTAGAATTAGATACAGAGTTCTATAGGCCACGCGGGGTAACCTGTCCAACTAAGCGGGAACCTGCAATTACTAAGTGGCTTGAAAAACATATCATGTCGCGCCCGGATCTAACTAACTACAGAAAATCCTGTGAGGATGCTTGCAATGGCATTCTGTTCTTAGATGATAGTCAAGTCGTGGGCGGAAAAATGCGCAAGCGATATGCTCCGAGGTACTCAGAAGGATACACAGTAATTAGAATACGGGAGGTGGAGATATGAAATGTATGTGGCCGAGTGAACATCTTGGATGTGCTGAAGACGGAGCCATTGAACTATGCAAAAAGGATGCCGATTTTATGGTGGGCGGATACAGCTATTGTGAAACGCACACTTTGGAATTTGTTATATCAACAAAGGGAGAGTCTGCTACCTCAGAGTTTGTTGATGAATCACAGTGGGGCAGCCCAGAGCAATTGCAAGACCAGATAGACAACGAAGACAATGGCCAATGGACAGATGGAATAAGTTATAACGGAGGCGGTGATGAGTAAACGACCAATATCCAGAATACGATGTGACCAATGCAGCAATATGGTAACCAGTGTCACCAACTGTGAGTGCGGGTGCGGTGTTGCCTTTTGTGGCAAGTGTGATACGTATTACCACATAGATGCTAGGCGTGCATCATAGAATAAAAACTGCGTGGCTTATGGAGTTTGGCTCTGTAAGCCACGTACAGCCTCTTTTCTCCTCTTTCTGACTTCTACTCTACCTACCCCTGGAATCTACATCTAATTGCGGGCGTGATTTGATTGGCTATGCAACCAAGCAAGGTCAAAGGATACAATTATCTCTGTACGGCGACCTGTTTCAAATCCTATTTCTTGTTCGGACAAACTGCCCGGCATAAAGATCGCTCAAACAAATCCTGTATGGCCTGGCAAAGATAGCAATATCTCCCCAGCCGTCTCATTCCATGTACGTAACCTTCTTAAATCCTCTGACCTAGAGCGAGAAGTTGCACCGTTAAGCATGAGCAAGTCATCAGCCAGGTATACTTTCATGGAATAGATAGGATTAGACGTTGGTCTAAGTTGGCCCTTCACTCGAAAGCTTAATATCTCAGGGCTTAGATTCCCGGTGGCTGTCATGTTTAACGTGAAGCGTAGTTGCAGGACTTTAGCAACAGTGGCTGACGGAAACTTCAATATATAGAATGGTGATTGCTGGGCAACACCAGCCGTACCGAGCACCTTATATGTATCTTCTTGGTCAGCTTTGTATTCAACTTTGATTGTGCGCCCACCAGCACCAAGATTGCGTGTCTCTAATTCTATAGATTCAACCCGCTTATCTACTCTCGGAAGATTCGCGTCCCACAAAGTCGTTTCCACAACGCCCGGACCAACAGAGGTAAACGTGTAGCCGTCTTGATTATCATCACCGACGTTCCCGAATGCCATATATTTTGGCGTTAAGGACACAGCAGTATCCTGGTCCTCGGAAATCCCCACCCATACACGTCGTCTGTCGGTACGGGATGTGTCTACCATTAGATTGCATTGGCTATCTAGGATAGTATTGTCGTCAGTCGCACTATGCTTGGCGAGTACATGCCATCGGAAGTCAGTCTTGCCCTCAAATTCCACGCGGTTAGCCATCAGCAGATACACGGTTTGAGCTGATAAATCTTTTAATAACACAAATAGATTTACTGGATCACCGTGCATAGCCAGAACAACCCCGTGTAACTCTGTCTCTTCCGGGGCAGATATGCGCAGTGATACATCCTCGACAGTACCATCCGCGTAGTTAAAGTCAAAAAGTCCACCGTATCCAGACGGCATTAGTATGTGGTGGTTCCAACTGTAGCTACCCTTGAAGTTCCCAGGGTGTCCTGCCTGGCGAAACAGCGTAGTTAAATTACGCACCTGGCCATCTGAGGTGACTGAATATATACCGTCGGTCTTGGTGACAAACAGAACATCATTGTCTTCGTCAAAGACCAAGCCCGTGATGGGCTGGTCGTCTACGCCTACTATAGTTGCTGATGTCCAAGACCCAGAGTTAGTCGGATCCGTACTAGAACGTATGACGTGTGGCTGATACAGGTATATATCTTGACTATCTGCATGGGTAACAGCAGGGGTACCGTATCCACGTACGACTGTTATGGTATTTGGGCCAGTAGCTGTAGCTGTAACTAACATGATTTCCTGACTACCTACTGGGCCAATCATAATCATGTCGTTGACCGCTATTGCACTGCGGGGATCTGCGTTAACTGCAATGGATGTGGCGTCGTTGGCAAGAGTGTCGCCCACGTTCATATTAATGGCAGTATCGCTGAGGTTGTTGCCACCCCAGAGTATCTCATCTCCACTTGAGTTGCGCCCTTTAGCCATGTATTTCATGCGCGCACCAGTGGTGATTACATTACTGACAACCCAACTATCACTGTCTATGGCCTTATAAATATAGAAGTACGGGGTGTCGTTACAGTCTGTGCCACCGTACCATGCTGGTACCACTACATTAGTACCGAACTGAATGCCATTTTTATATATAACATCTACGTTCTGAGGTTCAGTACCGCTGTTATATATGTCAAAGTCATCGTCGGCTTCGTTCCATTGGAACAGGTCCTTACCTACGAATGCCCACAGCACCGGATCTAGGCCATTAGTGGTAGCTCTATCCTGTGCCAATGCAAAGCCTGACGGTTCGTAGCTACCTGGGGTGCCGTTGAGGTCACTGGATTGTAATGCCCGGGCTAGTTTAATGACACCAGGCGTACTCGTATCAATGAACTCAGTCATTGCAGTACGCTTCTCGTCTAGCCTGTGGTTAACACCGCCAACGCCAAGCACCCAGTCCTCTTGGAACCATGACAACTCTAATTCAGGAGGTAGCTCAGCCTGTGTGAGTTCGCCCATGCTTAGAACGCGCGGACGAATCGTCTCTGCATCTTTGCGAGTGATCCCCCTTCTACCTTGTCTGTCACGGGCAAGCATAAAACCACGACGGCCTGTCTCGTCGTGGTCTTCAATGGTTATGTCGTGAGTGATACCAGCTTTCGGCATTATTCCCTCGATGCAGTCCGGTTAATATCGAACACGATGTATCTGCCTGAGCTATCTTCTTCTATGTGCCACGTATTGTCAGAACGCTGTGCGCTCATACGCGGCCTACGTAGTTCTTGCATAAGACTCTGGGCTTCCCTGCCCCACATCTCCATGTCTTCGCTATATCTAGTTCTCTGTTGCTGCGATGACTGGGATAGCAATATGCGATTGTAGAACATGGCTGCGTATGAAGTGATTATATTGACGTACGGCTCCCCGACTTCAATAGTGTCTGTATCAGAAGACGGGCGAGCAAGTATACCTTTGCCTTCTAGTCGTAAGATACGGCCCGTCTCAGGACCTGTACCACGTATGACAGGTACATAAGTACCTGAAGGATCAAACCTATCAAGTTGCTGAGAGATGTAGTTAGGACCTGTCACCATGCTTGACGGGATAGTGTACTTATATAAGTGCTGAATACTAACCCAAGCAGCATCAAAGATGCCCGTATTGCCGGTGGTGACTTCTAAGACAGCGGTGATCTCAGTGGCAGTCGTTGGCACAGTCACTTGAATGGACTGCAACTCCCACTGGTCAGAGCCACTATGGTAGCCGTGGCTTTCGTAGCTTCCGCTACCCCAGAGTATACGGATGCGTACAGCATCGGCCACTGTCGCATAGACCCAACACTCAAAGGTAACCTGCTTGTTGGTCACTTCATTGGTGTTGATGGTCAGGCTCTGGTATAAGCCTTCTGTGGCTCCTGTGGCCGCAACACTGGCCGCACCGTCGCCGTGCATGACTATGCTGGTATTCTGGGTTAGGGTCGGCGTTCCCGTGGATGACCATCCAGTGAACGCACTGCTCGCAAACGTCTCAAAGTCCCAGTTGGTCAATGCGTTATCGACCACGAGAGTCTCGTCGCGCAGAGGTAGTGGCACTTGTGCAGACAGTTCTTCGATGCCACGGTTGATAGCATTATGTTTGAGAGTCGGGTCTTGGCGATGTAACTCATACGTCACACTGGATACTATCTGAGCGGTAAAGCCTGTCTGTAGTGTAATCGTGTTGTTTGTAGGCCGAGAATGCAGTATGCGTTTAATTTGGCCTGAGGCATCACCAGAGGTGATGAGGACATACCAGCCCTCAAAAGCGTCTTCATCACGGCCACCAGGCAAATCACGTAAGCCAGAGTCAATTAATGTAGCACCATTAGTTGCTCCATTAGATGTGGTAGTGAGACTGATGTAGTCCCCCATGGCTTCAGATAACCTTTGACGGAGTACCGCCCGGGTTGTCGTAGCCATTACGCTATGTCGTCTACGACGTGAACTGCTATCCAGTTACGTCCTGGGAATGTTTGCACTCCTCCTCCGGCGAAGGAAACTTCAAACTCCGCTTCATAGTCATCGGCAGTATCAGTGTTAGCTTCAATCCATGAGTATGAAACCTGGCCAGCTTCAGCATCTTCGATGGTTGCTCCTGCGCTAACCTTAGTAGCACCAGCAGGCTCTACACGCATATTAAACTTAACAGTAGCACCAGTCAGATTTACAGCAGCGTCATTAGCATCAGTTAAGTTAGCGATAATCGCTGGCCGTGTGTCGTTTTCTTTAATGTAAAAATGTGAAGGCATTATTTAACTAACTCCGCTTTGCCGTCACCGGCGTTAATAGTATTAGCCCTGGTATCGTCTGTTGTCGCGGGCGTGCCAACTGTAATAGTAACATCTGTAGAACTACGCAATTGGAATGTACCAGCAGAGATACTTGTATCCCGCAATGTGGCACCATAATCTGAACGACGCAACACAAACTTAGGCATAGCTATATTTTCTCTAGTTCACGGTAATGGATGTAACCGTCTTCGTAGAACGCCTTCTCTTTACGCTGACAGATGCGGCACGCACGCACACCCCACCCTGGATGATCTGCCCACCAGTGACCCATGAACCTACATAGCTTAATCATTCTCTAGGACCTTCATCCCGAGTGCAACCATCCCGCCCACAGTGCCCGTAGCAATCTCTACCATCCCCGCAAATATCGCATACCCTGTTATCAGGCTCAGCATAAACAGGGCCATGAATATCTGTGGCCTTATCTTGCCCATCATCTCAACACCTCTAAAGTCCAGACTCCTACCACAAATGCAGCCAGTCCGCTGACCAGGCCGATGAGTATCTTCATCTGGCCCTGAAGATTAGCAACTTCCTTGACCATGTGCAGCCAATGGTTGCTCATAAAGTTGTCGAATTTGACCTCAAGGTCAGTGCGATTCCGCATCTTCATTAGGCTCTCCTAATTAGCCTTCACTCTTTGCTTTATCAAGAATCGCAATCATCTTCTTTTTCTCTGTGGCATTGAGAGTCCCGTCTCTCTGAATAGAGGCTCTCGTGATTCCCTTGGAGCCTGAATGGCTTTGTTCTCTAGCTTGCCTTTCCCATTCCGCAGACCTTTTACGAGTGGCTAAGTCGCCACGTCGCTTGCTAGCAAAAGCCTCGCCTGCGCCCTGTGCTCGTTTCTTCGGGGTCGTTGTTTTTTTTGGTGCTGGTTTTGCTGGTGTTGTTTTTTGTAGACCTGTCGCGGGATTCCTACGTGCTTGCCCACTAGATACGACATGCACTGGTCGCTTTCTTGTCGTGCCACTTGACTTTTTAGCTCCCATTAGACTTCTCTCCTATATCTCAAATCTACTACTTGACGCTAATTGGTGTATCGACGAGGTTGTCTGTAATTACTCTGGCTTTTACAGTGTCGTTGAATACTGCGCTTGCAGAGTTGATTCCTGTGCCATCGCCAAACTGGTTGGTACTCTCCATCACGATACAGCCAGCGTCTATGCCTTCCCACTTCCAGGCACCTACGCTAGCGTCCACGTCATCAATGAGAATCTCACCGATAGTGGCATCGCCGCCTGTCGTCTTGATGATTACACGGTCAACCGTGGAATCTGCGGCGGTATAGGTTCCAGCCCCTCTGTCACTATCAATCACTAGCTTGGGTATAGTTGAGTCCACGCTGACAGCGTTTGTGTGACCATCCACGTTGCCAGCTAGGGTGATGCATCCAGTGTTGATGCGTGACCAGTCCAAGGTTGGAGCCGCTGAGTTGCGTATGGTTATCAAACCGACGCTCACTCTTGCCCCA
>Ga0080013_1000870_pt1 | contig 41462 bp, 81 predicted proteins | sample ETNvirenome_6_85_FD_69236 | JGI IMG/M metagenome (GOLD analysis project Ga0080013, IMG submission 69236) | Marine viral communities from the Pacific Ocean - ETNP_6_85 (SPADES assembly) (version 2) | ecosystem: Environmental > Aquatic > Marine > Oceanic | place: Pacific Ocean | collected 2013-06-19 | reverse complement strand
GATAGTAAATATAGAACTAAAAAAAGGTTAGATAAATTTCTTAAAGACCAATTTAAAAATCCTTCACCAGAAGTGATTAAGTTAGCAAAAGAATTGAGGGGACAAGATACAGATGCCACTATGATAAATATATTAAAGTGGGTAAAGAAAAATATTAAATATACTTTAGATAAAGATAACTTTGGTAAAAATGAATATTGGGCTAATGGAAATTTAACATATTCATTAGGGAAAGATGATTGTGATGGTATGAATGGTTTGATATACTATTTGGCAAGATTAGCAGGAATAGGAAAACAATGCTTATATTGTGCTATTGGTGATGTAGTTGGTGGTGGACATTTTTGGGTAGTTTATTACAGTACATCACAAGAGAAATTAGTAGTAATAGATAGTACATATTATTATACACCTAAACAAATAAAAATAAGACAACCATTCAAACTAGGGGAACATTATAAAACAATTTGGTATCTTTTTAATGAAGATAGCATATTTAAACCAAGATGACAAACAATAAAGAGTTCGTAAGAATAACAAATCAAAAGATTTATGATAAATTAGAAAGTATGCATGATACTATTATATCTCTAGAAGGTAGAGTAAAAGTAACTAATGGGAGAGTTACTAAATTAGAAAAGGGTAGAACTACTTTATTTGGTGCATTAGGTACTGGATTCCTTTTCATTATTGGGTGGTTGTTAACAATCACCTTAACATGAAGATAGTTAGAAAAATAAAAGAAGAGTTTGAAAAATTTAAGAAAGATATGATGTTAAAAGGATTAACAGAAGAATCCTTTTTCAACTACATTAAAGGATATACATTAGAAATGTGCTTTAAATGTAAAACACTCAATGCATATATGACATGCAATTACAAAGGATACTCATACTTCAAATGTATGAAATGTGGGTTTAGATGGGTAGATGAAGAATCAGATTCCAAGTAAAACTATGGGGGTGGTTTAAATGGAAATAACAGAAATTATTAAGATTATATTAGAGATTATTGGTGGGTCAACAATATTATTAAATATTATGGCACCTTTAACAAAAAATAAAATGGATGATAAAGTATTATCTTTTTTGAAAAGATTACTACAGGTTATGAGCTTAAATGTAGAAAATAACCAGTTAGTTATTAATCTTAAGAGGAAATAACCATAAAGCTTAAATATAATAAGTAATTCTAACAAATTCATAAAAGAACATATGGAGGTATCTTAATATGGAAAAGAGTAAAATTGGGATGATAGCATTATCAGTGTTATGTCTTCTACTTCTGTCTTTCACAATTTCAATATCAAATTCACTAACTGCTAGTGAGGCTGATGTGACTTTGTTACAGGAAGAAAAGATTGCACAAGTTAATGGCATCCAAGAAACTCTAGGAATGCAAATTTCGGAGTTAGAGAATACTCTCTCAACCTTGCAAGGGGAAAAGGAGATTATTGAAACACAATTAACTGAACTTAATTCTAGTTTAGTTGCAGAACAAGAATCTAATGCAGCAGAAATAGCAGAATTAGAATCTCAGTTAGCTAGTGTAGAAGAAGAGATTGTGGAGGTGGAAGACGACATTGAATACTTAGTTGATGAATTAACATTAGCAAGTTCATTTGAATATTCCATAGCCGACAATAAACTATCAAAATTGTTTGATGGTGAAATAGAATTCGATAGTGATGACTACGATGCTGAAGAAACATTCTACTTTAGTGGATTAATCGATATTAATAGTAACGATTATGAAAGTAATGTTTATTTAGTAATGGAAGAAGATGAAATGTCTTATACATTTACATTTGATTCAACATTGAATACATCACTAATAACAGATGATGAAACTATGAAATTTGATTTCTTAGGAATGGAAGTTGAAATAAGTTCATGGGATAATGATGAAATATCATTTACATCTGGAACAGATTATATGCTAAATCATGGCGAAAATACTTCAATCAATGGTAAAGAAGTTGAAATGAAGATAGTAGGCGAAGATTATGTATATGTTTGTGTTGATGGAGACTGTGAAAAAGTTGATGAAGGAACTACAGAAAACATTGGCGACCTTGAAATATATTGTGATTTTGTCCTTGAAGGCGAAGTAGCAAAAATCATGGTTAGTGATGATATAGAGACAACAGTTGAAAATGGTGACGAATATGAAGAAGATTCTATTTGGAACTGGGTAATTACAAGCAGTACCCTTGGAATTGTATTAGATGACGATTTCAAAGACCTTGATGAAGACGATGAATACCATGCATTAGGTGCAGGAGATAACATTTGTTTACCAAATGATTATGTTTGCCTTACATACAAAGGTATATCAGAAGAAGGAGTGGAAACTTTCACCTTTGAGTTAGACGAAAAGGATGGAAACACTTATGTTAAAGCTAAGGGAAGTTATTTATTTGGATTAAGTGACTATGATTTGTTATACATAAATGCTAGTGGTTTTTATGATGAAGACCTCTCATTAATTGTTAATGAAACAGGTTCACTAATTTTAGATGATACAGAACTTAACTTATCTTTTGATGGTTCGGATTTAAAGGTAGATGATGTTGCTTTTGCATTGAACTTTACAACACTAACTTCTAATAGTGTAGATATTACAGGAAAAGATGATAACTATAGGACAGCCTATGGAACAATCATTGAAAGCCCTGAAGATAACTTTGAAGATAGTGAACTAAGTATGGTTGTGCCAGAAGAAGCATTAACTGCAAGTGTAGGCATTGTTTAAATGTCTATAACTAAATTTTTATTTTATTTAATGGCATTGGTGATGGTTCTTGTAACCATCATCTCTGCTCTTTAATTCTATTATTTAAGAAATTTAATGCGGATACTAAATTAAGGAATGTCCAACCGCATGAACCCCATTTAGAACTCTCTATTTTTACATCCTTTCTCCACACTTCATACCCACATCTTTCATAGTTATATCTATTATTTATTACTTCTACTAGTACATAATCTCTTATATCTAATACTTCTTTATAGTCCATTCTAATTACAGCGATATGAGCCGTGACTGCATTTTCTTTTAAAAAAGGTATCAAAGGAAGGGTAAAATAAAAGAGCCTTATATTGGCTATTTCTTCCCTTTCTTTTGATATTGAAATCCAATTTTTCTTTTTTTATTGATGCGATAACCAAAGTGTTTTTCATCCTTATAATAAGTAAGATTATTAACATCATATCCCTTATCAAATTCTTTTTGAAAGTAAAGATTTTCAAGTGTATTTATCTTTTTATTTATTTTATCACTATATACCTTTATCTTCTTTTGATAATAATCTATAGTATCAAATATCTCCCTATCATAATCGTATTCATCAATTATTTCTTCAAGATTGGAATCTACTGGGTCGTGTATTATACCCTCATTATTTTTTTTCATGTGTTTCCTCTTAATGAACTCTTTAAATGTTTCATCTATTGGTAGGTGTTTATGTTCAACCCCACAATAAGATGGACAACTATACCCCTTAGGGTGCCTATCTAAATGGGCCCCAAACTCAATTATAGTTGCACAAATTGCTACATAAGCTATCTCTCCCCAATTAATCATCACGCTCATTTTTATGGTATTCTTTGAACAATTGAGCACCCATTCTAATTTTAGTTGTGCTAGGTAGTTCATAGAACCCTTCAGTTTGAGCTAAACTATCAATGTAATTACATAAATCTTTACGACTCATGCTTTGTAATTCTTCATCTATAGGTAATCCAAGAATAGTAGAATCTTTATATACAATTTCTTTTTCAAAACAAAGATAAATTCCACCTAATGTATTGGTAGCACCCCGTGCTAATTTATCTTTCATTATTGGTGAACAGGACATGACTATTGCTGCGAGTCCTATTAATGATTCTTTCTTCATTTTTTTAATTTATTTCCTCGCACATATGTAATGTCCCCAAAAGGATTCTCATAATAAGTTAATTCATATTGAAGTAAATCCTTTTCATATTGAGATTCTAATTTATACAATCTTTCATATTGTTCAGTAAGTTGTGTTATGTTCTTTATTGTATTATGTATAGCTTCATCTAATATATTCTCAAACTCTTCTTTAGTAAGTTCAAAGATTATTTCCTCTAGGTTCCCCCCATTACCCCCATTACTTTTCCCCATATTATTTATTATTTATATATCTTCTCTTTTAGGATACGCAGCATTACTACGCCAACTATAAGTTTTATTAAAAGCCATAAAAGAATTATTAATAATAGGGAACTGGTAGACATTCCAGATGTTTGCATTTTTATCATATACCATCACCCCAAATCCTTTTTGCCAATTGGCTATCTTTCCACTCATGTACTCTGCTTTAGATTCATCACATATATGCCCCATCTCATACCAAGCATGTGCACTACTTCGGTTAGTTAAATAATGACTACCCATTCTATGTGTGTGTCCAGAAACTCCACTTGTACCTTCTCCCTCTAATTCTCCTTTAGCAGTATATCCACTATGTTTTCTAACTATACTTCCGTGTTTAAATAAAACTCCATGCCTCATTATATTTTGGTGGTAATCTACATCATATTTATCCAAATCTAATAAAGAAGGAACATTATTAACACAACGAAGACTATTCATTTCGGGATGTTTCCAAAGATACCGTATTAATCTGTGTTCATGATTCCCTTCTAAATAAGTAATCTTTCCTTTATGAAAATTTCTCATTTCATCAAGGTGGTAATGTAATACATCTATCTCTTTTTGTAATCCATCCAACCTTTCTGGATTCTTATCAAATACTGATAGACTATAAAAATCTACATGGTCTCCCATCATAATTATTTCATCTGGTCTCCAGTCCTTTGCAAATTCATATACTGCTTGAATTGCCCTATAGTCCTCATACGGAGCATGAAAATCAGGGATTATCAAATACTTTAAATAGTTTTTACTCATTTTTTTCACCCTTTGCTCGAGATTGGAAGAAGTCATCGGTATCCCCACCACTATATACTACTCGTTTGTTTCCAAATAAATAGGTTTCTATATTGAAACCATAGGGAATTTCTTTATCCATTATAAATCTATCCTTCCATACCTCATATTTTATTTTATTATACTTAAACCAATATGCTAAAAAAGCAATAATATTCTTTTTGTAATTCCATTTTTCTGTCTCATTTATATAAGTTAAATATTTATCTGGCACTTCTTTTAAACCACTATTTAATTCACAAATGAATGGTGAAGTGAGTTCACCACAAATAGGACAAAATATGTATTTCATATTTGTATTCCATTTTGCTTTTGTTCTTTCTTTTAACTTAATTTTATAAACACTTTTACATTCTTCACAAGTGATTTCATCCATTAAGATTTGTCTAGCCATTTACTATTCTCCTTCTTTAAAGTCCAATCTACAATATTGTATATAGTTTCTTCTATAGATTGTAATGGTTCCCATCCATGCTCTTTCATTTTATTGCCATCTAATGCATACCTTAAATCATGTCCTGGTCTAGCACCATGAAAATCTACCATCTCATACTCTAAGTGTTTCCCAATATTAAATGCTATCATCTGGGCAAATTGTAAATTGTCTAATTCTTTTTCACCAACAATATTGAACACACCCATTGAAGCATCAATGTTATCTAAAGTTTCATCAATATTTTCTAAAATGTAAAGTATTCCATCTGCAACATTACGAGCATGAATATAAAATCTAGTTCCAGCTTGTGTCTTTTCTTTATTGCTATGAATTGAAAGAACTTCTCCATTTAAAGTTTTATTTATTACTAGTGGTAAATACTTTTCAGGGTGTTGTCTTTCTCCTATAACATTCATAGTATTTGAAATAACACAAGGTAATCTGTATGTGTTAGCATATGCCCTCACAATAGACTCACTACCACTTTTACTAGCACTATAAGGGTTTCCTGGGTTATGTCTATCCCCCTCTTTATAATCTGTTCCTTGTGGAGCAGTACCATAAACCTCATCAGTTGAGAAGTATAAGAACTTTTCTAAGTTATTTAATCCTCTAGCATATTCTAAAAGAAACATAGTACTATCTAAATTATTTCTCATAAACTCAACTGGACTAGTGATTGAATTATCTACATGAGTTTCTGCTGCGAGATGTAATATAATATTTATTTCTCCCAACTCTTTTTTAATTCCTTGAGTTAATTCTTTTGTTAAATCAAAGGTATATCTTTCAACCCTTTTCTCATCCATAACTTTAATATCTCTTAACCTATCATTACCCATACTGGCATAAGATAATTTATCAACTACAACTATCTGCCAATCAGTATTCTTTAAAAAATGTTCTACAAAGTGATGACCTATAAATCCGTTACCACCCGTTAGTAGTATCCTTTTCATTCTTTTAACCTCCATCCGTAAGTTAATACAAATTCATTAACAACACTTCTTATATTATTTTTAATCTTCCTTGTATCCCTCATAAATAAAATTCTTAATTCTTTATTATCCCAAAATTGATTATATAACCAATCTACATAATCATCTTCTTCTTTCCTTGTCCAAGAATGTTTTTTAAACCATCCTTGAGATTTAAAATCAATAGAATTAAAAGGAATATTAATCCTCCTGCACATTTCTTCTAATATATATTTTATTTCCTTATTCATTTTCTATTACCTCTATTACAATTTTACCTTCTTCCGATTTTAATTTGTTAATTGTTATCTTAACTATTTGTGTATCGTCTTTATAAATTAAACCTTCCATAGCATCTAAAATTATTTTATTGTAGTTATCAATATCCCTTCTCCTCTTATCCCCAAAGAACAACCATAACTTTACTTCTATATCACCACCCCATAATGGTAACACTTCAAGAGTATTTCTAATTGTTTCCCTCAATTCTTTTTTATATTGTTTTCCTTTGGCTGACATATACCTAATAACTCTTTTCCCAAACACTCTATTACCATAACAATGTTGTGTGCTTATAGGGGTTTTATCAAAATCAATTCTTACTTTCTTCATTTTATTCCACCCACTCTGCTAATTCACTATTATTGCCTTTACCTTCTTTGGAGTGATAACTTTCATCATCCATATATACTTTCTCTTCTTGTTTTGCTTCTTGAAAACATTTAAATAACTCATCAACTAATTCTATAAATTCCTCTCTAGAGTTAGCATAGTGACTAATATATTTACTGATTACATTGAAAGTTCTATCATACCTAACTTTAAATTTATATGCTGGTTCATACTCCCAATCAATAGGTTCTACTTTTGAAAAGTTTTCTTTATACCAATTTAATGTAGATATTATTCTTTTATAAAATGTTTTATTTTTCTTAACAACATTTTCAGTATCCAAATTAGAACTAAATTTATGAGTTAAAACTCCATTAAATCTAAAAGGTATAAATCTTTCTATTACTGCGTCAGTAAATAAATCTACAAATGTTTGTTGTCCTTTATCCTTATAATATAAATAAGGATTAGAAGCAACACAAACACTTGTCTTACTCATATCATATTCTTCTTTTGTTCCTTCAGTCTTCCTACTCTTCTTAATATACTTATTTCTAAATGCTGCTGATTGTAAAAAGAAGTTCTGCATATTAAACTTATCATCTTTCTTTAGATTACCCATCTCATTAAAGAACAAAAATTTATTCTTTAAATGATATTCTAATTTAGCAAATGTTGCACCATAAATATTAGCAGTTTCATTAACTAATTCAGTGATAGCATCAACTACACTATCTTTTCCAAATCCAGCATCCCCTATAACCCTATAATTAACCCTATCAATTATAGCGGCTAAAGTTATTATTTTATATAATGTCCAATGTAAAGGATTACTATGTTTAAAATTACACAACCAATCAACTACATTTCTAAAACTGGTGTCTTTATTAGAAGGCATTTTTATTGTTTGAACTTCTTTAATGATATAAAGAACATCTGTTCTAAAAGCATCTCTCCTAACTTTCATTACTTTAAGTGGTAGGTTTTCTATATCTTTGGTTTGTAAGAAATATACTTTTCTATCATTTTGTTTTTCTAATCTGAACCCAGTTTGGTTTCCATCATCTTTGAAACTATAAAGTTGTTCTTTACTTGTAATATTTCCTATAGTTAATATCCCCTCATACAACATTTCATTAAACTTTGATAAACTATCAAAATGAAATGCTTGTGGACTTGGTGTTGGAACATCTAAAGCTAGTTCAAATTTCTCTTGTGTTGGTTTTTCTTCTTCCATTTTTACCTCATAAATTTTCAAATATATCTCCACCATCTTCTACAACTAATTTACTTTGATTAGTTTGTGGAACTATTGATTTCTTAGGTGTTGTAGGTTTGTAAAACTTTTGATATTTAAACTTTGGTTCTTTACCATAAGTAATAATACTCATTTCTAAAAATCCATTTTTGTGAACACATCTTACACCCCACCTACCTTCAATAACAACCTCTCCACCATTTGCTAAACCATGTAACATACCTGGATGAATTATTTTACTAGCAACTATGATAGAATCTGGCGTGGATATATCTTCCATTCTAACTCAATAGGGTTACTACTCTTGTAAATCCCATCAAAAAGAAATACAACACCCAAATGGAAGCCGTTGCCAAAAACAAATATGTTAATATAGTTGAACCAATTGTTGGTTCCCCTCGATACATATTAAGCAAACTTGCCATTTCTTTCTTTGTCATTTTCTTAACCATTTTATTTTCCTCCAAATTTTTCCATTAAACTTTCTATTCTTTCAAAATCTGTGCTACCTATTTTCATACCTTCTTCTTTAAATTTGATTAAGTTTTTTCTAACATAATCTATTTCTAATCCAACATTAACACATTCTTTGATTATTCTTTCCTCATCTTCTGTACACCCCTCATTAGTAACAACCTTTGTAGGTGTTTCTATGTTTAAGGGGGTAGGAGCTGGTGATGGGGAATCACCAGTTGTAAATGCCACATATCTTTCTCCTTCTGGAATATATGCAGTTACCTCCTTCCCTTTTTCCAATCCCACATTTTTGAGGAACTTGCCTTGATTCTCTGTCAAATTCAACCACATCTCTTTTCCCTCATATTCTATCGCTAGACCCATTGGTTTAAATGTAATGTTCTTTCCATTTCTCTCAATAGTCTTTGGAATTTTAGATTCCCAAATGAAATCCATTTTAAGTGTGAATTTAACTTCTTCACCATAACCAATTCCAGTTAAACGAGTTGAATATTTCGTTTCTCCATCTTTTTCAAATTCAGTGACTCTTAAAGCCATTTTTTTATACCTCCTCACCCTTTTTAAAGGGATTAAAACCTAATTTCTTTACTAATTTCTCTCCAAATACTAAACGATTATATTCATCGTCATCTATTTTATGAAGTGCTCGTAATATCTCTGACCTACATGCTTGTCTATACCACAGATGTTTATTAAAATTATCATCTAATGTTTTTATTAGATGTTCCTCTAACCTTTGAAATACTGCTAAAAAGTATTTACTTTGCCTTCTTGTCATTCCTTATATCCTCCATCTGTTGATAAGCCCAAACATTCTTAACCTCACGGCAAGCATACTTACCTCCAACCCAAATATCAACTTTGATTCTATCATAGAATCTACCTTTACTTTCAATCTTATCTAACATCTTTAATGTTTGAGTGTTAACTTTAATCAATTGCCCACTAACACTAGCACCTTCCTTCCGTTTAATAGTAGGAAATCCTCTTGTGAATCTATCATAATCTTTTAATATTGCTGGTTCATTTTCAAATTGATTCATTAATAAACCATATACAAATACTTTAGATAATCTCATTTACATCCACATTCTTTCTTTCTTTTAACATATCATGGCACTTATCTGCGTGTGCCGAATAACAATTAACACATACCAATCTATCCTCTAATTCATGTGTTATCTTACCTTTTCCACAATCTTCACACCTTACATCAATCATTTTATATCATCCCTCATCTACTTTTACCACTTAAGAACACAGCATTTTTCCATAATGCTATTGCCTTATCTATCTTTTCTATTGCTTCTTCATCCCTAATATCTTTAAAACGAACAATTATATTTCCACCAGTTGCGGCAGTTCCAATGGAAAACTTATCTAATGTTTCTTCTTCAGCCATTTTAAACTCCTTTTAATACTTGCCAAGATAAAGGCACTAATCTAAATACTACAAAATCATTTTCATCTTCTTCAAAAATAACATAATTATCATCACTAATCAATTCTATTCCTTCACTACCCACACTAGCTATTATCTCTTCTCTATAACTTATTCTAACATGATAAATCTTTTCTTCAGGTTCATCAATATTTAATTCATTACACCAACCACTTGTTCCTATTGCTACCTCACACAAGCTAGTAATATCTACTAATTCGTATCCTTCTTTTTGGTATTTTTTTCTAAACTTTTTTATTTTGCTAGTGAGAGCTTTAATCATTTTCAACCACTTCCCTCATTACCCATTGTTCAAATTCTTCTGCTTTATCTAAAACCATATCTAAATTTATTTTTTCACCATTAACTAAATCTATTGCTCGATTTAAACTGCTTTGTCTAACAATCATTTCTTGATTATTTGGTTTTCTTGGTGGTTTTTCAATTTTTAATCCCATTTTTCCCTCCGCTGTAACATAATATTCAGCCGTTTCATTAACCATTTGATTAATAATATCTTATACTTTATAAAGCTTTTGATTAATTTACACAAGCCACTCATCTAATTCTCCCACTATTGTATTCAAATTATCTTTTAATTTACATCCTCTTTCAGTAAGAAAGAAGAAGTTTCCTTTCCTATGTGTAAATGATGTGGGATTCCTACTTTTATTCTCCTTCAACCATTCCTTTTTATCTACCTTTTTAACCATACCTCTAACCCTTAAAGAACCCAATAACCTATTAACCGCACTAATACTTCTATTACTGCACCTAGATATTCCTTCAGTCGTTGTTTCTATATCTGTATCTAGTTTTTCCATAATATTATAAAGTGTAGAAAATCTAATCTTTTTCATATTCTTCATCCTCCCACTCATCAACTATTTCAATAAATTCATTTAATTTCTTATTTTTGATTATTGTTTCATACTTTATTTTTGCCTTATTATCTTTCTTCATTTTATTAATGAATCAAATCCCTTTGTTAAATCATTAACAAGTTGTTCTTCTAAATAATTTACAGAACTTTTCATACACTCACTCCTTTCAAAATTAAATATTTCTACCCTAGCGTGAACTAATTCATGAGTTAATATACTTGTTTGTTTATCCCAATTACTCTCTAAAAAAGTTTCACTTAATTCTATTTTAAGTTCCTTTTCAAACACATCAGGTGTAACCCTCGCAAGAGTTCCAACACATTTAATTACCTCATTGTTTATCTTAACATTATAAGAAGATAAACCATACAAAATCTTTGTGTCTTCTAAAAAACTCAAAAACTTTTCTACTTGTTTTTGTTTTAATTTCATCTTTTTACCTTCACTGTTTTATTCCAACCATCCTGAATCTTCTTTGCCCTATTCAATCCTTCATAATAACCCACATCAAACTCGACAGAATCATCCATATTCAAACAATCATCTATATCCTTTTCAGAAATAAATTTTCTCGCTATTTTAATTTCCTTATCTAAATTACACATCCATTTTTTCATTTTCTTTCCTCCATATTATACATTAATATTATATTAATATATATTAATATTATATTAATATATATTAATATTATTAAAAATATAATATTAATATTACTTCGTAATATTAATATTATATTTTTAAGTGGTATCATTGAATGTAGGGTGTGGGGTAGTGATATATATGAGTTCGTGTGGTTTCTTGGATAGGTGTCCTTACCCCACTTATTCCCTACATTTTTGGTGAATATCATTTCCATTTCTTATAATCTTCTTTACTAATCTCTCTGACCTCTCTGACATCATCATCAAGTATCTCAGAATCCCAAACACCAATTTCACCCCTATGAATTATATCTCGAGCTTCATCGTGGTCTTTAGCTTCAACAAGATAAGTCATAGCAACATTAGTAATAACTTTAAACTTTTTCATGTTGTAACCTTTTTTCTTACCTTTTTACGAGCACCGAATCTTTTTCTATCCTTATCTCTCTCTAAATTTAACCATCTATAATACTTCATCATTATCTTTTCTTTTACAAAAGCATTTAATTTTCTAGCATCATCTATGGTAAATTTACTAAAATCCATATCAATTTCACTCATTGTTTTTACCTCCAATTATTTATCACATTTCGTGCACATTATTTTTATTAAATCACTTACCTTTATAAACCTTTTCAATAATTCTTTCTCTTTTTCCTTGTTATTTCTTTTTTTGTGGTATCTCAAATGTTGCTTAATTCTAAGTCTTTCTCTTAATAAAAGGCGTAGTTCCCTATTTCTATAAGGTGCGTGGTATTTAATATAAGCCATTTTATTCCTCCAACAATTTAATAGACTACTCCCCGTAGACTCAAATTGTTTATTTATTTATACCCTATTTCTATTTTTAAATAATGTTAATTTTGAAGTCCTCATATTCATATTATACCATTTCCCTTTGGATTTATAGGTATAAGATGCTCCCTTAATTATTCCATTTTCAATTCCCTTGAAGACTTCATCTTTCCACTTATTTAAATCTTTTGTGGTTTTAAACCCACCACATCTCATAATTCCATCCCCTAAAGTATAGGCATGTTTATTCTTATGAGATTCTTTTTTATATTTTGGTTTCCAATCCTTTGGATAATCTTCCCCATTATCCGGTCTATTCACTATCTCAAATGCGAAATAACTTCCACATCTACTACACATAATATACTCTTCTCCCGATTTATAATAATAGTCGAGTGTAGCGTGTATATAATTGCATTGTGGACATTCGCATTCACTTAATACACTTCCCATATTTTTTAACCTCCTCTATATCCATAATATTTTCCTTGTTCATCTTCTTTAATGGTTCCCCCAACACAAATTAATATACCATTAAATCCCATACCACCCTCAAAATATCTCAATTCAAAGTGTAGTTCTGGGAATAAATCACTCATTTTCTTTATCAATGGTATTGGTGGACTCCAAGCAGTATCAAACGCATACTTAATATAATTCCAAGAAGATTTATAACTCTTCGCAATTAATTGTGCGTTACATATTCCCCACTTAGTTCCCCAATTTCTACAACACCAGCTGTATCCTCCATCATTAAATCCATCTTTAGGGGATTTTCCATTTTCCTTAACAAATTGTTCTTTTAAATCCTTAGCCACTTCATAATAATTCTTTAAGTTATGTTCTTTAGCGAATTTATTGGCTTTATTCCACCAGTTTTTATAAAATTTATCTTTATCCCTAAATCTTTTAGGATAAGGTATAAATTTCTCAGTGGTTAAACAATTCTTTTTTCCTTCTTTTGTTGTTTTTGCGAACTTAACAAATTCCTTTAATTTAGTCGATGAAACATTTTTGTTAGTTACTTCATCTATAGATATTTGTAATTCACAAGCAACCCAATTTGGCATTTTCACACCTCCGTCATAAATGACTATTAATTTCTTTGAAAGAGTCTACCATCTAAATTACATTTAATATGGTTACAAAATCTAATTTGATGTTCCTGACATCTAAATCTTCTATTAGCCCTCCAAGTAACCATAAGTTTTGGTTTAATAATTTCCCCTTTTAGATGTGCGTTCTTTTGTCTTATATTAAATATCTGACTTGGAACGATACACCCCTCTTGACAAACATCAAACCCTGAAGAATCAGCATATAAAACCTCACATTGAGGGCATTTATCTATATACTCGTTTGGCATTTTTACCACCCATGTAAACAAAGACGGCAAATACACCTATATTCTTCATGTGGATGATTTCCATCTAACTTACACTTCAAAAATATACCACATACCCAGCACATAATAGGTGGAAAGACATACCCCGAAGGGTCATCTTCTGCCTTTTTCCACTTATTGAACTGCATCTCTTTATTTACGAGACTCATTTTTCTTCCTCCGATTAATCGCAGCTAATATTTTTCTACATTCATCCTTTGATTTTTTATAACCATAGAATTTCCGTATAAAACCTACTACAATATCATCTTCCGTTACTTTACCCATTGTATTTCACCTACTTATCTCATTTTATCCCAGTTTCCATCAAAGAATCCATCCCAATTTACATCTCCTGATTTATGTTTTGGAAATTTCTCCCAATGTTTATCGTTGTCTAGGTCAATTGCTCTATTTGACCCCAAAGCGTGGTTCAAATCACTTAGATGGGATTGTCTATCATTGATTTGCTTTTGCCTTTTGGCTTTAGCATTTGCTTTCACTGATAAACGCTCTTCCTTATCCCATCCACCAGTGTTACTATTCCAACTCCAAACATCATTCCCATAAGCACACATTTTTGGTTGTTCTTTATCATAGAGACTATTTTTACCATAAGTCTCACCATAATATCCCCTTTGGAAATATTTGTTGGATGGCTCTTTATACTTTGTTCTCTTCTGTAATGAATTTTTGGAATTTAATTTATACCAAGTGTATTCATCTAATTCCTTTCCTTTATTGAAAGCATCGTTGCCTTCAGGATATTCACTACTAAAATAGATATTACCTATTTTGTCTTTATATACATTTAGAGGGTTATCTGCTCTAAATAAATTTATTTCGTCCTCACCCTTGTAATGAAATGCCAGTGCTTGACATCCCCATACACTTTTGACTATTCTTTTAAGACCTTTGTGGGCCCCAGCCTCAAGCATATGAACAAAGATTTCACTATCAACAACCCCTTCGCTGTCGGAACTTTCAAACCTATGTTTCTGTTTTTGTAGTTTTTTGACCAATTCATCATCATTATAAATCTGTCCATTATGAATTAAATGAACAGAATTACTTTCATCGCTGAAAGGATGATTGTTATTGGTATTATCACCATCCCCACCTGTTGTGGGAATTCTATGGTGAAATAATACACAATCTCCAGCCTTCAAACTATTCCAGAATTTACCATATTCAAAACTGAATAAGTCAAATGGACTAACTGACCGAATTCGAGTTAATCTCCCATTTCTTAAGAGAGATACTCCTGCTCCATCAGTTCCTCGACTCTTCTGGTTTTTAAACACAGCATATAGGTTTTTAGCAACATCTTTTGGGTTATTAATGCGGACACCTAATATTCCACACATATTAAATCCTCCATTACCATCTTAAGATGATAATATTTTGTTTATTGCCCTATATTTTAGGTTAGTCTTTTCGGTTATTTCCCTAAAAGACCTTCCTTTTAAATGAAGTTCTAATACCTCTTGCCTCAAAGCAGAAGTATATTTATCTTCATTTTGTTCCTTGAAAAGACTTAGACTTGGATTTATAATCTTATATAAATCTTTCATCCTTTTCCTTTCCTTTGCCGGAACAATCGACATATTTTGTTCGAAATAATCTCTCGTTTTATCTCTTTGAAAGTCTATTGTTGATTGAGGCAGTTCAATAAACCCCTGTCTACTAATAACTGCTGATTGCCTAATCATAGCCATCCAAAAACGAGCCTGCTCCTTGATTTTAGACCAAGAACAAGTGCCATCTGGCATTCTTATTTCTACTCCCCAGATACCGTCTCCATCACTACGAACATTAATAGCACTATATTTGCCATCATATCCAGCAGTTCTAGAGCCAGCCCTACTATTTAATGACCTATATTCAGTCCTTCTCGTTACATCCCCATTATCTCCTGGAAATTCTTGACAGATTTCCCAGTAGAAACATCTAGTTAATTGGATTAAATTTCTAACTACTAATTTATTCCAATTACTTAAATCTTTATGGGTATTTAACAAAAAGGTCATATGAAGCCCACCATCTCCGTGACTAAAGAATTCAGCACCATCATTCATCATCTTTCGATGAACTGGTTTTACAAATCTATCTAAATCCCTATAATACACAGGTCTGGTAACTAACTCCCATTCAATACTGCCATCTTCATAGACATCAACAACAATTGGGGATTTTTCATAAAGATTTGTTTTGTGTTCGTAGGAAACTTTCCCACCATCACTAAAATTCTTTACTACTTTTTCCATTTTCCAACCCCTGCCATTGACTTTTAAATTATAGTCTTCAGCAAGTGAGTATCCGTCTATACCGTTGGCTTCGAGCTCTAATCCCACTAACAAGGAATTAACACCATACATAGACACATCTATATCTGGTTGAGCTTCGGAAGTTAATAGCTTCAATTCAGTCACAATAACTCCATCCTTGATATATTTGGCTTTACGATACAATTCAAAGTGTGCGATGGTTACTGAATGGGTGGTTTTTTTACCCTCCAAACTTCTCCATCTAATTTGCATTGAAGTGCTACCAACATCAAGAACTCTTCCCATACCTTTACCCCTTATAATAGTTTCATAGTGTGGTTTCCCATCACTATTAGGTAATGGTATGACTTCGTCACCGATATTAAATACCATTGGTTTACCTCCATAATTTTATTACCTATCTAGACTTGGTTTTCCCTAAATAGTGCCTTAAGAGTTACTTCGAGCCTCTTAAAGCTTCACCTCTAAAGAAAACTTACTTATTCTTAACTACTCTATAATCCCTATAACTAGAAAATTCTAACTCCATACCCTGAAAATAAATGGGTAAACTCTTATTAGCTAGGTGGGGATATCTTAGTTCTAATTCAGCCTGTGATTTTAAACACTTCAGTATTGTCAAAAAATCAAAAGCTTTTGTTTTTTTTATTGCCATTTTTATTTAAAAACCTCCTTAATTTTATTCTAATGATTTTAACCATCGCTTTAGCTCACCCTTACATTCACTACATATTATATCAGCCCAACATTTACACCTATCCAATTTTCTGTCAAATTCACTCGCATAAAAACTCATTTCTCCCATTATAACACCTCCTTAAATTCAACTAAATGAGAATTAAATTTCTTTGCTTGTTTAATGGAATAGAAATACAAATCTAATACCTTTAGATTTTGAGGATGTCTAGCCCTAATATGTTTAATTTTCTTCTTCATTGTCATCACATCCAGAAATATCTATTAAAATCTTTCTCCATCCTTTTCTTTTCTGTAATTTTTCCTTAATCCATCTCCATAGATTAAATCCGTATGTTTTACATTCTCCATAGATTTTCATTTTAGAACCTCCTTAATTTTTTTATTTAATAAGTGGAAATAAATATGCTCAAACTATTCTTTAAAGAACTAGGGAGCATTGATTTAATTTCCTTTGATGATTATGATAAATGGGGGGGTTTAGGGTGAATATACATAATTCACCCTAACCCTTAACTTCTCTTTCTCCCTTTAAAAATGATTAGGACAAACATCAAATTATGCTATGATAATTTGTCCTAACTGAATTATGTTATGAGATTTAAATTGAGAATTTAGGATAATATGCCTTAAATATTCTTAATAGAACTACAAGCAGTGATTTTTTCCTAATATTCTTTTTAAATCCCACAATTCAGATTTTTGTCCTTAAATTATTTAATAGATTTATTTTTAGAACTACAAGCAGTGATTATTTAAATTTGCTTTAAATATTCCTTAATCTATTGTTTAAGAACTGATTTTTTTAATAGACGCAATACATAAATAAATTTTTGTTGCCAAAAATTTTAGATAGAATAAAAAAGATATAATCTTTTTAAGTAGTCTTTTTTAAAAGATTTAGATAGATTTTTATAGACTACTTTCTATCTATAACCTATTCGTTTTTATTTCAAACTTTCAGTTATTTTTATTTATTGCGTTTTCTATTAAATAAGCTATTCTTTTTAAATCCTCCTCCTTTAAATTGCTTAATTTGTTCAAATATCCACTATTAAAAGAAATAGGGGTATTAAACAATTTGATTTTTAAATGTTGTTGATGTTTTGAGTATATTTGTTTTTTTCTAAATCTCAAAAATTGAGATATAAAGAATTTATAGTTTATTTTTGTGTTATATCGTTTAAATTTTCTTATTTGGTTTTTTGATAGTTTTTTAAATGTGATATTTAAACCACTATAATTTATTTTTATCCATAATGATTTATTAGGTATATGGTTTTTTTTAGAATTTAAATGTAATAAGGGGTTTTCATACTCTAAAAGGGTCTTATTAGTATTGCCTTTATATGCGTTCTCTATTTCCTTAAAATTGGTTTGTTTAGTCATTTTTTTAAAAAATAAAAAAATATGGGTATTTCTACCCATAAAAAGTTTATTCTGTTGTCGATACCTCAACAAGTCTTGCCTTACTTTCGTTTATTTGTTCTTTTGTCAGTTGGGTTAATTTGCTAAAATCAATTATCCCACTTTCTAATATTAACGCAATAGTGTTTGATTTATTGGTCAATATCATTTCTCTCATACTTTCGTCAGTAAAGCCCATATTCTTTAGAATATTATATAAAGCTGTTCCGATTTTACTTTTAACAAATCGGACAACCTTAATACTATTCTCTATATGGGTATAATTTGCTAGGACTTCCCTAACACTTTCCATATTGTTGATAGCTTCAGCTACCTTATTCTTACTTTCTTTTTCCATATTTTTTCACCTATTCCATAGTTTTTTAGTAATATGGTTCCATATTACTATTTTAGAAAATAAGGACTACAAGTATATAAATCTTTCTATTTTTTGTTATTACTTATTAGTAATTAAAAATCTCCGTAAATATAGTTGCTACTACTTTAAAGTAGTAACATAAGTAGAACATAGATAATAGAGAAGTATATTATATATAACATTGTTATTCTTTATATATATTATATAACATTGTTTTTTATAACAATATTATTAAAAATATACATATCAAGATAACCATTGGAACATAGAGGATAGAAAGGTTATATGAGTGTATATGTTTTCTATATATCCACTACAAAGAGGGAAAGTAGTTTTCTCCCTTTCAAAAAAGGAGAAAAATATTTGTATCTTTATTGGTTATTAATATTATATACATTAATATCAATTAATGTATATAATATTAATAATTAATATTAAGTTAATATTAAGTTAATATTAATTAATATAATATTAATCTATTCTATTGTCTTTAGTTATAAATACTTTGTTTTTCTTTGGTATTGTTTTGTTTGTTACCATAATGTTTAAATAGGAGTTATTGTTACCTTATGGTATGACTAAGGATAAAAAGTTTTTGGCCGCAGGCAAGCCAAGGAATATCAAGGGGGGAGAACACTCCAAGTACCTTAAGGAGTTTAAGCAGAAGGCAGGTTTAGTTACTAAGGCGGAGTTAAAAGCTCTACCCATATCCACAGTAGAACAATTAGAAAAGAAGATAGAATTGATGAATAGGTATGCTCTTGCTCAACAAAGGTTGGTTGACATTTTTGGTGCCATTGGTGGGAGAGTGGTGAACTCTCTCTCATTAGTGGTTGACTTACAGTCAAAGCTTTGGGAGCTAGAAGAGAAGGCCAGGGAAAGAGGAGACAGCCCATTAGAATATAAAGAGTATTTAAAGGCTAGAGAACTATTATCTAAAGAAATGCAGTTCATACATAGGCATGGTTTAGATGTTGCTGATGTTCAAAGTAAAATAGAATCAAGGAAGTTAGATAGGGATGATGATGTTATATTTGAGGTAGATGAGTAATGGAGACTTGGGTTCACGCACTAAGGAGTACAAGGGTATATGGAGAACCAGCATTAGAGGTTCATCTATGGCTAGACCAATATTGGAACCTAGACCCCAATGACCACACACATAGAGTGATACTTCATAATGAGGGTGGTATTGAGAAGGGAGTTAAGAAATTTGGAGAGTGGGCTCGTAAACATATTGAACTACATATAAGAGAAGATGATGAAGGGAAAAGCTATCGTATTGGGAACATTTGATTTAACTCATTATGGCCATTATAGGATATTTAAAAAATTGAAAGCTTTGGGTTTTGATACCATAGCAGGTGTTACTACTGATAAGTTTGCAACTAAGTATAAAAGAAACCCTTTCTTAAACCTTAATGAACGGATGGAGAACCTACGAGCTTGTAGGTGGGTTGATAATGTTATAGTCAACTTAGGAGGACATAATTCTAAAAGCGATATAATCTATAGCGAAGCTACTCATATTGTTCATGGAGATGATTGGGTTGGAGAATCTTTATATGAACAGATAGGGGTAGATAAAGAATGGTTAAAGGACAACGATATTAAAATGTTATACTTACCCTATACCCACGGAATCAGTACAACAGAAATAATGGAGAAAGTGGTGATAGACAATGAGTTACTTAAGGAGTGAGTATTTAACAATTACTAATTATCCTGGATTAGTTATAGAACCTATGTTAGGAAAGGACTGGCAACCAGTTCTTGATTTGGCAATAAAGCTATTGGAAGAGAATGGATTTGAATATCAATTAGGAAGTGGAACTCTATTAGGTATAGTTCGTGAGAAAGATGGATTCATACATCACGATACAGATTTAGATATAGATATTATTGAGAGGTATGAAGATGGTGGTTGGGATTGTCAAGGTAATTATATCCAGACATTAAGTGAGAGAATAGAAAATGTAGTAGATTCCTTTTTAGAGAATGGATTTAAATTAGTGAGAACACAATTCTACATTGGACTACCTATGCAAGTTGCATTCATTTATAAAGAGAACAATTTAATTGTTGACTTGTGTTTCTTCTATAAACATTGGGGAAGTGATTATTGTAATGTATATGAGCATGGTGTATTCTTTAGACCAGACTATAGTGTAAATGAAGTTGATTCATTTAAATTTAAAAAAGGAGAGTATTGGATTCCTAAAGATTATGATACCTATTTAAAAGGGAGGTATGGTGATGATTGGAAAACACCAAAGAAATATAAGAAGAGTGGAGAGAAGGATGCTTCAAAGTATCTTATAGTTTTATAATGAAATACCATAAGTTTAAAAAGAAGGATAAGGAACGGTGGATTGAAAGAACAATCCCACAAGCAAAGATAAAATATAGTATATCTAAAAAGGATACTACATATTATTCAATTAATCAATTGGGTATAACCCCATTACTTTGGCAGATGAAGTTATGGGATATGTTAGACAAGGGGAAAAAGAGGATTGCAATATGCACACCACGACAGGTAGGTAAATCATTAGCAATAGCATTGTTTGCATTAAGAGCTGTAGATATGAATATACATCCTGCTGGAGTTGGTAAAAAAACTATAGTGGGTGTTATATCTGCTACAGAAGAACAAAGTAAAAAGCTAATGGCAGAAATTAGGAGATTGATTCAAATAGGGGATTCCCATGTAGAAAAAGCAACTCATGGTAAGGTAAAGGCATACTTCTCAAATAAGATTGATGCAAATCAAAGTGCCACTAATAATAAATCTACTGTAACATTCAAAGGAGGAAATCAAATTATATGTTTACCACCAACCAATAGAGTTAGAGGTTATACATTTAGTTATGTGTTTGTAGATGAGGCTGCATTTTTAGAAGACAACGATATATTCTTTGATTCTATTGAACCAACAGTATCTCAAACAAATGGAACAATATGTTTAACTTCTACACCTAACGGACAACAAGGATTCTATTATGAAATCTTTGACCCAGAAGATAAATTAGATTCAAATGAATATGAACGCCTTTGGTTAAATTATAAGGATTTAGATAAGGATATTATGAAAGATGCTATAGAAGCTAAAAGAATACTTTATTATCAAACTGGAAAGGAGAAACATTTTGAACAAGAGTATGAAGCAAAGTTTACAGTTCAAGTAAGTGCTTTCTTTGATTCTTCTGATGTTGATGCAATATTTAAAAATAAACTTCGTAAAGAACCCCTTTTTAAAAGACCTTGTGATTGTTCTATTGATTTTGGTATGGTTAACTCCCATACAGTAATAACAATTAGTAGATTAAATGATGAAGGACATATTGAAAGGTTATATCATTATAGATACCCATTTGGAGAGGATAATAATTTAATTGAGGATTTAGAGGGATTGAAGGAAAGATTTAAGATTGAAAGATTTATTCCAGATGATTGTGCACAAGGATTCCATACTATACAAAAGATGAATGAAAAAGGATGGAATGTTAAGCCAATGAATTTTAAGAGGGATAAGGTTAGTAAGTATACTGAATTTAGAAGTTGGTTAAGACAAGGAAAGATTCATAGTTATAAACACAAACCATTAGAAGTAGAGATGAAAGCATTACAAGAAGAAGAAACACCACGAACAACTAAGATACATAAACCGATGGGAGGAACAGATGATTTAATAGATTCTTTTATTATGAGTTGTTACTTTTATCTATCAGTTAAAAAACAAGGATTAAAGGTGTATGATTGGGATGAGTATATATGAGATTAAGAAGATATTACAAAAAGGGTGTAAAGTATAAATATACAATTAGTGAGAAATACCTTTCTTATTTAATTGAAAGGTATGGGGATGAAAAGGCAGCAAGGATAGATAATGCTAGTTTTGAAATAATATTAGAATCAATAGAAGAAGAAAAAGCTTGGCTTGAGGATTGTTGTGCAAGAATAATTGCAAATACTAGATGGTATCTAGATAATTTAGATAAATTGCCCACATTTACAATCCATAAGAAAGCTCTCTTTCCAAAAAAGATAAAAAAATAGGAAGGTTTATAAAGAATAAATAATGAATAGTAACAACTGAATAGTTGCGCATAACTATATATATAAGATGGTCTCTAAAAACGAAACAATTTCTAAATCTTCAAAAGGATTAATTTATAAATATTATGATAGTGCTAAAAAGCTAGATAGGAATAATGCCCAATTTGGGTTAATGCCAGAATTTAGTAGAGAAAAAGTTTTAGAGGCAGTTAGAACAGACGGAACAGTTATTGCTGGAATAACCACACTGGTTGATAAGAGCATAGAGTATGGTTGGAAGATACATGGAAAAGATGGAAAAAGCAAAGAACTTAAATTTGACCAATCATTAAAAGATTTAAAATTCAAAAAGTTAATGCGACAAATTCTTTATAACCTTTATACCTACAATAATGTTTTTATAGAGATTGTTAAGGATGGTAATGGGAAAGTAAAAGAATTACATTTATTAGAGACAACTCAAACAGAACCAGTCGCAGACAAACATGGAAAGGTTGTTGGATATATCCAAGTGGTGCCAGATGAAGACCCTTCTGGGTTTCCTAGTTGGACTCCAGAAGAAGTTACACATATAGCGGCAACTAGATTAACAACAAATATCTGGGGAGAACTGGATATTCAATCGATTTATACTTCTGTTTTAATTAAACAATATGTTTATGCTTATTTAGGATGGTTATTTGGAACCAATCAATTTAGGGGATTTCACAATATTAAGAATGCAAGTGATGACCAAGTAAAACAATTTATTTCTTATTTAAAAAGAAGTGAGAATGATATAACTAAACCACTTATTGCATGGGGAGATGTAGAGTATCAGATTCTAAGAGATTTCAAAGATGGTGACAGTATTTTAAGTTTAATCAATAAATGTGATGATAATATATTAACACTCCTACAAGTCCCTCCAGTACTAATGGGAAAACCTGGAGATAGTAACCGTAGTAATAGTGATGCACAGACTATGAGTCTAGCAACAAGAGTTAGCAGCATACAGAAGTTATGTGAAGATTCATTCGAGAATGATTTATTTGTTAAAATGGGGTATAAGAAAGTTGTATTAACTTTCAATCCAATTAATAAAGTTGGAATGACAAGATTATTAGAAAATGCTGAAAGAATGAAAACTATGGGATTTAAAGATAAAAAGATAGAAGAGTATTTAAAATTGGAAGGATTTCCAATTGATGGTTCTTTATTTGAAATAGTTCATGTAGATAAACCTGATGAAGAAAAGAGTGAAGATATGTTTCCAAGTAGAAAAAGAAAATTACCAGATGAAATGCAAAAGAAAGTAGGAAGTGGTGAAGAAGGAAGTACTAGAGAAGACCAACTTATTAGTAAAGCATTTACTACTACATTTAATTTACATGCCCCCTTAACTTCAAAATTAGAAGAAGATGTAAGAAGGAATGATGGATTAACAAATTATTATGGGGGAAAGAAATAATATGGTGGATGATTTGGAACAACCTAAACAAGAAGAAGAAGAATACGAAGAAGAAGAGAAACCTGAAAAGAAAGAAGAATCAAAAGAAGAAACAGAATTGATTCAACCCTTCAAATTAGAAGAGTATGGATTAGTAGCAACAGTTGCTAGAAATGGTTTAATATTACTTTATGAATTTAAACCAATTGAAGATGCAAAGGTAACAGCACAAGAAACCTTTGATAGGATGTGATAAAGATGGCAAAACTAACTACGAAAGGGCGTAAGATGATTAAAAAAAGTAATTTTGCATTACCTGGGAGAAGATACCCTATTCAAGATATATCTCATGCAAGGAATGCATTAGCAAGGGTTTCACAACATGGAACACCTTCAGAGAAGAAAAGAGTTAGAGCAGCAGTTCATAAAAAATATCCAAGTATAGGAAAAAAGAAATAAAATGCCTTATAAAAATGTAACAGAATTACCAGAAAGTATCAAGAAGTTACCTATGGGTGCACAGAAAATATTCATGAGTGTCTTTAACACTTCAATGTATAAGGGAGACTATGGAGAAGATATGGCATTTAAGATAGCTTGGGCTGCAGTTAAAAAGAGATTTAAGAAATTAGATAATAAGTGGGTAGCAAAAGGATTAGGACATTCATTTTATAGATTTGAATTAAATAAAACAGATAAATTATTTATTCAAAAAGGAAATGATGGAGAGTACTACTTAGAAGGAGTACTATCTGATAGTAATGTAGATACTATGGGATATAAATTTTTACCAGAGACCTTAAAAAGTTTCGCTAATCAAATTAATGATAGGGGAATATTTGGTGGTATAACTCATGAAGAATGGGATGGCTTAAAATTAAAGTATTCACATTTATCTGAAGATGAATTTGTAAAGAAAGCATTGAGTGAAAGGAAAGGAGTATTAAAAGTTATAAAAGCAATTTATGAAAAAGGGAAGTTATGGATAAAAGCATTGGTAGATAAGAGATATTTGAATCATGTTCAAAAGTTTAAAAGTATGAGTATTGAAGCTTTGATTCCTAAACAGTATCAAAAAGGAAAGATGTATACTGGTGGGACTATATTGGGATTAGCATTAGATAATAGTCCAGTTAACCCTCGTGCAGTAGTAACAAAGATTGCTTCATAATCATGAATGAACCGAAAATATTAATTGGTAGTCCAATATATGATAAAAAGGATTATTGTATTAAAAAACACTTAAAGTGTATAAAAGAAATAGATTACAATAATTATGAACACATAATTGTTGATAACAGCGAGACGGAGAAGTTTTATAAAGAACTGAAGTCAATGGGAGTTAATGCCTATCATGTTGATAGGGGAGGTAACAGTAGACAAGGAATTAATAACTCTATGAATTTCATAAGAGAATATTTTATGAAGGGAGATTATGATTATATGTTTATTGTTGAAACTGACTTATTTCCAGATAAGAATATCATTAAGAGGTTACTCAACCATAAAAAAGCTGTAGTAGGAAGTTATTATTTGTTAGGTTTTGAAAAAGATGATAAAGCATTCGAGATATACACCCATTTATTCAAGATAGGCGATATTAATCGTGATGTATGGATGGAATGTATAGAGGGATTACAATTTCAAAGAGCATGTATATTTAAATTAGATAGGAAAGATAATGGAAACCTGGGGACAAAAAATATTAGTAAAGAAGAAAGTCACGAATATTTTAGAACAGGATTGAGACAAATTCATGGATGTGGTTTAGGAGCTACTTTAATTAGGAGGGACATAATTGGAAGATTTCCTTTCTGGACAGATAGTAGGTTTAATAATAAGCACCATGATGTGTATTTTTATATGGATTTACACAATGCAGGAGAAAAAGTATATGTAGATACGGATGTATTAATAAAACATCAGCCAAGCAGGTGGCACGATGTGGAGGACTGGTAAAATGAAAAGTATGGAACAAAAATTAATGAAAAAAGTAAATCAAATTGATGATATTAGTCAATTAAGAGATTTAGAAAATAAAAAGAGAGAGTTGGGAGATGCTGAATATAATTTAGTTGCCTTCGAAGAAGAAATAGATAGAACTAAGAGGGAAATGAATATATTTGAAAAGATTGCAGATGTAATGTTGAAGAATTATGGAAAACTTCCAGATAAAGTAGAACATAAGTGGGAAGCCACAGAAGAATATTGGGAGTTAATGAAAGGTAAACAACATATAGATAATGAAAGAACTCAAGCCAAATTTAAAAATGGTATTCAAACTTTGAAGAAACAAATAGGAAATACTAAAGATACTATAGCAGGTTTGAAAAAAAGCATATTACTTCAAGAGATTGAATTAAAAGAAAAGAGTAGAGGTAAATCAAATGGTTGAAAAAATGGTTGAGAAGGAAGAAGCAAAAGTAATAACTACTTCAACTAAAGAAGATGAAGCAGTTATAAGTAAAAAGGAATTAGAAGATATAGAAAGAGAAGTCTTAGGCAAAGACAAAGAGAGAGAGACAAAATTAAAACAAGATATTAAAGAAGAAATGGAAGCAGAACAAAGATTAAAATTACTTGAAGAAACAAAAGTAAAATTAGAAGCTGCAGTCAAACAACAAGCAGAAGATAAAGTAGACTTAAAAGAGAAGTTAGAAAAGGAGATAACAGAATTGAAAGAACAGGTTGGAACTTCGAAAGGAGTTGTTAATGTTCAAAGTCCCTTTGTTAAAAGTGAAGGTAAATCCTCTTTAAAATTAGATTCTGAAAAAGTCAAAGAGATTGATGAAGAATCTAAAAAAGCGTTTTTAGAGAAGATGGGTTTAGCAGAACATCAATGGGGTTAAGAAAATAAAAAAAATATAATGGAGGAAATTAAAATGGAAGCAAGCGAATTTATTGCTAAAGCATACGATGCAAACGCATTTACTACAGCAAAAACTTCTGCTGGATATGTTAATCCAGAGATTTGGAATAAAGAAGTATTGGCTCATGTCAAAGCAAATTTAGTTGTTGCACCATTGGGTAAAGTTTATAATGATTTACTGGATAAACCAGGAGATACTTTAAATATTACTGTGGGTGTAGAACCTGCCGCAGGAGCAGCTGTTGCAGAATCTGATGCAGTAACCATTACCGCTTTTCAGAAAACACAAGTTGTTTTCTCACCAAGTGAATATGGAGCAGCATATCAATTAACTAATAAAGAAAAATCAAGGAGTTTCATTAATTTGATGCAGGATATGACCGCACAATTAGGTTATCAATTAGCATTGAAGAAAGATACTGTTTGTGTAGCTTTATTACAAGCTAGTGCTGGAAACAGCATAGTAGCAAATGGGGTGGCATCAACAGATATAGCATCAACAGATACTATAGATTATGATGACATCGTTAACGCCAAGAAAGAGATAATGAAGGATAAATTAATTCCTAAATTTTTGATTGTTGGTGCAGAACAATATGCAGACTTACTAAAATTAGAAGCATTTAGAGATGCAAGTAAATTTGGTGGGGATGTAGCTAAAAATGGTTTCATTGGAAGAGTTTCTGGATTGGATGTATACTGGACTACTCAAATTACACCAGCTACCAGCAAAGCTAAGGCTTTGATGTTAGGTGTTGATGGGAGTGGAGTATCATCTTTTGGTATTTGTCAAAAGAGTAATCCCTATTTAGAAACAGAATATCATGCACTTGAAAGATATACAGACATAGTCGCTATGGAAGATTATGCTGTAAAACTATTGAGAGCAAATGGTATTTGTTCAATAGAAAGTTATGCTGCATAAGCATAGTTATTTTTGGGGGGTTATCCCCCTTTTTTTATATTTATAATTAAAAATGCCCGATACAGTAGTTATTAAGGATGTAAGTGGGAATAAGGTAGGAATAGATGGAGATAGATTAAAGGTTGATGCAGTTTTAGAAGTGGGAGATATAGAAATAGGTGCGGTTGAAATTAAGAATCACGATACAGATGATAGGGTGGAAGTTAATTCTAATAATGCTTTAAAGACAATACAAGAAGTACCTCAACAACTTAATGCTAATCAATTGACTGTTACCACAGCAGGTTCAAGAGTTAATTTCGTAAGTTTAGCTAGTTTATCAATAACTATTAAAGCGTTAGTTGGTAATACTGGACTTATCTATGTTGGAGGTAATACTGTTGATAGTTCTAATGGTTTTGAATTAAGTGCAGGGGATAGTATTAGTTTAGCAATAGATAATCACGATGAGATTTGGATTGATAGTTCTGTAAGTGGAGAGGGAATTAGTTATATGAGTGTAAGATAAGATGGTTTATTTAAAGACTTTTGCAACAAGTGCTGGTGGTGGAGATACAAGTGGATTCGTTCCATATACTGGTGGAACTGCAGATATTGTTATTGCTCACGATATTAAGATAGATAGTGATAGTAAGAAGTTAATTTTTGGAGATGGACAAGACGCAAGTATTTATTATGATGGTTCAAATTTATATATTCTGGCTGATGATGTAGGTACAGGAATAGTTAAGTTAAGTACTGATATGGCATTAAGAGATGCTAAAAAGGTTTTGTTCGGTACAGGAAATGATAGTTCTATTGAAGATGATGGAACTAATATGAAAATAAATACTGATGAACAAAGTGCTGGACCAACTACTGATACAAGAAATTTAGAAATAACTGGAGCAGTAATTAATCCTGTTCAACAATGGGTTTTTGGTGGTACTAAAAGTGCTGCAGGTGGAAATGTATTTAGGTGTGCTTTAAGTGGTGGTAGGTCAGAAACCATAACAAAGATAGAAGATGGAACTGAAGGTCAGATTATAACCCTTATAGGGAATGGTGTTGCTACTACTTTAAGTGAAGGAGCGATAGTGGGGGATAATTTAATAGTGCCAGGTAGTTCAATTGTTGTAGGAGATACTGATACTGCACAACTTGTTTTTGATGGTACAATTGGTATAAGTGGTAAGTGGGTAGTAATATCTTATTCAAATAATAGTTGATAAAATGGTTAATGATTATAAAAGAAAAATAATGTCCTTGGATGAGTTTATGAATGCAAAAGTGTATAAGAAAGGTAATGCTCTAATGATTAATGATAGTGAAGTTATGTATTATTCTGAAAAGGAAACAATAACTGAAAGAGTTTTAGAATTATGTAGGAAGTATAAACCTAAAAAGGTTTTAGAGATAGGATTTGGTTTGGGTTATACTGCAACTGCTTTTCAGGAGTATGGAATTAAAGAACATATAATTTTAGAACCACAACCTAAGATATTTAAAAAGGCAGTTAAGTGGGCTAATAAATATCAAGGTAATGGCAGAATCCAATTAATACAATCATTTATTCAAGACTTCAAATATGATGAGAAAGGTTACGATTTAATATTTGATGATAGGTGTGAAGTGATAAGGCGATTTAAAGATGATGAGGTAACACCAAGATATAAAGTAAGAGGTTTAGCTGGTTGGGGGATACTCAATATGCGACCAATTAATAAGATGGGTGTGGTTTATGGAGGACATGCGAATGAATTGTTTAAAGAAAAATAATCATGGGGATAGAAGATTTAATACAAGATATAGAAGGAACGAAATTAGCAAGTATTGGCTTATTTGGTTTCGCAACTGGTGCATTAGCCGCTCTCATTAAATTTGATGAAAAAATAGAAAAGAAATCTAAACAGATGTTCTCATCTAATCCTAAGGTAGAAAAACAAGGGATTAAATATTTCATAGCTTGTGCCGCTGGGATTCCATCTGTTGATTATGGAACAGGTTTAAATTCTAGTTTAGGACAAGCAGGAGTTTATATAACAGAGTATAGACTTGCTTATGAGATTGGAAATAGACTTATAAATAAATATATAAGATAGTAAAGTTTATAAATGATTTCTATTGAATAGTAACTACCGAGATAAGATGGCATATACAACAGCAGTGAAAGTAAGTGAAGAATTAAACGGATACACATTAAATTCCACAACCACACCTACAAGTTCAACAGTAGATGGATGGATAGCAGAAACAGATGCAGAAATAAATTTAAGAACAGGCACAGTCTGGTCTAGTACAACTGCTAGTTCTGAAATTCATGACTATGATGGTGGTGGAGTATTAAGGACTTATAATGTCCCAATTATTTCCGTAACGGAAGTATTGGCGGAGAGTAATGGAATTAATGCACAAACAGCTGGATGGCAAACTCTTAATGAAGGAAGATTAATTAATCAAGACTTTATAGTGTATGGAGACCAAGGGGAGATTCATTTTCATGGAACTCAATTACCTTTAGCAGGGTATCAAAATATGTGTGTTTCATATACTTATGGGAGGACTACTACACCCAGCGATATAACTCACCTGGCAACTTTAATGGCGGCCAGAAGGGTAATACATACTATTGTAAGTGGAAGCGCCACAACAGAAGGAGGAACTGTTAGTGTAGGAACTATTAGTGTAGGAGACCCAACTGATTTCGGCAATAGAAGATTAAAACAATTAGATGAAGATATAGATTACTTATTTAGAAAAATTGGTCAAATGAAAACTTATCGTATAGATAAGAGGTATGACTGATGACTCTATTAACAAGCATACAATCAAAGATAAATAACAAAATATTTGATAGATTGGGGAGTAGTGTCAATAGGACACCATACGCTTCTCAAACACTTAGTAAGTGGGGGGATTCAACAATAACTTATGACTCGCCAGAGACCATAAAAGCAATCCCTTATAGTGAAATAGATAAAAGAAAAGAAGAGCAACCATTTGGTGAGTTGCAAGAAGGGGAAGTTATAATGGCTTTTAAATGGAATCAATCCATTAATGAAAAAGACAAAATAGCTTTTGATTCGAAGAATTTCCTTGTGAGACAAGTTGAGAAATTCCCTTTACAGGATGGATTTATTGTGAAGATAGTCTTTCTTGTAGAACAAATAAGCTAGGAAACGAAGTTTCCAATTTATAAATAGTCCGAAGTTGACATAAAAATGACCATAAGTAGCGCCAGTTTAAGGCAAGATGTATTTGAAACTATATACGATAGATTGACGGCTAAAGCTGTTGCCAGTTCATTTGGCACAAGCACACAACCAACAATAACAGCAACATATATAGATAGTGCTAAAGTATTTCCTCAAATAGTTGTTAATCCAGCAGATGTAGAAGAAGGAGAATATGTTTTTGATAGAAGTAGTTCTTTAAAAAATATAGTTGTAGTAGTAGAAACATATGGATTAAGTAATCAAGATAGGGATATATTATCAGATAATATTAATACTTTTATGGAGTCTCCAATAACTGGAATGACTTTAGAAAGTGTAGATGAAAATAATTCGGTTAGTTTAGATAAGGATACAAAGATAAGAAATAAAACAATTACATTCACTTTTTCAAGGAGATAAAAATGGCACTTATTCCACCCCCTATAAGCAAACCAAATATTAAATGGAAAGAGAATGATTTGAAAAGATTAAGAAAGACACTAAACAAATTCATAAAAAACATAAAATATTTGGGTTATAGTGAACCTAAGAAATTAGCTTTAGAGGGACAAAGATTGGCACAAATGCTTGCTCCTGTATATTCAGGAACATTAATAAAAGCAATAAAGTATCAAACTATAAGCGGTACATCGGCAGAATTATATGTTGATGAAAATATATTATTTACTAACCCAAATAATCAATATGGTAGAGCAAAAAACTTCAATTATGCAGCATATATGCATGAGACTGGTGGAGCGATGGGCAGAGGAAAGGAAATTACGAGCGGAGATGCAAGCTTTATGTTTACAACAAGAGATTATTTGTTTAAAAAACTTAAGGCAGATATTAAAATAAATGTATCACGATATTGGTGATATTATAATTTAGGAGGTAAAAACAATGGCAGGAATATTCCCGGATGAGTGTACAGTAAGTATAGTCTTAGCAGGTGTAGATGGTTCATCTTTAGCTGGAAGTGATGCAGTAACTGGAGAAGTTACTAATTATTCAGAAACAGGTGGAGATAAAGATACCGAAAGTATAGCAGTATTTGGTGGAGGTAATCTAGATAAAGAGAACCCACGAAGTCAAGTAGAAGTTAGCTTTGATGTAGCCTTACAATATGCACCACCACAAGGGGCAGTAACAAAATGGGATGTATTTAAATTTGGTTCAGGATTAACTTCAGCAACAGAAGGAGCCGCTCAAGCAATATATTTAGCGTGGACAGATGGAAGTAATTATTATACTAGAGCATATAATAATGCTAAAGGAGTAACATGGAACCCAACAAGTTCAGCTGATGGAAATTTAACAGGCACAATGACATTTAAATTGAGTCCAACAACAACCGCTAACGCAGCAAATGTACAAGTTACAGCAACAGCATCTTCAACCATTTCATGGTAAATTAGGTACCTAAAATGGAAGAAGAACGATATGATGATGAGTTTATGAACTTTACAGTTAAGTTTAGAGTAAATGATGCTAACCTTGGAGTCTTTCAAGACTTCAAGGAGTATGCATTAATTAATAGTGATGACAACTATCTGTTAGCAATAAGAAATTTATTAGAAAAAGTAGAATTGTACGAAATATTTAGGGAGGAGTATAGAAATGGAAGGAGAAAACAAATTAAAGACTCGGATTGAGAAAGGTATGAAGATATATTTCAAAATAGGGTATAACAATACAGAAGCTAATAAAAGGGTGCATGAGGCATTCGTTACCTTTTGTGAACATGAAACCGATGGTGGATATTTACAAGGGATAAAAAAATTATTAGAGTTTTATACATTAGATTGGAAATATGCCACGTTAAAAAAGGAAATCCAGGAGTTAAAAGAAGATGTTGAGAAACATAGAGAACAACCAATACAAGTTGAAGAAGAAGAATCAAAAGAAACGAAAACATTTGGAGGAAAAGAAAGATGAGTAAATTATCAGATTTAAGAAGTAAAGGAAAAATGGTGACTTTATCCAATGGTATGGAAATAAAAATAAAACCTATGACATTGGGGGAAGAAGCAGATATAGGAGAATATCATCAAAAAGAAAAAGTATTTCAAGCAATAAGTCTTATGGTTAAAGGTGCTATTAAAAGAGCAATACCTGATGCCACAGATGAAGAGATAGATGAACTCAATAAAGATGATTTAAAGACTATTAGTGATGTAGTATTTGAAATTAATGGTTTAGCAAAAGGAGATGATAAAAAAAACTCCAAGCCCAGCCCTCCCTTAAAGAAAGGGTAGAGTTGGGGATGGGAGGGAAGTCGGTTTCGATTTCCAAATATATTCAAAGAGGAGTATATGCAATAATGAGGAAATGTCCTACAGCACATACAATGTTGGGCAAAAGTAGTATATGGGAATTATCCACTAAAGAATTCAGATGGATAATAGAAAATTTAAGTGAGGAATTCAAACAAATAAAGAAAAAGTAAATGGCAAATCAAACATTCAATCAAACCTTAAGGCTTATTATAAGAGCTGATGGAGGGGCAGAAGCAATTAAGACTATGAATAGACTTAAGGTGGCTAGCATGGCAGGCTACAAGACGGAAGAACAACTAGGTTTAATTAATAAGAAATTTTCAACAGCGCAGCTTAAAGATGATAAGGTAAAACTAGCACAAACGAAAGTAATGGCTAAAGCAAGAGCTGCAGAAGCAAAAAGATTTAAAGGAGAATATATGGGTTTCTTATTTGCTGGAATGGCTATGCAAAGGGCTTTTGGTGGTTTGTTTAAATCAATGATAGCACAGTATAAGGAGTTCACTAAAGAGACTGTGACTCCATTAAATCATGCATTAACTAGATTAGAAGCTAATTGGAAGTTTTTAAAGTTTTCTATGATAGATGCAGCAAGTCCTATATTAATGTCCATTGCAGATTGGATGGCTAATATGGCACATTACGCTTCTATGTTAAGCCCATCAACATTAAGTGGTCTAGTAGTTCTTATTGCTTCATTAGCTACACTCGGTGGAATTTCTATGGTATTTGGACAAGCAGCATTATTTTTTAGTACTATAGCTAGTGCATCAGCAATGCAAAGTGGACTAGCAACATTAAATACTACATTAGCAGCAGCACATGGTTTAGACCCAACAAAATTAGCAGCAGGAACTTCTTTTTTTAATTCATTCACTACGGCAGCAGCAGTAGGTTCATTCGCTATTGGAGTATCAGATGTAATTCAAGGAGTTGATAAAATATCTGAAGGAGATTGGATTGGTTCTCTCGTAGATGCTATGGAGGCTGGTTTTGCAATATGGGGTGGACTTGAATTTTTGAAAGGTAATGCTAAAAAAGGAGGAGCTTTAGTATTATTCTCTTTTGGTTTTAAGGCGTTAGAAGCAGGAACACTATTTCAAGGAATTGGAACAATAATGGGAGTCGTTGCAGGGATAATGGCTGGAATAGGTGAGGTATTGAAGACAGCAGTAGCTAAGCTTTACTATGTATTATATGGATATGTTAAAGGTACTTTTTTGGAAACTCTCTTTTTTCCTCTTGGAGTTAATATAGAGGCTCTTCAAGCTGTAGCAACAAAAGACTATGGAAAGGCATTTGGGGATGGATTTATACATACATTTGCAAATATGTTTGCAGCAGGAAAACAGATTGATGAGAACCTTAATTCTGCGAGGGAAGCTGGTATGAAGAGATTTAATGAAAAGATGAGAGAAGAATCTGATAATACTTTTAAAGATATGGCAGTAGATAGTGACACATTATTTAATGTTACAATGCCTAATAATGTTACTGATTTCATTAATAGTTCTGAAGGAATGGCAGGACTTAATTTATCTGCTGATGGATTTAATGATAATATTGGTAAAGAGATTCATAAAACAATATGGCTACATTATAAGAGGAGTGGTGGTGAGGATTCAGAAGAAAATGCGGAGATAAATTTTACACCAGCTTTTTAGTAATGTTAAAAGATTATAGGAGTTTAAAAGAAAAAAGAAAATGACACTAATAACAGCAGCATATATAAAAAATGCACAAATTAATTCGGGTACTTATATCAATTTATTGGCTAATTCAATAAGGGTATCTTGGGAGATATTTACTGGTGTAAAAGGAACCCCAACAAGAAGTTTATCAGATAGTTTTGATAGTAGATTAGGGAGAGGTATATATACTGGATTTAATAATCCTACTGTTACTATTCAAGGTAATTTTACATTAAATACTGCCCATGTTAGTGGAGCATCTGCTACAATGGATTATGAATATTTGAAAGATATTGCAGAGAGGGGGGATGTAGTTATGACTTTAAAGTGTGATATATTTAAAGAAACAGGAGATGCAACTGGAGAAATAAATGTGATGGTAAAGAATATTTCTTTTGGAAATTCTAATTCAAATTTAGTAGATTATACTTTAAATGTAGTGGAGGTAAATAGTAATAGTTAAAATGGTATTAACAAGTGGAGCTAAAAGTGAAATATTGGATACAGTAAAAGCAATATTTACAAAAGGAGGAATAGGAATAAGTTCTACTGCAGAAGCAAGTAGTGATACAGGATTATTTGGTGGTGGAACTACTATTGATTCTTGTGATGCTGACCCTAGTACTTGGACTGAAGAAGGGGATGGTGGAGCACCAACTCTTAATGAAGAAACAGGTGAATTTTATGAAGGGACTGGTTGTTTTAATTTACCTAGTACATTTTCATCAGGTTCAAGTGGATGGTATAGAACAATTAGTAGTGCTAATTATACTGGAGATAAATTAGTTATGTGGTTTTATATAACTGATGCTGGAGAATTAGCAACAAGTACAGATGCAGTAAAGATTACATTGGGAACTGGTGGATTTACAAATTATAATGAGTATTATTTTTCTTATTCAAATTTTAGTAATGGTTGGAATAGTTTACTTTTAGATGCTGATACTATTGATGCTTCTGGAGGTACAGGTGCTGATTTAACTGATGTAGATAGATTAAAATTAACTGTTAGATTAACAGCAACACAAAGTACTAATGATATGAGGATGGATTATTGGAGATATTATGAACCTAATACATTAGGTGTTACAGATGCTCAAAATGCATTAGTAGTTGCTACTGGAACCAATTATTTTAAAACAACACATTCAATTAGTGTTTTAGAAGCTAATGGATTAGATATTGTGGAAAGTGGAGATACTGATGGTACAACATTATTATCACGACAAACTTTTGCAACAGTTAGTAAAGGAAATAGTACTGCATTACAAATAGATAAATATTATTATATAGATTAGGAGTTGAGATGGCATTTCATACTTATAAAATAGAACATTTTGGTAAAACCGATACTGGGGCGTATAATGAAGTTGGAACTGAATTATCAAATATACTCTCTATTTCTTTATCTTTAAAGCTTGGAGAATCAGCAGATAGTTTCAGTTTTACTATTGTAAATTATGATGATAATCAACTTAACTTTTTTAAGATTGATGATAGAGTAAAGATTTCTGGTTCTTTAGATGGTTCTACTTATGTATTGTTATTAGATGGAATAATTAATAGTAAAAATAATACAAGTACTCTTGATTCTAAAACAGTTGCTATTAGTGGATTGAATAGATTAGAAAAATTGTTTAATGCATTAGTTAGTACTACTGGCGAGGGAATACAAAGAACAGCAAGTTATTGGGTGGGGAATATCATTGAACAAGTGAATGAATTTAATGACTTTGGTGGAACAGATAGAGAAATATTATATAATGATACTACAGTCATACCTACAACAAAATTAATTGATTATAGAAAAGGATTTGAAAAAGCATTTAAATTAATAGAAGAACTTTCTCAAGACCAATATACTGATAATGGACAATATATCTATTATTTGGATAACGCTAATTATTTTCATTGGAAACCAAAATCACAAGTAGCTCAAGGGGAATTAGAATATGGTGATGAAATATTAACACATAGAACACAAAAAGGAATGTATGATGTAATTAATTATATTATCATGAATTGCGGAAAAAGTCCTTATGGTGCTAGTATTCTTCAGATGGATTATGCTGAAGAAAGTATTAATAAATTAGGGTGGAAAGTAAAATTAATAACTAGGGAGAGTATTGCTAATGAGTTAAGACAAGCAGACCAAGATAGTAATTATAAACCGGAGTTTTGGGATGATGGTGCTGAATTTCCAAATGCATATCCTTATTCTCCAACATGGGCAGAAGGTGCAACAGTTGCGGATAATGCAGAATATAATACCTCTTTTGTCAATGTATGTTTATTAACCGGTCAATTAGCTATTGAAGCTTTATTAAATAATACAACTGGTGCAACATTTAAAACTGATTTATCTCTTGAACCAAGTTTTGCTTATTTATTAGGAGATGTTTATTCTTTAAAAATACCAGATAATTTTTGGACTACTCCACAAGATATTAGGGTATCATCAATTAATTATACTTTTGGAACTAGTGGTTGGAGCTTAGATTTAAAATTCAAAGAGGATACAGAATTAACGGCACAATAAAATGGTAAGTTCAGAATTTCTAAGTGGATTAATGAAAAGTACTGAAAGTTTAAATAGACAATTCGTTGGTAGAACAGATGTTGTTAATATATATAGAATTATTACAGAAAATATAGACTTTAATCAATCTACTATAAGGGTAACTGAAACAGAATATGATATTAATGTTGCTTTATATAGTTCAGGAGTATATGGGGAGTCTATGTATTTCACACCAGTGCTTATATGGGGACATACAGGTTCAGCAGGTGTATGGGGCGCTACTAAATGGAGTGCTGGAATAGAGGAGGCATTCATATTAGGACATGATACCTATGCAGTATTAGGTACTGGAACTCTAGGTGGAGACCCAATAAGCACAAATATAATAAGAGTCACAAATACAGGAGATACATTTATAGAAAGATTCCATAATGATGCATTTGATAACGCAGATATAACAACTGCAGATATAGTAACATCTTCTGGCAGGTGTTATTTTGATAATGGAGAAGTATATCAATCAAAAACAATAGCTTTAGATAATGTAGTGTTTGCTAGTGCTTATATGGAAGTATCAGGATTAGCAACATCAAATATAAGTAGTAGTATAAGTTTTGATGGTGGAACTACTTATACAGCTTTAACTTATGAGACTGTGGTCACTAATAGTGGAAGTTCATTAGATGGTTTAAGAGTGCACTTCTTGGCTAGTAGTGATGCTGATGGAAGCAATACTTATCTAAGTAAATTTACATTGAGGTACACATGAATTTCGAAACATATATAAATAAAAATAGTAGAATAGTAACAACCGAGATGAGGGCTTAAGATGGGAATAATAGCGGATGGAAATACAATACTGGCAGATGATATATTAAGTTGTATGCGAACAACAGCTGAGGCTGGAGAAGCTATAGCTACAGGAAAGGCTTGTTATATCAAAGAAAGTGATGGTAAGGCTTATCTTAGTGATAGTACTACTGCGCCTTATTTTACTGGAATTGCTTATGCCTCAGCAGATGCAGCAGCAGATGTAACATTAGTTACAAAAGGTAAATTTATAACAACTGGTTTAACAGATAAAGAAATATATTATTTAGGTGCATCAGGTGCATTAAGTACTACAGCAAGCAATATACGAATAGGGAGTGCTGATGGAACAACAGATTTATATATTGATACAAACCCCTATAATCAAGGAGGAGGAATTGTTCATAGGAAACTATTTTCTGATGTTACTGAACACGGTGTAGTTGGTACTGCTTGGGGAGATGGAACAGTATTTACCTTTAATGCTCCAGCAGGTAGTTTAATAATTGCTGGAAAGATACGAGCTGATTTTAAAGTTTCTAATGCTGCAAATGTTGCCTATTGTACTATAAAAATTTCTGGTTCAACAATAACCACTCAATATATAAATGCTGCTCCCGATACTCGAGCAGGAATTGATGAAGATTCTTTTACTCCTACTTGGAAGACTGCCCAAAATACTATGTGGTATGATAAAGATTCATCTTATCAAATATTTTCTTCTTTTCTTCCCCCAATAAAAATAGAAGATGCTGTAACCACTTTTACATTTCAACTGAAGTCAAATGGTGCTGGAATAACCTCATCAATTCAAAATGTTGAGTTAGACTTATATTATGTTACCTCATTTGTGGAGGATGCATAATGGCTTTTACAACATTCGTAAATGGAACAACAGCAGACGCAGATGAAGTTAATGCTAACTTTAACCAATTGGTTGGACCTCTTCAAGTTTATACTGATGATGGATTTGATAGTAGTAAGACAGGTAGAGTTAGTGGAGAAACAGAGGCTTCTCACGAACTGGATGAAATCCCTGCATCTTCAGTTACTGGATGTACTTATGTTAAGATAACTATTTTTGGTTTATGTAACCAGAATCAGAATAGTGGAACTACTGGTATGCAGAATTATCTAAAAATACAGGTTCAGGAATTAGGGGGTGCTTATGCTGATGATATGGCTTATCAATGTATTTTTAGGAACGATATTGATGAACAAGATTTTAAGCTTACCTCAACAACTACTTGGTATCATACATTAACTGCAGGAGAAATAGCTAATGGACTTCAATTTAAAATATTTAGTAAATCATATCTTGATGGTACAGGTACAGGAAGTAATGGTACTTGTTCATACGATAATATACAAACTGTTATTAGTGTGGTGCCTTAAAAATGGAGAATAAATAAAAATGGCAGAAGGAGTATTCCCAAAATCGGATGGAGAAGTTTATTTTGGTAAAGATGCCAATATGAATTGGTATCAAGGAGCAATGGCTGGTACTTTAAATCACGCAAGTGTAGATATGGCAGATACCGAAGTATTAATTATAGCAGCAAACGCAAATAGAAAAACTCTTTTAATAACTAACAATGGTACAGATACTATATTCTTAGGACTTACTGGTGTAGCAGATACAACTGGTTTTCCTTTATTAGTAACTGAAAGTATTTTACTTTATAATCAAGAAGCTGTATATGGAATATGTTCATCTGGTTTAACTTCAGATGCAAGATACTTGGAGGCAGAATAATGGCAAGTACATATAATCAAGTGGCTATGACTGATTCAGCAGCAAGTATTATTTCAAGTAATACCAATAGAAGAAAACTTATTTTAAAGAATACAGGAAGTAGTGTGGTTTTTATTGGAAATGATGCCAGTGTAGTTGATACTGCAAATAATGCTAATGGTGGTTATCCTATGCAAGGTACTGCTTTTCTTTATTTAAATGATTATACTGGAGCAGTTTTTGGTATTTGTGCAAGTGGAGAAACTGCAGAGATTTCTGTAATTGAGGAGGTAATTGCATAATGGTAATGGGTGGAGATAATACTATAGGGATTAATAAAAGACTTGCTCCTGCTGTAGCTGTTGCTGATTTTTGGTCAGGAGAGGGAACTACTTATAATGGAGCTTGGGCAGCTTCTACTGATGGAGATTTTGAGTTTTATAGTAACAGAAGTCAAAATAGAGCATATATTAAAAATGGAGGTATGGTTTGTTACACTGGAAGGGCTGGTGGATATAGTGCTGGGGTAAACTGTATTGCTGGAGGATTACAAAAATATAGGTCAGTTTCTTTTGCAGCAAGTGCAGCAGGAAGATGTGGGTATGGTTCAAACTATGAAGCAAGAGGAGAAGCCTATGTTCGTGTTAAAGGTACAAGTACTGGTAGTATAACTTTATTAGGAGCAGATATAAATAATGGAAATCATCACGGAGAGCCTTATTATGGTATCGGAGCAGGAGGATATTTTACTTTATCCTTTGATGGAGATACTATGACTATAAATACTTCTACTTATGATACAACTTCTCAAAGTGATGGAGATGGGGAAGATTCAGATGATGATGGAGCAGTTACCACTGTAGTAGCTGATGGAACAACTCAAGATATTTCAACTTGGGGAGATGTATATATTCAAATATATGCATCAAGTGGAGGAGATAGTTTAAATACATATTGTTCTGGTGCGTCTTGTGGAGTAATTACAGGAACTACTGGAGCTAAATATGGTTCACAAGGAAAGGAACCTTAACTAAATGATTTATAAACATTAAAATATATCAATCACAATAAATAAAATGGATTTCAGCAAAAAATTATTAAAGAAATTGATGGCTATCCAGTTTAAACAAGTTCATACTAATTGGTTACAAACCATATATTCTTATATGGTTGATAGTAAATATAGAACTAAAAAAAGGTTAGATAAATTTCTTAAAGACCAATTTAAAAATCCTTCACCAGAAGTGATTAAGTTAGCAAAAGAATTGAGGGGACAAGATACAGATGCCACTATG
>Ga0080013_1000868_pt1 | contig 41514 bp, 28 predicted proteins | sample ETNvirenome_6_85_FD_69236 | JGI IMG/M metagenome (GOLD analysis project Ga0080013, IMG submission 69236) | Marine viral communities from the Pacific Ocean - ETNP_6_85 (SPADES assembly) (version 2) | ecosystem: Environmental > Aquatic > Marine > Oceanic | place: Pacific Ocean | collected 2013-06-19 | reverse complement strand
TATACAACTGTATTCAAGTTATCACATCACAGGATAAAACATGTTTTGTGCGCTTAACGGAGCCGAACAAGACTATGGTGAGAATGTGTCTAGACGCCGGCGCCGATGGGATCATCTTCTCAACAATCGAAACATCAGAACAATGCCGGCAAATCGCTGAGATATGCAAGTTTCCACGCTATGGCGGTAAGCGAGGGCTAGGACTTGTGCGCCAAAATCGTTGGGGCAACTCAGCCTTGATCAGCCGACCTCCGCAGATTGTGGTACAGGTAGAGACGAAAGAAGGTATCCAGAATATAGAAGAGATCTACTCCTTTGATTTTGATTTTTACATGATCGGTCCCTTCGATTTGTCAGCTAGCATGGGAGACCCTGGCAATTTTGATAATGAGAAGTACTTGAAGGCGCTGTCTTCAGTCAAGAAGGTGGTTCCAAATAACAAGATGGCTGTCCATGTTCCGACCGATGTAAAGAATCAGATTAAAAAATATGAAAACTATGGTATGATAGCAGTAGGAATGGATACAACCGGATTATTGGAATTCTATAAGGAGATAATATGAAAGTAATTGTAACTACTTACCCATATAATTCTGAAAATATAGAAGTGAAGGCCGCCCTAGATGAACTTCGCAGCACCTACGGCATCGAAATCAAATTTAATCACTGCCGACGGAAGTATACTAAGCAAGAGCACTTGGAAGTTCTCCAAGACGAAAAGCCTGACATTATAATCGCGGGTACTGAGTCATACGATGCAGAACAACTTGACGTATGCGATAATCTCAAAATGATTTCACGCGTTGGAATTGGATTAGATTCAGTTAATTTGGAAGAATGTAAGAAGCGCGGTATTGTGGTGACCAACACTCCTGACGCTCCAACTAATGCAGTGGCGGAGTTGGCGCTGTCTCAGATCCTCTCTCTTCTGCGTCTCAATCATACAGTAGATGCAGAGTTAAGGACCGGAAACTGGACACGTTTTATTGGCCGTGAAATAGGCAATTGCTGCGTCGGTGTTGTCGGCAACGGGAGGATAGGTTCCTCGGTTATTGAGAAGATACAGGCGTTCTCTCCGCGAGAGATAATGTACGTCGACACCGACACAACCAAGCAAACCCATCCTGCTCATACATGGTCTACCAAACAACAGATCCTACAGCGCTGTGATATCATCACTCTCCATATCCCTTTGAATAAAGATAATAAGAATTACATAGGGCAACGAGAACTTTCGTTGTTGAAAGAAGATGTTGTATTAATTAACACGTCACGCGGCTCAATCATCAATGAGGAAGAGCTATATTGGTTCCTAAAGAATAACCCACTCGCTAGCGCCGCTATTGATGTGTTTGAGAAAGAGCCATACGAGGGTAAACTGCTGGAACTCTCTAATATTCTTCTGTCCCCTCATCTTGGTTCCTGTACTCAAAATAGCCGCCTGTTAATGGAAAGCCGATCTGCATTGGCGGTTTTGAACTATCTCCAAGGCGCCACTCTTTTGAGTGAGGTGGTAGCATGAAAAGAGTAGTGGTATTTGGCGGCGCCGGCTTTATTGGCTCCTATATGGTCGATCACCTGCTGAGTCATGGCTGTGAAGTTACATCATTCGATCTACGCCCCCACCCGAGTTTGTCGGATAAATATAATATCGTGGGCGATGTATTGGATGCGGAACTGGTTTCGTCTGCTGTAGAAGGCGCCGATATAGTCTTCAACTACGCCGCCATCGCTGATATCGAAGAATGCAACGAAAATCCATTTCGGGCCGTCCAAATAAATATTTTGGGGAATACAACCGTTCTTGATGCATGCGTAGCTCATGGAGTCCGTCGATATATGTTTGCAAGCTCGGTGTATACTGAGTCATCGCTTGGAGGAGTCTACAGCACCAGCAAGCGTGCCTGTGAATCGCTGATCAAGGATTACAGCAAGTACTATGGCCTTGATTACACAATACTCCGCTATGGTACTGTATATGGCCCCGGCAGCGATGAAAACAACAGCGTTTATCGATTTGTCAATGAAGCTCTTGCTGACAAGAAAATCAGATACCAGGGCACAGGTGAAGAGCACCGCGAGTATATTCACGCATTAGACGCCGCAGCCTTATCTTTTTCTGCGCTTGAAAAGAGGTATTTAAATACCACTACCACACTTACTGGACATAAATCCTTAAAAGTTAAGGATTTGTTTGCTATAATAAAAGAAATACTAAATGATGAAGAGATAGAGTTTGAGTTTGTTTCGGAACGAAACAAGAAGTTACTTAAGTCTCACTATAAAACAACCCCCTATTCATATAGCCGCGACCTGCCGACGAAATTAGTTGGCACCCAATACATCGACATCGGCGCCGGACTATTACAGTGTATACGAGAGCAAGATGAACAAAATAGATGACATATTAAAGCACACCGCTGTTCAATATGCCAAGGTTGTCAAGCAATCAGCTTGGCACGATCTTGAGGTAGCCTTTCGGGAAAACAAAGTTGTACTCATTTGTACGCATGGCGGCAATATTGCTGTCGCTCGTCATGTGGCGTCTGATCTGTCGCGACATTTGAATTGGCAAAAGAACATTGAAGTACCTGATAGCGATACGGTAGCCATCTGGCACGGCGATTTTAATTATGAAACATGGCTTGTAGACTGGATTAGAACAAAGACCAGTGGCCACAGGGTTTCAGATGTTCTGGTGATAGGAGTGTCGTCTTCCGGTGCCTCTCCTGACGTGGACTATGCCGTTGAATATGCGCTAGGTTGCGGATTCAGAACGGCATACATCTCAGCACAGCCCGTGCGCACCCCAGGCAACACAATCAATATTACGACCGGCGTGAGGCATTATTATGCTTCAGAGGTTATGTTAATGTCGCTTGGTCAGCGCCTCTTAAATAGTTGTGGCAAAGGCGTTCAGCCGCTTAAAACCCTTTCTCCTGGCGCCCCCGTCACGATTCGGGATAACAGTGACCCGGATGAGTTGGTGAACATCGGCATTGACTTTGATGGCGTCATGCATCTCAACTCTAAGGGCTTCTATGATGGTACTATATACGACATTCCCGTTCCAGGTACCAGAGACGCGCTAAAAGCGCTTTCTGAGAAGTATAATATCATTATTTATACCTGTAAGGCTAAGCCTGACCGCGAGCTTGTCCATGGCCAAACTGGCACCGAGCTAGTCTGGCGTTGGCTAGAAGAACACAATATGGCACAATACGTTTCAGGGGTTACTTCCGATAAGCCCCGCGCAGTGTTTTATATTGACGATAAGGCAATCCGCTTTGACAATTGGGAAAAAACCTTTAATGAGATAGGTGAATATTATGGCTAAGTGCTTGGTGACAGGTCACATGGGCTACATTGGTTCGCGCCTATACAAAAGACTCAAAGATGATGGCCATGAGGTCATGGGCGTCGACCGCAGGGCTGATAATCCTGACGAAAGACTCGACATTCGCCATAAGCTTTTTCACAGACACACTCCCTGGCCAAAGTTCCAGGCAGAGTATGTGTTTCATCTTGCAGCACAGCCAAGCGTTCAGTGGAGCATCGAGAATCCTTCTACTGCCCTCTCACACAACGTACACGGCTCGTCAGCCGTCTTAGACTATTCAAAGCATGTCGGGGCCAAGCGAGTTATCTTCGCAAGCTCAGCGGCCGTTTACGGAGCTTCTAGCCCCTATGGGCTCCACAAGCTGATGACTGAGATGGAATGCAGTCTATATGCAAAGCTTTATGGTCTGGACACTGTATCGTTGCGGTACTTTAATGTTTATTCCGAGGATCAGCAATTTGGTGGCGCTTACTCTACCGTGATTGCTGCTTGGATGGAGATGATGCGCCAAAACAAGCCCTTACGGGTTGATGGCGATGGTAATCAAACAAGAGATTTCATTCACATAGATGATATAATAGATGCGAATATATTTTGCATGAACCACGAAGGCAATTTAGCCGGCCTTAGCTTTGACGTCGGCACCGGAGTGGAAACTAGTTTGAATGAGGTGCGCGATATTGTAAATCAATATTGTGAACCTGAGTGGTGTAATGCCGACTCGCGATTGGGCGACATTCATTTTTCAAGAGCCAATACCCAGGGTCTTGAAGGTTTGGGCTGGAAGTCCAAAATTGATATTGTAGACGGCTTAAAAAAATGCTTTGGAGGTAATAATGAGTAATACTACAACAACTAACTATCCCGTGTTGAGACTATCTAATCAGGCTCTCGGCGCTGTGATGATGGCTCTTCAGGAGTCGTTGCTTAATGAGATTGATATTGTCCCTATTCTAAAGGGATTTGAGTTGGTTGACACTGCTGACGGTTTGGTGGTAAAGAATCCGCCTACGGTTCGCGTGTCTAACAACGCAGAAGTTACAGAAGAAGACCTGTCAAACATGGCAAGGTAATGCCCCGTTATTGTTACAAATGCGAGAACTGCGCTAGCGAAGCGACCATATTTCATTTAATAGATGAAACAGTGGACGAGTGCTTGGCCTGCCGAAGTCGCGATACAATGATAAAGCAATTAACCAAGCCACTTTACAGAACTAAGACAGAAGATCGTGCCCAAGAAGTCGGCACTATCACAAAGGAATATATCGACTTAAATAGAGAAATACTGAACGAAGAAAAGAAGAAAAGAGAAGACTATGACCCAACTTGAAATAATATTACTATCCGTCGCAGTCTGCTCAATTTTGAGCACGGTATTTTTATTTATTTATGCACGCGCAATCTTAGCGAGATTGCTATTTGTATCTGATGAACTAGGGGATTTGCAAGACATGATCAATAGTTTTGCCAAGCACCTACAATCAGTTTACGAATTAGAAACATTTTATGGCGACCAAACTCTCCAAGGGCTACTGGAACATGCAGTAGCCTTTAATGAGCAACTTGAAACGTTTGAATGGATCTACCACATAACCACAGAGGAAGCTGAAGATGACGACGACAACAGAAGCGAAGCCGAAAACGCGCCGTCGTAGAACACGTCGTAAAAACCATTATTTTACACAAGAACATGAAGACGCTATAGTACGTTACGCACAATCAACATGCAATAGAGAAAGAACAGATTTATATGTGCAGCTTATTGGTCCAGCCTTCAACGAGATGGTTGATAAGATTGTTTATACTTATAAGTTTACAAGTTTGCCAAATTGTGATTATTTGCGAGATGAATGTAAGGTATGGCTAATGACCATACTCGATAAATATGATCCCAACAAGGGCTCTAAGGCATTCTCGTATTTTTCAGTCATCACAAAGAACTGGTTTATCCACAAGGTCAAGCGCCAACAAAAGCAAACTCGCCGCGAAGTTGATTATGATAATATATCAAAGGCTCACGAAGAAGAGTTCCTGTCTACTAATCAGTCTTACCTTTCCGAACGTTTAGAGAAAGAGTTCTGGACATCATTTTATAATGAGCTTGCGTCATGGGATGTAGCCCAAATGAAGGAGAACGATCTGAAGGTATATCAAGCCATTATTGTTCTTTTTGAATCAAGAGAAGATATCGAGATTTTTAATAAGAAGGCTATTTATTTGTATCTGAGAGAGATATCTGGACTAAACACAAAACAGATTGTAAACTCTCTTAAGAAATTCCGTAAGAGATACGGAACGTTTAGAGACGATTGGGATTCAGGTAAAAAATGAGCAAGAAAGATTTGGAATCGCTATATGATGAGGCACTCGACAACGTGCGCGAAGATCGCAAGTTGGCCCGCGAGTTCCTAAATGAAGTAGCAAACCAGATCGTTAAAGATGCTTCACAAAACAAATACCTAAGCCCCGTGGCCGCAAAACACGTAGAATCTTTACAGAGGTCAAATGAACAGCTTGTAAAGATTATTACATTGCGACAAAAGGCCACCGGGCCCTCCTTGGACTTGACCGAAGCGGACAAGGACAGTCTCTTTGATATGATACAGGGAGGCCCGCCACATGACCACGAAGAGCACTAATTTTGGAGATTTCACTGAAGCCGGTCAGGCTCTAGACCTCTATGGAAATGCTATTCGTCAGTCGATCGCGACCGACGTATACAAGAATACATATACATTTTCGGTCGTTGTACTGACCAAGCCGCTTCCTATGAGCCAGAATGGAATTTCAGTAAGCGGCTTTAAATTTAAAGGCCGGATCCTTGACCCAGCAACGCGTTGCTGGGATCAAGACAGTTCTTCGGTGATCAAAGGGCCTCCTTCACCGCACAGGTTTCTCCCCGACCCGTGTAAACTTAGTACAGCGGTCAATGCCGCCCAGGCGATTAAAATTATTGCGCTACACACAGAGTTCGCAGGTCCTGCTGAAGGTCAAATACCCAACCCAGGCGATGAAGTCATTGTCCAGCTACAGCCTGGAGATTATTCTTATAATGTTGCCCGCGCAACTTTTACTAAATTGACTGTCAAAAATGCCAATAGAAGCCTAAACGCAGTCTCCGCGTGTTCTGCTGGGGAACTAGGAGACCTTTTTGAAGATGGCGCCGGCTCCTTGCTCGGTCCCAACGATTTTAGTCCTCGCCAATATCGCTATCTTGGCAACGCGGCTGGTCTTAACAACACGATCGTTGAAAACGGCAGGCTTCACCTTCACCCGGATTTACTTGGAACACTAAATACAGATTATAGCGCTCATGCCGCTACGATGCTAAAGGACACACTCCCGGCATGGGATGCTCTAGCAGAAGCCTATCATAAACAATTTAAAGGGGAGAAATTCCCCGCCCAACCCGGCGGCGGCTACCGTACTTTTGAAAAACAACTCGACGCTCGACAAAGGCACGGAGAAAAAGCAGCCAAACCCGGAAGATCAAACCACGGACTCGGCGTAGCATTGGATATCTCCAGTAATATAGTGCAATTTGGCAATGACAGGTATCAATGGCTTTTTGAGAATTCCAAAACATATCAAATAATTCACCCGTGCTGGGCTCGACAGAAGCGGGATACAAGTACAAATGCCGCTTCACGCTGCAACGGTTGCCCGACAGACCCGCGCGATAAATGCGGTACAAATGTAGAAGTATGGCACTGGGAAATTACCGACTCACAGATCAAGGCCCTGCTCGCACGTATTTATTAATGACAAATCATAAGTGATAATAAAATGGCAACTATTAAAATATTTGATATTGATCAACTAACAGAAGATCAAAAACAACAGTATGGTGCCTTTAAGGCTTCGAGCATCGTTAGTGATGCGATGGGGATTTTTAACACCCGCGTATATGAACCTACATACAACTATCTTCGAGCACAAAATGAGCAGTTGTTAGGAGACGCAACAGTTGACGCAAACATCGTCATTGGTACCGATCGCCCTTCCCAGATCTCAGGACCCGGTTATGGAGCTTACGGCGCCCAAAAGGCAAACACGATTGATATCGTCGTGGGAAGAATGGCCGCCGCCCGTTCAGGCAAAGGCCCAGACAACGGAACGTTTGTCAATCCTTCATTTGCCGCCGACGCTGCCCGCATTTATATTAGCCAGATGACCGACATAGATACCAACTTTGGCATTGCGAATGGCCGCACTGGAAATATAACAGGGCGTTCTGCGATTGGCATGAAGGCTGACGCAGTTAGAATCGTTGGGCGTGAAGGTGTCAAGATAATCACCGGCGCTTCATTCGAGTTTGAAAATGCAGGTAACGGCAATGGTGAGACAAACTCCAAAGGCGGCGATCTCATGCCGGCACCGTTCATCGAGCTTATTGCAGGCAACATTACATCGGAAAACGAATCAAACAATGGGCAGAAATATATCCAAGGAGTCGGCAGGGGCGAGAACATTGTTGACTGCTTGGAGGATCTCACCGACTTGATGAATGACTTTTTGGGAGCTATGATTAACTTCTGCTATCTTCAGATCGTATTCAATACTGCTGTGCAGGTTAACGTCTTTCCCTTCCACAGTTTCCACTCTGCCACTGGTACAACTATTAATCAGCAACTATTGACGTCAGTGTTTAACGCCCTACATCACATAAGGACTCAATTAAACTCAACTTTCCCGACAGACTATTTAAAGGTTAGCGGCAACAAGTACATTGCCAGCAAGACCGTTTTTGCTACATAGGAATTTCTCATGGCTGAAGAAGATTCAAAATTTCTAAAATTTCAAGATAAAGACGGCAACTTACTTATTGATAGTTGTCCTGACGTTGAATTCGTCCCAGCACCCCTTGATTGCCCCGATTGTAAGCCAGATCCTAAATATATCGCCCCCAATTGGAAGTCACAAACAATCGATGAACCGTGGCTCAATCAAAAAGAATGCAGGTATTATATTACAGTCACGACTCCTGAGACGTCGTTGTTGCCGGAAGGCGCGACTGTGGTATCAGATACAGAGGCGGAAGAACATCTAAAGACCATTTACACTAAATATGTGACAGACGCTGCTCTGGGATTGCTCGTAGCGTACAACAAGAAGACAGACGATAGCACAATAGATCTGATCATTCCAGCAATGAAGGCTGAAAAATCCTCCTTGGATTCTCGCAAGTTCTCCCGCCTAAAGTTGCTATACTCTATTGCCTATGAGGACTTCGCAGGACTAGAAGAGCAAGAAGGGGACGCTGACGGCGAAGACGATTCTAATGCAAACGGCGTTACAGTAGTTTACGATGCAAACGAGATCTACCATAAGTTAAGAACATTTCAAAAGACAATGAAGCTATACGCTGGCTTCTATTATGGCCGCCGCCTAATCGACAAAGGCTCATTGATCTTCCAGCACCCCGATGGTGTCGAAACCCTCTATACTAATGAACAACTCGATAGATATGGAACCGGGGTATTTGGCGAAGACTATATGATGTCAGCCCTTACGTCGCTCGATGACTTTTTGAACAATAGAGGGTTCAATATTTTTACCGGTTTTGAAATAGCCGACTGGTTTAGCAACAAGAACATAGTAGGACGCGTAGAGCTATTCTATAACAATGAGTATTTTCTTGAGAAGCTAAAAGTAACTGCGGGCTGCGGAGAGGCCGAGTGGACAGGAAGGAAGCTTCAAGCATTGACCCGAAAAGAGATCTATAAAGATCCAACTGCGATGGCTTACTTTGCTCAACTGAACGAGATGGACAGAGCGATCAAGTCCCGCGAAACACCTGCTTGGATAGAGTTCCTTACTACCTATACATATCCGCCTGTAAAAGAAACATTTGACTGGCCTTACGCCGATGCCGGCCCATCAGAGGGCGGTTGTATTGCTGGCGCTCTAGAACGAGAAGCCAAACAACTAGGCGTCGATATTTTAAATGATACCATGAGCATCGGAAAAGCCGCGGCCTATGCATATGTAAAGAACGTTTGTATGTCTTCATCGGCCGAAGATCGTATTGGTGCCCCCGTGGAGCAGATGAGGGAGCTTGGTCTTTTGTACACCCCGACAGAGAGTGCGTCGGGAGAGATGGCGAAAAAGAACATACTGGCGTATTCTACAGAGCAAGCCTTTAAGGAACTGGAGAGTAGCTCCCAGCCATTTATTAACATCTGTGCTAAGATGGGAACAGTGGTGCCGGGAACCGACAAGAAGATGTTGGATGATATGTGGTCAGGCGCTTTTGATCAGGCTAAATTGGCTGGTCTCAAGAGCTTCTTGCTAGAAGGCGTTACTTGTCTTATGGGAAGTGTGACATTCGAGGAATTCCTTGCGACGTCATTGCAGTCTGCGCTTGAGTCAATGACACTAGAAAATTTTGGAGAGCTATTCGGTGGCTTGCCGCCGGAAAGACAGCAAGCTATACAAGACAAGCTTAATGCTCGATGGGAAAGCGGAGAACTGCTCGAAGAAAATAGCAATAGTCAATACTTGTCTGACGTAATTCAAGACATGCCTAATGGCGTCCCATCGCCATGGCTGGATCCGAGCATGGTTGCGCTTCAAAATGCCCACGTCACCGAAGATCCGGCTACAAATGCGCCTATTGTCCCGACAACAATCTCTGGAAATGCATTAGAACCAAACCGTAGAACTTTGGCAACGCGACTTGATACTGCTTCGCAGACCTATTCTTCAGTCCCCGGCATTATGGAACTGTGGGCTAGCCAGATGATACAGGAATATCAGGAGGATCTGCTAGAACTACTTGAACCAATTGGAAAGTTTCCTGGCGCCCAGGTTATTACACATACGCTATTAGAGTTAGACTGCCCGTTGCCGCCTTTGATGACGCCGACGTTCATGGCGAAGATGTCCAGCCTACGCCCGGACCTTCCACAGTTTAAGACAAAAGACGACGTTAAAATTCCAAAAACAGAATATCCCGCAGGCTGGGTTCCTAAGTATAAAGATTGGACTGCTTTTATTTACGAGGCAGCCAAGTTGGTAATCCAGCAAGTTCTAATACAGACAATAACAAGGCTTATCAAAAAGGTGTGCCAGCTTCTTGGTGATGCAATTTGCGCAGCCATTGAGACTGCTGGAAAGCTTGCCGCGGCCGCCATTACTGATGGTTCAAGCGCAGAGTTTGGGAACATTATCCGTGACAGCATTTGCGGCCCAGATGCCGATCAGGCAACTGTCGATAAGACAATCCAAGAGATGTTCGAAAAGCTCGGTGTTGGTGGCGCTGCATTGGCAGATCCTATAGCGGTCCAGAACTTCGTATCTGATGTTTCTTCAGCAGCTAGCCGTAAAGAACTACTCAATGCATTTGACGGCGAAATGTCTGCTGAGTTGGCTGAGATCATAGACAACTTGATCGAATATGAATACCCGCAGTTCCGTCAGGGGCTATCAAATCGCGGCGCCATAGCAGGATTCTTTAAGAATATCGGTAACATAATGCCCATTGATGTTCGTGCTGCAATGAAAGACTTTGTTAACTCACTTCCAGAGCAAGACATCTTGCCGGCCAACCCTTCTCTTTGTGCCACGCCTGAAGACCTTGAAGACTACTGTAACTTGAGAGCCGCGCTCTTAACAGGTCGCTCAACCCCAGCACAATCGCAGGAAATGTGTCAGGCAGATAAGGACGAGCGCCTTGCCGACTTGGCAGACTTGGCTAACGCCCTCAATGGGCTGCCTGTAGACCTTCCTCCCATGCTTTCGGACCCTGGGTGTGAGAACGGGCTGTTCCCCTTCGAAAACCCCGCCCAAACGGCAGCCACGGCGACTGCGCTCGGAGGCTCTTTAGAGCAGCTTAAGATTGACTTTACAAAGGACATGATCGGTAATGGGCCCTTTTGGAGCGACTGGGGCTTTCTAAACATGACCTTGTCAGACACGATGGGTAAAGCTTTGAGCACCCACCATCGCGAAGTATCCTTTTCAAGAAGCAAGGTGGACTTTGTTAGCGACCTCTCCCTCCCAGACGATTATGTCACAGAGGAGAATTTTCTATGGGTTTTCAGCGATCCAGTGGCGACCCCCGGTCAATATAGTAACTTTCCCAAGTCAGTGGCAGAATGGCTCAGAGATCAAATAGATGTGCTTCCGATTAGCTATAACCTCAATAACGATTTCAGTGGCAGTGAAATATTCGATCAGAGTTTTGAGGCTCTTGGGGTAACAACTTGGAATGGTAGCGTCAATGTTTTGGGCGTACCAGATTATGGCTACAATATTAACCTAACAACACAGTGGGACCCGACCACGAATGCCAGCACTGAGAATGGTGCTTCTTCCGCAGGCTTTATACGACTTGAGCGCCTTCCCAGGAAGTTCACGCCAGATCTTCATTTGGAATTCCGTGACAATTTCGATGGTCAAGCAGACTGGGACCCCGCAAAGGAAGCCCAATTTGGAGTTGGCTACGATATTGGACTTTATCTATCCGATATAGTACAGAAAGCCGATGGGACCTACACCAACAAGGGGCTACCTACTGCTCCACTGGATGCAAATCGAGTCCTTATTTATGAAATGCTAAATGAGGCAGCCATGGCCATGGAGAACCGCGAAGCCGGCTCCGAAACTTTAATTCAAGACATGTTGTTTGAATTCCTGGCGGTAGATGATACGCTGGGTTATTTCTACGAGGACGACGGCACTCGATTGTCTGAGTTCCCTAACTTTACGTCTTGCTTCGAAACCCACCAAGACCACACTCCCCCTGTGGTCCTCCTAAATGAACTATTAGACAAGGTTCCATCTTCTGAGGCTCCCACAAAAGGCCGGTTAAGAGCCTTCATCCAAGACTATATGTCACAGTTTACAAACGACATTAAAGCCGAGATTGCAGGCAACAAAGCAGCTTGGGCTTATGGCGCCAAGTTTGATGACCTATCCCAGAAAGATATAGAATATGTTGTCGATGATAATCAGGTAACAGACGCCTATGTTGATGGAGTATACTATGATTTGGTTCCTGGCGGTACTCTATATGGTTCCATTAAAAAAGTAGATACCACTGCAACTAAAAACTTTAATCCTGATGGCTTGCGTAGCTTGCGCAATTCAGACGCAATCATGGGATTAAGCCGAGATCAATACGAGAACAAAAACGCTCCTAAGAAGATTAGAGCATATTATCTCAATCCAAGCATATACGGAGGCACGTATACTTCGCCTCCGATTTATATCAAGCCCCAGAAGAACGAAGGCTGGATGGGGATGGCTGAAGTCCTTTTTCCCGAAACCAGTCCCTGCAAGCCGTCCAAGAAGGAGATGGTAGATTTTGATGGAATACAGGAAGAGGTCAATGACAACTATAACAAGGTTGCAGAAGACCCCCGTCTCGCCAACGAAAACGAATGCACGCTCCAGGTGCCTTACAATAGGATCCTTGAGCGCCCCTCGGTCGCGGGAATCGAGGGCGTTATTCGCGCCGCATGCAGGATTTATGTCACCACTCATTTCTTAAAAGCATCGGCATTGTTTTCTGTATTTAACCCAACACACCACCGAGAAACATTCGGTAGCCTTTACGCTCAGTTTATAGTAGAAGACATGGAGAAGTCGTTCAAGGACGCTCAAAATGGATTCTTTGAGTTCTTTAACCCATTTAAGGACGAAGAATTCTGGTACGGGTTCCTGGAAATGGCCGTCCAGACCTACTCAAGATATATTGATGAGGAGCGTATTGTGTCTCCGAAACCAGAAATACGTGCCGCTCTAACCAGATTAAACGACATGCAGGAGCAGTATCAGTATCCTTCCAGAGCAGATTTACAAGATGCGAAAGAATCCGGCAGCACTAAGTGGTGGCAAACACTCGACAGCTACCGTGAAGAAAAGAACTTTGAAACTGTGCAGGCCACAGAGGAAGACGCCAAGTTGATTCTCAAAGAGTTCGTTATGATGGAACTTGAAGAAATGGGCGCCACCTTCACGGACAACCTGAAGACTCTGGACCGCCAACCGAAGTATGAAAGACTGGGATACTACGTTTTAACAAACAAGTCTCAAGGGGGCATTGATCTCGATCTACACAAGACCATTGAAAAAGAACTTACAGAACTTCCCAAGAGCGGTGAAGGGTATTATACAGCAGGAAACGAATTTAGCGATTCAATGACTGCTGAGATGTATACAGGGTACTATCATGTTCAGCAAGACGATGACGGAACCCCCGTTTATGTTGCTGGCGAATATCAGAAAGATGGCGAAGATCAAGCGGTCTTAAGACCATGGTCTAACAAAATTGTTGTTCCAATCGGAGATATACAGGAATACGATTCCGGGGCCAACTACGTCCTTACTAGTACGGAAACACCCTTTATTGTTGAGAAGTACATCTCCATTAACGGCAACAAGAAAAATCCAACTGCCGCCATAGATACAATAAGAAGCAAATCATCCGGTAACATCTCCGACCACTACCCTGGTACTATGCAACTGCTTACTGAGACTGATGAAGTGACTGGTGAAGAGAAAGAGATTGGAATCACCGGTGAACTAGGTGTTCGACATGGACTGTTGTTCTCTATCGGAATAAACGGACAAAAATATGAAATAACTAGCGTTGAAATTGACGCACTCGATCTTAAGGTTACAGATGTTCAGCCTCTCGAAGGCAACAGCGAGCTTCTATTCTGTCTTATTCGTCATTTGGTAGATGATTCTATGTTTAGAATGCTTACACAGTATATCTTCCCAATGCCAAAGGCACTCTCTACCATGGCAATCTACAATGATCTGGGATTCTTGCCGTCAATCGCTCAGGTTACTGTGGAGGAGGGGCTAGGAAAACCCGGCTGGCTGCCCAACCCTCTCAAACCGCGCACTATTGACAACATTCCTGGCATGATTGCGACTTTCCCGGACGCTCAAGAAGGGGATTACACGCCTAACTACGACAATTCTAGAGAGGGTTGGGCAAACTATGAAGATCGGCAGCCCGGATTCCTAGCAGGCGTCCCTGGAAGCCCACAGTGGATCTTTGGACTTTTTGTTGTGACCTGGGATGAATGGGACCGCGTACTGCTTAAAAACTCAAAAGCAAGACTTAAACAGATGTTCCGTTCTTATTATTACTCTAAGGACTTCAGCCCGTTTCACTTTAAGCTTGATTTTGGTAAAATCTTCCTTAAGAATTTGAAAGGTAGTATGTTCCCCAGTCCAGCGATTAAATTACTTCCATGGTGGAAGCGAAACAAGATCCGCGCTAATCCCTTTGATGCAAATGGAAATTTGTGTGATAAGAACTGAAATAGCGAATAATTACAGGAAAAGGTAACAGTATGTCTTCTATCGGAGTGAGTCTTCCAATAACACAGGATTCTGGAAACGGTTTTACTACAATAAAGACCATTAGACGAATGGTAAAGCAAAATCTTAAAATGCTTATTCTTACTATTCCCGGTGAGAGAGTCATGATTCCTGATTATGGAGTGGGGTTATCTAAATATCTGTTCGAATTTGCCGCAACTGGAATTCAAAGCGACATTCAAAGTAGAATAGAGGAACAGGTTGCTAGATATTTGCCAATTGTAAGGATTATCGATATGACAATCGCAGTGCCTTCGGACGCCCCAAACTCGCTATCAGTGCAACTAGTTTATAATATTCCGAATTTGAACACCAGGGATATGTTAGAAATTACTATTTAATAGGTGAAGGAAAATAATAATGCCAGATAACACCAAGAAAAACACTCCTATCAATTATCTTAACCGTGAATTCAGCGGTATCCGCAACGATCTTATAGAATTGGCGGAACGATTTTACCCAACACAGTTTCAAGATTTTAGTGAAGGTTCGTTTGGTGCTATGATGGTCGATGCGGTTGCTTACGTTGGCGACCAGCTATCTCTTTACCTGGATTACAATGTCAATGAGGCTTTTCTAGATACTTCATTTGATAGAAACAATATCTTACGCCACGGCGCTGCTTTAGGCTATAAGAACCGCGGCCGTTCCTCTACTTATGGAACAGTGGCGCTCTTCGTTATGGTGCCGGCCGAAGTCGGCGGCTTGGGCCCTGATACTGCTTATATTCCGATCCTTCCAAAAGGCGCCCGTCTTTCATCAACCGCAGGCATTGGATTTATCCTTACGGACGATGTTAGTTTCTCAGAGCCCAAGAATGACGTTGTAGTTGCCCGCGTGAACGCCTCCACAGGCGCCCCCACACACTACGCCATTAAAGCTTATGGAAACGTAGTGTCTGGCCAGCTAGCTTTCCGACGCGTCACCGTCGGAGCCTACCAAAGATTCTTAAAAGTCAAAATAGCCAACGAAGAAATCGCAGAAGTCATAAGCGTTTTTGATGCAGAAGGTAACGAGTTCTTCGAAGTAGATTACTTGGCGCAAGATATGGTTTATAAAGAACTGAAAAACGATAACTTCCAGGCGGACAATGTACCGTCAATTATCAAGCCTCTTCTTGTATCAAGAAAGTTTATCATGGATACTGGACCTAGAGGCACCTTCCTACAGTTTGGAAGTGGGGATCCTGGCGCCACAAACGTTGTAGCAAGCCCACAGAGCGTAGCAGTCAACACATTTGGGAAGTCATACATTACTGACACCACATTCGATCCCACTAGGCTGACCAAAAACCATAGTTTCGGAATAGTCCCGGCAAATACCACGCTGTTGATTTCTTACCGAATCATCCAGCCGCTAAACGGCAACCTGGGTGTTGGAGCGATTAATGGGGTGGGCTCTTCAACATTGCAGTTTAAGGACAGAAACTCACTAAGCACGGCACTCATCACAGGGGTTCAAAACTCTCTAGAGGCCTCAAACGAGACCCCAATAGTTGGAGACGTCTCATCCATTTCAGTGGGCCAGTTAAAGCAGCAGATTCTAGACACTTTTCCAACACAGAACCGCGCCGTTACTCAAGCGGACTATGAGAATTTGGCTCTTAGAATGCCCCCGCGTCTGGGTTCTATAAAGAGGGTTTCAACACAGAAAGATCAAGACTCATTAAAAAGAAATCTAAATCTATATGTTGTCTCTGAAGATCAGTTTGGAAAACTAACGAGAACCAACCAGACAATCAAAAACAATCTTAAAACTTGGCTGTCTACTCATCGCATGATTAACGATACCGTCGACATTCTTGATCCTTACATTATTAATCTCGGAGTAGACTTTGTAATCTCGGCATCCCCCGGCGTTGATAAAAACACAGCGCTCAATGCAGCCATGACAAAAATCAGGCAGCGCTTTGCTGAGGGATTCTTTATTGGCGAGAAGTTATACATCAGCGACGTCTACAGTACCCTTAAGGAAACGATGGGGGTTCTTGATGTGGTAAAAGTCAAAATAAACAACAAGACTGGTGCTCGCTATTCATCGGTAGCCTACAACATTAACAAGAACTTGTCACCCGATGGCAGTTATCTCATGGCACCAATGAATGGCGTCTTCGAGATTAAGTTCCCGATTACAGATATAAAAGGAAAGATTAGATAATGCCTTTGCTAAGATACACTGCGTCGGCAGACAACACTATTGTAAACGCCTTTCAGCCCAACTTGCGAGTTCGCGGCACCGGCTCCAATGCCGGCGAGGCGGATATCCTAGAGGTTTTCTCTATCTACGGAAGGCAGACCACTTCCTCGCAGGAACTATCGCGAACTTTGATTAAGTTCCCTATTAACGAGATTTCTAACAATCGCTCAACTTCCGCGATTCCTGCTAGTGGTAGTGTGAATTTTTATCTTAAGTTGTATAACGCACCTAGCTCAAAGACAGTGCCGACAGATTTCACACTGGTTGTTAACCCGATGAATTCAGACTGGCAAGAAGGAATCGGACTGGATCTTGAGGGATACAAAGATCTTACAAAAGGAAACATTGGTTCTAACTGGATGAGCGCCAGTTCAACTGCCTCATGGAACTCTGTGTCTGGTGGTGGCGATTGGCTTTCAAGCTCCGCAGATTATCGATATGAACAAAGATTTCAGTCTGGTCTAGAAAACTTAGAAATCAACATCACCCCGCTTGTTGAGTGCTGGTTGGCAGGCACTATTCCGAACTATGGCTTGGGAGTCAAACTAACATCCAGCCAGGAAGCATCCGGGTCTGGCATAACAGTGCTGGCCTCTAACGACCAAAGCGTGCAGAATAACCCCCTCGGCGCTACGGTTTCTAACTATACGAAGAGATTCTTTGCCCGCAAAACTCAATATTTCTTTAAGCGACCTACGATTGAGGCTCGGTGGAGCGACGTTAGGCGTGATGATCGATCGCATTTTTACTTTAGTTCTTCCCGTGCTCCTGCGGTAGATAACCTTAATACTCTTTATTTTTATAACGTTATCCGCGGCCAACTCGCTAACATACCCAACATTGGAACGGGTGTGCTGTTAGTAAGTTTATATTCTGGCTCCAGCCCTTATAACACAGGTCCATCGGGCTCAGCGCTTACCCTCTATGATGGCAAGACTGCAATGACAGGCGGTTATGTGTCCACGGGTATCTACTCCTGTTCAATCGGTCTTGTTTCTGCGAGCACGTCGCCTCTATATGATGTGTGGCATACCGGCGCCGGCGGCAGTCCTACTGATGAATATTTCACGGGCTCTATCAGTCCCCGGCTTTTTTCCGCAGGAATGACCTTGGAGCAGCCTCAGTATGTTATCAACCTGACAAATCTTAAAGACAAATACCTTTCTCAAGAAACTGTGCGCTTAAATCTATATGTGCGAAATAAGAATTGGAATCCCACTATTTATACAGTAGCGAAAGAAGCTCCCGAGGCAATGCCTATTCAGAGCGCTTCGTTTAGAGTATACAGGATTTTTGATGGCTATAACGCAGTAGATTACGGAACAGGATCAGATTTCCATACTGGTCTTTCCTACGACGTATCCGGCAACTACTTTGATTTCGATATGAAGTTACTTGAGCCTGGATACATGTACGGATTTAGGTTTGCATTCTATGATGAAATATCAAAATCATGGCAAGAACAGTCAGAGACCTTCAAATTTAAGGTAGAGCAAGGGTTGTAATAAATGAGCGATATCAAAAACTTATTTGATTCGAAAGCAAAATACCAAGATTACCAAACTGAGCAAGAAGCTTTTGAAACTGTCGAATCTAAGGAAAATGCCACTCAGTTAGTGGTAAAGCAGAACACGTTTGTTCCGCAGATTGATTACAGTAAGCCCTCTCGTTTTGCATTTTTTGGCTCTGCTGAGCTATATTACTCTGGGTCTTTTGACAAGATTTCTGGCTATTACCCCTATGATGGTACTCGTGCTGAAAAGAATGCGTTTTACAACAGTCTGCTGGAAGTAGACAAATACATATTCGATAATCTTTATCCGCGAAGAAACGGCTATATCTCTCTCGCTAGCGATGGGTGGACTAGTCGTGTTGGCGGCTTGGTTGATGGCTATGGATTGCCGACCACGCAAGAATACATTACCCTAAAGGGTGGTCCAAACACAGGCTCCGCCGGCTCATCCTTGGCGGATCAGTCACCTAATGCCTTCTCCGACGCCTTTAACTACGGTAACATCTATGCCGATTCCGGCAGCATGTACCAGAAGGCCGGCTACCCATCCGATTATGGAAAGGGCACTCAGCTATCTAACCTAAGATCTGATTTTGACGACGGCGTAACGGTAGAATTCTGGCTTAAGACGGGTTCTCTCACTCCACTCATCACCACCCAAAAGCAAGTCATCTTTGACATGTGGAACAATGTAGCCACCTCTTCGATGAGTTCTGATTACGGAAGAATTAGGATCGAGCTAAATTCGGCAGCGTCCAGCCCAATAACATTCACGGTTCAATCCGGCTCAGCTACTAAGACCTCCACAATTGGCGCCGGCACCTCCGCCACCGATTCATTTGGGGATTGGCAGCACTATGCCCTGGTGTTTGAGAACACAGGGAGCCTCTTCCGCACAAGGCTTTACGTCAATGGAATCTTTAATGATGTTGTTGCGACAGTCGGAACGGTCTCCGAGCTAAACTCCAAGAACATGATGGCTCGTCTAGGTTCACTAATCACGAGCCCCAGCGGCTCCGCCGCCGCGTCCGGCGCCGGAAAGCTATCCGGTTCAATGGACGAATTCCGATTCTGGAAGGCTGCCCGCAACGCCAAGCAGATTGGAGAGAACTGGCTTGATCAGGTTGGCGGCGGAACAAACAGCGACGTTGTCAACGCTACCCTAGGCGTATATTACAAGTTCAATGCTGGTATTACTGGCGAAACAGCAACCGACTCTGTGGTCTTGGACTATGGCGGCCGCGTTAGCAATGGCGTGTGGACCAATTACTCATCAAATGGGCGTTCTATAGATTCGGCCATGGTGCTAGCAGGGGCTGCATCTAAGGAATACAAGGATCCAGTCGTAAGAACAAACAACCCAAGCTACGTATCCTTGCGGACAAACTTACTGGCAAGCGGCTCCAACCACGATCTTAACAACAACTCAATGTTCATTAACTACGCCCCGGAATGGGTGCTTTCTGAACATGCTGATAGCGGAAATGACAATCTTAAATACATTTCACATATTTGCGGCGCTTACTTCGACAAGCTATATGTTCTAACTCAGCAGATACCGAAGCTAAATCACGCCAACTACACTACAGCTTCGGCCGAACCGCTACCGTTCGCGCAGCACCTCCCACAGAGCTTGGGTCTGCAAACTCCTGATATCTTTGTCGATGCCACCATTCTAGAGAATTTACGTAACCGCGACGAAGACAGCTTCTTCGAGGGCGAACTAAAACAGACACAAGATCTTATTTACCAGAACCTGTACAATAACTTGGCACACATCTTTAAGGCCAAGGGAACAGAAAAGGCGATTAGAAATGTTTTAAGGTGCTTTAACTTAGACGACTCTCTGATCCGCTTCAAGACATATACCAAGGGTACAACATACGAGATAAAGAACAATCTAAAGCAGATAATCGTTGAAGACGCAAGTCTAAACCTTAATAAGTCACAGAACATCGGCGCCGTAGTTTACCAGCGTGTCAGTTCTTCAAACGCAGAGTCTACGGGTTATCTTTCTGCATCGCGCGGAACTGCGGAGCGCCCTTATGGGTTTACCACTGAAGCCGATATCCTGTTTCCGAAATTCAACAAAATCAATGATTCGATAGAAAGAGATTTCACCGAAGTTTCTCTATTCGGAACAGTGGCTGTGGCTCAGCAGGCGACATCATCTAATGGAACCGACACAACCTTCTTGGCTAGCGACTCTGCTAACTTTGGAGTATATGCGGTTCGCGATGAACCCTATTCACACAATGTATCTTTCAAGCTAAGCTCTTCCATATATCCGGTCCCGTTTCCGATTCTAACCAGTAGCATATTCTCAAATGTATATGACGATAGCGCGTGGAACATTTCAGTCCGTGTTCGGCCGTCAGGCTACCCGTACTCATATTTGGTGTCCGGCTCTATGTCGGACACGTATGACGTTATTTTTAGAGGCGTTAACTCTTATCTCGGAGTTGTTCAGAATAGTTTCGAAGTCTCAAGCTCCATAATCGCAGCATCAGGAAGCGCTTTCTTGACCACGCCTAAACGCGTATACTGTGGTGCCCGCCGGTGGAACTTGACTGGCGCCCTCTTGCAGAAGTCAGATGTCATTATTTCAAACATCAAGGCCTGGGCAAAACACATAGATAACCAGTCATTGGATCAACACGTTTATGATTTCGACAACTCTGGTATATCTGCTTCCTATCAAAGCATTTCAGGCTTAGACAACAACAACAACTATTTTGATATTTGGAATGCCAATACATTGGCGCTCGAATGGAATTTCGACTCAGTTACCGGTTCTGATGCATCTGGTAACTTTTATGTACAAGATTATAGCTCAGGCTCTGCATTACTCAGAGACAACTACGGTTGGATCGGAGATACTATCGGATACCAGCACTCTGGTTATGGCTACGGTTTCGGAGCTTCCTCCTCCGACGTCGTCACCACGCGCCTGACAAACACATTTAGAGCATTGACGCCTGAAGAAGCTGTCGGATCCGACATGATCCAGATCTTAAGTGAAGACGATACGCTCTTTGAGGTCCTGGAAACTGTACCGGACTACGTCTTTACTTTAGAGAAGAGTTTATATCAGGCTCTTTCCGAAGAGATGATGAACTTCTTGGCTGGCGTTGGCGACTTCAATAACTTAGTAGGCGAACCAGTTAACCGTTATCGCTCTCGCTACAAGAACATGGAGAAGCTCCGCGAGATGTTCTTCCGAAGAGTGTCGGATGTCGCGACCGTCGAAAAGTTCATGGACTACTACAAGTGGTTTGATTCAGGACTAAGTCACATTCTAGCACAGATGATACCTGCGTCGGCTGACTTTTCTCCCGATTTGTTCAACGTTATTGAAAGCCACGTTTTGGAGCGCCCAAAGTATGAAACCAAGTTCCCTACTTTGGATGCCCGTGCCGAAGATCCATCAGGTCAAATCGAGGGCGCAAGTGGAAGAAGCTATCCTGGTCACCTTGGTGGCTCTCCGCTTCCTTCATCGCCACGAAACACAACCATTCGCATTCCCTACTGGAAGCAACGCGCCAACCGAACCGATACCGAAATTAGTTCCGGCGATGCAGTAATCGATGCGCAGAGAGAGACATTTAGAAAGGTCATCAACTCTGTGCCAACGCTCAGCAGTAGCGCGACTATTATTACATCCGATAGCCAGCAGGTTGGATATAACACATTCCAGAAGGCTGCTTTCGGAAAACAATACAGTGTTGTTATAAAGGATCCAGTTGCTCCAAGCGCACTAGTCAAGGGTGGCGTAAACTTTCCCCCCACAAAAAAGATTGATTATACTTACAATGCGCTCCGCCCCTTTGGGCCGGTTAACCAAGATCTTGGCGCATACGTCCCAGAGAACGTACTTGTCTCGTTCGTAGATGAGTTCGATCAGATTCCGATCAATAATGATCCCTCATCAGATCCTTCAGCGAAAGTTATGAGAACTGTTAGAGTTCAGCATGGTCGCGATTATGAGCAGGGTATTGGATACTCCAACGTCAAATCTACAATGGCGTTTCCTTTCAACATTGTTAGCGCATCAGTCGGCGCCGGATACAATGCGCTCATTAACAACAGCATCAACGGCACAAATGTACATGTAAACATCGTAAACCTGCACAACGATGTTTATGGCCCCGATATGGAACATCCGATGCAGGGTCCATTCACTGAGTACGCTGTTGGTGGCCACCAGTCCCGCCACATCTCTCTTAATAGCGGCCCCACTCTTGATACCTATCTTACACGGCCCGAAGGATGGCTGCTTCTTTTAGGACAGCAGTTCAACATTACTGGCGCCATCGGCATGACCGGTCCAGATTATCCTTATCCTGAAGCCAACGACCTAGGAGTAGAGCCTTATCCTCTTACTGGTACCCTAAAAGCATATCTCTACCGCGACTTTGTTGCAAAGAGCCCGGTGAACATCAAAAACATACAGCTTCGCACTGGCTCAACTATCCTTGGCAACTATCGCCAGAACTACGATGTGGTGATGACGAACGGCGCCTACGCCAACCCTCGCCATTTCATCGACAATCAGCCCACACTGCCTTCGCAGGTGGTCCAAGGACCCACGACGGGGGCAACCTCCGTAAGGACGCTCCTGAGCCTTCCTAGGGCCACTAACGCGCACTTTCAGTTTGTAGACGATTACTCTATTGGATATCTTACCGGAACCAACAATCAGACAGTAATAAGAGGTATATTCTCCGCACCCGGAGGAATGGACACTCTCACCCCCGGCTATCAGGATTTCCGTGCCGGCGAATACTCAGTCTACAACGCCCTCAACTACAGAAACCTATCGGTCAAGGGTCTGTCTCAGCCTTCTAATGTGTCTCAGTCGCAGGTGTTTGGTTCTGAGCCTGTCCAGAAGCGCGTCTACGACATACATGGTAAAGATTATGGTTTGCAGCCGCTACGTTCTCGTCACGCCGAGCGGTTCTTCCGAGATTCACTCTTCCAGACTAATCCCGGCGCCAGTTATGAACAGTTGCCATCTTTCCAGAAGAATCACCGCAACAACATAACAAGACTTGCGATAAATGCCGATGAGACTTACTCTTCTAGCTCGCTCTACGATAACGCTTTTGTTTCTCACCAGATCCCCCGGTCTACACAGCAGTATGCCTGGATTAATGGAAATGTAGTTGCCGGCAATAACATTTACGGTTTTGCTCCGACAGATTTCTTCTTGAGTGATTCTCTTGGCATGCGAGAAGCCTATAACTGGGTCACAGCTAGTGATTTTGGTTCTTTCCTCAATGCATCGGGCAACAGAATATTTGGACTAGCACAAGCCGCCGCCCTTAGCTCTCCTCATCTCCCGGCCTCCTTTGTGCCAGTAGATTTTATCGGCTTAAACACCAATATCGTTCATTATATAACAAAATCGGATAACGTAGTTGGCCTGGATTCCACTGGGGCCGGCCTTGGTTATGTAAATAGTGATTTTTCACCCACTCTTGTTGGGACTCGTACAGCAACAAACGCGGCAATGCTAAACAACCTTTTGCTTAGTCGTAATGGACCTTATGGGTTTCCCACTTGGCAACAGGTGCGCAATGCGGACAACCCCATTTTGAGAGCAGAGCGCTCCGACAACATCCTATCGTTGCGGGATACCAATGGCCAGGGCACTACCAGATATGATATGCCCCCCGTTAGCTTGCGAGGGCGCCCAATCTACCTAAACATTGACACGACAGGCTCCGCAGAAAACGTGCAGAATTACACGCTCCAGGCCGAGTTTGACAATGAGAGGATATACTTCAACACTAACGAGCTTAACGATCGGTTCGATATTCACCTAGATAGCTTCACTACACCATATCAGCAGTTGGTTGATATTACCAAGGGTACCCGCTACCGTTTGAATTGGGTTCTTTACGCAGAAAACGTTTTCCCATCACAGCGTAACGAGTTCTTGACGCGAACTAGCGAGCGCACAGGATATACCAACAATTTCTGGAGGGCAGCGCGAACAGATCGAAATACTACCGGCGCCAACTCCTGGGGCGCCCGGATGACGGGCTATGCGATCTCACAGAGCGTGTTCGTTCTTGACGCACCATTTGGATTCCTGACCCGGTCAGCACCCCCAAACACTGTGTCTTCTTCACTCGACGGTCCCATAAGAAGGAGTTACTTCCTTAGCGGCAACGCCGGCGAGCTACAAAACACATACACCACTTACTACACCGGTTCACAATATCCTGGTACCGAGCCCGAACGCGCGAACAAGCATGCTGTCGGCGCTCTCTACAGTCGTAAACAGACAATCGGAAGTCCCCGCTCTGTCATTAATCCGACCGCCTTTGCGATCCCGGAAACAGGCAGTTCGGTTACATGGAACAACTTCCTTGAAGGGGCAAGACAGATAGAAGTATTCGGCGGAGAAGCTGAATGGGAAGCTGGCACCGGCGCCGGAATCATCAATAACCAGAACGGCACAGCTAGCTTCGTGTCTCACCCAAGCGAGCCGTGGTTCGATCAATACAGTGATTACAAGGAAGATCTGCAACTTAAGGCTCGCGGCTACTCTATCGTTCCCGAATTCAGAATCAGCGAGAACCTTAGAGACTATGTGCGCGGCGGTATATATAACTCAGGCAAGACCAACGACTTTGAAATCGTCGGAACTGCAATCCGCAGCGATTCGTCGTCCTTCTATAGAGATTACTCAAACTCAGAGTTCTTACAGAGCTTTAAGCAGATCCAAAGTGACACTTCACTGGATGCATCTGAGATACGTCTAGTGTGCTCTGCGGCTATTCGCCTCAACCCCTACAAGGGCTTCTACCCTGCCCAGCGTAGTATCCAACTAGTCGAGCAGTTTGTCGATTCCTACAGGCCGATGATGAAGACGGTATTGGCTGGTAATACTCCAAGAGATATTCAAGACCCCACCAGCACATCATATGGCGTCAATCGTATTATTGCTTCTGCGATATCTTCTCCTGGAATCCTTTATAACACCATCAAGAGCGGAATCGCTGTGGATTATCCGGTTATCTCGAATACTCAAAGAGTCTTCCCGGCGCTAATGTCCTCCTCCGCAGGTCGAAAAGCACAGAATAACTGGCTCATGGTCTCTAAGCTTGGCCTTGAGGGTCGACCCATCGAACAGGATTTGACTTCTAGCACTTGGGATGCTCGCCTTCCATTCGAGACAATCATGTACCCGGATAAATACATGGTCGGTGTTGATATTACTGATTGGGAATCCCACCCAAGTTGCTCTTTCCACGATTTCGGTGATGAAGACCGAAGCATTACTATGACTATGATGGGTACCCCCGCGGCAGATCTATACTCCAGAATGAGTAAGAACTTCTTCGGCGCCGTTCCAGACTTCTTCCTGAAGGATTCTAATTTAACAAGGTTGGAGTCAGATGTCGTCACGGACGATCTAAAGTTTGCAGCAGGCGAAGTTTACATGGCGAGAATAAAGATCTTCCGTTCTTTGACGGGCTCTCGTGATTATTCAAATGAAATGCCAACATTTACTCAAGGCTTGCCGGCCGGACTGACTGCCTATGCTCCGTATGGTGGTCGCCCTTACTTCTTGTCAACAGATACCTGGACAACAGGCTCAGCTTACTATCCCCTCCCACAGGACCCGATGAGAGGAAGCAGCATCAGCAGGATGTCAGAAACTTTCACAATGTACAGCCGCCCCACTGCGTTTGGAGCCCCTATCGCAGGGGTGGGTACCGCCTCGGTGGGCGCCTACTCTTCAGGCTCAGTGTATGACAGTGTTACCGGCCACAACCCTGCCTTCACCCCTCCTTACTATGATGGAGAGGCTTGGGTTGATCTAGTCTTTAGGCCATCAGCTTCTGTTAGTTATGATCTGGAGAAGATCCTCTCCGAAACTCAAGCAGTCTACAGAAGATTTGACCCCGGTATGGCCCTCACCAGCAGTCTCGCTGGAGGGGCGACCAACACTGTGTTGATTTATGATGATATCTTCTCAGGCTCAGTGTCTACTACTTGGACCACAGCTTCGGCTGCTCCTTATTCTGGGCGCCTAATCAACAAGAACTCCATGCAAATCAGCGCCAGCATCAATCTGTTTGGGGTGGAAAATGTTCAGTTTGTAGAGAAGGACAAGTTTGGGAACGAGCTATCAGATAGAAATACTTCAATAGGCAAGAAGTGGATTATCCAGCCTAAGTTTGAAACTCCGATGCTTAACTTTAACCCGATCGGCACCCGCGCTCTCACAAGTAGTCAAATTTCAATGCCACTATACGCCTCCTCTTCTGTCCCCCGCGGCATGTGGCACCAGTTCGGAGTTATTCCCGATGATGTGAACACCGGCGTCTTCATGCAGATCGAAGATATTCCGAGTGAATGGCTAAGGTACCACTATGAAGTAATCAATGAGCCAAGCGCCTATAACAACCAGTCTACCAACTCTAATGTTCGCGAGCGGGTGTGGAATAGCGCGAAATCTCTATCTTCTTTGGTCGGGTTTGACAAGAAGACGCCTAAGAAGCGACTTGGCGAACTGAAGGAGAGCTTGACCATTAAAGAGGCTATCGTGGCAGTGCCTTATATTGTCACTGCGGCCGAAGCGAATACGACAGCAAGCGTAACCAATGCATCTGGAAAGTCATTTATAAGCATTCCGAAGGAAAGATTTGAGGCATCATTAACAGATGTTGTAGGCACCGATCAGGGAGATTCACTAGAAACTGCCGGCATGTCAGTACGCGAGCAGATTCAGAAGATGCAGTCCTATATCATGCCTCCCCAGTTCAACTTTGTTAACGATAGGTCTGTAGATCCGGTTGTCATGTATCTTTTCGAGTTTGACTACACTTTCGACAAAGACGATCTTTCATACATTTGGCAGAACCTCGCTCCCCGCGAATACAAGAAGATGACCTTCCAGTCTGATGACGTGAGTCACGTATTGGCCAATAATGAGCTTCTTGATCGCGAGAACCTAGAAGATAACGAAAACTTACGCTGGATGGTCTTTAAGGTCAAACAAAGGTCCCAGTCAGACTACTTCTCTCATGTAGTAAGTCAGGCAGGTCAGGCCTCTAACGACGCCTTCCTCAAAACCCCACCCAGCCCAGAGGACGAATATCTCCAGTATAACTGGCCCTATGATTATGTTTCCTTTGTGGAACTAATTAAAATGGATACAGAAGTTCTCTTTAAGCCTGGGGGCGAATAGAATGGCAAAGTTTTTAAATAAAAAAGAACAAGTGTTCGATATTCAGTTGACGCCATTTGGCAAGCACTCCCTTTCTATTGGCTCGTTCAAGCCTGTTTACTATGCTTTCTACGATGATAATATTCTATACGACGGTGCATACGCGGGCCTAACGGAAGGCCAAAACCAGATCCAGACCCGGATTAAAGAAGAAACACAATACATTGAAGGCTTGTCCCGCTTTACAGACGCAGAAGATGAGCCCTTTACAGGAACTTCGGGCGCCACCGTAGAATATACTGGCTCTAGTGGTGACCTCATCGAAAGAGACGTCCCCTATTACGAAATAGATTTGACAGCTTCATTGAATGAGCCTACCAAGACTGTACTGAAATATGAAATAGGAGACGCATTTTTAGAGGGGGATCGTCAAGCTGCACCGGCGTGGAAGATTGTGTCTTTAGAAGGTCGTCTATCAGGCTCTTCACAGAAGGATTTGTTGAACGACCTGGATGTGCCGCAGGTAAACGTATCTCTAAGCTACAATCTTAAAATTCATGAAGCGGACCCATACGGCACCTTCTTTGCAAAAAACATAGAGCACTTTATAGCAACATCTGATATTTTCGCAGACAACAAGGTCATTAGACTGCACAGTAACGACTTTATGATGTATGGTGAAGAGATGAACACAGAATTGCTGACTGAAAACTTTGATGTTGAGGTATTTGAGGTATTGACTGGTTCAGTGCCGGCTAAAGTTAATGGAGACCCTGCCACCGATTCTTTTGTGAAGAAGCTTTTCTTAAGAGAAACTGGTCGACTACAAGATGGAATGTATCAGCCTGTAGATCCTATTGCCCTAAGCAAGGTCAACTATGATACAAATTCAGTAAAATACTATTTTGATGTTTTAGTTGATGAAGAAGTAGACAAGATTGCGGCCTGTAAGTCCGCGACGATCTTCAACAAAGACTCATATTACATTGATCTTGATTTCGATTGTGGTGATGTGATGCCAGTCGGCCAACCATTTGATATTTATGGAGTTGTTACGGAGCCCGAGATATGTCAGTAAAAGCAACAATACAAGACCAACTAAAAGGCAACCTCACCGACAAATTTGGAGACAACCTTCCTATTCCATTTATTGAAAAAGTAAAGATTGAAGGTGATGCGATTACTGTTCAGGCTGCGATATACTTCAATTTGGATTCGTACTCCTCGGACAACTTTGATTCTTTCCGCGCCGAATTGGGAGATTTGCGATTCTATGCAATGATGGCTTATGACAGGACCTACACAAACACTACCGGCTCTGATCTGGTAACTAATAACGCCTATTCTGATATCGTTGCCGGCACAAGAGATATTTTGTCGAACCTGGAGACCTCATATGAATATATTCTTTATAACTCTAATGCTCTTGAAGGATATGCTGAACTTATTGTAACTACGGGTTACCCGGCAGATAACGGTAATCTATATGATATGGGCCCTCTGAGCGAGTGGGCTGTTGTAGATACTTACTATAACGATAGCCAACAACCCGTTAAAAAGCTAATTAAGAGTATATCCCTCAAGCCAGAGATCTCACTTGGAATCGCCGCGACCAATGGAACTACCGTAAGAACTGAGACAGTCACGACTTTTGATGACACATGGGAAAACGTCTATTCCGACACCATCCTCTACCGCGATTATAACGGCAGCAATCTGATAACCAATGCCGGATTTATTACTTTCTCATCCATTTTGGATCTAAACGACACGACTGCTAGTGATGATGATTATACTGAAGCAGACGAAGCATATGATACTGGTGACTCTATTAAGCATCTTTTCGGCTCTTTGACTTCGGATATGAACTACGTTTCGTTCTTCAAAGATGGAACCATAAACGAAACCAAACAGTTGGTCTATGTTAAGGCTAACGGAGAAATTGTTACAGATGCCGTGCAGTCACTCAATGGTAAGTATTATGCGCCTTTTAAGATAAGTCTACCAAAAATTGTGGCTTTATTTAAGGCAGTGTCTGCTCCTCCTGTTGTAGAAGAAACACAATCAGCCTTGTCGGTAATCTTGACAGAGAGCGCAGAAGACTCCACGCTTCTTACTAAAATAAATCTTTATTTAAATACGTTTTTCGAAAAATCGTCCGCAACCCCCATGGGTAGGTATTACCTTGATCTCCGTAAAAGATTGGCCGCCATTGATCTTCTCGTTAGAGAAGGTCCTCCCTGCACCAAGCAGGTGGTCACAAATCCTATAGTAGAGGACTTCCGAGGCTCTTCTTACGTGTCAGACTATTCTTGGTCTGGATTATATTCACCTGCTTATCTCCTTAACGATCCGGGAGAGTACATCTACACTCCATCTGTATATATGCAGCGCATGACTGGTTCTCTTAGTGTAGGCGAGACGCTTGTGGTAGACAAGGGGTATTTGTTTTTTGACTACGAAAAAGCTCTTAAGCAACAGTCGAATTTGGCTCATTTGTTAGATGTGCAAAAGATTGAAGATTACTTTGGGCATAACGTTTTGACATCCAAGTTTAATTTTGAAACAGCAGAGATGACAGTCTATAGAACGTTGGACTCCACAACCGCCTCTCCGCCGGCAGACCCAATTCTAACAAGCGAAAAAGATGGCTCAAGATTCAACAACTACAGCAACGGAGAAGATATCGATAACTTTACAACATCCGAACAATACAGCATGACGCTAAACTTTGAGGATTCTAGGCCGAATATTCCGAAAGGCATTGATTACGATTTAACAGATTCAGAGATGGAAACTTCTTGGATTCAAGAACTGGCCGGTTATGGAAATTCATATCTGAAATTGCGAAACTTTAATCTTCCAATTTCCGGCGCTCTTGCTCAGTCCAACGGGCGCTTTCATAAGCTTATGTGCTTCGAATTTCAGAACATATTAGATGGAAATGAGTTTAGCCAGGATGAACCACTCGATCCCAATGATGTGTTCGCGTTTAATGATATGTTGTATCGATTTAGATTTGAAATCGATGATAATACGCTAGAAGTGTTTGATGCTCTAAGGGCATACGCCACTGGCAGTTTGGAATCTTTTAATGAATATGCCGCTATCGCGCTTGACCACTGTTCATATAATGGCGCTGATAACGTATTTAATCAATTTTTTATTGATGCTGTCGAGCAAAAATTTGGCTCCGATCCTAAAACCGCTCCTTTCTTGATCGCTCCTTTGGTATACAACTATTGTTTGGACATCTTCACCAATGCGTTTGATGGCGATAGGTTGGAAATATTCGAAGCAACAAGAAAACTGAGCGACGTCATCGCCCCGTATGCCGGCACAGCAGACGCAATAGAAACATTCATAGCCAAATTCCAAAAATTGATAGATGATTGGATGTTCGACACTGGTCATAACATATACACAGATGGTAATTCATCCGGCTCCGGCACCGGCGCATATCCAAATGATGGCTCTGTTGGATTGGGAACAGTACCCTCGCAATTTATCATACAAAGTACGATAGTGGAGCAACTTTATCCCATAGGCGTAGATTTGAGCGAATATTCAGAGGCGACTATTGTTGGGACAGAATCCGACCCGGCATCGACAAAAACCCCCGGACCATTTGTAGAGAATGTCAGCAACACGCCCATCACCGAGCAGACCCTCGCGGAGAGGATGCGCATGGGAACCATGGACGGGCCCACCATCGTAGACACCCACGCCATCGACGAAGAGATAGAGTTCCTCGACGTGAAAAAACTGTTCTAGAAACCATAAAGGAAAAGTATTCATGGCTAAGTTAACATTACAAGATATGACAGTTCAGGCGCTTCAAGGACGCGCCGCCAAAAAGGCTCCCACTTCTACGGCAGCAATATCGGATTCTCAAACATCTAAGTTGTATTCTATTGTAGCTGGCAAAGGACTGGTCGCCGGCGACACACCCCGAACTACTCAGGAAACCGCCAGCGCTGTGTTGGAGAGTATTGGATGCACTATCGCCTCTTCAACAAAGTATCCTAAAGATTTTTCTCTAGAGAGAACCCAAATACAAGAACCTCTTGAAAATAAAAACATTGTTGATCCCAACATTTCTCAGTTGAAAAACCTGCCTTCTTCCCCGAACAATAAGTTTAAAAGCACTACTGGTCCCTTCTATGAAATGGACGATGCTCCAGCAGTTTACCAACAATTAGAACAAGATATAGTAGCGACAGACGCTCTGGTCGACACCTCGCAATTGTGCTCTGATATTTACGTACTTAATGCGACAGTCGGAACAAGTCAAAAAATAAAACAATTGAGCTAATTAATAGAAAGGAAAGAATTTAATGGCCGACGCGTCACCAGAAGACCCCGATGAAGTAGCCGCCGATGGCGCCGTGATCTCCAAGCGAGACATCCACGACGCCATGCAGAACAGGGAACCAGGCCCCTCCGGGTACCGGCTGACCGGCGACGGCTCAGGCACCGGCCCCGTGGCCGTCGCCGTCGACGTAGGCGGCGACCTTACGATGGAGAATGCCCAGGTTGTTGACAAGTGGTATACCTTTATCGCAGAATACAACTTCTTTACGACAATGCAACTGTCAAATGCTGATAGTATCTTTGATAGCGTTGTATATTCTTACTATGCTGAATACTACGTCATCGACGGCGATGGCATCGTAGACTTAGATGCTGGTGTACACGACGAATCTACGCAATCTGTTGATTTTACTCCTGTTTTAACTGCTGAAGAGATGACAGTAGTGGAATATAATGAAATGTCGGTGCGCTTCTGGACGGCCGCGACAACGGGGACCTCGGTCACCTCAGTGGCGCCCACTTCACAATATCAGACTTATGGTGTGCTTGACGATCCAACTCTTAAAGTAGAATCAGCAGACGAATATAAATATTCTTTGACTTATTCGACAGATGAAGAAAACGGTTTAAAAAATCGCTTTGGAATCGGACAGATCGACACGCCCTCCGCAGAAATAAAAGACTTTTTTGAATCGACTGCGGAAACCCTATATAACACCATGAATGTCTCCAGATTCAATTTTAAGAGAACGGATTCTCCTATGATAAAAAATACCAATCTTTCAGCCATTGGAACAGTTGCAGTTGGCTCAGCATTTGTTGACGTTATAACTGATACTGGAGGCCTGTAGAATGAGTTCTATAACTCTTAAAATAGTAAACCCGGCCCTGATTGAAGGCGGCCCCGACGCGACAAGGAACAGCTTCGGTGGGTTTTATACCATTGCTACAGCCGACGATGGTCAACAAAGTTTAGAATACTCTGCCTCAAATTTGGGCCCTTCCACCGCGACCAGGATATCCTATCCCGATAACGAACTGGTTAAATACTCACAAACCTTTACTCAAAACGTTGTGACCGCTTCTAGCAATGTCGTAATTCCAAGCTATACTGTTAAAATGGTTGTCGCTGGCCGCGAAGAATCTATCAAGAACGATGAGCACTGGAGAAGCATAGTAGTTGGCGGGACTTATGATTCAAGCAGTTACACTTCCTTAGTAGAAGCTGGAGGCCATGAGGACACAGCCTTCACCATACAGACACCCTATGATCTTTTACCATTAAAAGAGGTAGTTGGAGAGTTATACCCAAACTATGAATACATCACTCCAGGATATGTGTATAACTACTATCATCCGAAGTATGAACGAAATGTAAAGAATCGCTCAGTTTATCAGATACCAAATCTTTATCTATTGAATGCAGCATATCTTGGCAATACTGCTGGGATTCATGAAGACTTAAATAAGTTTATCAACTTGGACGGCGGCGTTGAAGAAAGCGGATACCCTATAGACACAATATTTGACAGTGCAGAATTCAAATACCCTCCCCCCGCAGAAAGCGATGAATCCACTACAACTAAGAACATGTATTATGACGAGCAACACAACTATAAAACATATGCGGATCTTTATATAGATGCTGTATTTACCGGTTCTGTTGACACAGCGATTAATCGTCAACGAAACATTATTTTTGATAAAGGATTTATGGATCTTGACGATGTAAATTTCTTTAGTTTGCCATATTACATGGACACATCGTGGTCTACCCCGGATATTGGAACGCTTGGCCAGATGTTGAAAGACAGCGCTGCCCAAAGTATATTCATGAAAATGATCAAGAATGAGTTTGTTGATAATGCAGCGCGTGTATCAACTTTGCCGACCTTTACCCAGCACACAACAGTATCAGCCTCCACATGGGGCACCACAGACTTCGACGCAGTTTTACAGGAATCCTATCGCAGCTTTGATTTGTTGCCACAGCTTGCGGCTTACATGATAAGCCCAGATCGCATGCCCCACAACTTTGAATTTTTCACCGACGATGCGCTGGAGAGAAAAATCCTGACAGACCCCACGAGTACCTACAGGTATGTTAAGAAAAAGAGAATGATGAATTTCTTTTCTGACTTAGTGCGGCATGTAGATTTGAATTATTCCAAGGAGGCTCAATTAAAGGATAATAGTCATACTGGCAGTCTGTCGTCTTTATTGGACGAAGCCCTCAATTCAAAACCTTCCGAGATATTAGGATATCGCGTTGAAAAGATCGGAGGCTCGCCATTAGGAGATTCTCGCTCTTTACCGGTTCTGTCTAACTACTACTTCTTCAATGATAAATTGCCAGTGGGCGACGACGGCAAATTTCACTTCTATGATACTCAAGTTAAATACGGTCACGAATACACTTATAATGTCTATCAATACATGACAGTCATTGGCTGGAGATATCGATACGGTTCCCCAGAGATAACACGACAGATCGGCACTACCGATATCGATGGTGATGGTATAGATGATAGACATTGTTTGGAATTTTACAATCCTGTTGGGAATGTAACGAGCACTGGCGATAGGCCAGCTTCGTTGTCTAGCGTTTACACTCCGTTGAGCGGCAGCGGCGACGGACAGAATCCTTATGCCACTAGCGCTCAGGTGCTGTCCAAGAACCAATATCTCTGTATGTTCGACTATACAATTGAACCTTACGTTCGCATTGTTGAGGTTCCAATAAGCTCAAAAAATCTTTCAGTATTAGATCACCCGCCCCGCGCCGTTGAGGTAATACCATATCAGAAAAAAGATGATTCGCAAACTATTGGCTTCTATGCAAAATATGAGTCATTTGTAAAGCAGCCATATCCTGCGACCATTGGACCTGTTGAGGGCAAATTCAAGAAAACATATCTTGATTCTAACAACCTTACCGAAGCCGAAAAAATACCTCATGCATCTACTAAGCCTGTCTCTGTCCAGGTCTTTAGATTAGATGAGAAGCCAAAATCCTATAATGATTTTGAAAACAATCTGGTCGCCACAAAGACATTGCAGAGCGAGACATTTGAGTTTCCCTTTACAGATTGCATTTACGAAGAAAGAATTCAGACAAATCAGAAGTTTTACTACCTATTTAGATTTATAAACCAGCACTTTATACCAGGACACGTTAGCCCGGTCGTAGAAGTAGAGTTGGTTAGCGACGGGAGTTACAAATACACACTCTTTGACATCGTTGGTTCACAAGAGATCACAGACGAAGTGGCAGTAGACGCCCCGTCCAAACCATTTAAGAAGCTCTTACAACTTGTGCCTTCGCCGGCCCAAGTTGTTTTAGACGATAGTTTGGTAGACTATGGCGGCACTGCGGCTGATCAAATAACTAACGTTGTTGTTGGAAACGCCGGCACCAAAGTGTGGGACAAAACATTTAAGGTAAGACTTACCTCTAAGAAAACCGGTAAGAAAATAGATATTAACGTTACTTATAACTTAAGAACCGAGTAGGCAACATGGCATTTCAAAACAATTCAGGCACCATTATTATAGACGCGGTCCTCACGGATCTTGGTCGAAAAAAGATGACCCAAGGAAGATTCAAGGTCAGTCATTTTGGTCTTGGAGATGATGAAATAGATTATTCCCTAGGCGATATCAATAATGGCAATTATGAATTGCTTGTCAACCCTCCAATCCTAGAGGCATTTGGCGGCCAAAACGCTAATATCCATCATGGTCTTTTGGATTTGCCGAGAAACGATGTTCTATTGCTGCCTGTATTAACAGAGAATTCTCGCCTTGAAGGCGCCGTCAAAAAGCGAAGTGATCGCTTCCATCTATCTGTAAATCGCGAGACTACCAATAAGTTGAAATCCGATATCGGCTTCCCGCGTATTTTGCAAAACGAATCGTTAACCACAAATGTCATTGTGGTTGAGTCTGGAATTCAGCAGGACAGCAACAACTCGATTGACCGAACAAAGAACGCCCAGGAAAGATACCTTTTGAATCTTGGGCTTATGGACAAATACATGTTTGTATATTGCGATAGTAGATTTGTCGATCACATTCTTATTAATCAACCAGACGCTTATTATAAGAACGATGCGAAAAACAATTTCTACACAAACATGAAACCGCTTGTTAAAGTGGTCAAGACCTCTATCGGAGGATTGATAGAAAACTATGAGACCTATAACTGCACAGCAATGAACAACGAGATCTACAATATAGCCGGCTCTAACGGCAATGATTATCCCGGACTTTCTGCGATTAAAGGTCCACGAGGAACTGCACTAGCGCTGAACTTTAAACTCGTTGACAGACTAGTTAATTCGGCTGCTTCACAATCTGATGACAGATTTGCAGTATTCGGTACTTTGAATGAAGCTGTCTTTGGCGGTTCTAACAAGTATGACTATATAGATACCAATGTTATGATTGAGGGAGCCTCAAGCGGAAGACAGCTTCAGTTGCCAATTCGAATCATTCGTTATCGCGGTACATAATTTCTTATTTCAGTGCATACAAAAAAAATACTTACTATTTATATGAAGAGAGGAACATTTAATGGCTTTTTTAGATAACTCTGGAGACATCATCCTCGATGCGGTCCTTACTGATACAGGTCGCAAGAGAATGGCCGATGGGAACTTTAAAATTACTAACTTTGGACTAGGCGATGACGACATCAACTACTCACAGTACAACAAGAACCACCCGTCTGGCTCTGCATACTACGATCTAGAGATTCTACAGACCCCCGTTTTACAGGCATTTACTCAGACCAATGCCAACATCAATTATGGTCTTTTGAACATCACTAATACAAGCATTCTCTATATGCCGTCATTGGTGATTAACAGCAAGCAGACAGAACAACAGACAATCAAAAGTGGCATTTACTACATTGGAGTAAACGCATCAACTGTCAGCCGGCTTAAGACAAACAACAGCTTCACTGATCAACAGATGCAAGACGCATCAACAAACACCACACCGGCCCTGTACGTTGAAGGTGGGATCAACTCTTCTGACTTGGCGAAGACCCTTAGCAATCAGCAGGGTTATATCGGCAGCGCCGGATTGTCCAACACCTCATATACGCTGGATATCGATAGCCGCATCTTTACAAGTGTTATGGCACCTGCTAATGGCGGCGCCTTCTCTATCAATTCCGATGGTTCCAACTTCCAACTTCCGGTTGCTTTGCGAGACATGGCAGGGGCGTCAGTCTCTTCCAACCTCCAGAACTATTCAACTTATAGGATCGGAAGCAAGGCTAACGCCGTCTACCAGACTGACTCAGGCACCGCGGTGACAAACTATTCAGTTATTACAGGTCCCGGTGACACAATCACATACTTTAAGCTGAATGTTATCGACAACCTAAAGAGCACAGTCACACGAGATAATCTATATGACAAGCTGGGAAGCGTCAATCAGAATCTATTCGGCACTGGTGACCTCTTTGATTATATCGATACAATGGTGTACTTGACCGGTACCGCCACAGGCGCCTCAATTGGCATCCCTGTAAGAATTATTAGATACGCAAGTTAATGGAGAAAATAAATGCCAGTAGTAAATACTGAAGTTCTAGATACGACATCTGATGTGGCAACAACCACAACGTTATTGCACGAAACCATTCCGATCACTGGTTCCATCCTAAGTGGAACCTACGGAACCTTGACAGCCGGCGATAACATCAAGAACTATACTCACGGAATGTTCCAGTCAGTATATGATTATCCTTACCTGAGTTCATCAGCCAACCACATCTTTGATTTGACTGTTGGGTTTGATGAAACTTCTGGACTATCAGGCTCCGCAAATGTTCAGAATGCCAAGAAGCTTAACTTGTACAACCAGTTTGCCCAGGTGTTGATGGGCTATACATCTTCTAACGCCGATGGACTTAAGAAGTTTGAAAGCGATCTAAATCTAGATGGCGCCGGATCCATTAATGATTGCTTCTTTGTAAGCTTTTCTCGGCTTCTCACTAAAGATCAGATTAAACGTAACTCTTTTTCTCTTACGTTGGGCCTGGGTACGTGGGGAGCAACGTCTTTCGCCACTACTACTACCTTAACGGATGCCAGTGCATCATTAAGCGACCAAGGTGTTAAGAATGTTAACGGCGGCGATTATGCGGTGCTCTATGATGCGTCCGAGAATGCTCAAGGTGTTGTTTTTTATCAAGCGGGCATCGCGATAGTGACCGGCTCGGTATTCTCGGCAAGTGCAGATTTTTATAAAAATGCGACGTGGGGAAACCAAACGTGGCGCCAAGCCATTACTGGTGCTGCTATTTCAGGCTCATGCGATGCACTTCGCCACCGCATTCAGAACATCTCATTCAATAATACAACTGAGATTAACTCGAAGATTTACTTCTGCCGCGTCCCGCACAACAAGTTCAACTACAGTGCTAACCCGACATATGTTAGCGGCAGTAAGATTAGAGTCAAGAACGTGGCTTCCGATAACCCCGTTTCTTACATTACAACTGTGGGCCTTTACAGTTCCGCTGGTGAGCTTTTGGCTGTAGCTAAGCTTTCTGAGCCGCTTCGCAAGGATCCCACCAACGATATGACGATACGTGTTCGACTGGACTATTAAAAATGTCCTTGAAGAAATTCAAGTCGAGGGAAGTGTTTACAAACACGATGAGGGCTCACCCATCGTGTGACTTCGTTATATTAGAGGGCCGCGTTATATACAACAACGTCCCTGATCAGAGCGGCTCTCGCAACACTGATGTACGAAACGTCAACACTGCGAAGGGCTATGTCAGCTTGTACGAGTTCAACATTGACAGACCTTATGTGTCTACCGACCGCATTGTAGGAGACGATCCCACCATTAGCTATGCAGCCGCAGTCACCGCTTCTGAGGCCGTCACCGACCCGGTCACTTTTGTTCAGGACACCGGTCGTATTTATCCATGGATCTCTAAAGACAGTGCGAGGTCTTCTTTTAACACTGTTGGCGCAACATCATACAATAATGAGTTTATGTATGGAGATGTCCTAACAGGAACCTACCCGCTCTCAGCTTCCATAACTCGCGAGCTTATTGCTACTCCTTCTTCTTCTGCTGGAACTTACAACGCACGTTATGTTGCTTTGCGAAACTCGCTCAATTTCTATGGACTCAGGAGTGAGCACTACAAGGTGACCTCTTCATACGGCAACAAAGACGCCCAGACCCTAAACACGATTGCAGTGCCGTCGATCTTCTACGGAACTCAGATAAAGCCCGGCAGCGTCTCATTGAAGATGTATGTCACTGGTACACTAATCGGAGAGCTTCAGGACAAACGCAGAAACGGAGAGTTGATTCAGGTGAACTCTGGCAGCTATGCGGCCAATGGAGCCAACAGCGGCTCCGTGGCTGGCGTTGTGCTGTATGATGAGGGTTACATAGTCCTAACCGGCTCCTGGGCAATGAACGGCAATACATACCCCCTGCTGGGCGGCCCCTCAAGCGTCTCGCCATCCTGGATCTATTTTGGTGCCGGCGCCAACGATGGCTTAACCCTTAATGGCCAAGGCGTCTCATTCGGAAACTTTGTGTGTGATCTGTCGTTTTTGGGAACAACAGAGACCCAGGTGTTGACCATGTTTGCCCACGCCAAACGCGGCGAAGCCAACTATTCGACAAACCCAACATATCTACAGTATGGACAAGATAAGACTTTCTTTACATCTTCTAACATATATGAAGAGAACTCAGAGCTTCTAATAAAGAACATAGCAAGCTCTAGTCACGCGACTTATTCCGCTTCATTCGAAAGACAAGTATATGTTTCTCGTGTTGGGATTTACGATGCCAATAAAAATCTACTTGGAATCGCCACATTGGCCAGCCCTGTATTAAAAAAGGCTGATGAAGATATTTCGTTTAAACTAAAGCTAGACGTGTGATATAATCAAGTTATGATTTTAGGCGTAGACATATCCACAAGTATTACCGGTTTTGCTGTTATAGCTGAGGGCGAAATTGTATATTACGATTATGCGGATTTAAGAAAACAGAAAGATGTTTTTTCCAAAACTCTTGAGATAAAAGAAAAGATCCTAGACATCTACGAGATGTACCAGTGTGACAGCGAATCTAGAATGAGATTTTCTGACGGCAACTCAGAGTTCCCTATTCAGCATATTTATATCGAGCAACCGTTCACCTTTTTTAATAGCGGCGGCTCATCGGCAAAAACGATGGCAGCCCTACAAAGGTTCAATGGCATTGTATCTTGGCTGCTCTTCGAGTTATTTGAGATTACACCCGAATACATCACCGCTACGAGCGCTCGCAAAACTGCTGGTATAAAGGTTCCAAAGGGACAGAAAGCCAAGCAGGTGGTTATTGAGCACTTAACAGAGAACGAACCTGCTTTTAAAGTTCAATACACAAAGTTTGGAAACCCTAGGGCCCAGTATTTTGACATGGCAGACGCCATCGTGGTCGCAAAGGCAGGGTATACAATTGAGCAAGAAAATCTATCACTGGCTCAAACATCGAATAGCGCATAAGCTAGAGCACGTTGGCCTCAAACAGCTTAAAAAGACCATGAAAGAACATGGTCTTGCACTGGTTGTTATTATAGTAGCGTGGGAGATTATAGAGGACATTCTCTTTCCGCTCCTTTTTGCAGCGCTTGGGAAGCTTGTTCATCCGGCCTTTTATGCTGGAATCCCCACAGCGTGGGTGTTGTGCTTACACTGGTTAGCCGTTCCGCTTATGTGGGGATGGTGGATAAAGATATCTGGAAATCGATTGACAGATAACAAATAAGATGGTATATTGTATCATACACAGGAGGAATTGCAATGAGTGCGATTAAGGTGGGTGATCTAGTATGGTCCCCTCAGACTAGTTGGCTACGGCTTGGAATTGTCAAGTCTGCAAGAATTGATGACAAGGGCTGGGCCCAATACAGCGTGGATTGGCAGCAGGAAGAGATCTATACCGAGAGGGAAGAGGCTTACAGGGCTATCAATCCCAACTATAGAACTAATAATACAAATCACGCTCCAGATCGTGCTGAATTTAGGGCCGGACAGATTTATGTGGTTGACCCTGAACGCCTAACTAAGATAATGGAACTCTACAGAAAAGATATTGCTTGACTTGAAATTGGGTATGTGCTATTGTGCTGTTGAGGGCACATGAATAAACCTACAAGTAGTCATTCGACACAGAAGCTTAAGATCCTCCTGGCGGTCCTCGGAGGACACAGAAAGACGTCAAAAGACGAATACTATTTCAAGTGTCCATCGTGTTGTCACCACAAACACAAACTAGCTGTCAATTTAAGCAAGAACGTATTCCATTGCTGGGTTTGTGATTATAAGGGTCGAAGCCTCCGACGCTTGGTTCGTCGATTTGGAAACCTCAAGCATCTTCAGAGTTGGGAACGCACTGTAGGCCGAATTGACCTGCGCGACTTTGCTGATTTGTTCACTGAGGACAACGCTAAAGAGCCTCCCCAAAAGTTAGAACTCCCGAAAGAATTTACCAGCTTGACATCACCGAGTCCACCGAGAACTTCAGCGTATGCAATGAAATATCTCAGGGCTCGCGACGTCTCTTATGCTGATGTAGTAA